>Ga0157375_10004040_pt1 | contig 12732 bp, 10 predicted proteins | sample M35metaG_FD_115311 | JGI IMG/M metagenome (GOLD analysis project Ga0157375, IMG submission 115311) | Miscanthus rhizosphere microbial communities from Kellogg Biological Station, Michigan, USA - M3-5 metaG | ecosystem: Host-associated > Plants > Roots > Rhizosphere > Soil | place: USA: Michigan...
GCGACGCGGCGTCCGCGCGGCAGCGGCTGATTGGCGAGCAGCGAGGCGACGTCGAACAGCTCTTCGAGCGTGTCGGTGCGGATCACGCCGGCCTGGCGGAGAAGATCGGCGACGATGACGTCGCTCGACGCCAGCGCGCCGGTGTGCGACGCGGCGGCGCGCGCTCCCGAGGCGGAACGGCCCGCCTTCACGAGCACGATCGGCTTCGACTTGCCGACGCGGCGCGCGATCTCGGCGAACTTGCGCGGATTCCCGAAGCTTTCGAGGTACAGCAGGATGACGTCGGTGCGCTTGTCCTCGGCCCAGTATTGAATGAGGTCGTTGCCGGAAACGTCGGCCTTGTTGCCGACGGAGAGGAAGGTGGAGAAGCCGATGTTGAGCGCGCGCGCGTAATCGAGAATGGCCACGCCGAGGGCGCCGCTCTGGCTGGACATAGCCACGTTGCCGGCCGGCGGGAAGGTCGCGGAAAACGTTCCGTGCATGCGAACGGCGGGATCGGTGTTGATCACGCCCATGCAGTTCGGGCCGACCATGCGCATGCCGGCGGCGCGCACTTTGTCGAGCAGGCGGCGCTCGGCGTCGCGTCCGATCTGACCGGTTTCCGCGAATCCGGCGGTGATGACGACGACCCCGCGAACGCCTTTCGCGACGCAGTCGTCGATGATGTTCTCGACCTCGGCCGCGGGAACGACGACGATGGCCAGATCGACGGCGGCGGGAATCTCGTTCAACGACGGATACGCGATCACTCCCTCGATCTCCGCCGCTTTCGGATTGACGACGAACAGCTCGCCGGTGAATCCGGAGTGGCGCAGGTTGGAGACGATTTCGTGGCCGAGCTGACCGGGGCGGCGTCCCGCGCCGATGACAGCGATCGAATGCGGCGCGAAGATCGGCTTCATCGACTCGTACGCGGCGTGTTGCGCGCGGCTGGCGGTGTGCGATCGCGACGATGCCGTCGATCCAATGGCGAACGAAACGTGGATGGTCCCTTCGTCTGTTCGGCGAAGGACGTCGAATCCGGATGACAGAAAGACGTCGAGCATGCGTGCGTTTTCCGCCAGCAGCTCGGCTTCGAAGCGCTCGATGTGATTCAGACGTCCGGCCGCGGCGAGTTTTTCGAGAAGGAGCGTCCCGATACCGCATCCCTGCTGGTCGTCAGCGATCGCAAACGCGACCTCGGCGACGCTCGGATGGCGCGGCGAGGCGAAGTAGTGCGCGACGGCGACGATGCGATCGCCGACTTCACCAACCACGCCGAATTCGTGAACGTAGTCGACCGAGGCGGGCGCGTAGAGCAGCGCCTGATCGGGCGTGCACATGGCGAAGAAGCGCGCATGCAGCGTTTCGGGCGAGAGCGTCATGAAGAACGCGCGCAGGCGGTCGTGGTCGTCGACGCGCACGGGACGGATGCGCAGCGTACGGCCGTTGCGCAGGACGACGTCGGCTTCGAGGTGGACGGGATACGCGACTTCGTGTTCGGCGATGGTCATGATGTTGGTCAGGCGACGATGAGAGACCGTCCGGTCAGTTCGACAAAGAACCCTGAGAGCTCTTCGTTGGTGAAGTCGTCCCAGCCGCGGCAGGAGTCGTGCTCTTTCTGCTGCACGTCGCACGCGAGCGGAAGTTCGTCGACGATCTGCCGCGCGAGCTGCCAGCGGTTGGCAAGGTCTTCGAGCTCTTCGCGCGACATGCCGGGACGGCGCTTGTCGAGCCAGGAGTAGCAGCGCCGCAGGCCGCCGTCGCTGTTGCGATGGAATCCCTTGCAGAAGATGCCGCGCTCGGATGCGACCTTGCAGATGGAGTTGTCCTCGTCAGTGAGCTTCACCAGCTCGGCGCGGAGAAGCGCGATCATTTCGGTCCGCGGAATGGCTTCCTGTTTCGGCAATATGCGGGACATGGGCAACCTCCCGACAGGATCGCGCCGCGGCGGAAATGAAGCCGTGGGGGTGCTCACACGAGGATGTGTTGTAGGTCACATGGGCGCGGCCGGAGCGCTTGTTGCCCGAGGCTTGGTTACCACTCTGGCTTCGATCGGCGGTGGCGCGGGGGGATTGGGAAGGCTCAATGTTGAATGTTGAGTGTTGAATGTTCAATGTTGAATGGGGGACGCGCTTCATCCTTTGTCATCCTGAGGCTGCCGGAGGCTCGGAGCCGCAGGCGGAGACGCTGGAGGACGCCGAAGGATCTCAAGCTTCCCAAGCTGCGTTGAATCCCAGTGGGTTTCAGCCGGAGTTAGGAAGCTTGAGATCCTTCGGCGTCCTCCGCCGTTCCGCTGCTTCGCAGCTCCCGGCTCCGGCAGCCTCAGGATGACAACGCCTCTCCATTCAACATTCAACATTCAACATTGAACATTCAACATTTTCGGTTTCCATCACTCGCCGTCCCTCCGCAGCCCGGCGCTATACTCATGACGGTCTTCCATACAACCTGATCGGAGGAGTCCATGCGTCTTGCACGGTTGGCGAGCGGAATCGTCTTTATCGTTTTGAGTGCGAGCGGCCAGCAGGCTCCCTCGACGTACTCGCTGGCGATTCCGCCATCGCTGCGAGGGCCGTTCGTTTCCGATCCTGCCGTGGTCATGCTGCTCGATTGCCCGACGTCCGCCTGCGAGGGGCGGTTGAACTTCGCGCGGCTCATGCAGGCGCGCACTCCGGGGGAGAAGGCGCCGGGACAGAATCCTTTCAACCTCTCCGTTGCAAAGAAGATCCTGGAGACCGTCAAAGAGGACCTGACCGACGTGAGGACGACCGCGGGAGCGACGGAGGGGCAGCTCAATCCCGACTTCCTCACGGACGCAGGCTCGCGCGTGGAGCTGGTCGGCGCCGTCAACCGCATGGACCGGCAGTTCATCAAAGATCCCTCGGTGCATCTCACCCACGCGCAGCTCGGCTGCGGCGAGGTCAGTCTCATCTATCGCTTCTCGTACTCCATTCGCGACGGCAAGCAGGTCTCGCGGCTTCCCGTCACGCTGAATATGGTCTTTCCCGCCCTTCCTTCGCGGAAGGTTGCGGGCAGGGTCGACTGCGCGAACATCGCCCAGCGCTGGATCGACGAGAGCAGGAAGCCGGAGGGACGAACGCCGGAGCAGGTTGCCGCCGACCTGATCGATCGCGCACATGGACCGCTGGCCTTTCTCGATGGCCGCGATCTTCTGCGGCTCGAATTGAACATGCAGGCCTATCGCAAAGGGGCGTCCAGCGACGACACTGATTTCGGGACGGCGGCGGGATATCTGATCCGCGTTTTCAAGTGGGACAGCGACCTGAAGCTGTTCTGGCCCGAGTTTCTGCGCTGCCAGATCGATCGCACCAAAGTTCTCTGCGACACGTCCGACACCGAGGCGCTCTGCGCGGAGAAACAGAAGCGGCGCAAACGGCTCGTCAAGTACCTGAGCCGGCCCGACGTCGCGGCCTCGATCGACAAGGGGACGCTGGAAGTGCCGTACAACTTCGGCGTCCTCGCCACGCGGGCGCTCTCCATTTCGCCGGGCGGTCTGCAGCGCTCCGCCAATCAGCCGTACTGGAAGGCGTCGACGCCGTCTGAGGAAGTCATCTCGGATGACGAGATCATCGCGGCGATGGCGGCGGCGCGCGCGGCCGGAGTGGCCTTCAGCTTCGTGAAGTCGGCGGACGATTTCCGCACGCGACTCAACGAAACGAGTTGCACCGGCTGCCATCAGACGCGCGCCATCGCCGGCTTCCATTTCCCGGGCGCGGACCGCCCCGGGACGCCGGCCGTGAACGCAGTGCTGCTTCCTGGCTCGCCGCAGTTCTACGGCGACCAGCCGCGCCGTGCGGCGATCGTGGCGGAGATGGCCAAGCGCCGGAAACAGCGGCTGTCCGAATACGAACTGGCCACGAGCTATTCGGCGCGCCCGATGAAGCACTTCGCGGACAACCTGCGCGATACGCAACTCATCGGCGGATGGGGATCGACGTGCGTCATTTCCGCCGCGCTGTCCGAAACGCAGCGCCAGTGGACCTGCCGCGAGGACCTCGGCCTGACGTGCAGCCAGCTGTTCTCGTCGGCGAACGATCCGAACATCGGCACGTGTGTGCCGTCCGGTCGCAGCGAGGTCGGAGATCCGCTGCAGCGCGGCAACGTGGTGTCGACGGCGTATGGCCTGGACAAGTACACGCGCAGCGCGCCGGTGAGCCCGGACCAGCGCATCCCCGCATCGATCCTCCCTTCGCCGGCGCCGACCGGCAACGCCTATTACGGCGCGCATCAGGAGTTCTATTTAGGGAACGCCAAGTCGACCGACTACGCGGAGCGCCGCGACGCGCTCACCGGCGGATTTCCCGCGGGGATGTTGCGGCTCTCCGAATGCATCGGCCTTCCACCCGAGGCAACGTGTGGGCTGATCGCATCGAGCGGATTCAATTCCTGCATCAGTTTGCTGGCCTCGAATCCCGATTACACGATCGGCACATGCTTCAGCAACTTTACGTCGTACGCCGGCGTGCGGGCCTGCAATGCCGCCGCACCCTGCCGCGACGATTACATCTGCGTGATGCCGATGGGCTACACGCCGGACACGGCGCAGAAAAACTTCGAGGCGCGAACGGCGCTGTTGACGTCGTCGAAGTACTTCAATGAGGTCAACAACCGTCCGTACGATCCCAATGACTTCGGCCAGAAGCGCCCCGACGACGCATGGATAGCCAGGAACGATCAGCGCGGCCTCTGCATCCCGCCGTACTTCGTCTTCCAGTTTCGCTCGGATGGTCATCCCGCGCCGCCTGAGCTCGTCCCGCCGGCAACAGCGGTGAAGGTCGATCACTGACGCTGCCATCACACGCTCGTGTGATGGCAGTCATGGGATGCGCTTTCGCGCGAGCCTCTAATCGGCGAATGCTGAAACCCGTAGAGCTCGAGATCGAACTTTTCTGCCGCGGGATGCGCATCGGCGCGACGTGCCATACCGACGAAGACGGGCGCCGCATCAGCCGCACGCGCGCGGGACTCGGCTCCGGACTGGAAATCGTGATCCCGGCATCGCCGAAACCGATCTGGGTGAATGTGCCGGTGGTCGAGCCGTTTGCCGCCCGCTCGCCGTTCGTGCTGGAGAGCTCGGCGGGGAACTACTTCGTGAACGACATCCGCGATGGCTCTGACTATGACGTGACGATTCCACGCGAGCCGGCCTGGTACTCGCGCAACACGAGCGCCGACGTCCCGATGAGCCGCGTCGGCGTCCTCCAGGGCAACTACCTCGGCATTTACATTTCGAACCGTTGTCTGTACTGGAGCTGGACGCCGTCGCTGGCGTGCAAGTTCTGCACGACCGGGAAGAACGTCGGCGCCGCTGAGGAGTCGCGGAAGCGGATCACGGACGTCGTCGAGGTGGCCTTGGCCGCGCGCGACGAATCGAACTGCATCTTCACGCACTTCAATACCGGCTATCACTACGAGGACAAGGCAGACCGCGAAATCATTCACGGCCTGCGTCAGGCGCAGCCGTTCGTGCGCGCGGTGCGCACGCACGTCGGCGGGTTCATCGGCGTGCAGGCGGTTCCCGTCCCGCGGGACAGCTTTTACGAATACGACGAATTAATCGCATCGGGTACGGACCACTTCTCGTTCTGTTACGAGTTCGAGGATCCGGAAGTCTTCGCGCGCCTCTGTCCCGGCAAGGCGAAGACGGTCGGTCAGCACGCGTTCTTCGAGGCGATGGAGTACACGTCGCGCAAACTGGGACGCGGACGCGTATCCGGCGAGATCATCGCGGGCGTCGAGCCGATCGAAGCGACCAAGCGCGGCATCGACCGCATCGTCAACGCCGGCGCGTTTCCGACGGTCTGCATCTTCCGGCCGACGTTAGGAAGCGAGATGGAAGACGTCCCGCCGCCCGATCCCGATGCGATGAAAGAGATTTTCACGCACCTTCACCAGACCTGCCGCCGCGCCGGCCTCCCGGTGGGCATCCTGCCGATCGAAGTCTCGCTGGTCGTGCAGCCGGAGGAGACCGCGGACCTGGTCTCCCCGAACGTCGCCAGCGATCTCTACGCGCTCAAGAACAGCGCGCTGCGCCAGCTCGCCCGCCCCTACGTCGCCTGGAAACGCCGTCCGCGCGGTTCGCGCGCGCAGGCGATGGCGTAACTCCCTCCGCGTCTCCGCGCACTCCGCGTGAAAAGGCTTGTCACGCGGAGCCGCGGGGACGCGGAGGGAGAACGTTCAGAACTTCACGCGGTAGCTGACCTTCATCGTCCGTCCCGGCTCGGGGCGAAAGAAGGTGGCGTTGGAGAATTCGGCGTAGAGCTCGTTCGTCAGGTTCTCGGCCCACAGTGATACTTCGTTGGAGATACCTGCCGTTTCGAAGAGACGGACGCCCACGCCAGCGCCGTGCACGGTGAATGACGGAAGTGTGAGGCCGACCGGCGGGATGGGCTCGTTCGGAGCGATATTGGCGTCCGCGGCGCCATTGTGGCGGACGTGATATTCGACCCAGTAGCGCGCCGTCTGCGGCTCGTAGCGCGCGTAGGCGTAAATCTTGTTCGAGTAGCTGTCGCCGGTGGGCGGATTGATCGAATCGATGCGATTGCCGTCGATCCAGGTGTAATTGCCGCCGACTGTAATGCCGCGGTGCGAGTGCCAGCCGAGGGCCAGTTCGACGCCTTGATAACGGAGGCGTTCGGTATTGCGGTCCTGCACGGTGAATTGCGCGCCGCTGGCTTTGATTGCAGCCTGCGTGTCCGGATCGAGCGCTGCGATCTCGCTCGGTGACAAATAGGCCTGAATGATGCCGCCGCTGATGTCATTGCGGAATGCGACGGCTTCCATGAACGCGTCCCAGCGGCGGTATTTCACGCCGAGGTCGAAATTGTTGCTGGTTTCGGACTTGAGGGCGGGATTGAGAAGCTGATAGCCGCTCCCTTCGGGAGTCGGTCCATTGAAGAGACGCTCGATGATATTCGGCGCGCGGAATCCGCGGCCGTACGACGCGAGCAGGTTCATGTAATCGGTGATCTGGTAGGTCGCCTGCAGCGCGCCGACGACATTGCGGTCGGAAAATCCGAGTCCGGATACGTTCCAGCCGGGAGTGGCAATGGCGTCGGTTTTTACATTGTGATAGCGAAGGCCGGCGGTCACTTTGAATTTCGACGTCAGCGATACTTCGTCCTGTCCGAAAACGCCGTAACTCAGGTTCGTGGCATTCGGTGCATTGGCCAGCGTGTCGGGGGAAACGTCGACGAAGTTGCCGTGCGGCGTGCGGATGGTCGTGGTCGTCACCGAGGAATCGGTGTTGTCGCTGTGGTCGCGTGTCCCTTCGACGCCATACGTGACGATGTGGCGGCCGCTGCCGAAGATTTTTATCGCGTCAGACCGGAAGCCGATCGTGCGCACGTCGGAGTGATTGAGCGTATCGGCGTGCACGGTCGAATGCGGAAATCCAGGACCGACCGGGCCGATATCGATGTCGATGTCATTGGCGAGCTGGCGCGTATTGCGCTGGTAATAGGCCTGAACGTTGACGGAATCGGCCCAGGCGCGGTTCAGCGGCGAACCGAAGTACGACAGCATGTAACGGTCGAAATCCTGGCTCGGATACGTGATGCGGATCTTGACGTCTTCGGTGACGCCGTAGAGATTCGCCGGCACGTAGCCGAATCCTGCCTGTCCGGCGCGGTAACGATTGAAGCGGAATCCGATCTTATCGCGATCGCTGGCGGCATACGTGAGATTGCCCCAGACGGTGGAATCGTGCACGCCGGAATCGAGGACGGTGGCGCTGTTCTGCAGGCGGATCGCGCCGAAGGTGCCGGAGGGGACGTCGTAATCGTCGACCTGCCGCTTCGTCCCGCCAAGTTGCATCGTCAGCGCGCCGATCCGCCCGTTGACGCCCGCGCTGCCGCTGGCGAGGCTGCCGCTGTTCGAATAGCGTCCTTCGACGAAGCCGGTGAAATTCGTATTGGCCGGGAAGGACGGCTCTTTGCTCACCAGGTTCAACACGCCGCCGATGGCGTCGGTGCCGTAGAGCACGGAGGCGGGACCGCGCACGACTTCGATCGTGGCGACGCTGTTGAGATCGACCAGGCCGGTGACTTCGCCAAAGTCGGTCTGGCGCCGCGGGTTGTTGAGTCGCAGGCCGTTTTCGAGGAACAGCACGCGCAGGCCGCGCTGGCCGCGGATGACCGGCCGTCCCTGATTCGGGCCGACGCCGTTGATGTCGACGCCCGGCTGTTCGCGCAGCAGCTCCGCCGCGTTCTGCGGCGACTTCTGCTCGATCGTCTCCTCGCGAATGACGGTGACCGGCGTGGCGATCTCGAAGACATCGCGCTTCGAGCCGGTGGCAGTGACGGTGGTCTCTGCGAAGAACGACGGGATCGGGGTTTCAACTTTCGGTGTATCCGCCGGTTTCGCGGGAGTGTCGTCGGCAACGGCGGTCAGTGGAAGCAGAAGAAGCAGCACGAGCAGCATGCTCTGAAGCAGTTTGGTACTCATCGATCGAATCCTCGTTTCATGTTTTTCGAGGTCAGAGTAGGGGCGCTGTCCGGAGGCTGGCCGTACACGTGATCACGACGGGTGGTGACGACTGTCACCCGAGCGCTCAAACACCCGCGGTTGATTTCTCAGCCGTCCCGAGCCTCACCAGCACAGACAAGAGTGTCTGTGCCACACCGGCTTTGCCGGTAACGCCGAGAAGAAATCCGGCAGGATTGTGTGGCACAGACACTCCTGTCTGTGCTTGGGCAAGGTGCAGTGATTGCCCCTGCTAACCGACGGCCGGGCCCACCTCGCCATGTTTGCCGTCCCACCCCGCAGGGTGGGGCGCGCGTCACAGTTCGGAGTGATAGTGCTCACAACGCGGCTGTGATGATCCGGCCGCAGGAGGAAACGATGAAAACCCCTTACAACGTCGACACTCAGAACAACTGCTCGAACTGCACGTTCCGCGCGGAGCGCCAGTTCTGCAATATGGCCGCGCCGGCAGTGAAGGCGCTCGACACGATCAAGTTCACGGCCGTCTATCCGAAAGGATCCGTGCTCTTCGTCGAAGGGGAACAGCCGCGCGGCGTGTTCATCGTCTGCAGCGGGCGCGTGAAGCTGACCACGTCGTCGTCCGAGGGGAAGACGCTCATCGTCAAGATCGCGGAAGCGGGCGAGGTCCTCGGACTGAGCGGCACGATCCTGGCCTCGGCGTTCGAAGTTTCGGCGGAGACGCTGGAGCCGTCGCAGATCAACTTCGTCCGCCGCGAGGACTTCGTCGGATTCCTCAATGCGCATCCCGAGGCTTGCATGCACACCGCGCAGCAACTGAGCGAGAAGTATCACTCCGCGCAGCGCGAGATCCGCAGCCTTGGACTCTCCCAGAGCACGTCCGAAAAACTGGCCCGTCTCTTCCTCGACTGGTGCGCGCGCAGTGGCGACGCGACGCCGAAGGGAACGCGGCTGAAGGTCCTTCTGACGCACGAAGAGATCGCGCAGATGATCGGTACGACGCGCGAAACGATCACGCGCCTGCTCAGCGATTTCAAGCGCCGCAAAATGATCGAGGTCAAAGGCTCGAGCATGTTCGTGCAGACGGCAGCACTCGAAGCGCTGGTGACGATCTGAGTCACTGTTTCGCGTAGCGTTCATCACAGCGTCACTTCGGGTGCACCGCCTACTGTGCATGCCGAGGTGACCTGTGATTAGCCTTACCGATCGTGAGACGCTTCAATACCGGCCGGCAGGCACTGTCCTCTTCAATGAAGGCGATCAGCCGCGAGGCATCTACCTCATCCACTCCGGAACGGTCGAATTGCTGATGCGCGCCCGCAACGGCGACTGGAAGCGCATGCGCATCGCCTCGGCCGGCGACATCCTCGGAATCGAATCGGTCGTTTCCATCCGCCCGAACGACGCCACCGCGCGCGCGATCACCTCGTGCGATCTCGGCTTCATCGAACGCGAGTCATTCCTGCGAGTGCTGGATGAAAGTCCCGCGATCTGGTTCAGCGTCCTCCGGCTGCTGAGCCAGGGCGTGAACGCGTCCTACGACTCGCTGCGGAACGTGGCGCAGGCTCGCGCGTAGGGTGTTAGCATTTCGACATGAGCGACGACGCCCGGCAGGTACTTGAAAGTGCGCTTCAGCTTCATGTCGATGATCGCGCGAAGATCGCCGCGGAGCTGTTGGCGAGCCTCGAAGAACGAGAGGAAGACGTGGCCGAGGCGTGGGCTGCCGAGATCAAGCGCCGGGCCGCGGCCGCCGTCACCGATCCGGACGATGAGGACGACTGGCGGGCAGCGTTCGATGAAGTCCGGACGAGCGTGTTATCGCGTTGAAACCCGTTCGGCTCAGGCGGACTGCGAAGCGTGAGCTCAACGAAGCCGCGGAGTGGTACCGCGAACGCGATCCCGAAGTAGCGTCACGATTTCTGCGCGAAGTCTTTCGCGCGATCGCATTGGTCGAGAGTTTCCCTCACACCGGTGGGCCTGTCTTTGGAGTCGATGATTCCGATATCCGGCAGTTGCCCGTCAACAATTTCCCGTATCACATCGTATTCAGGAGACTTGCGGAACGGATTGTCGTCCTCGCGATCGCGCATGACCGCCGCAAGCCCGGATACTGGCGTCGCTGAACGCTTACTCGCTCTTCGGCCCCAGGCTCTTCGCCGGCGCTTTCTCGATCGTGACCGTGTTTCGCGGCGCTTCGAGGACCAGCCCTTCCTTTAGCGCGAAATCCTCCAGCGCCTGATCTGCGAGCGCTTTCTGCTCGTGCTCCTGCATCTCGATCTCGCCGGAGTTGAGGGTGTCGCGGGCCACGCGGGCGCGGCCGGCGGCTTTTTCGCGTTCCTCTTCCACCATGTCGTGGAGGCGGTTGAGCGTGTCGCCGGAGCCGCCGATCTGGGAGATCATCCCCGAAGCCATCTCGTTGAGCTCCGCGGTGGCGCGCTTGATCTTCAGGTCATCGATGCTGTTCTTGAGCGACTGCAACTTCGCCTGCGCGGCTTTCACCGACACATCACGCGCACGCAGCAACTCCTTGTACGTCGCCTCGGCGGATTCGAGCTGCGTACGGTTCTCGACCAGCTCGCGCTGCACGGTCTGAAGGCGCAGCGCCTGCTGGCTGGCCAGGTCGCGGTTGCCGGCGCGCAGGTTCGCGGCCGTTTTCGCGCGCAACTCGCGCTCTTCCTGCTCCAGCCGTTTGACCTGCGTCATCAGCCGTTCGCAGAGTCCGGCGTGCGCGGCCAGGCCCTGGTTGTAGTTCGCGATCTGCTTGCGGATGTTTTCCTTCTCCACCGCGAGCAGCGCCTCGGGATTCTGGCGCTCGATCCCGCCAATGAAGAGATTCAGGAAGCCGCGAAAGAGGTTTGCGATTCGTCGAAACATGCTGGTCTCCACACTCGAATGCGGAGATCGTACCGCTCATTCACTTCGAATTTACCCGTCCCGCAAGCAAACGGAGCCGCTTCAGCCTACCATCCGCAGCAACACAAGGAGGCTTTGCAGGAAATGAGGATTCGCAACTCGGTAGCCTGTTTCATCGGAGCGGTGCTGATCGCCGCCAGCGCAGTCGCGCAGGTCACACCCGCCGCCGGCTACACCCCGCCGGACGACACGCCGAAGATCAACGTCGGCGCGACGATTTTCGGCGACTACACCTACGTCGAATCGCCGGAGTCGAAAGACGCGGACGGCAACACCATCAACCCCAGCTCGTTCAACATCACCCGCGCCTACATCAACGTCACCGGCAACCTCAATCACATGATCGCCTTCCGCATCACGCCGGATGTCGCGCGTGAGACGAGCACCGGTGCATCGCTGAGCGGCAGCCAGCTCTTTCGCCTCAAGTACGCGTACCTGCAGCTCAACCTCGACGACTGGGCGACGAAGGGATCCTTCATCCGCGCCGGCATTCAGCAGAATCCATATACCGATTTCAACGAAGGTATCTACCGCTACCGTTTCCAGGGGACAATTTTCATCGAGCGTGCGACCGGACTGCCGTCCGCTGACGCGGGCATCTCCGGCCACTACAACTTCGCCGGCAACTACGGCGACGTCCACGCCGGTTTCTACAACGGCGAGGGATATTCGAAGGCCGAGGCCAATAACGAGAAGGCATTCATGATCCGCGGCACCGTGCGGCCGTTCCCGCTCGGCGGCACGATGCTGAAAGGCCTGCGCCTGACGGCGTTTCTCGACGAGGATCACTACCTCCAGGACGCGAAGCGCGAGCGCGAAATCGGCGAGATCACATACGAGCATCCTCTGTTCAACGCCGGCTTCGATCTTCTCCACGCGAAGGACCGCACCTCGGCCACGAAACCGCAGATCAGCGGCAAGGGGTGGTCGCTCTGGGCGACGCCGAAGCTCGGCACGAAAGGGTGGGAGGCGCTGATCCGCCACGACGATTACCTGCCGAACGACGCAATCCACTCGCAGAAGCAGAAGCGCGACATCGACGGAATCGCCTACTGGGTCCCGAACCTGAGCGGCAAGACGTTAGCGATCCTGTTCGATCGCGATCAGCTCAAGCGCACCGGCCTCACGCCGGCGGCTCCAAATACGACCAATTACGAAGTGAAGATGCTGCTTAGCTTCTAGGCCGGCACGGCCGGCGGCGTTGGTTGCCCAAGGCTCCGTCAACAGTGCTTGTCAAAACATTTAATCGCGTAGACCTCTAGGAGAAAACATGAAGAAGCTGTTCTTCGCGGCCATCGCGCTGCTAGCGACTGCTCTATCCGCACAAACGATGAAGATCAACGGCGCCGGCGCCACGTTCCCCAATCCGATCTA
>Ga0157375_10004041_pt1 | contig 12730 bp, 8 predicted proteins | sample M35metaG_FD_115311 | JGI IMG/M metagenome (GOLD analysis project Ga0157375, IMG submission 115311) | Miscanthus rhizosphere microbial communities from Kellogg Biological Station, Michigan, USA - M3-5 metaG | ecosystem: Host-associated > Plants > Roots > Rhizosphere > Soil | place: USA: Michigan...
AAATCTCGATTGACCTCCGCGCTCCGACCGGCGTATCGTGATCGTGGTACGGTTTCTGCCAGAGAACTTCCCCCGACGCTTCCCACCTCCTGACTGACAGATACGTAGTAGGCACCTATGCGTTCACTTGGTTTCTTAAGGAGCTCTTTCATGACTACTTCAACGAAACGGGCGGTGTTGATTAGCTTGGCCCTGATTTTCCTGCTGCCACCAGTCGCATCGTTCGCAAAGCCCAGAAAGCGCGCAGCACTCAAGCAATCCGACATAAGGGCGGCGCAACATCGTCTCGGAGAAATGGGTTTCGGGGGCGGACAAGGGGCCTTGATCACCTTTCAAAAATGGGAAGGATTGAAGGTGACTGGCAGCCTAACGCGAAACGACTATGAAGCAATTATGAATGCGAGCGCTCCTCAACCAAGAGATGACGGCTATCGACACGTGGAAGTTGATCTCGATCGACAGGTGCTTCTGTTAATCGATAGTGAAGGAGCAATCAAAAAGATCCTTCCAGTTTCCACTGGAAGTGGAAAACGTTACAAAGAGAAAGGCATGCGTGGCCTGGCCTATACCCCACGAGGTCGCTTTAGGATTTACAACAAGTTATCAGGCTGGAAGAAATCGCCGCTCGGATTACTTTATTATCCGAACTACTTCAGCGATGGTTTGGCAATTCACGGAAATCCTTCTGTCCCTCATATTCCTCAAAGTCATGGTTGTGTTCGCATTCCCATGTCTTCCGCAGCCGAAATGAGCAAACGTTTACCAGTGGGTACGATCGTGCTGATCTACGACTCGGAGTCGTTTGTCTCTGCGAAAGATTGGGCCGAGGAAGATAAACGAAAAGAAGCGATGAGTGTGCGTTGAACTCTCAGGCAGGAATCATACAGTCGACTCACCTGCATAAATTTCAGCTTGGGAAGCCGGATCCTCTGACTTCAACAACTCTGGCAGCTGAAACTCACTCTAATCCTGGAAAAGTATCAGGTCAGGAAGGGGACCCTGTCCCCGCTCTTCTATCAAATTGCTTAAAAAGACCTCTTCACTTTGGTTTGCAGATATGGCTCTAATGCTCGAGTAAATTGAAAGCTAGGCGAGGGGCAGGGTCCCCTTCCTTACCTGATAATTTTTCTGAGACAAGAGTGCGTTCCAGAAGTTGAGGAGTGACTGGCTCCAATTCCTGCGATCTGATTGTATCTGAGGAATCAGCATCAAAGTAAAGCTCAATCGCCCGCGGCCATATCGGTTGGGATGGAATGTTCGGGCTGGACTCGAGCCTCACCACTCTTTCGAGCTTTCCGCGATCCAAAAAAAGCGGTGCGGTCGAGTACGTCTTCCTGAAAGCGCTCAAGGTAGAGATAGATTACTGGTGTGATGTAGAGGGTTATGAACTGTGAAATAACGAGACCGCCAACTACCACGAGGCCGAGTGGACGTCGTGATGCGCCGTCGGCACCAAAGCCAAGCGCGATCGGCAGAGCGCCAAACACGGCAGCCAACGTCGTCATAAGTATCGGACGAAAGCGATCCATGCTTGCATCGTGAATAGCCTGTTCTGCACGCTCGCCAGCTTCAACACGTTGCCGCGCAAAATCTACGATCATGATGCCGTTCTTTTTTACGATACCCATCAACATAAACATTCCTACGAAGGCATAGAGCGACGCTTGCTGGCCAAAGACAATTAACGTCAACAATCCTCCAACCAATGCAGTTGGCAATGTTGATAAAACGGTCAGGGGATGCACATAACTCTCGTAGAGGATTGCGAGAATCACGTACATCACAAAAACTGCTAACGCCATCAGGAAGGTCAGACTTGTTACTGTGCTGGAGAAAGTTTGCGCCTCACCTACCAGTTGAGCGCGTACACTGGGCGGCACAATTTCCGCCGCTGATTTGTTGATGAAGTTAGTAGCATCACCGAGAGCTACACCCGGCTTTAGATTGAAAAACACCGTGACACTGGTGAATTGGTTCAAATGATTTACGGTCTGTGGGCCAAGCGTTGTCTTCCATGTGACCAGTTCGCCAAGAGGCACGAGTCGTTGACCGTCGTCCGAGCGTATGTAGAGCTGCGAGAGGTCTTCGGGATTTGATCGAGCGGCATCTTCAATTTCAAGGATAACCTGGTATTGGTCTTCGGGCTTCTTGATCAGGTAAAGATAGTTTTGCGAATAAGCGTTGCGAAGTAATGAAAGAATACGAGCCTCAGAAACTCCATATGTCTTTGCCTGATCGCGCCGCAGATCGATGTTCACGTTGGGCGTGTTGTGATAGTAGTCAGATGAGACCGTCAGAAAGCCAGGATAAGTCATGAGTTTTCCCATCAACTTCTGGCCAACATCGTAGACCTCAGCAGGATTCGCACCCGAAACTGCGAAGGCATACTGACCCTGTTGCTGACTCGTTACACCCGTACTGATTTCGAGAACAGGAAATGGACGAAGAAAGGTGAACACACCGGGAATCGAGTTGAGTTTACCCATCATCTCGGCAGTCACTTCCTGAATTGGCTTCCGTTCCGCAGGTGGACGGATGAAGGTAAAGGTAATTCCCTGATTTGCGGCGAGGAATCCGGTCGCACCTGTCATCGTGAAATCGGTTATGACGTTTGGATCCTGGTGAAGAGTCTCGTCCACACGATTTTGCAATTCACGCATCTGTGCGGGTGAGGAACCTTCACGCGCGATAAAAGCACCGAAGATTACGCTGCTATCGCCAGGTGGCAAAAAAGTCTTCGGCACCAGAATGAAAAGTCCAATCGTGCCCGCCAGACAAACGACCCAAATGACAAGCGACAACCAGCGGTGCCTCAGAAACCACCAAAGTGATCCGCCATACAAAGCAAGCACACGCTTCTCAATTCCGCCGATCACACGTTCCATCGACGTCTTCTTCGAACCTTCTCCTCGAGACTTCAGCAATCGCGCGCACATCAAGGGAGTAAGCGTCAGCGAAACCAGACCTGAAGCGAAAATGGCGATTACGATCGTGATCGCGAACTCGCGAAAGATTCTCCCAACCAGGCCGGTCATAAACACCAGTGGAATAAAGACGGCAGCCAGTGAGATCGTCATCGACATAATTGTGAAGCTGATCTCTTTCGCGCTATTAACAGCGGCTTCGAATGGTTGTTCACCACGTTCCATTCGACGCACAGTGTTTTCTAAAAACACTATCGCATCGTCAACCAGAAACCCGATGGCGAGCGTCAGGGCCATCAACGACAGATTGTCGAGGCTGTAGCCGAGAGCGCGCATCGCCATGAAAGTAATCAGCAGCGAAAGGGGCAAAGCGACCGTAGGAATCAAAGTGTCGGTGGCACGACCGAGGAAAGCAAAAATCACTATCACTACGAGAACGAATGCGATCACGAGCGTTGTTTGAACGTCCGTGACTGAGTGAACGATGCTTAGTGATCGATCATAGATCGGAGTAATTCGTATTGATCCCGGAAGCTCAGAACTTAACTGCGGCAGAATCTGCCTGATGCTGCTCGCCACCTCCACTGCGTTTGCTCCCGCGCGACGGTTCACAGCAACAATCACAGTTGCCGAGGGAACTGTGTAACCACGTACCCAAAAACGCATGTTCACACGTTCGTCCTGAACAGAGTCCTTAACCTCAGCAACATCGCGCAGGTAGATCGGCGCGTTACTGGTGCCACCGACTATAAGGTTGCTGTACTGCTCGGCACTTTCAAGTTGACCCTTTGGGCGCAGAATAGCGGTGCCTGAGCTGCTATCTAGTTGTCCCGCGCCGGTGTAGCTTGTACCGCGTTTGATCGCTTCGTTGAGATCATCGATCGAGATTCCCCGAGCCCACATTGCCGAGGGGCTTGCCTTGATTCGAATTGCCGACTTCGTCCCAAACACATTCACCTGCGAAACGCCCGGCAGAATACTTAAGCGCTGGCCGACTTGTGTGCTCGCGTAGTCGTAGAGCTGACCAGTTGTAACGGAATCGCTCGTCATCGCGATATACATGATCGCCTGATCGTTAGGGTTCGTTTTTGAGTAGGTCGGCGGAGACGGAAGGTCGGCGGGCAAACTACTTATCGACTGCGAAATTGCTGTCTGCACATCTGTGGCAGCAGCATCGATGCTCTTCTCGAGAGCAAACTGCAAGGTGAATGTTGCTACGCCCTGAGTGCTGGTAGATGTAACAACTTCGAGCCCGTTGATCTGCATGAACTGTCGTTCAAGGGGCGTAGCGATATTGTTGGCAATGGTGTCGGGACTTGCGCCGGGATAACCAACGCGCACCTGGATAACGGGATAGTCAACTTGCGGAAGATCGTTAACCGGTAATTGGCGATAACTCAGTATGCCAAACAGAACAACTGACAGCGTCAACACCGCCGTCATCACAGGTCGATGAATGAAGGGTTCCGATAAATTCATTACTTCGCACCGGTGCCTGCGGCCGGAGCCGGCTGTTCGATCCTAACCTTGCCTCCCGGTGTGACACCCAACTGTCCTGCAGTTACAACATGTTCTCCAGCTGCGACTCCACTCTCGACTACAACCAACTCACCCTGACGCTGTCCAAGAGTTACGGGTCTCTGTTCCGCAGTCGAGTCCTGCTTTACGACATAAATAAATGATCCATTGGCCGACATCTGTGGCGCAGCGGCAGGGACCAAAACCGCCTGATGAATCGTGTTCAAGACTAGGCGAATGTTCACGAAGCGACCCGGCCAGAAGCGATGATCGGAGTTCGAGACGGTCGCACGCAGCGCAACCGTACCTGTGGTGTTTTCGACAGCGTTGTTTAGAAATGTAAGCTGACCGATCACAGGCGACGTTGCCTCGTCAGGGAGTCTGACCTCCGCAGTGAGCTTGTTGGCACGCATCTGTTGCTGGACCTCTGCAAGACTGTTTTGTGAAATAGTGAAGTCAGCATAGATGGGATCCAGACGCTCGATAACGAGCAAAGCGTTTCCATTAGCAGGATTGCTTGAACTGGAATTGTTGTTGTTTGAGTTCGCTCCTGGATTTACGACGTTTCCGATGTCAACCAGTCTCTGCCCTGCCCGGCCGTCGATTGGTGAGCGAATTGTGCAATAACTGAGTTGTACCTTCGCGCTCTCGACCGCTGAAGTGTCTACCTTAATGCTTTCATCTGCGCTGTTAACCGCGGCACGCGCGGAGCCAACGTTAGCGTCAAGCGATCCTTGATTCGCAGTTAACTCCCCATATTGCTCACGTGACACGACACCTTGTTCAACTAGTGTGCGATAACGACTGACTTGCACTGCGCCCCAGTTAGCCTTTGCAATTTCTGAAGCAAGGTTCGCCTCGGCTTGTTTCTTCAAAGCGATATCCTGCGAAACCTTGGCCTGCGCCTGCTTGAGGTTCGCTTCATAAGGTCGTGGGTCAATGGTGAACAGCAGATCGCCCTTCCTCACATTGGCGCCATCAGTGAAATGTATCTGCATTATGCGCCCGGATACTTGCGGCTGAATCGAAACCACTTCTCGAGCTACGGTTTTGCCAATTGCATCAATGTAGGTGGGGACATCCTGCGCAACCGCGGACGTTGCAGATACCGGAGCCGGTGGTCGCTCGAACTGCACCTGCGCTGCCTTGTTAGAACAGCCTGCGATAAGCAGCACGGTTAACAATAAAGGGATAGCGCGATAAATCTGATGTCTCATCGGAGTTTAGTACTTGATGTTGTAGTCGGAGCTATTTTGATTATCACTATGATTGATGCTCGAGGCAAATACAGCCCTTTCGAGAGTTGTGAACTAATTCGGAGGGGCGTCCCTCGGGTTAGCCCCAGTGTTAACGATTGAAACCCCTTGCATAACTTATTTTGATCATTTACGAGAAGCGCCTCCGAACTATGGCAGCATCTCTACAAGAAATCATTACGCTATCGGTTTGCCGGAGGTTTCGCGCCTCACAAACCATCATATCTCTTCCAAAAATTGCGTAGAAATATGACAAGTTGAAATACCTCGCGAACTGAACTCGGCGCGGCAGATGTGTCCTGGTGGCCTAATTTTATTGCCGAGGGATTTGCTGGTGCGTGGCGTTGCGGCTGTCGCGCTAAACGATACAAAATCATGGAGGAGGGCGGTTGGATTCGTAAAGACCCTGACGCTCGAGCGGTCTGATGTGTTTCCCTTTGCGTTGTCAGGAGCGACCGTTGGTGGCGTGCGTTGTACGTTATCGCGTTGAGTATTCGAATCGATCAAGTTAGTCACGCGCTGCACGCTCTAGTTGAAGGTCAACAGCTTCTGTCCTAAGCACGCTCGACCTTCTATTTAGATACGAGTAGTTCTGCGAGCTTAGCAGTGTCGATATTTCCGCCTGAGACAACGCAGACAACTTTTCCGGTTCCTGCTTTTCCGGATAGGGCGCACGCTACGGAAGTAGCACCAGCGCCTTCGGCGATAACGTGGTTGAATTCAACCAATGACTTGACCGCATCCGCGACCGACTGCAAATCCGCAACGAGGGCCTCGTCAACCAGGTTCTTCGCGCGTTCGAACATTTGCGGAAAAACAGCCTTCGATCCAATACCGTCAACAAAGGATTTCTCATATGCGACTTCGGTGGGAATCCCTGCTGACAACGATGCGGCTAATGGTGCAGCCGTAGTTACTTCAGCTGTAAAGATCTTGCAGTTGGGCTGCAACTTGCGCAGCACTGAAGCGATCCCACACGTCAAACCACCGCCTCCCCATGGAACTACAATCGCATCCACATCGCTCAAGTCTTCCAGGACTTCCAACGCAATGGTTCCGTTTCCTGCCATAACATCAGGATCATCGAACGCGTGAATGAACGCACCATCCACTCCGGAAAACGCGCGTTCCTCAAAAGCTCTCCACCATTCGTCGAACGAAACTTTGATGACACGACCACCCAACCGCTCGATCGCTTTGATTTTGATGTCGGGCGCTGTCGCCGGAGCAATAATCGTGGATTCAATCCCAAGTTTTCGAGCCATCCACGCGACACCCTGGGCCATGTTTCCTGCTGAGGCCGTAACCACTCCATGTTGAAGCCTTTCCACTGGCAAGTTGGCTATTGCGCTTGCGGCTCCGCGAATTTTGAATGAGCCTATCGGCTGAAGGTTCTCGAGTTTTAAATAGATCTCGGCAGGCGCATTCGGAGCGTTGAATCGAACAAGCGGCGTTCTTATTGCCGAGGCTGAGATAGTTCGGCGAGCGTCATGCACTGCAGATAGGGGAAGCGACCAGTTTGTTTCAGTCATGGTTTACCATGCCAGCATTATCCGCAGATTGCACAGATTACGCAGATTATTTTTGCAGGAAGATTGATCCAAGGTCTTAAGTGAATCCGGAAACCAAAACCGACACCTTCTTGTTTTCGGAGCAAGCTCAATACGGCTTTGCCACCTGTTGTGAGGAATGGCTATGCCTTTCCGTTGAGTTCATTCCTTACCTGGACTGTGCCTCTACGGCAGATGAATATCTGAGACTGCTGGTAGAAATTGTTCCGCAAACATTTCGAGGACAAGGGCGGAGCCCAAGAGTGATAGGTCCGGCTTCACGGAAGGGTGCAACCATTCCTCACATCAGGCGGCGAAGCCGAACCGAACACTAAATGATTGCTTGCTGCTCGGCTGCGCGTGAAATACGTAATCTGTGGATGAAATTCTTGGACTTCGACGATCAAAAGAAAAGCCCACGCATTAGCATGGGCCTTCACGAGGATTCTAATTGTTCGGTTTCCTTCTGTCGTCGTGTTTTTGGTTGTTGTTCTGCTGCGGTCTGTTGTTTTCTTTTCTATCGTTAGTTATGACTTTGACCGGCTCTTTCGGGGGTCTCTTGTCCCGATCCCTGCCCTGTTTTTGGCCAAACGCGCCGACCGATACAAGGCCGAGCATTGCCACCACCAACAGCTTTCTTACTAACTTCTTCATTTCCAACCTGTGCCTCCTCACGCAGTTTGTCTGCGCAGCGGAGGGAGAAAGAGATGCGCCAACAGGGAACTCAGCAAGCTAGATGCCATAGACACGAACTGACTTAACCGTGCATTTGCTCACAGAGTTTACCAGTAAAAGGCGTGAAGTAACACGGTTTCGAGTTCAGTCGCACCGTATGGTGCAAGGGGTAGAGTGGGGCGTTTTTACAGCTGGAGCGCATACGCCTCGCCTGCCTCTGCTGACCGCAGGCGCCCTCGCCTTCCCGACTTGCCAACGAAGTTATTAATAAGCAGTCAGCAGGCGGGGACGCCTGCGGTTCCAGCACATTGCGTCCCACCAGCTATTTTCTAACTGTGACGCTGAGGGTGCCGACATTCCCGCTTGCATCAAACGCACGTAGTGAAATTGTATGTTCACCCGCAGCCGTTACAGGAAACTCCACCGTGTAAACTTCGTGGCCGGAATCGGCGATTCCGTCGTCAGGAAATACAGGGCTCCATACACCGCCATCAATACTTGCATCGCCGCGCTTCACCTTGCCTGTAGCATCATCAACTGAGAAAACCACCCTGACAGTATCGCTAAGGATCTGAGGAGGACTCAGTGTTTTAATGACAGGCGGTGTGTTGTCGATATCAACCGGTTCACTCAAGCGTTCGCCTGTAAGCTTCTGACCTGCAGGATTATCCGGAGCGTCTGATGCCACCACTTTAATTACGTAACGTCCATCGGCGAGCGTCGCCCCGTCGATGGTGTAAAAGGTGTCGCGCAACTTGTCCTTCAACAATCGGAATGTCTGATCGTTAAGCCCTCGATAGTAAATAGCGTACTCAATCGTATCGCCGTTACGATCCTCAGCCTGCCATTGAAAAGATCTCGCACCGCGTTGATAAAACCGTCGTGGCGGAACCTGGGCCACCGGTCCAAACACGCTTGGGTCCATTCCAGAAGATTCTACGTTTGGATCCACCGTCACTTGAACCACTTGTTGCAGACCAACTCCGATCGGCAAAGCAGTGATCGATAAAACCTCCGGCGCTACATTTCGCGGGAGATAGGCAACACTCACATCCTCTACCCAAGCAGCTGCAGGTGCGCTTGCGACGGAACGCATCGTCGCCCGCCATTGAATAAAACGAGCTCGCGGACTGGTAATCTGATTGCCGTTTGGCTCTTTATAGATATTGCTCCAATCGCTCCAGGTACCATCAGGCCGACCACCATTTCCAGTTCGAGTTTGCATCTCCACGTTGCCGGTGCCACGCCACCAGAGTCGTCCCCATGATGCTGTAAGTTTTGCATCGCGAACTGGTGATTCGTAGCTGCCCTCATTCACAAGCGCTGCGCCAAAATTGAAAAGCTTGCCCTGATTACTTGAGGCTGCATAAACCTGGCTGCCGCGAGTAAAGAGCGACGAGATCTGTCCCTCTGTCGTCTGAAGTAAGAGTGTGTCTCGACCATCATTAGTGACCGAGTAGATTCGTCCTTTATCACTCGTGCCGATGAGAACCGTGCCTGGCTGTAAACCCGGCGTAACCGAGAAGGCGGTGACAGTCGGCGAGCTCCATACAACATCTGTCGCGCCATCGGGCAAGATGCGAAAGACAGCACTACGTGCGTTGGAAACATCCGATCGACTCCGCGTTTGAGTAGCTTGATTAGCGACCGGAGTTCCCTGCTCATCGATAGCTGTGATCGTTACCGTTGTGGACGGAGTTGTTGAGTCGGTAGGTGATGCAGTCGGCGCAGGTGCTGAAGGCCCACGTGCCGTAGCTGCTGCATCACTCAAGGCGAGTGCGTAGATCGAACCATCTGGAGCAACGGACAACGCATGTATCTCACGCAGTTGCGTGTCGAAAAGTGCGAAAGTCTTTCCTTCAGGAGATACACGCAGCACCAGCCCACCAGAGTCAGTCCCTGCAATCAAGTCGCCCTGCGCCGTCACTGCGAGTGAGATGACGTGCGTTTGGTTTGTGCTCGCGAGCAAAGAAGCCTCTGGCTTTGCGCCAGCTGACCGTACACGATAAAGCTTGCCGTTATCACCAGTACCCACTGCTAACGATCCATCACCCAACAATGCGAGTGACCAAATGTATTTATCTTCCGGATCAAAGTAGACCTCAGCTTTTCCGTCGGATGTGATGCGATAGACTTTGCCATCTGGTGACGTACCGGCGTACACGACGTCATCCCTGGCAACCAGCGCAGTTACATCCAACTCAGCCGCGTCGTAAAGAAGTGCTCCGGTGCCGTCTGGCTTGATACGAAAAACCTTTCCGTCATGACCCGTTCCGAGGAATACGTTGCCAAGGTTGTCGGCTGTCGACGACCAGATATAAGTCTGTTGAGTGTTGAAGACCTCCGTTAGCTTCGGCGCCAACATCAGTACTCCGTTATCGCCAATAGAAACGCCCCGCGCATCGCCTTTCAAAAGATCAGCGCGTCCGCTCGTTTCCCAAATGGCCGGTTGGCCCGCGTTGGAAATACCGGCTAAAAAGAGGATCAAAATGACTGTGGAGATAAAGGGAGTCCGCGTGCATCGTGTAGTGGTCATTAGTCGTTAGTTTCCTATGTACTTTGCATAGAGAGAGCGAGCGGTATTGATTTCAGCTGTTCCGCGAATTATGGATCGCGCATCCTGGAAGACTGTCATTTCAAATTCGCCTGTGCGAAATCGCAGCAGATATTCGTTGAACTTTACGTCACCAATGTTTTCGAGTCGTGCGGCCAACGAAGCGAAATTGATTTCTGTTGACCTGGCAGGCGAGATCTGAATCGCATCCCGTCCACAAAGCACAGCCGCGCCTTCATTTGTTTCGCTATTAAGAGAATCGTAGATTGCCAGACTGCAAGTGCGACAGTCTTCCCGACGCGCACCCGGGTTGATTCGTCTCCACTCATTTTGCCAAACGTCGAACTGTATCAACGATCCGTGTAAGTCTTTCAAAGCATCGGTCAAGAGTTTCAGAGTTTCACTGACTTGAACTGCGACGACCATGCTGATGATGGGCATGATTACACCGGACGTGTCGCATGTCGGCGCGGTTGCAGCAGGTGGCGCTTCCTCAAAGACACAGCGCAAACAGGCTGTGTTATGAGGTCTTATGGTCATGGACACACCGTAAGATCCCACGGCCGCTCCGTAAACCCAACTCACCTCGTGCTTCACGCAAGCGTCGTTGATGAGGTATCGAGTGGAGAAGTTGTCAGTGCCATCCAAAACGACGTCACACCCATCGATGAGTCGTTCGACGTTTGAACGGTTAACGTCTGCGACGACTGGCTCAGCCAGGGTATCCGAGTTGATCTCATTTACATGGTTTGCGGCAGCAATAGATTTGGGAAGCCGATCCAATGCGTCGCGCTCAGTAAACATTGTCTGCCGGTGAAGATTCGACAGCTCGACGTAGTCTCGATCGACGATTCGTAGGTTGCCTATCCCGGCGCGGGCGAGCGACTCGGCCTGTGCAGAACCGAGCGCACCGCAGCCGATGATGAGCACGCGCGACTGGAGGAGTCGTTTCTGACCCTGCTCGCCAATTCCTTTGAATAGAATTTGCCGGCTATACCGCTCGTTCACACAAAGCAGTATAGCAAGTGGTGTCCGATAAGCTTGAGCCTGACGTGTCCGGCACTGGTGCAGTGTGAGTTGACGGTAGTGGTTCAGTTTGGTTTTGACGCGTAGCGTCGGATGAAATTAGCCCGGCGTTTGAACGCCGGGAAACTCGCCACCCCAAGGTTCTTCCGTCGCATCTAGCGACGACTGAATAGTGCGGTGATTCAAGCGTCGCTAGCGCGACGCCGCGCTCTCGAACCGTCCTTTCCCGGCTTTGAAAAGCCGGGCTAATCTCATCTGACGCTACGCGTCAAAAACAAACTGACCAGAATCGGATGTCCACTATGCGTTAATTTGTTGGTGAGGCTAACGGAAATGAAACGGTAGGGATGTCCGATATCTTTAACTTGTCGGTGAGATGCCTGAAGATTTCAGAAGCTTCACCGACAAGCTGAAGCATATCGGACATTGGTGAGTTACGCAGTGCTTTCGTGCGACTCGTGTCTCAGCTGCCCCTGAAAACCCGTTGGCATGATCTGGTACCGCTTGATCTTCGCATTAAGGGTAGTAAGTTTGAGACCCAATAATTTTGCCGCACGAGTTTGGCTTCCAGCGGTTCGACCGAGGGCAGTACGAATCAAATTCATCTCGAATTGACGCACTTCATCATTAAGGCGCGCGCCAGATTTCAGCCCCGCTGGTACCGCGATCGTTAACGACTCAACTTCCTGCAACAGCTGTAACACGGTCTCCCTGAGCGTATTGATCCGATCGTCCATGTTGGCTTCCGTAAGCCTTTCATCAGGCTTCAGCTCCTGGCCGACTGACATTTCCGAGAGCGATTGACCATTCATGACTTACCTCCTGAATAACTTCGCGTGTTCCTTATCCGGTTCATGATTGGGGAGCTAACAAAACAGAAGTCGTCCTTGTCCTCTCTCGCCCGGCGAGTCCGCTCAGATGAACAACGTGACCTCGGCACGACACGATGTTCGCAAACGCTCATTTGCCGCGTAACCAACTGTGTGACAGAACGGCTAAAAATTGTGATAGAGCGGCCACGTCACAGGACAAAGCTGTTAAAGAGCATTGCCAACAACATCTTGAAGGTTGGCGCGATAGTTCCGACTCAGGGTCAACTGCTTGCCGTTTTCGAGGATGATTCGATACTCGCCATGGAACCATGGCTGTAGCTCTTTGATCTTGTCTATCTTGACAATAGCGGAGCGGTGGATGCGTAGGAACTGCTTGGGGTCCAGCTGCTCCTCA
>Ga0157375_10004043_pt1 | contig 12727 bp, 6 predicted proteins | sample M35metaG_FD_115311 | JGI IMG/M metagenome (GOLD analysis project Ga0157375, IMG submission 115311) | Miscanthus rhizosphere microbial communities from Kellogg Biological Station, Michigan, USA - M3-5 metaG | ecosystem: Host-associated > Plants > Roots > Rhizosphere > Soil | place: USA: Michigan...
ATGTGGTCGCAGACCTTCGAGCGCGACGCCAGCGACGTGTTCAAGGTGCAGGACGAAATATCGACGGCGATTGCCAAGGTGCTGGAAGCGAAGCTGGGCTCGCGACCCGTATCGGCGGCAGCACCGAAAACCGCAGATCCCGCCGCGTACGACGACTACTTGCTGGCGCGCTCGTTATTGGCTCGCCGCGTAGGCGACAGCCTGCCGCTCGCGATCGCGGCATTCGACCGCGCCATTGCGCGCGATCCGAGTTACAGTCCGGCTCACTCCGGGCGTGCGTTCGCGCTGGCGATCGAGCCGGGATGGTCGGCCACTCTGCCGGTCGATGTTGCTTATCCAAAGGCCTTGGCCGGCGCGGACGAAGCGATGCGCCTGGATCCGGACAACGCCGAGGCCTATATGGTGCGCGGGGTCCTGCGCAGCGCCCACTTCAAGCAAGTGGCCGCCGATGCGGATTTCGACCGCGCGCTGGCACTGGCGCCGGGCAGTGTCGACATCATGAACTTTGTCGGCGACAACTTCGAGTTCACTGGCAAGTTTCGAGCCGCCGAACGCCTGAAACGGCAAGCGATGGCGCTCGATCCGCTGGCCTTCGTGCACCCGATGAACCTGACTGAAATACTGATCGCCCAGGGCCGCTTCCGCGACGCGATCACGGTCGGCGAGCAGGCGATCACTCTTGGAAACGCGCTGTATACACGCTATGAGTTGTTCTGGGCCTACCTGCGGCTCGCTGAAGTCGATCATGCGCGCGAGCTGGCGACCTCGATCTGTGGCGAGGTCGGCCAGGATACGAGTCGATGCCTCTCCGTTCGCATCGCGTTGCACGCGGCAAACGGGGATAAGCCGGCTCTCGCCCTGGCGGTCGACAAACTTGCCGCCAACCTTGCCGCGCAGCAATCGGGCGGTTGGGCCGACAACCCGGGCCCTTCAGACGCCACGTCGCTGTTCGCGAACTTTATCGGCGACATGCCGCGGGCGACGGCAATGCTCCGCGGTACGCTGCGCGAAAAAGCTGACCCCGTCACCAGGGCCTTGCTCGGCGGTCCGCACGGCGCGCGCCTTCCCGAGGAAGTCAGCCAGGACCCGGCCTGGCTCGCGGTCTGGAACGATCCGGAGCTGCGCGAAACGATGACAGCGTATCGGACGAATTTGGCTGCGTTCCGCAAAGGCGAGTAACTCGAGGCCCAGTCTGGGACAGCAACCGCCTACGCCTCGAAGTCGTCCGCGAAGATCGAGCACTCGTTGCGAATCGCCATCCGGTACCTGCCTTCGAGCTGCGTGATCGGTGTTGCTTGCCCTGTCGTGGGATCGATCGTCACGTGCGTGCTTATCGTGTTTCCGCCGCCGGGTGGAAGGAACCACGCGTACAGAACGCCGCTGCGATTGTCGAATTCCAGATTGGTCGGGCCGGAGTATCCGGGAGTTCCGATAAGCACGGGATCTCCGACGCCGAGATGCGCTTGATAGAGACTGGGCAGATCAGTGCCATTGCCGGCGAGTGCGAACAACTGGCCGTTGCAAGCTGCTCCGAGCGCCGTGATCGCGGTGCCGGCAGCGGAGCCGAATCCTTGCAGAGTTGCCTCACCTGACACCGGATCGAGGCTGTAGACGTCCCGATCACCCTTCGCTACGTAGAAGGTGCCGCTAACGGGGTCGATGGTGAATGCACTGATGTTGGAGTCCATGAGTGCGGTTGTCTGCGTATACGCTCCTGTGGCCTGATTTACGGTGCCAAGCGTATGGCTCGTGAAGTTGATAGCCCAGAGCACATTCGCACCGGGATCGAAGTCCATGCCCGTCAACGAATCGGCAAGCGGGCCGACAGCGGTCGAATTCGCTGGATCGCCAACGGGGAACCTAATGATCTGGGTCGACACCTTGGCGAAGGCGAAATCTGCGCTCATCGCGGCCGTGGGCGCACCCGACAAGAAGACACATGCACAGACGAGCAGGGACCGGACGAACATCGTTCACCTCCTGTCACGGCGATTACGCACCGCTTGACTGAACCTGCTGGACCAGCAGTCGCAATCGAGATCCTGTCCCTCGCAAGGAAAAGCAAAGGCGCGCTCGGCCGGTTGTTCGCAGTGTACGCGGGTTGGCCGGGGCCGTCTTCCGGGCGACGTTCAGGACGCCGCCGTCGTGACCGCGCCCGGTCAAATCTGCGATGATCAGCGCAATCAGGGGGTGCTCGCCCGATGCGGTTTTTCGAAGAACTCAAGCGCCGCAACGTACTGCGCATGGCCGGGTTGTACCTGGTCGGCGCGTGGTTGATCGTGCAGGTGTCGAGCACGGTGCTGCCCGCGTTCGACCTGCCGTCGTGGGCACTGCGTGCGGTGATCGTCGTCCTCGTGATCGGGTTCGTGCCGGCGATGGTGTTCTCGTGGGTGTTCGAACTGACGCCCGAGGGCCTGAAGCGCGAGGAGCATGTCGATCCCGGCGAGTCGATCATGCCGCACACCGGCAAGCAGCTCGACCGCATGATCATGGTCGCACTCGCTCTTGCGCTCGGCTACTTCGCGTTCGACAAGTTTGTGCTCGCGCCGCGGCGCGAGGTGGCACTGCAACAGCAGACCTCCGAGCAGATTGCCGAAGCGCGCAAGCAGGGCGGCGCAAACGCGCTGGCGCAGTCGCACGACGACAAGTCGATCGCGGTACTGCCGTTCCTCGACATGAGTCAGTCCAAGGACCAGGGATATTTGTCCGATGGCATTGCGGAGGAGTTGCTGAACCTGCTCGCCAAGGTGCGCGAACTGCGGGTTACATCGCGCTCGTCGGCGTTCTCGTTCAAGGGCAAGGACGTCGACATACCGACGATCGCCAGGCAACTCAATGTCGCCAACGTGCTGGAAGGGTCGGTGCGCAAGGCCGGCAACCAGGTACGCGTGACCGTGCAGTTGATCCAGACCGGTTCCGACACGCACCTGTGGTCGGAAACGTACGATCGTCCGCTCGACAATATCTTCGCGATCCAGGACGAGATAGCCGCGGCCGTCGTCGCGCAGCTCAAGGTGACCCTGCTCGGCGCCGCACCGAAATCCGCCGTGACCGATCCGGCCGCGTATGCACTGTTCCTGCAGGGGCGCCAGCTCGAGCGCGATGGCACGCCGGACACCATCAATCAGGCCATCGAGGTTTACCAGCAGGCCCTGGCTATCGCGCCGGACTACGTCGCGGCCTGGGAACGCCTGTCGGCGGTCTATCAACTGCAGGCGGGCCGTGGCATGCGGCCGGTTGAAGAGGCGATACGACTTGCGCGCCACGCGTTGGCGAAGGCCCTGACCTTGAATCCGGTGTACCCGATGGCGCTGGCCGACCAGGGTTTCATCGCGCTGCTGTACGACCGCGATCTTGCGGCGTCTGCTGATTACATCGAACGCGCCCTGACGCTGGAACCCGGCAACAGCGAGATCATCCGTTACGCCAGCCGTCTGGCGATTACGCTCAATCGCCTGGATCTGGCGATCGCGCTCGGCAAGCGCTTCGCCGAACTCGACCCGGCCAACGCAACCGGACTGGGCACGCTCTGCCGCGCTTACCTGCATGCCGAACGGTACGACGAGGCGATCGATTGTTACCACAAGACGCTCGCGATCAGCCCCGGCATCATTGCGATACACCAGTACCTCGTCATTGCCCTGCTGATGAAGGACAGCCATGCGAACGCAAAGGCAGCACTCGACGCGGCTCAGGCCGAACCGGCGGAGTCCTACCGGCTGTATGCGCTGGCGCTCGCGCACTACGCCGTGGGCAACCGGGCTGCGTCCGATGCAGCACTTGAGGAGGCGGCGCGCAAGTACGAGCGCGACTCGGCCTTCAACATCGCCTACGTTTATGCCTACCGCAATGAGGCGGACCTCGCTTTCCAATGGCTGGACAGGGCCGCGCAATACAACGACACCGGCCTGGCCGATCTTGCCGTCAGTCCACTTTTCAAATCCGTCCACGGCGATCCGCGCTGGGCCGCGTATCTGACGAAGGTGGGTTATGCGCCGGCGCAGCTCGCGGCGATCCCGTTCGATGTCAAAGTGCCGGGTTCGGCATCGTCGCCGCCAGCCAGCGGAGGCACGCCGTGAGCGCGGCTTTCTTCGCCGAACTCAAGCGCCGCAACGTATTACGCATGGCCGGGTTGTATCTCGTCGGGGCCTGGCTGGTCGTGCAGGTGTCCAGCACCGTGCTGCCGATGTACGAGGCACCGGCGTGGTTGCCGCGCTCGATCGTCACGCTGCTCGCGGTCGGATTCATTCCCGCGCTGGTCTTTGCATGGGTATTCGAGCTGACGCCGGAGGGCCTCAAGCGTGACGCCGAGGTGAAGCCGGAAGAGTCAATCGCACCGCAGACCGCGCGGCGCATGGACCGGCTGATCATCGTTTTGCTGATTCTTGCACTTGTATACTTTGGCTTTGATAAGTTTGTGCTCGCTCCGAGGCGCGATGCTGCGCTGATTGCAACAACAACTGAAACGGTCAAGGCCGACGCCGCGAAGGCCGGTGTGGCGAACGCGGGCGGTTCCACAGCAGATGACAAGTCGATTGCCGTGCTGCCGTTCGCCGACCTGAGCCCGACCCACGACCAGGAATATTTCTCCGACGGCATGACCGAGGAAATCCTCGATGCGTTGGCCAAGGTGCAGGGCCTGCACGTCGCCGCGCGCACGTCGTCGTTTTACTTCAAGGGAAAGAATGAAAAGCTGACGGCTATCGGCACGGCGCTCGGTGTCGCGCATGTGCTCGAAGGGTCTGTGCGCAAGCAGGACAACAAAGTGCGCATAACCGCACAGCTGATCCAGACTCGCGATGGCTTCCACCTGTGGTCTCAGAGCTACGACGGCGAACTGACCGATGTGTTCGAACTGCAGGAACGCATTGCGCGTGCGATCACCGATGCGTTGAAGGTCGTGTTGCAAGGCGATCAGCGCTCACGGCTGGCAGGCAATGCCACGAAAGATGCCGAAGCGCACGAGCAGGTCCTGCGCGGGCGCTACCTGTTCAACCAGCGCGGCTATGCCAACCTGCAGAGCGCCGAGATGGCGTTCAAGGCGGCGCTGGCGATTGACCCAGCCTATGCGGACGCGTGGGCCGGTCTTGCCCAAACCTATTCGTTGCTACCGACATACGCGGTCAGCGACCCTACCGGCCAGGCGGCCCTGGATACAGCGGCGTTGGCGCGCGATGCTGCCGATCACGCGGTCGCACTCGACCCTCGCTCGAGCGCGGCGCTCGCCGCACGGGCGAATACCCGCAACACGTTCAATTTCGACTGGGTCGGGGCCGAGCAGGATTTTCGTGCCGCGATTGCCGCCAATCCGGCGGATGCGACCGCGCATCAGTGGTACGGTGAAATGCTGCTGCAGCAGCGGCGCTCGAGCGAAGCCGACGACCAGTATCAGGCCGCCATCGAGCTCGACCCCCTCTCGGCAGTACTGCAGTTTTCGCGTGGTATCAGCCTGGCCACGGAAAAGAAGTACCTCGAAGCGCTGCCGTACTACGACGCCGCGCTGCGCATCGCGCCCGGTTTCTTCGAGCCGATAAACGGCAAAGCGATGGCCCTGATCGACCTGCGCCGTTTCGACGAAGCGGAAACCATCGTGCGCGGCATGCCTTCTCCGGCCCGTGAGATGCGCCTGAGCCTGATCGCAGCGCTCAAGGATCCATCGAAGAAGGCAGCCGCTATCGAGCAGATCATGGCGCATGGCGGCGACTCTGTGTTCCAGAAACCGCCACTGCTCGCGCGCCTCGGCGAATACGATCTGGTGCTCACCCAACTCGAGCGCCTGTTTGCGCAGAAGGCACCGTTTCGCGAGTACGCCTACGTGATTCCCGAGTTCGATCCACTGCACGACAATCCGCGCTTCCAGGCGTTGCTGCGCCAGATCGGCTTGCCACTGGACGCGTCCGGGAAAAAATGATCGTGAAGGCGTGCGCGCATTGCACGCACGATGCGAGCGCCGGCCCGATTCGCCGATGGCACGCCAATCTGCGATCATGTGCTGGTACGAAAGGGGCGATTCCGGTCAATGCGGCTGCTCGAAGAACTCAAGCGTCGTAACGTAATCCGCGTAGCAATCGGCTACCTTGCGGTCGGCTGGCTGTTGCTGCAGGCCGGCTCGCTGATCTTCGGTGCACTCGATCTGCCGAACAGCTGGGTGCGTGGTCTGCTTGGGCTGCTCGCCGTCGGCTTCATTCCGACGCTGATCTTCGCCTGGGTGTACGAGTTGACGCCGGAAGGCCTGAAGAGGACCAGCGAGGTAAGCGCCGAGGAGAGCGTGTCGCACCTCACAGGGCGCAAGCTCGACTACATCGTGATTGGCGTGCTCGCGGCGGTTGTCGGCTTGCTGCTCGTCGACAAGTTTGTCGTAACGCCGCGGCAAACCGCTCGGATCCACGCTGCCGAACCCGCAACGGCTGCTGCTGTGCCGCCGGTCGCGGGCGAGGGCGCGAAGACAGCTGCCGCGCCGCCAGCCGATTCGATCGCCGTATTGCCGTTCGTCGACATGAGCCAGGCGAAGGATCAGGAATACTTTTCCGACGGCCTGTCCGAGGAACTGCTCAACCTGCTCGCGAAAGTACCGCAGCTCAAGGTCATCGCGCGGACCTCGTCGTTTTCGTTCAAGGGCAAGAACGTCGATGTCGCCGAGATTGCGAAGAAGCTCGCTGTCGCAACTGTGCTCGAAGGCAGCGTGCGCAAGTCCGGCAATACGCTGCGCGTCACCGCCCAGTTGATCCGCACGGTCGACAGTACGCACCTGTGGTCGGAAACGTACGATCGCGAACTCACGGACATCTTTAAAGTGCAGGACGAGATCGCGAGCGCCGTGGTGGCGGCGTTGAAGGTGAAGCTGCTGCCGAACCAGGCTGGCGCCGACAACCAGCACAGGACAACGAATCTGGAAGCCTACAATGAGTTTCTGATCGGCAAGCAGGAATTCAGCCGGACCAACATCGACGGCTGGCGTCATGCTGAAGCCGCATTCCGGCGGTCGATGGCCTTGGATCCGTCGTACGCACCAGCCTGGGCGGGGCTGGCCGACACACTCAATTTCCTGTCGGACTTCCTCGACGGTGCGGACGCGATCGCCGCGGCCAAGAGCGAAGCGCTGGCCGCGGCGGACAAGGCGGTCGCGCTGGCCCCCGGCCTGGCCGATGGCTATATCGCGCGCAGCAACGTGCGGTTTTCGGACTGGAACGGAGCCGAGGCGGATATCGAGCGCGCGATGCAACTCGAACCGAACTCGGGCGAGAGCCGGTTTCGTCACGCCGTGCTTCTGGGGGCGCGCGGGCATCTTCCGGAGGCCACGACCGAACTCCGCAAGGCCGCCGAACTCGATCCGCTGTCGTCAAAGGCCTGGTCTATTCTCGGTTGGTATCTCTCCGCGGCCGGGCGGCTCGCCGAAGGGCGTGAGGCCGCGCAACGCGCCGTGTCGCTCAATTCCGAATCGAGCTTTGCCCAGGTGACGGCCGCGATAATCGACCTGCTCGAAGGTAACTTCGATGCCGCTCGCACCGGCTTCAAACGCGGCGGCGACAGCTGGGAAAGAATCGGGTCGGCGATGATCGAGCACAGCCTTGGGCACAAGGACGCTGCGCAGGCAGCATTGAGCACGCTGATCGCGAAAGACGCCGACGGTGCGGCGTATCAGATCGCTGAAGTATTCGCCTGGCGCGGCGAGCCCGACCCGGCTTTCGAATGGCTCGATCGCGCCTATCGCCAGCACGACGGCGGACTGACCAACCTGACGATCGATCCGTTGCTGCAGTCGCTGCGCGCCGATGCGCGCTACGCTGCGTTCCGGAAGAAGATGGGACTGACGCAATAGCGTTCGCGGCCGGCGCCTGCGGCAACGGCTCGACCGGCGAGTGGTCGTTCGTACTTCAATGCCACGCTCAGCTGCGCAGCCGCAATCCCTTCGGGTCGTAGGCGGGCTCCGGAAGAATCTTCGCCGGACGCGCCTCGCCGATCACGTCTACCGTGAGTTCCAGCGCCGCAGTCGCGATGTCGCGGTCGATATAGGCCAGCGCAAGACTTTGCTTCACGAAATGTCCGTACGCGCCGGAAGTGACGCTGCCGACGAGCCTTCCATTGCGCTTGACCGGTTCGAAACCCGAGGCATCGGCATCGGTTGCGTCAATGAGCAAAGTTACCAGCGTCTTGTCCGCGCCGGCTTCGCGCTCGCGCAACGCTGCATCGCGGCCGATGAAGTCGCCCTTGTCGAAAGCCACCTGTCGCGCGAGGTTCGACATGCCCGGCGTGCACGACTGCGTGAACTCGCTGTTCCAGATGCCGTAGCTCTTTTCCAGCCGCAGGCTGTCGAGTGCGCGGTTGCCGATTGAGCGCAAGCCCAGGTTCCTGCCCGCGGCTGTCAATGCTTCGTGGAGCGCAAGTTGATGGCTCACCGGAACATTGATCTCGTAGCCAAGCTCGCCAGTCAGCGACAGGCGCGCGAAGACAGCGTCCGCCCCGACGATCTGCATTTCCGCGCAACTCAGGAACGGAAATGCTGCGTTGGACATATCGCGGTCGACAAGTTGCGAAATGATTTCGCGCGATGCGGGTCCTGACATCGCAAATCCCATCCACGCGTCGGAAAGATTGCGTAACGTCACCCCCGCTGGCGGCAGGTGGTCGTCGAACCAGCGCATGTGCCACGCCTGCAGGTAGTACGAGCCGATCAGCCAGAAGCGATCTTCGGCGAGACGGCTGACGGTCAGGTCGCCCATGAGTTTGCCATTCGGACTCAACATCGGCGCGAGCCGCACGCGGCCGACGTGCGGCAGGCGCGATGCGAGCAGATGATCGAGCCACTGCGCCGCTCCGGGACCGGACACTTCATAGCGCGCATAGACCGCGCTTTCGAACATCCCGGCTGTCACGCGCGTCGCGCGCACTTCGTCGCCGACGAAGTCGTGCGCGTTCGAACGGCGTACGGTCGGGTTCTCGACGAAACCGGATTGCCCCGGCGAGAAGAATTGCGGCGTCTCCATGCCCCAGGTGCAGCCGTAGACGGCGCCTTCGGTCTTCAGCGCGGCGTAGCACGGCGAGACTTTCAATGGCCGGCCGGCGGGCAGTTCCTCGTTTGGATAGGAGATCACGAAGCGGCGCGCATAGAACTGCCGCGTCATGTCTTTCAGGTAAGAATCCTCGGCGGCGAACGCGCCATAGCGCGCGACATCCATGCCGAAAATGTCAGCGCCGGGATCGCCGTTGATCATCCATTGCGCCAATGTCAGCCCGATCGCTCCGCCCTGCGAGAAGCCGCCCATGCAGCCGCAGGCGACCCAGTAGTTCCTCTTGCCGGGCACTGGGCCGACGAGCGGGTTGCCGTCCGGCGTGAACGTGAACGCGCCGTTGACCCAGCGCCGGATGCCGACATTTTGCAGCGCCGGGAAGCGCTCGAAGCCGATCGACAATTCCGGCAGGATGCGATCGACGTCCGGCGGCAACAGGTCCATGCCGAAATCCCAGTCGGCACCGTCGACTTTCCAATGCCTTGGATCGCGCTCGTAGATGCCGAGCAGCACACCCTTGCGTTCCGGCTGCAGATAGGTGAATCCTTCCAGATCCGTGATCGACACGATTTCGCGATCGAGCGCGACGAGCTCGGGCACGTCTTCGGTGACGAGGTAATGGTGTTGCATCGGCGTGACCGGCAGGTCGATACCGACCATGTTGCCGACCTTGCGCGCCCACAATCCGGCTGCGTTGACGACGTGATTGGCCGTCATCGTGCCTTTTTCGGTAACGACCGACCAGCGGTGGTCGGGCAACTGACGCAGTTCGATCACGCGATTGCGCAGGATGACTTCGGCGCCGTGCTGCTTTGCCGCGCCGACATACGCATGCGTCGTGCCGTGCGGGTCCATGTAACCTTCGTGCGCGTCGTACAAACCTCCCTGCAGGTTCGTCACGTCGACAATCGGGCATAGCTCGCGAATTTCTTCCGCCGTCACGAGGCGCGTGTCTATTTCCATCGTCTCGTACATCGAACGCTCGGCCTTGAGCATTTCCATTCGTTCCTTTGATGCAGCCAGGCTGATACCGCCGGTCATGTGCATGCCGACGCTGACGCCGCTCTCCCGCTGGATCGCGTCGTACAGGCGAATCGTGTAGCCCTGCAACGCGGCGATGTTCGGATCGTCGTTGAGCGCATGGAATCCGCCAGCCGCATGCCACGTCGAGCCGCAGGTGAGTTCGGCGCGCTCGATCAAGGCGACGTCGGTCCAGCCGAATTTCGCGAGGTGATAGAGCACGCTGGCGCCGACGATGCCTCCGCCGATGACGACGACGCGGTAATGCGAATTCATGGAAACGTCCTACCCGAACTTCTGAATAAGCCGTCATTCCGGCGAAAGCCGGAATCCAGCGCCTTTATTCGGACCAGGAAGACTCTGGATCCCGGCTTTCGCCGGGATGACGAGCACTTACTTGTTGCGGCATTAATTTGAAAGGTTTGAATCATTAGCCGTAAGTTTTGCTCAGGTCTTTCGCTCCTTCTACATGTGCCTGCAACCAGCGCAACAGCGCCGGAGCCCACGAGCGTTCGATGTGCAGGCGCCAGCCGTTCGCGCGGCGCGCGATGACGAGCCTGAAGCCGGCAAACTGCATCGATGCAGATTCGAGCGGAAGAATGGTTGTGTCCTCGAACGCATACTCGCTGCCCTGAGCCATCAAGTCCGCCGCACGCTCGCCGTGGACGTCGAAAATCACGATCCCATCGCTGACGTGGGTGACTGCGCAACCGTCGGCGAAACCCGTGCAGGACACGAGCGCTGGCGCATCGCCGACCAACATCACGCGATCCGGGGCAAGGCGCAAGGCGTAGGTGTCACCGCTGCTAAGTTGGCGTGGCCCGAGGATTTCTCCAATGCCGTGCTGCGCAAGAAATAGTTTGACGTCACCGCTGACCAGGCAGATCGATGCGGCCGCAGCTGGACTGACGTCGACGCCAGCTGCGTGCAACGAAACCTGCGGCCAGTCGGGAACCGGCGACCAGAATTCTCCGCGATCATGCATGCAGGCGCGCTCCGGACAAATCCAGGAAACACGATCCAACCAGGGTGCCCGTGAAACGCAATCCGAGATGCTCGAACTGCAACTCCTCGCCGAGGCGCTTGCGCCCGCCTTCGACGAGCCCCAATGCAATCGGCCGGTCCAAGGCGGGGCTCAAGCAACTGCTCGTGACGTAACCGACGCTGCGCCGCTTGCCGTTTACCTGCTCCAGCGCATGCGCGCCGACCGGGATCGGCTCGAGGCCGGCAGCGGCAATGCCGACGAGCTGCTTGCGGCCCTCGCGCTTTGCGAACGGCGTGAACAGCGATCGATCGCCGACGTAGGCATCGCCGCGCTTGTCGCGCGCACCGCCCATGCCGATATCGTGCGGCATGGTCTCGCTGTCGGTGTCCTGGCCGACGAAGATATAGCCTTTTTCCGCGCGCAACACGCCAAGCGTTTCGACGCCGATCGGTTCGGCGCCCGCCGCGCGGGCCTTGTGCCACAGGTCGGCGGCGAGGCGCGCCGGCACCGCGATTTCGTAGCAGCGCTCGCCGGTAAAACTGACGCGGGCGACGCGCGCTGCGCGACCGGCAAACGTGCCGGCGCTAGCTGCCATGTGCGGCAGCTGCACGTCGTCGAGCGCGATGCCAAGGTCGAGCGCAGCGACCACGCGCTTCGACTGCGGACCGGATACTGCCATCGTCGCCCAGTGCGCGCTCGCGTCGTGGATGAATACCTTGGCGAGGTCGAACCGGTCCTGACGCCATTCCTCGAGATGCGCAACCATCGCCGCGACATGGCCGCTCGAACACGAAACCACGAAATGGTCGGGCGCCAACCGCAGCACGACACCGTCGTCGAAGATCGCGCCACTCTCGGCCAGCGCGAGTCCATAGCGCAAGCGTCCCGGCGCCAGCGTCGACATGCGCGTGTAGAAGATGAAGTCGAGCAACGCGGCCGCCTGCGCGCCGATGACTTCGATCTTGCCGAGCGACGAGGCATCGAACACCACGACGCCGTTGCGCGCCTGCCGGCATTCGCGCGGGATTGCGCTCGCATCGCGTCCGTACCAGGCGGGGCGGAGCAGATCGCCGTACTCGCGAAAATACGCGCCTTCCTCGCGGTGCACGTTCTCCGCTGCCAGTCGCCGAACCGGCACCTGTAATTCGCCCAGATTCCTGCTGCTGATCGTCGCCAACGACACCGGCACGAACGGCGGCCGAAACGTGGTCACGCCGACGGCGTCGATGCCGCGCCCTGTTTGCGCGGCCAGAATCGCCAGGCCGTTGACGTTAGACGTCTTGCCCTGGTCGGTCGCCATGCCGAGCGTCGTGTAGCGCTTCAGATGTTCGACCGAGGCGAAGTTTTCGCGCACCGCGAGTTCGATGTCCTTGGTCGTGACGTCGTGCTGCAGGTCGACCCAGACGCGGCGATGGCCGGATGCGGCCTGGAGGTTTGGCGTTCCGCCCCAGAAGTCGGTTGACTGCATGGGGCTGAGGGCTGAGGGCTGAGGGCTGCCAAGCGACGACTCCCGAAGGGAAGTCGACGCTCCACTGCCTGCGCGGCTGCCTTGTTCGATCGCCTCGTCGAGTGTGCGCGCGCCGTTTGCGGCGCCTGCTACCTGCAGCCCCGCGACGCTGTCTCCGGGAACCAGCGCTCCAATGCGATCGTCCCAGCGTGGCTTGCCGCGCGCGTGGCAATACAGATGAATCAGCGGAGTCCAGCCGCCGGAAAC
>Ga0157375_10004048_pt1 | contig 12712 bp, 10 predicted proteins | sample M35metaG_FD_115311 | JGI IMG/M metagenome (GOLD analysis project Ga0157375, IMG submission 115311) | Miscanthus rhizosphere microbial communities from Kellogg Biological Station, Michigan, USA - M3-5 metaG | ecosystem: Host-associated > Plants > Roots > Rhizosphere > Soil | place: USA: Michigan...
GTCCTGACCGGACGCGAGATCGGCGCGTCCTTCTCCAGGGCAAGGTGCGTACGTGCCGGGCTCGGTGGACGTACCCCAGACTCGAGCAGCGGCTCGGGCCGCGCGTCTCGGCAACCATCTTCAGGCATGCCGTCATACGCGCGGCATCGAAGTCCGAACGTCTGTTCGTATGGCTGGCAGAAGCACTGTCGCGGGCTGTATCACACGCCGATAGCGGCGTGACCGACGGCCGGCATGGCCTCTCGAATCCCCGCACCTTGTTCAATGTGGGCGGTGTCCCGGAACGGGGTGAATGAGCCTGTGCGGCGACGTGCCGTCGATCGAATCCAGAAACGCGACTACGTTTTTCGCCTGTGTCTGCAACACGACTTGAGAATTCGCCACCGACACCCAAGTGAGCGACTGCTCGCAGAGAACGTCGTCTTCAACAGCCCTGTGCTTCGCCAATATTCCGACCGTCCGCCCACGCGATTCATCCAGCAGACGCTCCCACGCATACGAAGCGCAGATGGCTACCGTTCCGATGATGCTCGTACCGATCGCGGTCGGTGACACGCAAGGTCTCACCCGCGTCACGGTTGCTGTTCGCGCCGTCGGGCGGAACTGTTCGACCGTCACCGCGGGTAGTCCCTCGCGCCGCCGTGCGTCCACTGCAAAGAATCCGATTCTAGGCGGAGCCCGGCCGGCATTCCTTCGCATGCCCGTGGGGTCGCAAAGGTGATCCTGAGTGCAGGGCAAACCAAGCCCTGCGCGGCGGACCGAGACGCGTCCATCTAGCGGCGCGCATTGCTTCGACGCAGGCAACCGGTCGGCCGAAAGTGAGCGACACGTACTGGGAAACGCGTCGATGAGGTCATCATCCGACACCTCTGGTGACAGCAGTTGCGTATTGCACTCGAACTGGCCAAGGTGATTCGCAATAAATGTGCGCCAGGTCTGTGACGGTCTGTTCGGCCGTTCTCGCAGGTACCTCGACACCGCGCGCTCGGAGACGCCGACGCCGCGCTTAAGCAGTTCGCCGTGAATGCGCGGCGCGCCCCAAAGCCGATTTTCGTCTGCTAGGCGCGCAATCAGATCGCGGCACGTCGAATCGATGCGCGGTCGCCCCGGACGTCGCGAACGGCGCCACCAGCGCCGAACGAACCGAGCGCGCTGCCACCGATCGACGGTGGCCGGTTGAACCAGCACCAGCGCGTCGCGCCACCGTGGCCACACCCGTCGCAAGGTCAGCCACAGCAGACGGTCAGACGCGTGTAAGCGCCGATTCGGACGTGCGCGGACGGCCAATTGGTGACGCAGGGCAAGGATTTCCAGGAGGTCTCGACGCGTCGACCACGCGAATCGGATCGCGGCGAGAGCCCGAATGAGGCGCTGCATCGCGCCTGGCACGGCCACCGACTATACCAACGTCAATAGTTTGCCCGGACGCAATATTGGCGACGGACAGGTGTCGGAGCGCGATGATTTCCAGGTCCAGCAAGGCGCGCGATTGGATCAGGAAGCGAAGGGAGTGAAGGAGCGAGACGACGACGGACGCCACGACTGCAGGCTATCGGAGAACGCCTGCAACCTCAACTGACGCAATATCTACAGAGTTCTCAGTAGACACAGGATCCGGCTCGATCAGTCCGCCAGCTTGGGCACCGGGACTATTGGAGGTGTCTGCCCGTCCCTGACGGGCGGATGTGGCCGGTGCTCCGATGCGACAATCATGTCGCCTACGGCGGTTATGGCATCGCGGAGTCGTTTGGTGACGGACAATCGTAGCGTCAACAACGGTGCGTGTGGCTCCTGCGAAGCGTCCCCTCGACGACGCCGCTCCGACGTACGACGTATGGCCCGGCGAGCCGTTTCCGCTCGGCGCGACCTGCGATGGCCACGGCGTCAACTTCTCGATCTTTTCGGAAGTCGCCGAGAGCGTCGATCTCTGCCTGTTTGACGGGGAGAACCGGGAGACGCGGCTGCGCCTGCCAGAGACGACCGCGTTCTGCTGGCACGGGTACGTTCCCGGGCTCGGGCCGGGGCAGCGCTATGGATTTCGCGTGTCGGGCCCATGGGAGCCGGAGCACGGGCTGCGCTGCAATCACTCGAAGCTGCTGCTCGATCCGTACGCACGCGCGATCGAGGGCGACGTGGTCTATGAGCCCGCAGTGTTCGGCCACGTGATTGGACCTGACGGCTCGGCGACCGATACCGCCAACATCGAAGACAGTGCGCCGTTCGTGCCGCGCAGCGTCGTGACCGATTCCTCGTTCGACTGGGAAGGCGATACTCTCCTCAAACGCCCGCTGCACGAGACGATCATCTACGAAATGCACCTCAAGGGATTCACGAAGCGACTCACGTCGCTGCCGCCGGACATTCGTGGCACCTACGCGGGTCTTGCGCATCCGAAGGCGATCGAACACCTGCAGCAGCTCGGCATCACCGCGGTCGAATTGATGCCGATTCACCAGTTCGTGCACGACGGATTTCTGCTGGCGCGCGGACTGAGGAACTACTGGGGATACAACTCGATCGGTTACTTCGCACCGCACGCGGAGTACGCGAGTCAACCAACCGCCGGCGGCCAGATTCGCGAGTTCCGCGAGATGGTGAAAGCGCTGCACAGGGCCGGCCTCGAAGTGATCCTCGACGTGGTGTACAACCACACCGCGGAAGGCAACGAACGCGGACCGACGCTGGCGTTCCGGGGCATCGACAACCGCGCGTATTACCGTTTGATTCACGAGCGGCCGGCGTACTACATGGACTACACGGGCACCGGCAACAGCCTAAACATGCGGAACCCGCACGTGTTGCAGCTGATCATGGACTCGCTGCGCTACTGGGTGCTCGAGATGCATATCGACGGCTTCCGCTTCGACCTGGCGGCCACACTCGCGCGCGAGCTCCACGACGTCGATCGTCTATCGGCGTTCTTCGATCTCATTCAGCAGGATTCGGTGCTGAGCCGCGTCAAGCTGATCGCCGAGCCATGGGATGTCGGCGAGGGTGGGTATCAGGTCGGCAACTTCCCGCCGTTGTGGAGCGAATGGAACGGCAAGTATCGCGATTCGATCCGCGACTTCTGGCGCGGCGCCGATGGCACACTCGCCGAGTTCGCGTCGCGCCTCTCCGGCAGCTCCGACCTCTACGCACACAACGGTCGTCGTCCGTACGCGAGCATCAATTTCGTCACCGCGCACGACGGTGTCACCCTGCACGATCTCGTCTCCTACAACGACAAACACAACGAGGCCAACGGCGATCAGAACCGCGACGGCGAATGGCACAACCGATCGTGGAACTGCGGCGTCGAAGGAACGACCGATGACACCGTCATCCTGGCTCGACGGGGTCGTCAGATGCGCAACTTCATGACGACACTGCTGCTGTCACAGGGTGTACCGATGCTGCTTGCCGGCGACGAGCGTGGGCGGACGCAGCAGGGGAACAACAACGCGTACTGCCACGACTCCGAGCTGACATGGTTCGACTGGGAGCATCAGAACGAGGCGCTGCTCGCGTTCACCCGCCAGCTGATTGCGCTCAGGAAGGCCCACCCGACGTTCATGCGACGGGGGTGGCTCCAGGGACGTCCACTGCACGACGCGGACGTGCAGGACATTGCCTGGCTCACGCCGAAAGGTGTGTTGATGACGGATCAGGACTGGGCGGTTGGATTTGCCAAGAGTCTGATGGTGTTCCTCAACGGCAAAGCGATCGCCGGCCGCGGACCGCGCGGCGCGCGAATCGAGGACGACAGCTTTCTACTGATGTTCAACGCCCACGCCGAAGCGCTCGAGTTCAGGATCGGCGCCGTCGGCGGCGACCATCAATGGTTCGTCAAGGTGGATACCAAGTCGCCGTCGCGCAAGCGGCGGCGTCCGCCGCTGACTGGCGGCAGTCGCGTGCCGATCGGCGGGCGATCGATTCTGGTGCTGTCAGATCGAGAGTGAGTCGCACATCGATTCGGCATCTATATCGATGTACGGTATAGACGATGAGAACGATTAGAGGCTTACCGCCCCAAAACTAGATCGAGCGCCGCTGACGTAGACCTCGGACGTGTTTCCGTTGGAATTGTTAGTCACGGCGTTGTGCGGTTGGCTTCGGCACGAGCAGAACCCGTAATGTCCGAAAACTCGAGCGACACCTTGGCGTAGACTCACCGCGTGCTTCCGCTCCAGTTGCTCCTCACCGCGCTGCTGGGATGGCTCGAGCGCGAGGAACGCGATGTGATCGTTTTTCTTCGGGAGGAGAATCGGGTGCTGAAAGCCCAATTGGCGGACGCCGTCTGCACTTGAACGATGGGCAACGGCGGCGTCTCGCGGTGCTCGGGCTCGGACGCGCCGCACTGAGAGAGGTGGCCACGCTCGTGACGCCCGATACGGTTCTTCGATGGCATCGTGAACTGATTGCGCGGAAATGGACCTATATTCGGCGGAGACCGGGGCGACAAGGCGTGCTCGCAGAGATTCGGCGCCTGATGGTGCGGATGGCCACAGAGAATCCGAGTTAGGGTTACAGAAGGATTCAAGGGGCGCTGAAGAACGTGGGCCATCGCGTGGCTCGATCCACGATTGCGGGCATCCTGAAGGCAGAAGGCATCCCACCCAGTGGCGCGCGGGCGACCACCTGGCGCACGTTTCTCCGCGCGCATTGGCCCGCCCTCGTGGCGGCCGACTTTTTCACCACTGAGGTCTGGACCCCTCGCGGATTGGTGACGTTCTACACCCTGTTCGTGCTCGAGTTGCAGTCGCGGCGCGTCCATGTGACCGGCTCCACCCCGTACCCGGATGAAGCCTTCGTCGTTCAGGTCCTGCGCGACCGGGCGAATGCGATTGATGGCGTCCTGGCGGACGGATGCATATTGATCTGCGATCGCGATCGGAAGTGGAGCCGTGGCGTACTGGAATCCTTGAACACGAGGGAGTGCGAATCATTCGGACACCGTTTCGCGCACCCAACTGCAACGGCATACGCGGAGCGATTCGTGCGGTCGATCAAAGAGGAGTGCCTCGAGCGTGTGATCCTGTTCGGGGAGCGACATCTTCGACGCACGATTGCCGAGTTCGTCGCTCACTACCATACGGAGCGGAATCTTCAAGGCATCGGTAATGAGTTGATTCAGCCGCTCGAGCAAGCCGGCCAAGGACGTGTTCGCAGCCGGCAACGAATTGGTGGCTTGCTGAACTATTACTACCGCGCCGCGTAGGCATCCAAATGACTACAACAGAGTTATCGGACAGTACGGGCTGGCCAGCTACTACGACATCGGTGATCACAAACGGGCGGCCAGGTACTACCCGCAGGCGTGGCCCGATGTCGCACGCATCTCCAACCTCGTCTCCTTCGAGCCGGACGAGGTCCAGGTCTTCCTCGACGACAAGAAACTCGCCCTCGAGCCAGGTCAGAGCGTCACGCAGCACGGAATCGACCGAGGCCTGGACCCCGACGAGATACTCAAGCGAGGCGCCGGCCCCGCCGCCCCTAGCGCTCACGGTTTCGCAACGGCTGCGGCGCGACGACCCTCAAATGTCGATGACCACGTCACTCTGCGGCCGGGAGCAGCAGACCAGGACATTTCCTTCTGCCGGTAGGTCGAGCGGATCAGGCTGATAGGCAACGGACCCGGAGATCAGTCCGCTCTCGCAGTTGTGGCAGACGCCCGTGCGGCACGACCACCGGACGGGCACGTCACACGCTTCCGCCAACTCGAGAAGGCTCTGGTCCTCCTGCCGCCAGCGAACGGTGATGCCGCTGCGTGCGAAGGACACCACTGGCCCTGCGGCGGGAGTGCCTGCCGGCTGATGCGGTGCGCGCACGGGGCTGGAGACGACGCCAGGCATCAGCGAAGGGCCGCCAGAAAAGACCTCGGAATGAATCCGGTCCGCAGGCACGCCCCAGGCGGGCAGGCCCATCATCAGATCGCCGAGGAAGCTCGATGGCCCGCAGAGATAGAAGTCGCCATCTCGCGGGACGCGCAGGTCTTCGAGGACCTGCATCCCCAGACGACCCGTCGCGTCGTAGTCCTGCCCCACCCGATCGTCCGCATCCGGTCGGCTGTACCAGGTGTGGCTTTGCGCGCGCGCAAGCGTTCCGAGAAGTTGCCGCACCTCTGTTGCGAAGGAATGTGATTTGCGATTGCGTGCGCCGTGCAGCCACCAGACCTCACGAGGCGACGCGATTGCAGCCAGAGCGTGCAGCATGGCCAGCAGCGGCGTTGCGCCGATTCCCGCGCTGAGAAGCACCGCCGGCCGGTCGCCCGACTGCAAGGTGAAGTTGCCTCTCGGTTGGCTGACATCGAGGACGTCGCCGGCTCGAACGCGGCTATGCAAGTAATTTCCCGCGGCGCCATTTGGCTCGACCTTGACGCTGACGCGATAGTGCTCGTCAGAGAGAGGTCCGGAGAGTGAATAGCTTCGGAAGAGCAGGGGACCATCGGGCTTCGGGCGCAAACGCAGCACGACGAATTGACCGGCGAGTGGCGTCGTGAGCCGCCTTCCATCCATCGGCTCGAGCGACAACGAGATCACATCGACGCACTCACGATCGATCCGCGACACTCGCAGCGGCTGAAACCCGGGTGTTGCCGTCCGCGCAGCCGCTGCCGGCACAAGACCCGCGTTGCCCGTCGCGCTTGGGTGGGCATCCTGGCTTCGTACCAGCGCCTCGAAGGACCACCGCCAGCCCGGGGACAGCGCAGGGATTCGCAGCGCCCGCTCGAGCTGATCGCGGGGATGATGACGCGAGTACAGCAATGCATTGACCTCGGCAACGGTCATGCGCTCCGGTCCGCGAGCGATCAAGAGCATGGGGTCGCCGGCGCCGACCTCGCCTTCCTCAAGGACGCGCAGATAGAAGCCCGGCCGTCCGCTGGAGGTCAGGAGCGCAGCCATTTGCGGCTCGTTCATGCGAATCCCGACGCGGTAGCAGGTGGTGCGAGGCTGGGTCACCTCGAACAGAGCAGTCCCGATCCGATAGTGGTCGCCGATGCAGACCGCGTCATCCGGCAATCCCTCGATGGTGAAGTTCTCGCCGAACTGCCCGTGAGTGGAATCGCGGCGGTCCAGCCGTTCCTCCCAGTAACGATACGACTCGATCTGGTAGACGAAAACTGCTCGTTGCTCGCCCCCGTGGCCGTCGAGATCGCCCTGGCCGTCGCCTTCGACGTTCAGCCGCGTGACGCGCCGACGGCCTTCTATGGGCTCCTTCCAAATGCCAGTGTGCACGGTCCTTCCACGCCACTCGATGTCGCGTGGAAGACCAACGCTGACGGAGAGTAGTCGGGCCATCGAGATGCCTCCGGGTTCCCGCGTGCGAGTTGGCAACCATTGAAAAACTACCTCGTTTTAGGGTGTGGCTATCGAGAAGTCGATACAACCTCAGATCAAGGCCCATCCAGAGACCTGTGATTCCTCGCTGCGCACGCGCACGATGCGTTCGCGAATGCGAATGTCCGTAGCACCTCATCGCCACGCAGAAGTGTTCAACGCTGCAGTGATTGGAACTTGACGGTCGCTGGGCCGACGTCGTGCGACAGCTATGCGGCGATGCGGTCGTAGCGGTGGTGGAGCCCGCCGACCTGCGGCGTTAAGGCGATCCTCCCGCCCGACGACGGCATGACCGGACGCGAGATCGGCGCGTCCTTGGTGCCGTTCGAACTGTCTGAACGTTCATGCCAGCGAGGGTAGTCGCCACGTCGGCAAAGACCGAATCGCGATCGTGAAGTAGAAATCGCGGCGCTTCTTGCTCCGAAAAGGCATTGCGAAGCTGTTGTGCCGTCCAGGCCGCGGTGGGATGGTCGGTGACCGCCACGTGAACGATTCGTCGACGGTCGTGCGCGAGAATGACAAGAACGAAGAGCAGTCGGAACGTGACCGTCGGCACGACGAAGATCGGCGGCCAGGGTGTACGGTGCGTTTACTCGTTTTGCTCATGCCGCGCGTTCGTACTCGTGCAAGAGTCCGCCAAGACGGTCGCGACGTTTCACCGTTATCGCTCGTATGCCCGCCCATCGCGCCGCTGATGTCCGACCATTCGGCGGCGCCAGGCCCAAGCTGCGATGCGGCCGCCACCCGTTGTAATGATCAATGAACACGGTGAGTGCCTGCTCCAGGTGCCGTGCGCTCAGGATCAAGAGCCAATCCAGGCATTCTGATCGAGCGGTCCGGACGAACCGCTCAGCGATCCCGTTGGCCTCGGGTGCCTGAATCGGCGTTCGGACTATTCGGATGTGTTCGGCCTCGAAGACGCCATCAAAGCCGTGCGTGAACTTACGATCGTGATCGCGGATCAGAAAACGAATCGGTTCCTCACGTTCGGCGAACGTCCAGGCCACTTGCCGCGCCTGTTGCATGACCCATTCGGCGTCGGGGTGAGCCGTGCATCCGGCAAGATAAACGCGACGGCTGGCGACCTCAATGAAGAACAGCACGTACAACCGCTGAAGCCAGACGGTGTCGACCGTGAAGAAATCCACGGCGATGATGCTCCTCGCCTGCGCGCGTACGAACTCACGCCATGAGGGCCCTTGCGCTTGCCAGCGGGCCCGAGCTGTGTCTCGCGCAGGATCTTCTTCACCGTGGTTGCCGACACGACAATGCCAAGACCTTTCAGCTCGCCAACAATGCGCTGATAGCCCCAGCGCGGATTTTCCCGTGCCAAGCGAAGGATCAGCGCTCGACGTTCTTTGGCAATCGCCGGACGACCAGGCCGCCGCGCGTAGGTCCAGTGCTTGGCCACCATCCAGCGGTGCCAACGCAGCAGTGTTGCCGGCGTGACCAGAAACACCCGCCAATCCACGCGCGGCAACAGTTGACTGGCCGCTGCTAAGAACCATCGGTCGGCCGGGCGAAACGTCGGTCGACGGACGTGACGACGCAAGATCGCCACCTGGTGGCGGAGCACGACGATCTCAAGCTCTTTGGAGTTTGCCGATCGGAACAGAAGGGAGACAAGCTGCAGGATCCGTTGCAGGCCAACCGAAACGACGGACAGGAGCACGGCTTCTCCCTACGAAAAGTCCGCCATTTTACGCAAATCCAATTAACGCACCCTACAGGACGTACGGCGGCGGACGCGGCCGGCCTCAAGGGCGGCAGGCCCGCATCCGAGCACTGGTCATCCGGATGGCCACCGACAATCCGACTTGGGGCTACACGCGAATCCAAGGTGCCTTGAAGAATCTGGGGCACCGGGTCGGTCGCTCGACGATTGCGCGCATCTTGCAGGCAGCCGGCATCCCGCCCAGCCGCGAACGTTCAATGACCTGGCGGACATTCATGCGAGCGCATTGGCCGGCGCTTCTTGCGGCGGATTTCTTCACAACAGAAGTGTGGACCCACTGCGGGCTCCTGACGTACTACACGGCGTTCGTGATCGAACTCGACTCGCGACGCGTTCACATGATCGGCTCGACACCGCATCCAGACGACGCCTTTGTGGTGCAAGCGTTCCGAGGACTGGCAAACGATAGGAATGTCCTTCGCGCCGGTCGATTTCTCATTTGTGATCGGGATCCAAAGTGGAGCAGCGCGATGGAGGAGCTACTGCGGGCGGTCGGCGTTCGCGTGGTTCGCACGCCCGCGTCCGCGCCGAACTGCAACGCCCACGCGGAGCGCTTCATCCGATCAATCAAGACGGAGTGCCTCGATCGCGTCGTGCCGTTGGGCGAACGGCATCTCCGGCAACTGGTTCGCGACTTCGTGGAACACTATCACGCCGAACGGAACCACCAAGGTATTGGGAACGAACTCGTTGAGTGGCCACCCGGCCAACCGACGGTTGGCCCGATTCGCCGACGTCAGAGAATCGGCGGCGTGCTCAGTTACTACTACCGCTCGGTCGCGTAGCGATCGTCCGAGCGTGGGACATTACGGGTTCGCGCTCAAAACACGGCCGACTCGGAGTCGGAGGACAGGAATGCCGCCGCGTGTCTCGTGAAGGACTCCGGATACTGGAACAGAGAGCCGTGGGCCGCGTCTGGGTACACCAGCAAGGCTGCGTTCGGCAGGTTCTCGGCCAGACAGTACGAGTTGCGCACCGGAATCATCTCGTCATGGAAGCCCTGCACGACCAGCGTGGGATGACGGAGGCCTTTCAAGTCGGCGAACCGCTCACCGCTGAAGTGCTCCCACTCGCGAAACGCGGCTGTCTGCGCCTTGGCTACGTTCGGGCCGGAGGGCGGTTCACGGTCGTCCTGTCGCTGCATGAGTCTCGAGATGAATGCCCCGCCAGCGGCCTGGCTCGTGGCCGTCGGCGCGAAAAGATCTTTGGGAGGACGGCATAGCCCCGATTCTGCGGATCCTGGAGGTGCTTGGCGAGACTCGGTTTCTCGAGGTGCATGATGTTCTCGCCGCCGCGCGGCGCCGTGCCGACGAGGATCATGCGATGAAAGATCGAAGGACGGTCCTTCGCGATTTGTTGGGCGATCATGCCGCCGAGGGAGAAACCGAGGACCTCGCACTCCGCCAGATTGAGCCCGTCGAGAAAAGCCATGACGTGCGTGGCCATTCCGGCCATCGTCGCAGGCACTTCGCCGCTCGAGCGCCCGATTCCCGCGTTATCGAAGAGGATCACCTCCCGTCGGGACGCGAGCGGATCGCTCAGGGCGGGATCCCAGTTGTCGAGCGTCCCCGTGAAGTGCTGCAGGCAGAGCAACGGCAGCTCAGCGCCTTCGCCGAATCGCCGGTACGCGTAGGAATGGCCGCTCACCTGGAGGAGCTGGGTGGGAGCGGTGGTATTGCTGGCGGTCTTGGTCGGTGACATGGGTGTCTCCAGCTGCAGCTATCCTCGAAAACCGCCACGCACCCATTGCGTAACGATCGATTCGAACTCTGGCGCGCGTTCCTCCCAGACGCAGTGACCGGCTTCGAGAACGTCCAGGCGCGCATGCGGTAGCCGTTCGCGGAGAAGCGCCGCGTCACGGGCGAGGCCGTACGGGTCATTCCGACCAACCACGATTGCGACGGGCACCTCGATCGACGCAAGATGCGGTGCGAGTGCCGCCAGGTCTTTCGGATAGGCGCGGACGAGCGCCGCTGACCGCGTCAACCGATCGCCCTCGTAGGACGCGAGATAGTCGTCTCGGACGAAGCGTGGCACCGAGTAGCCGCGAATAGACCCCAGGAACCGGTCGACGACTTCGACGGCGTTCAGCGACGGTAACACCTCCGCTTCGATCATCGACTTGAGGGCGCCCTCTACCGTGAGCGGGTACGTCGAGGCGCCGGCACCCACGATGAGACTGCGAAAAAGTTCTGGTCGGGCGAGTGCGGCAAAGAGAACGGACGGCGAGCCCACGTCAAGTCCAACGGCGTGGACCGACGTGAGCCCGAACGCGTCGAACGCCTTTGCGATGAAACCGCCCATCGTCCGCGGCGCGAATAGATCATCGCGCGCCTCCGACCGCCCGAAGCCAGGAAGGTCGATCGCCAAGACCTCGAACTGCGCGGTCAGCCCGCCCCACACAGGGGTGAACGCAAGGACGCTCTCTGGCCAGGGACTGAAGAACACGACCTTCTCGTCGCCCCTCCCGTCCGTCGCGAAACGGATCTTGAGTCCGTCGACGGTCCGCCATGCGACGTCGAACGGCTGCTGCTCGTGAGTGATTTCGTTGCTCACCGTACTCCTGTCTCTGGCTTCCCGAGCCGGCGGACGTCTCGATATCGGTAACAGGCAATCCCGTCACAGAGTGCGCCGAGGAGGTCTTGAAGAGGAGCGTCGCGAACAATCAGTTCGAGCGTTCGCTGGTGGATGGCCGCCAATGAATCGCGAATGCGTGGCGACATGAACGAGGGGTCGGCAACGGCCACGAATCAATCGTATGCGAATCCTGAGACAGAACGCAGTTCGGAAACGCATGGTTGCGAAACCGCGTCTCAAGGGGTAAGCATAGGGTTTGCTCGCCGTACTGGAGGCACGCAGATGACCAAATCCACTCTCGAAGCCGAAGCCATTCTGAAACGAGCCGCGCCGCTGACCCATCAACAGGCTCACGAGATTCAACCGTTCGGGCATCTCGTGCGGATGCCCATTGCGCTGTCGGAACAGACGTGCAAAGAGAGCGTTGAGAACCTCAACCAGCTTCTTGCCGACACAATGACGCTCCGAGATCTGTACAAGAAACACCATTGGCAGGTCGCCGGCCCGACGTTCTATCAGCTTCACCTCCTGTTCGACAAGCACTACGACGAGCAGAACGAGCTCGTCGACAAGATCGCCGAGCGCGTACAGCTCCTGGGCGGCGTGAGCGTCGCGATGGCACACGATGTCGCCGAGACTACGCTCATTCCCCGGGCACCCAAGGGTCGCGAAGAGGCACCGGTGCAGATCTCTCGCTTGCTGCACGCGCACGAGATCGTGCTGAAAGAAGCACGGACGATGGCGCGACGCGCGGCTGAAGGCGGCGACGATGGAACGAATGACCTACTCGTCAGCGACGTCATCCGTCGGAACGAATTGCAGGTGTGGTTTGTCGCAGAGCATGTGGTCGACGTGCCATTGACGACGGCCGTATGAATCCGCTGGGACGCTAGAAGGATTGTTTCCTGCTGTTAACCATGGACACGCCCGATCCTGTGACAATACAAACGCCTTTTGCGGTGACGGTCTCGCGTCCCGAGCGCTTGTTTCCGAAGCTCACGTCCGCGCAGTTGGCCCGGATCACCTCGCATGGCCGACGACGAGCGACCACGCAAGGCGAGGTGTTGATCGAGGTCGGCGA
>Ga0157375_10004049_pt1 | contig 12710 bp, 16 predicted proteins | sample M35metaG_FD_115311 | JGI IMG/M metagenome (GOLD analysis project Ga0157375, IMG submission 115311) | Miscanthus rhizosphere microbial communities from Kellogg Biological Station, Michigan, USA - M3-5 metaG | ecosystem: Host-associated > Plants > Roots > Rhizosphere > Soil | place: USA: Michigan...
GAGATTACTTCCTTCGATGTACCCGAGATCGGCAAAGCCCTTACGCATCGCAGCAAGGTAGGGCGTGAGGCTCGCCTCATTCTGTGCGGTCAGCCAGCCGATGCGAGCGGCTTTTGGCACGCTCTGTGCAACAAGGCTCCTCGGCATGGCCGCAATAGCGATAGCCGAAGCTTAGAACTCTCGTCGCTTCATGTTTTTCCTTCCTGGAGAGCTTATCGGCTAAGCAGCAGCTTATCAGTCGAATTTTGGACACACCAGAGCGGCGGAATTCGATGATGTCCAGAAGCGCACGACTAGATCAACGCGGCACGTCCGTTTCGTGCCAGAAGGAAACTCATGCATTGCAACAAAAACTGGCCTATTCGATCACCTTGTCGGCGCGGAGGAGAAATGACTCCGGGAGGTCAAGGCCCAACGTCTTGGCCGTCTTCAAATTGACGAACAGCTCAAACCGTGTGGGTTGCTGCACCGGAAGATCACCGGGATTGGCACCTTTGAGCACCGTGTCGAGGTAGCGCGACGCCTTGTGGATCATCTCCACGAGATTAGGTCCATAGGAGATCAAGCCACCTGCCTGGACCCATGCACCCCATCCAGCCACCAGCGGCAAGCGTTGCCGATTCGAAAACTCTACGATGCGCTGCGCATTGGCCACCGTGTGCCGAGACGATACGACGTAGAGGCCGTCGATGTCGGCCTCCTTGGCAGTCTCAAGCGTTCGATCGAGTTCAGCAGGATCGTGTATTTCGACCGGTAGCAACTCGAGCTTCAAGACTTTTGCTGCACGCTCGGCGATCGGCAATTCGTTGTCGGCGTGGCTGGGATCGCGAACGAGCGCAACGCGTGCTATGCGGGGAACCGCCTCCTTGAATGTTTCGAGCCGCTTGGCCGCGAGTTGGTCCGACAAAAGCGTGACGCCGGTCGAATTGCCGCCAGGCTTCGCCAAGCTCTTCGCAATGCCGAGTTGAACGGGATCAGCGCTCATGACATAGACAATCGGGATTGCCTGTGTCGCGTTCGCGGCATGTGGCGTAACATCGCCACCGAGGGCAAAGATCACATCAGGCTTGCTCTTAACCAGATCCGTGGCGAGTTCGGGAAGCCGTTCAGGCCGACCCTGAGCATACCGGTAGTCGATCGTGACGTTCTGGCCATCGATATAGCCAAGTTGGCGTAAGCCTTCCAGAAGCGCTTGCGTGTTCGGATCACGCTCCGGTGTGCTGTAGATCAGGATGCCGATGCGCGGGCGGCGCGTCGCCGACTGCTGCGCATGCGCCCGTAACGGCCGGGCTGACAATGCAAACGTGGCCGCTCCTGCGACGAATTCCCTTCGCAGCATATCGAGCCTCCGTCCATCTTGGTCACCTCAGTGTTATCACGTTGCTGACGAAGACTTAATGCTAAAAGGCCGCGGGCAATGTCCGCTTGGGGTAAAAAGGTGACTTGGCGACGCCGCCGCGGTATGTTCGTTCTACACCTAATAGCGGGTCCGCTGAGTGCCTTCAACGACGTCAAGAGCGGCGTGCGACGCCATTTCTCCAAGAAATCAGGTGATTTATTTTCTGCCGCAGCGGTTCGGGATTGGGGTAATGAAATCTCCATCGGACACCCTGCGGACCGGTAGGGCTGCACTTTATAAAAGCTGTCCATGTGGCCGGACAGTCCCGCACAGTTGCTCGTCGGAAAGAGAGCTCTTAATCTTGGTATGCGTTGGACAGGAAGGGACGAAAAATGATCACCAGAGGCCTGCTCGTCGCCAGCCAATTTGACCATACCGTTCGGGAGTACGACGCGACAACTGGAGCTTTTCTCAGGGTGGCCGCGTCCGCCCTGGGCGATCCTCTCGGCGTCGTCATCGGTCTTGACGGCAACCTGCTCGTCTCGGATGGCCAGGCCAACCAGGTGAAGCGGTACGACAGCGGGACCGGCGCGTTCATCGACGTGTTTGCGTCAGCCAACCTGGCAGGCCCAACGGGCATGACTATCCACCAGGGCGTGCTCTACGTAACCAACTCGAACCCCCCTCAAGGCGTCCAGAAATTCGACGCCACCACGGGTGTGAACATTGGCAACTTTGTACCCTCGCTCGCCAACGCCAGCCCGCGGGACGTGAAGGTCAATCCCGCGAACAACCGCCTTTACGTGCTCTACTACAACGCCGCGACCGTCGAGACATTCGATCTCACGACCATGGCGTCGTTCGGCCTGCTGATGCCCGCTGGTAGCCCGCTCGGCTCCGGCGGTCTGTATACGCCATCGGCCATGACGTTTGGTCCCGACGGCAACCTGTACATTTCTGGCGGCACGTTCGGAGGTAATCTTGGCGTCCGCCGCTACAACCCGACGACGGGCGCATTCATCGACTTCTTCGCCAACACCGGCAGCGACATCTACTCCCCAATCGGAATCGCGTTTGGTCCCGACAACAACCTCTACGTTGCCACAAGCGCTTTTGCTAATGTGATGCGTTTCAATTATCCAGCCGGGACTTTCATGGACTTCTTCGTTCCTAACGGCGGTGGTGGTTTGACAGCGCCGTTCCACCTGACGTTTGGGGTCGGCCCGTCCTCAGTTCTAACGTACACCTTGCATCGAGATTGCCTGCACAACGCAGACGATCCCGGCATGCGCTGGCAGATTGAGGGCGGCAAAGTGCTGGAGAATGACAAGCACGTAGCCAACTATTCCAGCGTGAAGCGGGTGAGCTGCGGGACCACGGAACAGAACACTGCCCAACTGTGGGTTACGCTCTTCTTCCTCGGTGGGAAGCCGCCCGAGAACATCACTCTGCATGGTGCCCATGACTTCCATAGCGGAGGCGAGATCGGGAGCGTAAGCGCGGCATCATCGGCTTTTTCGGCGCAGATAGGAAAGCAGTTCAAACGTGTCGCGGACACTCTGACCATCGGTTAACGCCAAGCACGCGGGAGAAGAGCGGGCCGGACACATACCCTGCCAACCGACAGCGCGTGGCATCTCTCCAGCTCCAAGGAGTTATTCCGCCAAAACTGGGTGGGGCCTGGTCAAATCTCTGGCGGGATCAGAGTGCGGACCGGTTGGAGTCCTTCATGCGCAAAAAGTTGGAATTAAATTCAAAAAGCCCGCCGGAATAGCGAACGTGAAGTCGGGGTGTTGAACTGTGCCCGACTAAGATAGATGAGGCGCAGCCGGAGCGGCGGCTCATATCGGAACGGACGACGACAGTGCTGGCGGCTAAGAAGGCAAAAGGGGCGGTTTTGGGTAATCCGAGCAACTTGGTCCAAGCAGGGGACCTGGGTCGGGCTGCCTTGATGGAGGGAGCCGAGGACTTGGCTCAAAGGCTAGCTCCGGCACTCCGCGCGGTCCGATCCGAGGGAGCAAACACCCTGAGAGGGATGGCTGATGCTCTCAACCGCCGAGGGATCAAATCCTCTCGCGGCGGGGTTTGGCATCCATCATCGGTTGCCAATCTCCTGTCCCGAGTCACCGGCCTTTTATAGACGGGAAATTCGCTGCCCGTTCTTTCGGCGATGTGTTTACCGTCCACCTCGGCGCCCGACCTGTCGGCAACTTCATTAGCGGGCTGCGCATCTTACGGCGGGGTTAGGTCAAACAGACGTCCATTTCGCTCAATTGCACCCGGTCGTGCCGGCATTGGCGAAGGTGATCGCTAGCGTTAGACTGTGGTCGAGGCGCCCTGCGACTTAGGCCTAGTGAGATCGGACGATCTCGTTCCAAATGGTGGGTAGGAAACGCACCACATTCTGGAAGTCATGATTTCAAATTAGAGGCCGGCGAACTCGAAATTGCCGCCCATCGCGGGCTTTCGACGCGAGGCGAATATGTTGGTGGAAAAGTCAGAGGACGGATTACGGGCGCATGAGTTTGTACTCTCGAACCTTTCGCCCAGCGTCGCTCAAAGGCGGTTCGCGCTTGGCGTTGTGCTAGTGCTGCTCGTTGTCTTTGTCATCGTGGCAGGCCCGCTCTCGGGCCTGCCACTGAGACGGGTTGACGCCTTCATACCCGCCTACGGCACTGCGATTTTCGTCATCGACTCTATCACCGCAGCCCTGCTCTTGGCGCAGTTTTCCGTCCTACGCTCGCACGCGCTCCTCGCACTGGCGAATGGCTATTTCTTGACGGCGCTCATCGCAATTCCTTGGACGCTCACATTTCCAGGCGTATTGGCGTCGGAGGGCGGCCTTGGCGGCGGCCTCCAGAGTACGGTTTGGCTCTATGTCCTGTCGCACGTGGGCTTCGCCCTGTTCGCGATCGTCTATACACTGCTGAAGGATGCCAATACGATGGAGTGGCTGTCGCCACGCTCCATTCGTGCGAGGGTCCTTACGAGTATCGGATCAGTTACTGCGCTCGTCTGTTGCGCAACGGTTTTTGTTACAGCAGGCCACACGCTCCTCCCGCGCATCATGCTCGACACGGCGCAGGTTTCCTATCTCTGGTACTACGTGGTCGGACCGATGGCGGGATTATTCATCGTCGCGCTTGTCTTGCTATGGCTGCGGCAGCGCTCGGTGCTCGATCTCTGGCTGATGTTGGTCTTGTTCGCATACATCATCGAGATCGCCCTCACCGCCTTTCCTATCCCGTACCGCTTTAGCGTCGGCTGGTATGCCGGGCGAGTTTACGGCGTGCTTTCCGGCAGCCTTGTGCTGCTCATCCTGATGAAAGAAGTTACGATTCTATACGGTGAACTGCTGCGCGCAGTCCTTGCCCAACGCCACGAGCGCGAGGTGCGTCTGCTGACGGGGGACGCGGTCGCAGCCACCGTTGCGCACGAGATCAAGCAGCCATTGTCGGCGATGACTACGGACGCCACTGCGAGCCTGCGCTGGCTTGATCGCGCGACGCCCAACATCGATGAGGCAAAAATCGCATTACAGCAAATCGTGAACAACGGACACCGTGTGGGCGCGGTGATCGACAATATTCGGACGCTCTTCAAGACGGGAGCACGAACCCGGAGTTCGCTCGACGTCAACAATCTGATCCGCGAAGTTCTGACGGTCATGCGCGACGACCTGCGGAGGCACCGGGTAGCGGTTCAAGCCGACTACAACCAATCGCTTCCACCGATAGAGGGCAACCAGGTTCAGCTGCAGCAGGTGCTCGTGAATTTGATTACGAACGCGATCGATTCAATGGCCACTGAAGTTGGGGACCGGGTACTTTCCTTAAGGTCTAAAGTCTACGATTCCGGCAGTCTGATGGTGTCGGTGGAAGACGTGGGGAACGGTGTCGAGCCGAGCGCTATCGATCTGATATTTAAACCGCAGTTTACGACCAAGGTGCACGGGATGGGGATGGGGCTGTCGATTTGCCGGTCGATCATCGAAGCCCATGGGGGGCGGTTGTGGGTGACCGCCAATCTGCCCCGCGGTGCCATTTTTCACTTCACGCTGCCCGCCCACCGGGAGCACTAGCGTTCGCAGTGCTACTCTTGAAGATGTAGGAGGCCAAATGGTTTGTTTCTTCAACGATCCTTAAAAGCATCCAAAAACATCCGGCTTATAGGATCTTCCTGGAGCGGCATGTTCATGTGTCGGAGGAAGAGGGCGCTTCATGCATAACTCTCGTCGGCTCCTATCCAATGATTTAGATAACAGCCCTCCACCCCCTGAGTAGCGGGCCTTTCTCGCGGACTGTGTTCACTTATGTACCGACGCGAATCTTAAGGTTCAGATATCACCGCCCGACCGGTGGCTTCTGCCGGTGATGAGGACGCTCGTTGCGCTCCTGCCATTCACCGGCATGGAGCAATGCATTGGGCCAGCGAAACCTTCACAAACGATTTGACCAGGAGCACCTTGAGGAAGAAGCTGCGCGCCTCCGCGCTGTAGCCGAAATACTTCCTCCTGGCCCTGTGCGCGATGCAACTCCGAGGAGAGCGCGGCAAGCCGAAACCGGTTCGCGAGCGAACGATTGGCTTAATTCCCCGGGACTAAAGCCGCCAAGGTGACGTTCGCCGGGACGGCTCAACATGCCTCATCCGAACGAACGCGTTGAACTCGCTATCCACATTTTGGAATGTCGCCGCCAGCCGAGCGGGGTTTGCTTTTGCCGCCCCGCAGTTTGATCCACCGCAAGGCTCACCCAAAAGTTGGTTAATGTTCACCGGACGGCCTTGGTCGGGCCGGTTACTGACAGGTTGTGTCCCACATCGTTAAGTGCGGTGACGTATGCACGCGATGATCGAGGCTTGGTTCGTGGTGATCGAATGGAGGTTGCACATGAAATTTCATAGGCTTGAAGGCGTCGTCCCGGGCCGCCGCAAACCTTCGCGAAGAAGCTCAAAAATCTCCGCCGCCTTCTTATGCGGCTCGGTTCCTTGAGAGTTGAGCTTTATCCCCTGCTCGAGCCATTGATTGGCTTCGGTAGGATCGATGATGTTGCGGTCCACGAGATGCATGAACAGGTACTGCGAAAGCTGAAGTGCCGCGACAGCAAATTCTTCAATCTCCTCGTCCTTCGTCATTCAACTGCTCCAATGGGTTATTGACTGCCCGATGCTGCGGGCGGCACACAGCCCCGACCCAGCGCTGACATTTCCGATTTGGAAAATGCTTAGCACCGCAGTTACATAAAAGTTCGGGCCCCGTAGTTCGAGGCTTCTTGTCCGATGCGGGATACTTCCCCCGGATAGCGCCGCCAACCCGGCAACACGGCCGCATCTTTGCTCTGCGCCAAATTCATCGCCAACGCCAACGCACGACCGAAATGGCGCTCGACCAGTTCGCGTGGGATGCGGCCCCGAAGAAAATCCGCCCAACGGAATTCGCTGAAAGGCGCTTTGTCCTTGGCGTATCCACCGGCCCGCCTTAGCGACCCCGCCAACGAGCGATAGGGGTCATCGGTGAGGTCGTCTACCGAGGTAGGCATATCATCGTAGGAACGCCGCCGGCCTTCACCATCGAATGGATGACTCCAGTTCTGAACTTCGAGGGTTTTCCAGAATTCGTCAAAACTGAGCGTACTCATGTTTGCGACGATCAAGACTGGAAGTTCCCAAATCCCTTCGTCCTGCAGTGCGAGTGCGAGATGATGGCGGTCAATTAAGTAATGCCGAGCGTGGAGACCCAAAATGACAGGAAAGCGATGTGTGTTGAGATAGTCCGCAGGCCTCTGGCTGTGTTTCTCTCGCCAACGCCTGCGCTTGAAATCAACTTCACGCATCCCGACCGTCACTTGCGTGGGAGCCAAGTCTGCTATTGGAATGGTCTTGATGTCTTCGCTCACGGTGACGCTCAAGAATTGACTCCAGGTAGCGATAACGATGCCTTCAATAATATTCATGCCTTGTCTCGGCCGGCACAATTTGATCCAGATCAACAAGCTGCATGGGAAAAGAGACCATTCTTTAACAGTTGATCGCAATAGCAACTGCATTCCCGACAGGTCGGTCCCGTTGGTCAGGAGTTAAGGGAGAAAATCATGGAAGAAATTACATCCATTCGAGCGTCTGACCATGGCATGACTTGCACCAAATGCGAGAGAGGCCTGCCTGTTGCTGAATGGGTGGAACGCATGGATGACGGGAAGATTCACTTTCTTTGGTGGTGTAATAATTGCGGTAACAAATTTATGACGGCGGTCGATTGTCCCGTCGATTCCGCACCGAAAGTGACCGAAATAAATTGGGAAGAGATGTTCCCTCCGTTGTTGGTGGCATAAGGAATTTCTCGAAGCCGAGCGCTGCTGTCACAGGCGGTTGATAAGCCAGACGCCTCATGTCGCCTGTTGGGCACTTAGCGGACATCACCGGGAGAGCTAACGATGTCTGCTTTTGGGGGGTAGAGGGGACTTGGCTTAGACACATCCCGACGTCCGCTGATGACCCAAGACGGACATTCGAGCCTTGGACCTACTCCGAAAATTGCTTAGACTGCCCCCGACGCATCGGAACAGAAACGGCAATAAGGCGCCGCGAGTTCATCGCGCTTGTTGGTGGCGTAGCAACCTGGCCGCTTTGCGCACACGCACAAACAAAAATGCCGATCATTGGATTTCTGGGGCCCGCGTCGGCTGCAGCAATGAGTACCTGGACCGACGCTTTTGTACAGCGGTTGCGTGAGCTTGGTTGGATCGAGGGACGCACCGTCGCGCTTGAATATCGTTGGGCGGACGGTCACAGCGACCGTCTCGCGGAGGCCTGCGGCCCAACTCAGTTCCTAGGGGTTACGTTCGCTGAGGGTTCCCGCATGGAACGATGGCCCGTGCCGTCGGCGGGCGTTACTAAGTGGGAAGCGGGGATGTTGCGCGGCGTATCCGAGCACGGAACCGGGAAAAATCAGCAATTCCGCTAGTTTTTTAGGAACCACGTTTTGGTCATCTCGTTGGAGGCCGTGCCGTCATCGGAGCGGCGTCTAGAGCGAGTGACTACGATGGATGTTCAGCCTGTCTCTTTGGAAACATTGTCTGTTGGATGTCGCGAACTTCGGCGGCAAATGGTGGAACTACTTCGCCTTCGTGCAAAGATCGCATCATTAGAAAAAGTTGGAAACAAGAACTCGCAGCGCGCGGAGAAGACAAGAGACCTTCGCCCGGAGCGGCGAGCTTAGACGAGATCAGCGCCATGCAGCATATCAAGCAAGATAAGGCAGATGTCACCATAGCCCAACCAGGCCCCGGCTATCCCAGAAAGCCGCCCACGTCGGCTAACGACAATGATTGCGAAGGGTCTTGGTCTCATCCGTTCCCCCGCGGGCTCGGCGACAATCCAACACACCCGAGGTTCCGATACGAAGAAGCTACCCCCCTGCAGGCAGTTCAGACTAGCTTTCGTTCCTCATGGAGCGGGACGTTGAGTCGAGTGACATATGTCATGGGAGCGTCGATTGCGATGCTTGGCTGGATGTATCTTCTTTGTTTGGCCTTACTCACCTGCGTGCAGGCGATAGCCGGTTGATCCGTGAGAAATTGAGGACGACACCGCCGAGCCTTGCTCAACGGCCGACAATGGACAGGCTATGGCGGCAATGACCTCTCCAACAAGATGTCGCCTCGGGCGTGTATCGAGATATGAATAGAGACACGATTTCTGATGAGCTGCGACGTCTCGAAGGCGAAATAGTTAAAGCCGAACGAAGACTCGCGGAAAAGGAGGCACTGTTGCTGAAATTGAAACGAAAGGGCGAAGACGGCAGCGCGGTTTCGGACGGGCTGAACTTAATGCGCGAACAGCAGCAAAGTCGCCAGCAGGATCGACTACGCCTCCTCGCCCTCTTGCAGCAATAAACGCCCGGCGAGGATTTGCCCGACGATTATGGGCCGGAGCCCGTCCCTATCGCGAATTCGAGTCTAGGCCGGAAGTAAGTCCGATCAAATGCACAACACCGCTCGCCGCCAGTGAGTCTTCATCGTCAATTCCATTCCTGGCCATCTGAACTAGATGATTAGCTAACGCCGGACGAGCCACCTCCGGTGGTAAGGTCACCCTTCCCGGACGGTAATACCGAGCCCATGCTCGGTCGAAGGACCTTGCGAGCACTAGCTTTAGTTCCTCGCCTTTCAGGACAGGGCTCAATCCGGCGCACCGGCCAACTGTCCTTCCCGCCGGTTCGCGGGTCGTCCAAAATGGCGTCGGGTATCGAGAGAGATATTCAGCTTCGAGGCTGCCACCACGGTAGCACCGGCAGTTCGGCCCAGCTCGGCAGCGATTTTCTTAGTGGAGCGCCTTCCGGCCAACCTCTTGAGATTAGCGACATGGTGCTCGCTCCACGGCCGTCGAGATTTGAGCATACGCGGTACTCCTCCTCCATCACTCCTAAATCGGGAATTTTAGGAAAAGTTCCTGCGGTTTGATCAACGGCGAAATCAAGCCCGCCGGTTCAATTGATCGCATCGGCTTTCACCCCCGGCGCCATGCGCAGTTGCAAGCAACTTCCGATACTGCCCCTCGTATTCCAGCACCATGCGTCGCGCGGAAAACCGCTCCTCGAAGCGCGCCCGGATCGTCCTCCTGTCCAGCTGCCCCAACTTCCTCACCGCGGCCACAGCCTCTTCCTCGTTCTCGACGATGAATCCAGTCACGCCGTCTTCGACGACTTCTGGCACGGAACCTGATCGATAGGCGATCACGGGCGTCGCGCATGCCATCGCCTCGATCATGACGAGGCCGAATGGCTCGGGCCAGTTTATCGGAAACAACAACGCGGCGGCATTGGCAAGGAAGGGCTGCTTTTTCGTCTCGTCGACCTCTCCGACGAGATGGACCTTCTCGCCATCGAGGTGGGGTTCGAGATGTTTCCTAAAGTAGGCGGTCTCGGCGCGCGGAATTTTAGCGGCAATACGCAGCGGCAAGCCGGCGGTCCGTGCGATCCGGATCGCATCCTCTGGCCCCTTCTCCACCGTCAAACGTCCGAGAAACGCAAGGTAGGTTCCCTGGTCGTATGACGGACGAAACAGGTCGACGGGCAGTCCATGCTGGATAGTGCCGAGCCAATTCGCATTCGGAAGGGGCAGACGCTGGTATTCCGATATCGATACGAAGGGGGCTTTGGAAAATTCACGGACGACGTCCTGCAGTCCAGGCAGATCGAGGCGACCATGCATGGTCGTGAGGAATGGCACGCCCGTGCGACCAAGAAGCGGCAGAGCAAGCCAGTCGATGTGAGAGTGGATGACGTCGAATTCGGCCGCCCGTTTCGCGACCGCTTCCAACAATACGGCGTAGGCCGAATTGGGATCCGCTCCCTTTCGCCCGAGGCGCAGCGCCTTAGGCCAAACGCCATGAAGCTTGCCCCTCGTCCGGGAGTCTCCGCTGGCGAACAACGTGACGTCGTGGCCCAATTCGACCAGTTCGTCCACTAGCCAAGCGACCACCCGCTCGGTGCCGCCGTAGAGCTTTGGAGGGACGCTCTCGGCGAGCGGGGCAAGTTGGGCGATGCGCATCCCGGCTAACCCCCTACCCAAATACGGAATGCAGCGAGATCACGACCACACCGGAAATCGCGTATGAGATCGCCATCAGCGTCCAATCGGGTCTGGCGCTTGCGAAGGCTACACGGCAGACGACCGCCTCCATCCATCTTAACATTCATGATCGAGAAGTCGCGCGAGATAGGCTATGCCGAAGCCGGTTAACTCCTCGACCTCGCTGCCGTGCGCTTCTCTCCTCATGCGCAGATGACGTTCGAGCAGGCAGCGACGGCGATCCGCATCATCGACCCCTGAATGGGTGGCGCGGTGGACGGACCAGGCGATATCAACCGCCCTCGTCAGTGAGGCATCGTCGGCCATTCTCAAGCTCCAGGCACGAATACATCACTGGCAACGCGGCTCGCGCGCGATAGTTTCCAGTTTTTCCCGACCGCCCCAACTGCGCGTCGTGTGAGATTTTAGTCAGTTGAGTAAATTGCGTCGAAACCTCTCAATACCTTTTCGCAAGGTGCTCGCTTAGTCCCCTATCACGAGCCATGGAAGAGGCTTCAGTCGCGTGCTTTCCGCGACGCTGAGAGCCCGTTTCCAGTATTGCCGTACTCGGTTGGGCGAGAAGCCGCAGCGGCTAGCGGTACTCAACGCTTGGCGCAAGGCGCGGGGGGCCGACTAGCTCGTCGACTAAGCCTTTCTGTCGCTCAAAAAAGCTTTCGAAGGAACTCTCTCATTGGGCGATCTCCGCATATCAATTGGTCTGAACCGTTGCTCGTTAGTGACGAAGACGCACATAGTCTTTCACCGCGTTGCCGTTGCTTCCCGAACTGAGGAACCAGTTAGTCTTGCAGGCATTAGAATCTGCCGCACAAAGCGGACGCAAGGAGACATGCCGATGAAGAAATTGCTTCTGATGTCGGCAGCGGCCTCGCTGCTGGCGACTGCAACCTTCGCTCAGACGACTGTTACGACCACGACCGGCACGGCCGGAGGGGCCGTCCAGATCGAGCCGCAGTATCGCACCAAGATCAAAAGCTACGTCACCGAACATAAGATCGCCCCGTGACCACGAAGGAGAAGATCGTGGTCGGCGGTCGCGTGCCGGCTGACGTCGAACTGGAAGCAGTACCCGGCGACTGGGGTCCGTCACTCACCAAATATCGCTACGTGTATTCGGGTGACCGCGTCATGCTGGTCGATCCGGGTACTAGGACCGTCGTTCAGGAAGTCGAATGAAGTCGCTGCGCGAGGCGGGGCCCTTTGAGGGCCTCGCTTTTCGTTCCGAGAGTCTGTGTACAAAGGAAGCCACGCCGAACCCCGAACCGACCGATTAAGAGGAACGAGACGTCGGATTGGAAGTTGACTGGAATGATTTGTTTGATCGAACCGGTAACGCTGCATGAGCCCGCATTTGCTATTCGTTGCTTTGGTTTTCAGCTTCGTCCCGGCAACTGCCTATGCGACGGAATGGCAAAGTTACGTTATCCCGAGTACAGGCGCGACTGTCGATATTCCAGTGAACATTTTTACTGAGGACGGTGGGCAGCCAGAAGGCGGAACGGGGAGGCGCTTCTTCACTAGGGATCACCGAGCAGATTTGACGCTGCAATCCGTTCCTAATCCTGAGAACGACTCGCCTGCCACTTTTCTCGAGAAGCAACGGCCGCCAGATAATATCCAATACAGAAGAGTGACGCCGCGTTTCTTCGCGGTATCCAGCGTTCGAAATGGGCGGACTTGGTACAACCGTTGCAACCGCGCGCACCAGTACATGAACTGCGTCTTGATTAATTATCCCGCCGCGGAAGAGCGTCAGTGGGATGCGGTTGTTACGCGCATCAGCC
>Ga0157375_10004050_pt1 | contig 12710 bp, 12 predicted proteins | sample M35metaG_FD_115311 | JGI IMG/M metagenome (GOLD analysis project Ga0157375, IMG submission 115311) | Miscanthus rhizosphere microbial communities from Kellogg Biological Station, Michigan, USA - M3-5 metaG | ecosystem: Host-associated > Plants > Roots > Rhizosphere > Soil | place: USA: Michigan...
CGAGACGGCGGCGGCGCGGTTCCCCCACGACGCGCGCAGGAACGAGAGCACGTCGGCGACCTCCGCGTCGGCGAGGACGGTCGCGAATGGCGGCATGCCGAACGGTCGCGGATTGCCGGCCGTCGTCGGCGGATAGCCGCCGCGCAACACCATGTGGACGAGGTTGGCCGGCGGCGACAGGGCGACGGCGCGGTTGCCGGCGAGCGCAGGATACGCGCCGGCGACGCCTTCGCCGTGCTCGCCGTGGCACGACGCGCAGTGGGTCGCGTAGAGCTTCGCGCCGCTCGAGCTCGGCGGCGCGGGCGGAGCGTTCGGGGCGTCGTCGCGGTCGACCTGCCCCCTCGGCAGAGCGGCCAGGTAGGTTGCCATCGCCGCCAGGTCTTCATCGCTCAGGTAGCGCGTCGAGCGCGCGACGACCTCGGCCATCGGCCCCTGCGCCCAGCCACGAGCCGACACCCCGTGCTTCAGGAAGGCGACGACCTCGCGCGCGGGCCAGTCGCCGACGCCCGCCTCGGCGTTGTCGGTGAGCGAAGGCGCGTACCAGTTCTGGACCGGGATCAGGCCGCCGGCCAGATCGAGCGGCCCTGCCGTCGCGCCGAAGGCATTGCGGCGCGAGTGGCATGCGTTGCAGTGGCCGAGCGTCTCGACCAGATAGGCACCGCGGTTCCATGACGCGGGGCGCGCGAGATCGGCCTCGAAGCGCGCCGGCCGAAAGAAGAGCGCGCGCCAGACGGCGAGCGACGCCTGCAGGTCGAAAGGAAAACGCAGGCCGTGCGGACGACTCTTGCGCGCGACCGGCGGCAGGCTCTTCAGGTAGGCGAGCATCGCGTCGCTGTCGGCGCGCACCAGACGCGTGTAGTTCGGATACGGGAAGGCGGGGTAGAGGAGGCGCCCGTCGCGCGATCTCCCGTTGTGCATCGCGCGCCAGAAGTCGTCGTTGCTCCAGGCTGCGAGGCCGGTCGCGTCGGCGGTGAGATTGGGCGAATTGACGATGCCGAACGGCGTCTCGATCGCGCGTCCGCCGGCGTACGGCTCGCCGCCCGGCTCGGTGTGGCAGCCGAGGCAGCTGCCGGCGCGAACGAGGTACTCGCCGCGCGCGACCGGATCGGCGTTGCCGGACCCTGCCGTCGCGACGTCACCGACGCGGGGCGGGAGCTCGGCGCTCGGCGGCGCCGGATCGTCGCGATTCAGCCAGGCGACGAGCGCCGCCGCGAGCAGCATCGCGGCCGCGACGACGGCGAGCGCGATCGACGTCTTGCTCGCCTTCACCGGCCGGGCCCGCTGGCGCCGCCGGCCGGCGCGTCGACGCCGCCGCACGCCAGCGGCAGGCGAACCTGCGGCTCGAGCGGAGCGGCCGAATGCATCGGCACCGGCTGTGCCGCCAGCCACGACGACACCGCGCCGATGTCTTCGGGCGACAGGCGCGCGGCGACCTGCGCCATGCAGTCGGGCACCTGCGCGCGTCGCTGGCCGCTGCGCCAGGCGCCGAGCTGCGCGTTCAGGTAGTCGCGCGGCAGGCCGAGCAGCCCCGGGATGAACGGCGCGCGACCCGTCATCTGCGCACCATGGCAGTCGTTGCACGCGGGCAGCCCGCGCGCGGCATCGCCGCGCCGCACGAGCGCCTCGCCGGCGTCGCGCTGCGCCGCCGTTCCGACCGGCGCCAGCGGCGGCGGATACGGCAGGTCGAGCGACGCGAAGTGCGCCGCGATCTGGCGCAGATAGTCGTCGTCGAGGAACTCGAGCAACCCGCTCATCAGCGCGTAGTGGCGCCGCTGGTCGCGGAAATTGCGCAGCTGGTTGAACAGATAGCCGGCCGGCTTGCCGGCGATTCGCGGGTAGTAGCCGTCGGCCGCAGCGTGACCCTCGCGGCCGTGGCATCCCGTGCAGGCGAGGACGCGCTGCGCCATCGTGTCCTCGAAGCGAGCGGTGGTCGAAGCCGTCACGGTAACGGAAGCGCTGGCAGCGGTGCTGGCAGGCGCGCCAAGTGCGCCAGGCGCGCCTGGCGGGGCAGAAGCAGCCGAAGCACCGGATGCGACGACCGCGGCAGACGCGGCCGCGCCGCTGACCACCAGGGCGCAACCGGCGAGGCACAGGCGCAGACGCGGCATCGCTCGATTCAATGGAGCGTGCTCATCCGCGCTGGAACCGGCGAGGGCGTGGCGATCGGCCATCTTGTCGCGGCAGCGGGCAAGCCGCGCGCCGGCACTCGACGGCGATCAAGCCTTGGCGCCGGGCGCGCGAACCTCGGCGGCGAGCGCAGCGTCGCCGCCCTCGCGCAGGAGCCCTTCGACGACGCCGGCGCGATCGTCGGCCGAGCGGTTCTGGGTCACCTTCCATTTGCCGACGAGCGAAGTCAGCGCGATCTCGATGCCGACGATCGCGCCGAGCATCGTCTCGATGTAGTCGGCCGGCGCATCGCCGATCGCCCACGGCGCGGGCCGGCCGCCTTCGTGCCGGTCGGTGAGCCGGCCGACGAACTCGCGCAGCCAGGCCTTGTCCTCGATCGCGCGCAGCTTGCCGCGCGCCTGCACCATGACGTAGTTCCAGGTCGGAACGACCTTGCCGTGCGCCGCCTTGCTCGGATACCACGCCGGCGAGACATAGCCTTGCGGGCCCTGGAAGACGACCAGCGAGTCGACGTCGTCGCGGGCGCTCGACCACATCGGATTGGCGCGGGCGACGTGGGCGCGCAGCACGCCCGGGGTCGCGTCGCCGGACGGATCGAGGATGAACGGAACGCTGTTCGCGTCGATGCCGCCGGCGCGGTTCTGCGTCACCAGCAGGCCGAGCGGATGGGCGGCGACGAACGCGCCGAGCACTTCGGGGCGCGACTCTGCGAAATGGGCGGGCAGGTACATCGGCGGGCGTCGGTCGGGGTCGGTCGAGTGTCCTCAGTATGCCCGCCTTACCTCCGGTGACGCAGGCCCGCTGCGAGCTTGCTACCCTTGCGCCATGACCTCGAGGTTCGCCTTTCCCTGCGCCGGCCGCATCGCCGCGTCGGCGTCGCTTTGCGCCGTGCTCGCTTCCTGCGGCGGCGGCGATCCGTCGCCGCCGGCGACGGCGAGCGCCGGCGCGGCAGCGAGCGCGCCCGCGACGGGCGTCGGCTCGACCTGCAACCTCGTCGACTTCCGGGCGACGGTGCTGGCACGGATCAACCAGGTGCGAGCGAAGGGCGCCGACTGCGGCGTCGACGGCGTCTTCGGCGCGGCGGCGGCGCTGACCTGGAACGACAAGCTCACCCTCGCGGCCGAGGGCCATTCGCAGGACATGGCGGCGAAGAACTACTTCTCGCACACCAGCGCTGACGGCCGCACCCTCGCCGACCGCATCAGCGCCTCGGGCTATTCCTGGAGCAGCGCGGGCGAGAACATCGCCGCCGGCTATTCGACCGTCAACGCCGTGATGGACGGCTGGATCGCCAGCCCGGGCCATTGCGCGAACCTCATGAACGCCGGCTTTGCAGAGGTCGGCGTCGTCTGCGTCCCCGGCATCCCGGGCGACACCTATTCGACCTACTGGACGATGGATCTCGGCCGGCCGCGCTAGGGCGGCGAAGGCGCGTCGCTCAGGCCGCGCGACGCGCGCTCAGGGGCGCTTGACGTTGGTCGGGGTGCCGCTGCGGGCGGGTTCGCGCGTCGTCGGGGCGCTGCCACCGGTGCCGCTCAGGAGCGGCGATGCCTCGAGGACCTGCTCCGGCTTGGGCCCCGCGCCTGGGGGGCTGGCGGCGTCGAAGCGCGGCGACGTCGTCAGCCCGGTGCGGAATTCTCGGCAGTCGGCCTCGTCGGGAATCATGATCAGAAAGCCGCCCGGAAAGCGCGCCCGCATCGCCTCCGAAATCCGCGTCGACAGGTCGACCGGCGCGACCGTCGACTGGAACGCGAGCCGGTTCTGGGCGTCGTAGATCGAATAGCAGTTGGCGCTGGCGAGGCCCGGCAGGAGGGAGAGCGGGGCGAGGATCGAGACGAGGGTCGGGGGGCGGTTCGTGCGCATGGTGGAGCTGGCGTGACGATGACGCGCGAACATACCGCCAACGGCCGGTGTTGTCATGCCCGTCCGGTCGGCTCAGCGGCCGACGGCCGGCGCCGGCTGGCGCCTCGCGACGAGCGGCGCGGCTGTCGTTTTGCTGGGCGTCTCGCCGGCCGTCGCGCCGGCCGTTTCGCCGGCGTCCGACGAGGCGATCACGGCGCCGCCGAGACAGACGGCGCCGTCGTAGAGCACCGCCGATTGCCCCGGCGTCACCGCCCACTGCGGTGCGTCGAAAGCGAGCTCGATCGCATCGCCGCCGTCGACGTGGCGCAACTGGCACGCGGCGTCGGCCTGGCGATAGCGCGACTTGGCCGAGTAGCGGCCCGGCGCCGGCGGCGCGCCGGCGATCCAGCTCGCGTCGCCGGCGCGCAGACGGCGCGAGAGCAGCCACGGATGATCGTGCCCGGCGACGACGCGAAGGACGTTGCGGTCGAGCTCCTTCCTGGCGACGAACCACGGCGCATGCGCGCCGCCGCCGCGCACGCCGCCGGCGTCCTTCAGGCCGCCGATGCCGATGCCCTTGCGCTGGCCGAGGGTGTAGAACGACAGCCCCACGTGCGTGCCGATGCGGCGGCCGCGCTCGTCCTCGATCGCGCCCGGCGCGTTGGCCAGGTAGCGATTGAGGAACTCTCGAAACGGCCGCTCGCCGATGAAGCAGATGCCGGTCGAGTCCTTCTTCCTCGCGTTCGGCAGTCCGATCTCAGCGGCGATCCGGCGGACCTCGGTCTTGGCCAGCGCGCCGAGAGGAAAGAGCGACCGTGCCAGCTGCGCTTGGCTCAGCCGATGCAGGAAATAGCTCTGGTCCTTGTGCCCGTCGACTCCCTTCAGCAGCTCGAAGCGCCCGCCTTCGGCTTCGCGAATCCGGGCGTAGTGGCCGGTGGCGATGCGCTCGGCGCCGAGGCGGACGGCGTGGTCGAGGAAGGCCTTGAATTTGATCTCGGCGTTGCAGAGGACGTCGGGGTTGGGCGTTCGGCCGGCCTGGTACTCGCGCAGGAACTCGGCGAACACGCGGTCCTTGTACTCGGCAGCGAAGTTGACGTGCTCGAGCTCGATGCCGACGACGTCGGCGACGCTCGCCGCATCGAGGAAGTCCTGGCGCGACGAGCAGTACTCGTCGTCGTCGTCCTCTTCCCAGTTCTTCATGAAGATGCCGACGACCTCGTGGCCGGCGCGCTTCAGGAGCCAAGCGGTGACGGCCGAATCGACGCCGCCGGACAAACCGACGACGATGCGTTGCAGGCGGCGGGGCGCGGTCATGGATGTGGTGGGAGCGGCCTCGCGCCGGCGCGGCGTGGTTGAATCGCCGGCGTGGCGTCCCGCTTTCTCCAGTATGCCGCGGTCGGCGCCGTCGCCACCGCCGCGCACTACGCGATCCTCGTCGGCCTCGTCGAGGCCGGCCTCGCCGCGCCGCAGCGCGCCGCCGCCTTCGGCGCCTGGGTCGGCGCGCAGGTGGCGTTCGCGGGCAACGCGGCGTTCACGTTTCGAGGCCGGGGCGCGTCGTTCGTTGCCTGGCTCCGCTTCCAGGTGACCGCCGTCATCGGCGCCGTCCTCAGCTTCGCCTTGGTCGCCGCCGGCACCGCCCTCGGCGTCCACTACCTGCTGGCGCAGGTCGTGGCGACGCTCGTCACCCTGCTCGCGACCTTCGAGATCAATCGGCGCTGGAGCTTCGCCTAGGGCGTCGCGTCACCCACGATGGAACTTCGCCCAGGGCGCTGCGTGACCGGCGCCGGAGCTTCGCGGCGCGCAGCGCGTTCGCATCACCCGGCGCGCGCCCACACGTCGCCGACCCGAAAGCCCGCCTCGCCGAGGTCAGCGGCGAAGGCGTCGCTGCCGAAGTAGGCGGCTTCGCGGCGGCGCGCGGCGGCGATCGCGTCGTCGCCGTCGCCGTCGCCGCTGCCGCTGCCGCGCGATCGGCAGGGATGGCAGAACAGCAGGCTGCCCGGTGCCGGCGCCTCGGCGAGCCACGAGCGCATCAACCGGCGGTAGTCGGTCGCCGCGAACTCGTAGGCGCCGAGCAGCGCCCGGTTGTGGGCGATGCCGCGCTCGACGAGGTCGCGCTGCAGCGCGCGACCGCCGCAGGCTTCGATGACGCCGCGCTTGAAGTCGGCGCCGGGGCCGAGCACGCGGCCGGTATTGCGGACCGCGGGCGGCGCCGGCCAGGTCGCGATCGCGGCGAGAACGGCCTCGCGCACACCGGGCAGCGCGTGGACGTGCTGGTGGCCGTCGATGAACTCCGGGCGCCGGCCGGTCGCCGCAACGAACGCCTCGACCTGGGCCGCGAACTCGGCGCCGATGGCGGCGCTCGGCAGGCGCCGCAGCGCCGCCGCGGCGAGCAGGCGAGCCAGCCCCGGCAGCACCGGCCAGCGCGCGCGCAGCTCGGCGCTGAGCGGCGCGCCTTCGCTCAGGTTGAAATGCAGGCCGAGCCCGAGCGGCGCCTTCGAGCTCGCCAGCACGGCGGCGGCGCGGCGCCAGCCCGGCGCCGTCGTCACGCACGACGCCGCGCACACGCGCTCGGCGGCGGCAAGCTCGACGACCGTCTCGGCGACGCCGTCGACGAGGCCGACGTCGTCGACGCAGACGGCGATGACCCGCCGCGGCGGCGCCGTCACAGCGTGTTGCCGCCGCTCGTGTCGCTCGGCCCGCTGTCGTGGCGGACGAGGTAGACCGGGCGCTGCTTGACCTCGTCGAAGATGCGGCCGACGTATTCGCCGAGGATGCCGATCGAGAGCAGCTGGACGCCGCTGAAGAACATCATGCTCACCGACAGCGTCGCCCAGCCGGGGACGTCGGTGCCGAACGTGTAGTGCTCGACGATGAACCACACGCCGCCGAGCAGCGCGCCGACGGCGATCGTCGCGCCGACCGCGCTCCACAAGCGCAGCGGCGCGTTGGTGAACGCGGTGACGCCGGTGATGGCCAGGCGCGACAGGCCGCGCATCGAGAACGTGCTCTCGCCGGCGAAGCGCTCGTTCGGCTCGTAGGGCACCGCGACCGTGCGATAGCCGACCCACGCATAGAGGCCCTTCATGAAGCGATTGCGCTCGGGCAGGCTCTTCAGCGCGTCGACGACGCAGCGGTCGAGGAGCCGGAAGTCGCCGGCGTTGGCCGGGATCGGCACCGCCGAGCCGGCATTGACGACGCGATAGAAGATCCGCGTGCCGAGCTTCTTCAGGAACGACTCGTCGCCGCGCTTCGCGCGAACGGTGTAGACCATGTCGGCGCCCTCGCGCCAGGCGCGCAGCATGTCGGGGACGAGCGCGGGCGGGTGCTGCAGGTCGGCGTCCATCAGCAGGACGAGGTCGCCGCGGGCGCGATCGAGGCCGGCGGTGAGCGCGGCCTCCTTGCCGAAATTGCGCGAGAGGGAAACGTAGCGGACGTTCCTGCCGCGCAGCCAGGGCGCGACCCGGATCTCGGTGTCGTCGCTGCTGCCGTCGTTGACGACGATGATCTCCCAGCGCTTGAAGTGCTGGCGCAGCTCGTCGCTCAGCGCGGTGAGCAGCGAAGGCAGCGTCTCGCCTTCGTTGAACGCGGGCAGGATGCAGCTGATCGACGGCGCGACGTCGCGCCGCGACGAGGCGATGTCGCCCAGGTCGGCGCTGTGCACGGCCGGCATCACGACGTCGGCACCGGCGCAGGAGCGGTCGCGGCCGGGCACGGCCGGGGCGCGAGGCGCCAGAGCACGGCACGGTTGGCGGCGAGAACGCGGGTCGCATCGGGCTGCGCCGCGACCAGCGCGTCGTCTTTCGGCTTGACGACCGCCCAGAGCGGTGCCTTGCCGCAGCGCAGCGCGAAGCCGTGCGTCGCGTCGACGAGCAGCGTCGCGCCGAGCGCCGGCGCGAAGGGCGCCGCCTCGGCCAGCTCGCGGCGCCAGTTGTCGCGCTCGGCGATCTTCTGCCCGCTCCAGTCGCCGATCACCGGCACCGGGTCGGCGAGCCGGGCATGCAGCGGGATGTCGAAGAAATACTCGTCGACGAAGACGATCGGGTCGCCGGCCGCGCGCAGGTCGTGGAGGACGCGGCCGAGCGTGGTGTTGTCGCGGTCGTAGCGCGTCGCGGCCCAGAAGACGGCGCCGAGGCAGATGGCGACGGCGCCGACGCCGCTCGCGAGCGCGAGGCGGCGCCGGCCGACCCGGCCGCTTCGCCATGCCGCCAGCGCCGGCTCGGCGATCAGCCAGGCGAGCGGGAACAGCACCGGCATCGCGTAGCCGACCGGCTTCGATTCGGGCAGCGAGAAGAAGACGATGACGGTCGCGAGCCAGGTCCACATCAGCTGGCGCCAGGCGCGCAGATCGGCGTTGTCGTCGACTGCGGCGCGAACTCGCGTACGCGCCAGCCAGAGCGACCAGGGCAGCGTCAGCAGAGGCACCGCGACGAGGAAGAACCACCATGGCTGGGCGTTGTTGAAGCCGCTCGCGGTGAAGCGCTCGAAGTGGTGATAGATGAAGAAGTAGCGCGCGAATCCCGGGTATTGCTGCTGGACGGCGACGAACCATGGCGCCGCGATCAGCAGGAAGACGGCCAGGCCGAGCGGCGAGACGAGGCGAAGGATCGTCCGCGCCTGGCCCGAGACGACGAGCCAGACCACGACCACGAGGCCGGGCAGGACGAGGCCGATCAGCCCCTTGGCGAGAACGCCAAGCGCGGCGCACGTCCACGCCAGGACGAGCGCCTTGCGATACGGCGCGCCGGCGCGCACGGCGAGCGCGGCGTCGGCGGCGAAAACGATCGCCAGGGCGATGAACGCGGCGACCAGCATGTCGAGGTTGGCGAACTGCGCGGCGCCGAAGAAGAACGGCAGCGTCGCGAGGACGACGATGCTCGCGTCGGCGAGCGCCGCGCCGCCGCGCCGGCGCGCGACCGCGTGGAAGCCGAGCGCGGCGACGCCGGCGCCGAGCAGCGGCGCGAAACGCGCCGCCGCGGCGTTCGGCCCGAACAGCTGCATCGAGCCGGCGGTCAGCCAGTAGAAGAGCGGCGGCTTGTGGAAGAAGGGCAGGCCGTTTTGCGTCGGCACGATCCAGTCGCCCGAGCGCAGCATCTCCCAGGCGACGCCGACGTAGCGGCCTTCCTCGGGAAGCGTGAGCGGGTGCAGGCCGATCGCGAAGGCGAGCCAGACGACCACGACGAGCGCGCCGACGAAGCGCCGCCGGGCGACGCCGAGCCTGCTCGGCGCCGCCATCGTCAGCCGGCCGGCGTCTTGGTTCGACACAGCAAGGGGAGGAACAGCGCGGCGCAGACCGTCCAGTCGATCGCCGCCGACCAGATCGTCGCGCTCGCGAAGTGTGCGCCCTGCATGATGCGGACGACGCTGAACAGGAGTCCGGCAGCAATGCCGATCGCCAGCCCGCGCCAGCGCCAGTGCGGCCGGCCGGCGGCCCAGCCAGCGAAGTAGAGCGACAGCAATGCGTAGCCGCCGCCGGCGTGGCCGCTCGGCAGGCAATGGCCGGCGCTCTGCGCGGTACGGGCCCAGAACGGCCCGCGCTGATCGGCGACGTAGTCGACGATGCCGCCGAACGACTGCAGCGCGCTGGGACAGTGCTGGGTGGTCATCGTCTTCAGCATGTTGACGACGATCGGCCCGAGCAGCATCGAGGCGCCGACGGTGAGCAGGATCGCCGTCCAGGGACGCAGCGAGCGCACCGAGAAGCCCGCCATGCCCGCGGCGATGGCGAGCGCGCCGACGAGGAACGGAAAGCTGCGCGCGACTTGATGGCCGATGACATCGAGGACGACCGAGTCGTGCCAGGCGAAGCGCTGGCTCGCCGGATCGACGAAGAGGCGCGCGATCGACATGTCGAGGCTGCCGTGCTGAACCATCCACGCCAGCACGGCGAGGACGGCGGGCACGGCGACGAGGTGGACGGCGACATAGGTGCGCAGGTCGGCGCCGGCCGGCTGCGGCGGCCGCAGGATCGCATCGCTGTGGCGCCCGTTGGGTTCATCGTTCATGGACGCGACACTACGTCGCGCCGCGTTGGCAACCGTGTGCCGATTGTGCAAGAAGCGTGGGCTTCGCTCGCTTCAGTCGGGCTCCCGCGGGACGCCGCCGAGCGAGAGCCTGAACGCCGTGCCGCGGCCCGCGGCGAGCGGCGAATCGACCGCGAGCCGCCAGCCCTGCAGGTCGCACAGTCGCTTGGCGATCGCCAGGCCGAGACCGCGCACCCGGGTGCCGCGCACCGCGCCGGCATCGACGCGATGGTCGCGTTCGGGGCGCTCGAACATTCGCGCCAGCCGGTCCGGCGCGATTCCCGGGCCGTCGTCGCTGAAGACGAGCTCGCGCCGGTCGCCGCTGATCCGCAGCGTCGCCGGCGCGGCGTGCTCGATCGCATTGCGGACCAGGTTGCGGACGACGACGAGGAGCGCCTGCCGGTCGACGCTGACGCGCTCGTCGGCCCCGACCTCGACGACGACGCGCAGCCCGCGCGCGGTGGCGCGGTCGGCCAACGCCGAGCTGCTGGCGACGAGGAAGTCGCGCAGCTCGATCGTCTCCGCGGCGCCGAAGCGGCCGGCGCTGTACGAGAGGGTCGATTCGGTCGTGGCGATGATCTCGTCGACCGACGCGGCGATTCGTTCGAGGCGCCGTCGCTGCGGCGGCGCGAGGTCGGCCTCGAGGCCGATCAGCTCGGCGTCGGTGCGGATCGTCGTCAGCGGCGTGCGGATCTCGTGGTCGAGGTTGGCGGCGAATTCGCGCTCGCGCTCGACCATGTCGTCGACCCGGTCGCGAAACCGGTTGAACGTCTCGATCAGCACGCCGGCCTCGTCGCCGCCGGCCTCGGCGGGCAGCGGCCGGTCGGGCGCCGAGCGCGCGATCGTTCGCGTCGCGGCGGCGATGGGGCCGACGGCGATCGCCGCGACGCCGCGCGCGATCCACGCCGTCGCGGCGACGCAGACGATCCAGAGCGCGATCATCGTGTAGGTGAAGCGGTCGACGCGGTCTTCCGCGCTCGTCGCGTCGAGGACGACGGTGAGGCGGCCGTCATCGGTGTCGGCGACGGCGACATGGAGCGACTTGCCCTGCGGGCCGAAGTGGTAGAGGCCCGGAGCCAGGTTGCGCATCTGCGCCGGGATTGCGTCGCTGCCGGCGCCCTCGCGAGTCAGCCAGGCCGACACGCGCGAGGAATCGATCAGCGTTCCGGTCGACGTCAGCCCCGGCTGCAGGATGTGGGCGATGATCTGCTGCACCTCGCGTTCGAGCATCGTTTCCGAGAGCTCGTCCTCCTGGGCGTGCATCGCCAGGCAGGCGAGCACCGATTGCACGCCGAGGAGGAGCGCGACCGTCGCCGTCACCGCCCAGACGACGCGTTCGGCGAGCGAGCGCCGGCGCGCCATCAGCGGCCGTTGCGCTCGCGCGCGACCAGGCGCAGGCCGACGCCGTGCACGGTCTCGATGCCGTCGAAGCCGTGATCGGCGAGCGCCCGGCGCAGCGCGTGGATCTGGCTGCGCAGCGCGTCGGCCTGCGGCGGGGCGTCGGGCCAGAGCGCGGCCTCGACCGTGGCGCGGCGGACCAGCTGGCCGGGCTTGCGCAACAGCAGCTCGAGCAGCTGCGCCGCCTTCGGCGTCAGCCGCACCAGGTTGCCGGCGACGCGCACCTCGCCGCGGTCGCGGTCGAGCGCGACGGTGTCGAAGCGAAGCACGGGATCGACGACGCTGCCGGCGCCCGACCGGTTGAGCAGCGCGCGCACCCTCGCCTCGACCTCGGCGAGGGCGAACGGCTTGGTCAGGTAGTCGTCGGCCCCGTGGGCGAAGCCGGCCAGCTTGTCGACGAGCTCATTGCGCGCCGAGATGATCAGCACCGGCGTCGCCGCGCGCAGCTCGTCGCGCAGGCGGCGCAGGAAGGTCAGGCCGTCGAGGCCCGGCAGGCCGACGTCGAGGAGGATGACGTCGAAGCGATCGACACTACAGCGGTGCAGCGCGGCGGCGCCACTGTAGACCGCGTCGACGGCGAAGCCGCGCAGCGACAGGAACGTGTCGAGGTTGCTCGCGATCGCGAAGTCGTCCTCGACGATCAGGACGCGCGCACCCTCGGGCGCCGGAGCGGAGGCCGCGCCGCCCGCGTCCTCCCCGCCGCGGACCGTCGCCGTCATCCGCGCTCCCCGTCGGCATCGCACTCGACCATGGCGCGATGCTAGTGCGGCGCGGCGTGCCGGCACGGGCGGGTGCGGGCGGGGCACCCGCGTGCTTGCACGCCTTTTTTTCGCTTTTCTTCTTGTAAGCTCGCACCATCCCTGGACGGGCGAGGAGACAAGAACATGTTCATCGGGGTGCCGCGCGAGACGGCGGCCGGCGAGACGCGCGTCGCCGCGACGCCGGAGACGACCAAGAAGCTGAAGACGCAGGGCCACACGATCCGGGTCGAGTCGGGCGCCGGCGTCGCCGCCAGCGTCACCGACGACGCTTTCACCGCCGCTGGTGCCGAGATCTGCGACCGGGCCGGCGCGCTCGGCGCCGACCTCGTCCTCAAGGTGCGGGCGCCGGCCGCCGACGAGTTGCTCCTGATGAAGAGCGGTGCCGCGCTGGTCGGCATGCTCAACCCGTTCGACCGCGCCGGGCTCGAGGCGATCGCCGCCGCCGGGCTGACCAGCTTCGCCCTCGAGGCGGCGCCGCGGACGACGCGGGCGCAGAGCATGGACGTGCTGTCGAGCCAGGCCAACATCGCCGGCTACAAGGCGGTGATGATCGCCGCCGACA
>Ga0157375_10004051_pt1 | contig 12709 bp, 9 predicted proteins | sample M35metaG_FD_115311 | JGI IMG/M metagenome (GOLD analysis project Ga0157375, IMG submission 115311) | Miscanthus rhizosphere microbial communities from Kellogg Biological Station, Michigan, USA - M3-5 metaG | ecosystem: Host-associated > Plants > Roots > Rhizosphere > Soil | place: USA: Michigan...
AGTGCGTGTCGTCGTGGCTCCAGGACAGTTATCCGTGCCTACTGGAGTTGTGTAGTTTGCTATGGCCCCAACCGGACAGGTTGCTTCTAAGACAATGTTAGTTGGGCAACTAATTACAGGATTTTCGGTGTCGTTGACAGTTACTGTTTGAGAAGCAGAGGAACTGTTGTTCGAAGCATCCGTTGCGGTCCAGGTAATAGTTGTTACACCTTTCGGATAAGGAGCGCTCAACGCCTGACTGTCGCTGCGCACTCCCACGATTGAGGGATTGTTGTCGCAGTTGTCGGTGGCAGTGGCTGTCCCTGGGTTAACGACTGCAGAACACTGACCAGCATCGTTACTAGTGGTAATGGAAGCGGGCGCATGAACCACTGGTGAGGTCGTATCTCTAACCGTAACAGTGAACTGCGAAGTAGCCGTATTACCAGCACCGTTGTTATTGCTGGATCCATCATTCGCCGTCAGCGTGATTGTGTGTGTGCCTAAAGGCAGCAGTGTGCCAGGTGCCGGGTCTTGCGTTATGGTAATTGGTGAACGATCATCGCACGCCTCACTCGTATCCGAGCTTGAACACGCGCAGTTGTCAGAAACCGTGGCACTTGTCGTGTAGTCCGGCAACGCAAATAAACAATTCGCATCAGCAGAGGCTGTTTGGTTCGACGGTGGGGTAATGGTCGGAGGCGTGACGTCGTTAACAGTTATAGATTGCGTACATGACGCAGCACCAGTCCGGTGAGCCTCTTCATCATCAGCATCCGTATAAGGCCCAGGCGTGTCGTGCGTATGGGCTATCCAGGTAATGGTGGTGGTTCCAGGAGGGAAAGGATCATCGGAACTTCGACGCACGCAGTTTGTGCCATTTGCGTCGCAGGTGTACATCGGCTTGCCGTCGCTGCGGGTGGCAAAGATTGTTACGTTATTCCCCGACGCACTTGCGGTTCCTACAGTCACTGGGGCGAAGCAGCTTGACTGATCAGCATTTACTTCCTGGCTGGCTGGACAAGAAATAGTGGGTGGATTGCTGCCAGTGTCCTCAACCGTAACGGTAAAGCTACAGCTACCGCCTCCGGTCTCTGAGGTGACAGAAACGGTCGTGGTACCAACGGGGAAAAACGATCCAGATGCCGGTGCGGCGGTCACGGCACCACAAGAACCCGAGGGTTCTGCAGAATCAAATGTTATGTGAGTTCCGCGCTGGCCACCTTCAGTGGTATCGGCAACCGCATTAATGTCTTCCGGGCAATTGAGAGTACAGTCTCCGCCTCCGCCTCCGGCGCTAACGGTGGTGCTGGCACTTATGGAGTCGTTCAAGCTGTTTTCGTCGGGGGTCGCAGGACCCGGTGAAACCGGAGAAGCAACATTCGCCGTGTTGGTAATTGCGGTACCCGTCGCGACGCCCGGGTTGACATCAAAAGTAGCAATGAAGGTCGCGCTATCGCCACTAGCTAGACTAGCGATGGTACATGTACTTGTGCCGGGACCACCTGATATCGGGTTATCACAGGAGAAGGCTGGGCCGGAAACTTGAACAAACGAAACAAACGATGCGTTGTCAGGCACTGCGTCAGTCAGCGTAACGTTATTCGAACTGTCTGGTCCATAGTTGTTTACTTGAAAACCGAATACGGCTTGTGACCCAGCCTGAACGGAATCGGAAACTGAAGTCGACGCTACTGCAAGATCGGCAGTCGGATTGGCAGCATCGACAACCGTAAACCTCGCAACTGCCTCCGGAAAGAAGAAGAACGGATTGCCAACAATAACCTGCCATGTCCCGCGACTATCTGCTACAGAGTTACCGATAGTGTAAGTTGCCGCCAGTGCGAGAGAGCCAGTTTGTGGATCTGTCGTGATATCGGCTGACTGAACAATTGTTGAGTTGGGACATGCCCAGAGCAAACGTCGCGGGAAAAAATCATTCAAAGGAACGCCGGGTGCTTTGACGCAAACTGTGTCACCCACGGTGAAAACTGTCTGTGGCGTCAGGCAATCGCTGGCATAAGTCTGGACCATCTCGTCCGATGCCTGGGGAGATGCCAGAAGGAACGGCTTAATAGGCTCCCTCAAGGATCGGGAATCACCTCGGAAAATTTTCACGAATGCCTCGCTGGTTTGCATCCTGGGCTCCGAAACTAGATTCTTCTTGTTCACCTTATGTGTAATCGCAACAGAGGATGCCGAATAAAACGTACTGACCAACAAGCAAGCCAAACCCAATATGGTCCCCACACGCACCAATAATCTAATTGAGAGAATTTGGCTTTTGCGATTTGCAGTAGCTGGATGAGCAGGGTCCAAAGTCGACGTTACGTTTGCTGCACTCATTTGGGTTCCTCTTTTCGATCGAACGCGGGCTTTCCGCAAGACAGTCAAAGCAATCAAGAAGACGACTCAGAGACGGGAATGAACCTTGAGAAGGCGCGATCAGATTCATAAAAGGCGGGGTTCAATATGAAGATGCGACGGTGCAAAATGCAGCCAACGCAGGGGGATTTCATTAAGAACCCGTAGGTTGAAGCTCAAGAATTGCTGTGAGCCCGGTCTTTTTATCTGCGGCGAGGCAACGTTAAATTACACGTTGATTTAATGGTTTAGAGTATTCGAAACCTTTCGTTATGGCTTCGGGTTGAAGAAAGCGACGAGGTCTGGTCTTCGGCTCGAATTACCAGGTGAGCGCTTGTTCGAAGATCTCTCAAGAACGAAAGCTTCAAACCACGCGAACGCCGGAAACGAGACGCTTATTAGTTCATTTCGAATTGGATGTCAATAAAAAATGCAAGGATTCTTGCTTCATCCATTATGATGCTTTAAGCACTCAGTCAATTCAACGACACATTTGATCATGAACTTCTCTATTCTTCTAAGACAGAGGCTTGCATAGATTGACAAAACATACACGTGAAATTTTTGTGACGGGTGGTGCTGGGTTTATCGGTTCGGCATTTGTTCGCTTGTTGCTCGATGAAATTCCTGACTGCCATATAGTGAACTTTGATGCTCTAACGTATGCAGGAAATCTGGATAATCTGGAAGGCTTAGATGAGCACCGTCATCAATTTGTCCATGGAAACATTATTGACCCAAACGTGGTATTGAACGCGTTAGTCGATGGATGCGATGCGATCATTAATTTTGCAGCCGAGTCTCATGTGGATCGCAGTATTGCGAACGCTGCCGAGTTTTTGCAAACAAATGTCTTAGGTACGCAGGTCCTGCTCGACGCTGCGCGTGCGCGCTCGGTAAAACGTTTCATCCAGATCTCAACTGACGAGGTGATGGGCAGTTTACCTGAAAACGAACATGCATTCTTTACTGAAGATTCACCCTTCGCCCCAAACAGTCCATATGCTGCCTCAAAGGCTGCCGCTGAACATCTCGTTCGAGCAGCGCACCACACTTTTGGTCTTGACGTCGTGATAACACGATGCGGGAATAATTATGGGCCAAGGCAGTTTCCTGAAAAATTCCTTCCCCTTGCACTCTCGAACGCGCTCACAGACGAACCAATCCCTGTTTATGGCGACGGTCAAAACGTACGCGACTGGATTTATGTGGAGGACCACTGCCGGGCAATATTCCTGGCCATGACAAAAGGTAGTTCGGGTTCGGTTTACAACATAGGCGCACGAAACGAACAACATAATATTGATGTCGTCGAATCGCTGCTCGATGCTGTTGGCAAGCCTCGTTCACTCATTCGCTTTGTAAAAGATCGACCAGGGCATGATCGCCGGTATGCAATCGATCCATCTGTGATTGAATCGGAATTGGGCTGGAGTCCCCGTGAGACTTGGGCCACTGGTTTGGAAAAGACCATTCAGTGGTACCAAGAAAATGTTCGTTGGCTCGAACGCACTCGTAGTGGCGCTTACAAGGATTACTATCGCAAACAGTATGGCACGGAGGTTCAAGTCAGTTGAGGGTGCTCGTGACAGGCGCCGGTGGAATGGTCGGACGTGCAGTCAGCGAGTATTGCCGCTTAAACGACGATCTCGTTTTTGCCTATGATCATCGTGGTCTTGATATTGGGGATCTCGACCGCGTTTTGGAAGCGGTGAAGACCGACAAGCCTGACGCCATCATTAATTGTGCCGCATGGACCGACGTTGATGGTTGTGAACGAGATAAAGAGAGAGCTTTTGCGGCCAATGCTTACGGACCTGAAAACCTTGCCACAGCAAGTCATGCATTGGGTGCGACGCTGGTGACGATTTCTACGGACTACGTATTCGATGGAACAAAGCCAGGCTTTTACACTCAAAACGATCAACCAAATCCGAAGAGTATTTATGGAAAGTCAAAGCTTGAAGGAGAGCGCCGTGCTATTGGCTCAGGTTCCCGTACCGTCGTTGTGCGCACCGGTTTTATCTTTGGTCCGGGTGGAAAGAACTTTCTGAGCACGATTGTTCAGCGCGCACTCAGGGGTGAGCAGATCAAGGCGATTAGCGACGCCTTCGGTACTCCAACATATGCACTTGATCTGGCACCCCGGCTTCGAGAATTGGCGGCTGGCAATTTTTCTGGAATATTCCACGTAGCAAACGAAGGCGATGGGGTTAGTTATGAGGAGTTTGCGCGCGAGGCTCTGCGCTTGGCGGGTTGCGCTGATATCGACGTCGAAGGAGTACTCATGGATTCACTCAAACGTCCTGCTCCAAGACCCCAGAATTCTCGTTTACGCTGTTTGTACTCTGAAGAGTTAGGTCTCGCTCCGCTTCCTGACTGGCGTGATTCGCTTGCTGACTTCGTACAAAACACTAATGAAGATTGAACTAGTCTGACTCGAACATTTTCCCGTTATTCTGTATCTTTCTCGGGCGCGTTCTTAAATGAAAGTCCTTAACACAATGATGTCTTCCACTGGTTACCTAAAGGTCTTGCAAGCCCCCTATTCTTTTTCATAAATCATTTACTCTATCCAGAAAATCAAATGAAAGTCCCGCTCATCGATTTGCGAGGCCAGCACCTATCGCTGCGAACTCAACTCATCAAGGCCGTCGAGCGTGTCATCGATTCACAGCAGTTTGTACTTGGCTCCGAAGTGGAAGCCTTTGAAAACAAAGTTGCTGAGTACTGCACGACTGAATTCGCGGTTGGGTGCGCCTCCGGCTCAGACGCTTTGTTACTTGCTCTCATGGCGTTAGATCTTAAGGCAGGCGACGAGGTCATTACTACGCCGTTTACATTTTTTGCGACGGCTGCGGCCATCGCTCGACTCGGAGCCCGGCCTAAGTTTGTAGATATTGAGCCACAGACTTACAACCTTGATCCCGGCCGAGTGGAAGCGGCAATTACACCACATACGCGTGTATTGTTGCCGGTTCATATGTATGGGCAGTGCACCGACATGGGCAGGATTTTGGAAATTAGTAAGCATCACGGGTTGCCCATAGTTGAAGACGCTGCGCAAGCTATTGGCGCTGTGAGTGAAGGGCGTCGAGCTGGCTCAATGGGCCAAATGGGTTGCCTCAGTTTCTACCCCACGAAGAATCTTGGGGGTGCTGGTGACGGTGGTATGGTCGTAACCAGTAATCAAACATTTCGAGATCGCTTGCGGAGACTGCGAGTTCATGGTGGCGTAACTGAATACGAGCATGACGAAATAGGCATAAATAGCCGGCTGGACGCGCTGCAAGCTGTGGTCTTAAAAGTAAAGATGGATCATTTGGATGAGTGGTCCGAAGCGCGACGTCAGAAATCGCTTTTTTACAACAGACTCTTTCTTGAGGCGGGTCTCGATCAGAAGATCACACTCCCGTTTGTCGCACCTGGAAACCAACACATCTTTCACCAATACGTAATTCGCATTCCGAAGCACAGGGATAGTTTGCTTAAGTATCTATTCGAAAATGGGATCGGGAGCAAAGTTTATTATCCGGTACCCTTACATCTTCAAAAGTGCTTTGATTATCTGGGCCATAAGAATGGCGATTTTCCGGAAGCTGAACGTGCGTCACTGGAGACTCTGGCATTGCCCTGTTTCCCTGAGCTCACTGAAGAACAACAGCTATATGTTGTCGAAGTTCTCGGAAAGTTTCCGTTTGGTGACTAACGAAGCGTGGCACACAAGCCCAATTCTCATCATCACTAGTCTTGATTAAAATTAGCGATAGTTGAAACGGAGCGAATCAAGCATGACATGGAAGGACAAGGTCGAGAAGGAGTCGACAAGTTCTGCGTCTGAAATATGAAGGTCATTGCTTTTGCATCCTACCCGATAGAAGCAGCCGCCACTCGCTATCGTTTGCAGCAGTTCGTCGAGCCGCTTTTGAAACGGGGAATTTCGTTAACGATAAAGCCTTTCTTGAATTCCAAACAGTTTGCAGCCCTGTATAAGCCCCGATCGTTAACCTCCACAGCAGTCGGTCTGACCAAAGCTGGATTGCTTAGAATTGCAGATGGACTCGGAGCGCGTCGGGCTGACGTGATTCTGGTACAGCGTGAAGCCATGAACTTTGGTCCGCCCTTGATTGAATGGATGGCTGCACGACTTTTCAAACGTCCAATGGTGCTCGATCTCGATGATGCCACTTACATTTCTTATACGAGTCCGACGTACGGAAAGCTTGGACAGGCACTTAAGTGGTTTAGTAAGACCGATGACTTGATACGATGGTCCAGTGTAGTTACTTGTGGTAATCGCGCGATTGCAGATTATGCGGAGAGCAAAGGAGCAGCCACTCGTATAATACCGACGGTTGTTGATACCAATACTTTTACGCCTGTGCGCCGAATGCCAAAGGGCACGTTGGTATTAGGATGGATTGGAACACACTCAACCTTCCCCTACCTAAAGACTCTTTTTCCAATATTGCAGAAATTAGCCACAACGCATTCCTTTAAGCTAAGGATCATCGGAGCAGGAGAGGACTCGGTGAGTATTCCCGGCGTGGAAGTCGAGAACCTCACATGGAAGCTCGAACGCGAAGTAGAGGATTTTCAGTCGTTTGATATTGGACTGTATCCGATTGATCCCACGTTGTATGCTAAAGACTGGGCAGCAGGAAAATCAGGATTCAAGGCGATTCAATACATGGCTGTAGGAATTCCCTTTGTAGCTTCACCCGTTGGCGCGATAGCCGAGATCGGAGATCCGGGTTTGACTCATCTCACCGCCATGACCAGTGATGAGTGGATTGCAGCGCTAACACTTTTGCTGAAGAATGGTGAAAAGCGCAGCGTAATGGGTGACGCCGGGCGTCGACACGTCATGGAGCATTATTCATTGATGGACCAAGCGGAGAAACTGGCGCGGGCTCTGCAAGCGGCAGCAAATGGAGAGGCGGCCTAACCGATTAAATGGATCGCTCCAGCAAATTTCGGTTGGCTATGCTCGCGTTCGTAGCATTGCTACCGGGCTTTCTAAAACGACCGTGTTATCGTCTCTTCTTTGGCTACGAAATTGGTAAGCGAGTTCGTATCGGATTGAGCATTATCGATGCCAGTCAATGTCAAATAGGTGACGATGTTTCGATAGGCCATCTCAATCTTGTTCTCGGCGTCAAAAAAATCGTAATCGGTGATCATGTACGTATCGGACACGTAAACATCATTCGTGGTGGGCAGGAGGTATTGCTTGGTCGTTATGCGGAAATAATTCGCATGAATGAAATCAATTCCATACCCAATCCAGACGTAGTCAATCCAACTGATCCTCGATTTCTGCTCGGCGAGGGCAGCATTATAACCGCCGGCCACAAGATAGACTTTACTGACCGCGTTACGATTGGCCGTCGATCGATTCTCGGTGGACGCAACTCTTCACTGTGGACCCATAATCGGCAACGGACCAAACCGATCGATATTGGTTCCTTCGCGTATATTGGATCAGAGATTCGCATGGCCCCCGGATCGCGTGTTCCATCGCGCTGTATAGTTGGCATTGGGTCTGTAATAACTAGTGAACTGACTGCTGAGAGTCATCTCATTGTTGGTGTTCCAGCAAAGGCTGTAAAAGAGTTGAGTGAGGAAGACCAATTCCTGATTCAGCGCAAAACCCGACTGGATTTGCCCGATGATGTCTAACCAAACTGGCCATTGGATTCGATCGGTGGCAGACTAAATACGACTATCCCGAATTGGTTACAGGGCTTGCCTGATGTAGGGTGTTTGCTATTATTCGTTGGTTTAGACTTGTCTTGAATCTCTGAGGTTTTCGATATGCAAATGTCGCAAGATGATCGCCTTTTGCCTGTGAGCGCGCTAGACCGTGTTATCGATCGACCATTGCTTGATGTAAATCAGGGCAAGCCGTACGGGATTTCCGGGTTAGAGCCGAGTACTTTTCGCGACTATCTATTCGTCGTTTTGAAAAGGAAATGGTTGATATTGAGCATGGTCCTGGTGATTACCTCGCTGGTAACCATTCAGGCATTCCGGTCCCCCTCGATATTTGCAGGGGAGGCGACTATTAGAATTGAACAGAAAGCGCCAAATGTTCTACAGACTGAAAAGATCGTAATCGCCGGTCAGAACGATCCAAACTTCTGGGGTACTCAGATCAAACTACTGGAAAACCCGGCACTGGCGCGGCAGGTTGTGCTTACGCTCGATCTGCAGCACAACTCTGCTTTTTTGGGTGGTCAATCGCAGGCTGGCATCTTTACGTCCCTTCGTCGGATCTTCGTGAAGCCGAAGAAGGTGAACGATTCGCCTGCCGTCTCAACTGGCCTGTCAATTGTATCCGAAAGCCAGGTATCCGGCAGCGCACTGAGCTCTGAAGAGTTGGCCCAGCTCGAGCCATACGAAGACGCCATTATCGGCGGAGAAGTGGTGGAATCTGTCCCTGCCACGAACCTTGTCAGAATCAGGTTTATTCATTCTAATCCTGAGTTGGCGCAGAAGGTCGCAAACACCCTTGCGGATGTTTTTGTAAACAACAATTACGAGCGCGCGCACATCGGGTCGACCAACGCTGAAGTGCTCCTCGCCAAAGAAATTGCCAATCTGCAAACCAAGATCAAGCACGACCAGGAAGTCAAATTCAATTACGCCAAGAACAAGAATTTACCTTTAGTAAATGATACGGCCGGTAATTTGGAAGCAACACGCCTGGGAACATTGAGTGCGCAGTTGCTGACTGCTGAGAACGAACGCAAAAATCTTCAGGCGCAGCTTGAGGCTGCAAGGAAGGAACAGAACCCCTTTTCCATACCTGACGTCAATACTTCGGCCCGTGTTGAAAAGTTACGCGATCGCATTTCCGCGCTGAAAGAAGGGCGCGATTCACTGCTGGTTGTGTATAAGCCTGAATGGCCCGAAGTAAAGAAGATTGATGCGGAAATAAAAGGACTGCAAGCGGAACTCGACGCGGCTCCGGCTGAAATCGTAACTTCAATCCAGCGTCGTTACGAGGCGGCTGTCGCACGAGAAAATCTCCTGCGGCGCTCATACGAACAACAAAAGGCGACGACCACCCAGCAGACCAGAGACCAGATCGATCTACTGGCGATGACTCAGGAACTTGAAACTAACAAGCAGATTCTGAACACGTTATTGCAGCGGCAACGCGAGTTTTCTGTAAGTAATGGTGATCGATCGAATGAGGTTACGGTATCGACCTATAGTCGTCTTCCGAAGGAACCAATCGGCCCTCAACGGTTTCGCAATATTTTGGTCGCGGCGATTCTTTCTCTAGGTGCGGGTATAGGTCTCGCCTTTCTTCTCGATTTTCTCGACGACACGGTTAAGTCCGTTGATGACGTAGATCGCTACATCCACCTGCCAGCGTTGGCATTGATTCCGGCTGGGAAAGGTGGTCGCCTGGCGAGCCTTGCCGCACCAGTGCAAGGTCAGCCTCCATCTGCGTCGGACACAACGGCGCTTGCAATGGTTCGCGACGTTCGGTCTCCCATTGCCGAATCATATCGCCACCTACGCACGTCCCTCTTGCTGTCTTCTGCAGGTCAGCCGCCGAAGACGATCTTAGTTACATCAAGTCAACCTTCAGAAGGGAAAACGACGACGGCTATCAATACTGCTTTCATGCTTGCGCAAACGGGAGCGGAAGTCGTGATCATAGACTGTGATCTACGTCGACCACGACTACACGCCGAATTTAATTTGGCAAATTCTGGGGGCCTTACAACCCTGCTTTCCGGCGAACGCGACGCCGACCGTTTCCTGCAGCCTCTTCCCGGAACTGCAAATCTGAAAGTGCTTACCTCAGGTCCGGTCCCTCCGAATCCTGCTGAATTGATCGGTTCGGAAGAAATGCGGAAACTCCTGGGTGAACTTGGTAAGCGCTTCGCGCACATTATTATTGACTCTCCTCCGGCAATCTCGTTCACAGATGCTTCAATCCTATCTACCATGGTGGATGGAGTTGTGCTGGTTGTGCACGCCGGCAGAAGTTCACGTGCTGTCGTCAGACGAGCCAAACAACAATTGCTCGACGTAGGCGCTCACATTTTCGGCGTGGTGCTTAATAACGTGAAGAAGTTCGACACTCAGGAATACTACTACTCCGGGTACTACTCGAAGTACTATTCAGATGCTGACGCTGACCCAAATAGTACAACAGGCGAGCACGCTTAAATTGGTTCGCCCTTAAGTGAAGTCATTCACAGCAAGTCAGCACGACGCAATGATTGCAACGTGACGTTTCCCTCCCTGTGCCGTGAACTGTAGGCAGTAGACTACCGAAATCCTCCAGCACTGCGATCTCGAAGCCCTAATAGCCACTCGAGATCTTCGTACAGTTTTTGAGAACAATCTGATTAAGGACTTAGATTCAAATAACCAGCGAAGGCAACCGTTTTATGACCTCGGGGCGGGCCGGCGGGCCGGGCAATACAAACATAGATGTTGAGCTAAATGAGTCAACGGATCGATCTCAGAACATAGTAATTCGTAACAATCTAATCGACGTGCAAAACTCCGAGGTGTCTCCCGCGGGCAACGGTATTATCGTCCAGGCGACAACAGGCGCGCCTGATGTTGGTCCAATACTGATTGAAGGCAACACAATAATCGGAGGATTCATTGAGGGTACCATTACTAATCTTTTGAGCAATGGTGTCTACGTTTTTGGTGGAACTATGCGAGACGTCACAATACGAAACAATGCAATTACTCGCACAGGACAGTCAGGTATCAGCGTACAGGGTTCACATTTTGTTGTAACGAATAACAGTCTGAAGGATGTCGGTGGAGGTGGAACACCGGATTTGTTGTTGAGTTGACTGACAGCCGTATTACTGACAATACGTTTAGCTATACTGGTCGCGGGCCTGTGGATGCACAGATTGTCGAACAACCGGCTTCGCAGCGTAATCTTTTTAAAAACAATCGCGGATTTACCATGACTGGAAACGTTCGTTAATCCACGTGCAGTCACATCTTTCGCTCGTCCTGAGTCGAAGAAAGCTACCCATGAAAAGAGATTTGGCGAATACTGCCCCAATGCGTTGGTCCGTTTTATTGTATGCATCGTCGGCGGCTTTCAAGCGATAACTGGCACATGAAAATCAGTGTTGTCATTCCTGTACGCGATGAAGAGAGGTCTATTCGCCCTTTACTGGATAATCTGCTCGCTCAAACGCAAAGGCCGGATGAGATCGTTATCACTGACGGCGGGTCGACGGATGCTACTCGAGACATTATTTTTGAATACATCCAAACAGGCGCACCTATTAAGTTGATTGAAGTTGACCATGCACTTCCAGGACGTGGCCGAAACCTCGCTGTCCAGGTTTCGCAGTTTGATTGGATCGCACTCATTGATGCAGGTATCCGACCCGACCAAACCTGGCTGCGTCGTCTCGCTGAGAAAGCTGAGGGAGACAACTCCGTAGACGTCGTCTATGGCTCATGGGCTCCGATTACTGATTCATTCTTTAAAGAGTGCGCTGCAATTGCTTACGTTCCTCCGGCGATTCCTACCGATGGCGGATATTTACGTCCTCGATCGATTGCTTCAGCGCTAATGAGGAAAACTGTGTGGCAGGCAGTAGGAGGCTTTCCTGAACATTTGAGATCAGGTGAAGATCTCGTGTTCATGAATAATATCGAATCAGCGGGTCATAGGTGTGTCTCTGAGCCTCTTGCGTTGGTTCATTGGGAACTTAAGCCTTCTTTGAGCACGACCTTCAGCCGGTTTGTTTCTTACTCGCGCAACAATATTCGCGCTGGATTATGGCGACAGTGGCAGTTCGCCATTCTTAGCAGGTATGCTGTTTTATTGATCTTAACGTTACCTGTGTTCCTCGTTGGTCCATGGTGGCTCCTTTTGCCGTTTACTGCATGCGTGGCGATGTGGTTTGCGCGAGCGCTTGTCGCTATCAGACGCAATCGACTTTGTTATCCTGCGACACTAACGCGTAATCTCAGCCGACTATTTGGCATAACGTCTGTAATAGTGGTACTCGATGCTGCGGCGATCATTGGTACATTCGAATGGCTACTAAAAGATAGCTTTCGCGGAAACGCTCAGGCGACGGTGGAGGCTGACGATGGGGCTTGAAGGTCGGCGTGCACTGTTTATTTCTTACAATGGCATGCTCGATCCCCTGGGACAGACCCAGGTCATTCCATATCTGAGCGAGTTAGCCAAACACGGACTGAGGTTTACGTTACTCAGCTTCGAACGTCCGTCGGCTTTTGAAAAGGACGGCTTGGCGAAAAGCGAGGAACTGCAGATGCATTTGGCGTCGCAGAATATCGAGTGGCATTCACTCCGATATCACCAGACGCCTTCGCTACCTGCCAC
>Ga0157375_10004052_pt1 | contig 12709 bp, 9 predicted proteins | sample M35metaG_FD_115311 | JGI IMG/M metagenome (GOLD analysis project Ga0157375, IMG submission 115311) | Miscanthus rhizosphere microbial communities from Kellogg Biological Station, Michigan, USA - M3-5 metaG | ecosystem: Host-associated > Plants > Roots > Rhizosphere > Soil | place: USA: Michigan...
AGGCGCTGGGAGCGGAACTCCGCAAGATGGCGGAAGAGCCGAATGCCGGTGATTTGATCGAGGGTCTGGAGCAGGAGAAACTGCTGGAACTCTATTTACCCGGCCTGGCGGGGTTGAAAACCAATCTGCCGTCCTTTCAAAAGCTTCAAAAGGCGCGGCAAATGGCGCCGCTTGGCATTGAATTCAAGATTCATCCACTGCCGCTGTTTCTCAACTTGCTGCTGGAAAAGCTAAATGCCAAGGAGCGGGCCGAGCTCATCAAAACCGCCGGACTTACGAAAGCCGAGGTCACCGCAGCGCAAAAGCTCGACGCCGTGGCTAAAAAGCTCGAGCGCGAATTGAAGAGCGCCAAGCTGCAGAAGGCTTCGCAGCTTTATCAGGTACTGGTAAGCGCACCCGGAGAGGCTGTCCTGTATCTAGTGCTTCACTCCCAGCAGCGCATTGTCCAGGACCGCATCAAGAATTATTTCCAGAAGCATCTGCCGGCGTCGCTGGAGATTACCAATGAGATGGTGGCCGCCGCCGGGGCGGCGCCGGGAACTCCCAAGTTCCAAAAGCTCAAGGACCAGATGATCTACACGCGTCTCGACGCCCGGCCCAAAAAACCCGCGCCGGAGGCGGAGCCGGCACCTGGTCCACCGATGTCGAGCTTCGCTCGCGGCCCGAGCGTGCGTCACACGCGCTAGGTTGTCCTATTCAGCGCAGCCGTCAACCCGGCTTCACGACGCCTGTCGCCATAGTTCACAACGGTCTGCGAGACCGTGCCGCCGAGGCTAGTGGACGAAGTAGACTCTCATGGCCTCATCCACATCCGTCTTGTTCAGGCTGGGAGTCCGCTTCTCAAAGGCCGAGATTCCGCGAATGATCTTCATCAGATCGGTGGGAAAGCACGCCCGCAGTCCTTCCGGCGATTGCTTTAGGCATTCGCGCGAGACATATTCTTCCATTTCCGGGGTGCAAGGAAGCTGTTCCTCCTCGCACACGCGGCGCAGGAGCTCGACGAACAAATCCTGGCTGAGCGGCTCGATCTTGATCTTATTTTTCAAGCGGCGCATGAACGCATCTTCGGCCAAATCGCTCAGCGGCAGATTAGTCGCGAATACCACGAGCAGCTCGAAGGGAATCTCGAAGCTTATGCCGGACCACAGCGAGAGAATGTCGGTGTGCCGGTCCAGCGGAACGATCCAGCGGTTGAGCAGTTCCCGCGGAGTGATGCGCTGGCGCCCGAAGTCGTCGATCAGGAGGATCCCGTTGTTGGCCTTCATCTGCAGTGGCGCGGTGCACATCCGGGTGACTTCGTCCATTTTGGTGTCCAGCATATCCGCGCGCATTTCCCCGCCGACCTTGACCATCGGCCTGCGGCAAAGCACCCAGCGCGGGTCCGCCTGACGTTCAAGGCTGTGGGGAGTTTTGTGAATCAGCGGATCGTAAACCGAGATAATCTGGCCGGCTACTTCCACTGCGTGCGGCACATAGATAAGATCGTCTCCGAAGATACCGGGCAGCCGTTCGGCAATGCTGGTTTTCCCGTTGCCGGTCGATCCGTACAACATCATCGCCCCGCCCGTCATCAGCGCGGCGCCAAGCTCCCGGATTACATTTTCCGGAAGGACCAGATCGATCAACGCGGCCCGCAGGCTCTCCGCGGTCAAGTTGATTTCGGGGGCCTGGGCTGAGACCGACTCTTTATAATCCGCCAGCTTCACCGGAGCCGGTCCGGCGTAGTGGCTCTTTTTGAGTGCTACTTCCGCCATATTCCGGCCCTTGTTGCTGAGCGAGATCTCGTAATCGTCGCCCACCATAGCTCGGGTATCGCACAACTGTTCCTTCTGGATATGGCGATACATGGCGTGAATGATGGTGGAACTGAGCTTCGAGCGCTCCATCAATTTCGCGAGCGTCATCGCGCCTTCGAAGTAGGTATACTTCAGGATCAGATCCAGAACCAGACTGAGGGAGAGCCCCGTATCTTCCAGATGATGGGCTTCTCTGGGCTGAAAACCGGTTTGCGTTTTGGCGAACACTCTAGAATCCCCTCGAACCCTGAGTCTTACCGCTTTACCATCGGCAGTTTACCGGTTGGCCTTCACGTGCTAGATCGGATCCCAACAGGCTATCTTTACAGCATAGTGCTTTCCGGGCTGTCGACGAGGAGTAGAGCCTCGCTTCTATCGGCCGAACGCAGGGTAGTGGGTCCGAATTTCGACTTACCCGACTAAATCCGCAGCCTCGCTCGGCGCAGTCCCCACGCTTACTTTGGCCCTTAGATTCGCCACGCCCGGGGTCCCGCGCTCATCCGCCACGGTGAACGCGACGGCGTCGTCGAGCCAGTCATAATACCCGCCGTCCGGATCTTGCGCCGCCAGCGTCAGAGTGTAGGATTGCGGACACAGGTCGCACAGAAATTGGAACACCACCGTCACGGTCTCGCCGGCGCTGCGTGGGCCGATTTTAACGTGCTCCAGTTCAGTAGTGGTCCCGTAAACTTCGAAGCCGATCTGAGTGCGGATCAGCATCCCAATCACCGGGTCGCTCAGCGCTTCGTGGAAGCGCACCGTGGCGCGGACGCTCACGTACTCGCCGCTCTTCCATACGATGGTGGCATTGCCGTTTGTGCCCAGAGTCTCGATGGACAGGACCTCGGCCCGCCCGTCGCCGCGCCGCGCGGAAGGCGCCAGCCTCGGCGGTATGGTCTCGCCCCAGGCGCGAATCTGATCCGCCACGAAGCGGCGGTAGCGCGTCATGGTTTCGAGTGGATCGCCCTTCGCGGCAATTTCGCCGGCCTCGAGCCACCATACTTCGTCGCATAGTGTTTCGAGCAGACGGTCTTCGTGCGAAGCCAGCAACACCGTGGTGCCGGCGCGCCGCAAGCGGTCGAGGCCGAGCAAGGTTCGCGTGCGCACCAGGGCATCCTGGGTGGCAAGCGCTTGATCCAGCGCCAGTACGTCCGAGGGCGCAAGGTTGAGCGGCTCGCCCAGCGATACCAGGCGTCGCGCGGGTCCCGCTTTCACTTCGCCCTGTTCACACTGAATCAGACCGCAGGCCAGCTTCAGCAGTTCCGAAACACCGGAGTTCTTCCCGCCAATCACGCCGATAATCGCGCCCGCAGGAGCGCTGACGCTGAGTTCCTTCAGGGGCCCGGCGGTGACATTGCGAAACTCGAGGGACATTCATCACATAGGATACGCCACTGGTGGGATAGGTCGGTGTCACAGATTGTGCGGGCCTCGCTGCGGTCAGAGTGATAAGCTGTTCTATGTACGTTGATTGAGCGCCCGTAGCTCAGCCTGGATAGAGCGTTTGCCTCCGGAGCAAAAGGTCAGAGGTTCGAATCCTCTCGGGCGTACCACACAACCCTTTCCGTTTCATTGGAGTAGTGCCTCTCGTGCGCACTGTGCGGAATTCGTCGAATCGGGAGTGTGCCCGGAATTGTCCCCACCCCAGCAACGCCGGCGCGTTCCATCGCCGCACGACTCGACTCCTTGTTGGGATGCTCGTAGCGGCGTGTACTGCCGAAATCGCTGTGGCCGGCGAAATAAGCCAGTGTGTAAGGATCCATGTTATCCGCATGACCTGCATAGGCCATCCTGATCGGATCATCGAAGTGCGTGCGACAACACTGCCGACCGGCGGCGACGACCGTGGTCACCGCGACGAAGGTTCCCAGGGTTGGATATGAAAGACAGATTAATGGATCTGTGTCATTCAGCCGAATAACTGCTCACCGAGAAGGAAATGAGAATGAATGACACTGTCGTTAACGGCCCCTGGATCGTGGCTCAGCTAGTTCGCGTTCGGACGTTGGAGGCGGAAGTAAGTAACCTATTAGCGACCAGCCAACCCTCTGGAGCGCTTCTGCGCGGGCGGGTTCAAGAACTCAACCGGCAACTGACTCTGCTGGATCTTGCAATCAACTAGCGGTCCTATCTCGGACAAGATCGTTCGCCACGATCATCCGCTCAAGCTCCGCAGTCTTTCGAGTAGACTCTCGAACCGAGTTAGCTTGCAAATATCAGGCGGTATTAGGTTAGTTAGCCAGTGCCTGAAGCGAGCCTAATGCGTCTTAGCTGGAATCGCGAGGTGAAGCAGTTTGGAGCTAATCTTAAGGCCGACCCGCGTGGCGGCGTCCGAGTTAATTTGGAAGCGAATCTTGCTACCCTCTTTTTTGAACGCGATCATTCCTCCCAGTTGAGCGAAATCGTCAATGTCTCCGACTGTCAGAATGGGCTCGCCACGAAGCGCGTCGAGAATTTCGGGTAACTGTTTTTTCTGCGACTGGGAAACAACCAGAATGCGGCAAGACTTCACGTCATTCACGTTTGCCAAATGCCGGATTTGAATTCTTCTTCTCTGAAGGGTTTCGACCTTCGCCGAGTTTTCGAGAAAGATCCCGATAGGATCCTCACCAAAGACTCCGATTACGAAAGGCGATTGCTTCGCTTCGGACTCCGTCGTAGGCCAGTCAATAAACAGGGCGAAATTGTAGATCATCGCAGCCATAACTTCCGGCGCCGTTGGAGCGAAAGGTTCCTCGGCCGCGATTCTCTGCGAGTTGGCTGCTGAAAAAAGAGCGATAGCCGCAACCAGGGCGAGCATAGACCATCCAATGTGCGACGACCCGCCAATCGCTGGGAACTCGTTGGCAGTCGCTGGCGATTCGTTCGGAGCCGCTGGCGACTCGTTCGGAAGATTCTTGCTTTGGCTATTGTTCAGCACTGGCTTACTTTACTTAGAGCGATCGGCAAACTCTCTAGCTGGCCATCATCTCTTTCCGAAGCGGTAGGTCACTTTTACGCGGAGCGTGCGGCCGTTCTGGAGGATGGAATCTTCCATTAGCTCTGCCCCGCCAGGATCCGCGTGACGCTTATTAAACATGTTGTAGGCGCCCCCCGAAATAATCACTCCTCTGGTTTCAGGGCTCGAAAGCGTCGCATTTGCAATCACGAACCCACCGATTTGCTCTCCCGCGAGCGTTCCTACTTCACCTCTGTACTGTCCCTCGATGGAAGCAAACAGCCACTTTGGTGCGATTGGTACGCTGATGTTGACCTTCGCAAGATTCTTTGGAGAGTCGGTTAACATCGTTCCTGATTGTTGGTCGCGGGATTGCTGGCGCGTGTAAGAAACGCGGCCCTCAACTCCGTTCAGCCATTTGCCCGCTAGCTCGAAGTCAACGCCTTTTCCATGCACGTTCTCTAAGTTCGCATAAGATATCAATCCGGTCACCGGATCTGCCTGCTGTGATATCAAGCCGCGCAGATCGTTGTAGAAACCGGAAATCACCAACTGGAGATGTTTCGTGAGGCGTTGTCCGAAAACTATTTCCGTCGTTCTAATCGTCTCCGGCTGCAAAAATAAGCTCGCGGCCTGATCTGGAGGAGCCGCATAATACAACTCGTACGTATTGGGGGCACGGAATGCACTCCCGTAGAGAACTTTGAAAGTCGTTCGCTTGCCGGAACTATATATCAGCCCGAGACGGGGATTTACTGTGCTTCCGAAGGTGCCGTAATGATCCCAACGCACGCCTGCTGAAACGATCACGTCTTTTCGAACCGAGAACTCATCCTGCAGGTAGACCGCCGGCACCGTGGAATTGCGATGGTCGTCGAGATATTGCGAGTAAGGCGCGAGATCGTAATTGGACTGATCTTGCTTCAGGTTGAACTGGGTTTCGGTTCCAATTGTCACTCGATGCTTTTCAAAGAAAATTCGGGAAGCGTCAAATGCCAAGGTCACCCGGTCGCCGGTTGATAGATCCTGGTTCAGAGTAAATGGAGGAGTGCCGGTTGCAGCATAATCGTTGACATAGACTCCGCGATAGCTCATGTGATCATAGGCGAGGCGGCCCAGAATCTGCCATTCGTTGGCGAAATGGTGCTCATATCTAAGGTCGAAGTATCCGATTGCATCGGTGGTGCGGGTGCGAGGATCGTTGAAGACCGCGCCGAAAGAGGCAGTGGGAATGACCTTGGTGCGCGATCCATAGAGACCTTGCAGAGAAAAATCCCTGTATTCGAATCGGGAGAAGAACTTGTAGGACTCATCGCCATCCGCATTGGCGGCAATGCCATTGTTCGTCGCTGGCGTATTGAATTCGGGAAAGAACAGGTTGTTATTCCCGTGACTGTTGTAATAGGTTCCCGAAAGAAGCAGCTCCGGACCTTTTAGCCATCGATCGCCAAATGTGCCGCTGCCTTTATAGGCACCAAGACTCCCGGCCTCGGCTGAAACCTCGGCTCCTCTCACATCGCGTCCACGCTTGGTAATCACGTTGATAATGGCGAGGAAGGCGTTGGTTCCGTAAAGTGCGGAGCCCGCTCCACGAATAATTTCCACGCGCTGGATTAAATCGATATCCAGGGGAAATTCGGTACCGATCAACGCCTCGCCATAAACCGAATCGTTGAGACGGTGGCCATCGATCATCAACAGGACGCGGTCATTGTAATCACTGGGACGACCCAAACCCCGTACTCCTACGTAGCTATAGTTGCGGTCATTGTTGATATAGAACCCAGTCACGCTTGCCAACAGGTCCGCCAGAGTGCGATATCCGTACTTTTGTATCTCTTCGGCGGTGATGATGCTGACGTACGAAGGCGCGGTGGTAACCTTCTGATCAAACTTCGAGGCGGCGTTCACGGTGGCCACCTCGATATTCATCAATTCTTCCAAGCTAAGCTTTGTCAGATTGGGTACATCCGTTTGTTGGGCGTTCAATGGAAATGTGAATGCGGCTATGCCAAGAAATATGCGCCCTAGCTCGCCAGAGCCCTGCTGGCTCTTGGGCGGCCGCCTCGCGAGCGCACCCAAAGCGGCCACCAACAAGATCTCGATCAAAGTACCTTCACTCATTTTTCGCTCCGATCATCACGGCTAAACGTGCCCTTCCCGGCGACCACACACACGCTCGTTGCCAGGCCTGGATCTGGCCAAACGTCAATTCCGCAAGGTTAAGGATTGCTGAAGAAACGGGCGTCGGGAAGACTGTCACACCCCTGTTAATCGGGTCCCGGCGACCTTTCCGTTAGTTGAGTGCCGCCCGCCGCGCTGGCTTCCTCTCTTCCCAAACCGAAGTAAGAAGAAATATGGAGCGTGGGAGCCAACGTGGCAACATTGTCTTCGCCTATAGCTAAGGAGCCTTGTACCCGATAGTCAAGAGAGGTCCAATGCCATCCGTCGTTTCTCCGCGCGTCTTTGCGAATGAACAACTTACCGGCCAAGCGTCTGAGAAGATGGTGCGGCAGTCCGACCGTATCGGTCTCGCCAGATGATCCTCGCTAGATATCGCGACCTTTCGATCAGCCACAAGCTTCGGCTGGTGATCATGTTCACCGTCAGCGCCGCCCTCATCCTCGCTTGCACGGCGGTTCTCGTCTATGACTGGCTTGCAGCACGCGATTCGATGCGCAATGACCTGATGGTTGAGGCGGCGATGTTCAGCACCAATAGCACCGCGGCACTGAGCTTTAAAGATCTTGCGGCTGAAAATGAGCTGCTTTCGACGCTCGAAGCGAAGCGGCAAATCGTGTCTGCCGTAATCTATACCGCCGATGGAAAACCCTTTGCCAGCTATCGTCGTGCGAACGAGCCAATTCAATCGGTTCCTCCTGCCCCCCGCGCCGAAGGCTGTTGGTTTGAAGGCGACCGCTTGGTGCTATTTAGGGGCATCGCGCTCGGCGAAAAGAAGTTAGGCATGTTTTACATTGAGTCGGACCTTTCGGAGATCGAGGCCCGTTTGAAGCGTTTTGCCGGGATCATTCTGGGGATATTGGTTGGCGCCTCTCTACTCGCGCTGGTACTTTCTGCCAAGCTGCAGAGCATTATTACGAAGCCCATCGCCCAGCTCGCTCAGGTGGCCGAGAAGATTTCACGCGACAAGGACTACGCGACGCGAGCCGTCAACGAGGCTCCCGACGAATTGGGAAAGCTGACAGATACCTTCAACGAGATGCTGTCTGAAATTGAGCACCGGGACCAGCAGCTCATGGAGCATCAGAACCGCTTGGAAGAGAAGGTCACTGAGCGGACGACGGAGCTCGTCAAGTTGAACGGAGCCCTGCTGGAAGCGAAGGAGAAGGCGGAAGCCGGCAGCCGTTCTAAGAGTGAATTCCTCGCCAACATGAGTCATGAAATCCGCACTCCGATGAATGGGATCATCGGAATGACAGATTTGGTCCTCGATACTGATCTCAATGCTGAGCAGCGTGACTTTCTGGAAGTCGTAAAGATGTCGGCCGATTCTATGATCGCCGTCATCAACGACATTTTGGACTTTTCAAAGATTGAGGCCGGGAAACTCGCCCTCAGTCCGATTTCATTTGACGTTCGCGATCACGCCGAGGAGACTACGCGAACGTTGGCGCTCAAAGCCCACGAGCAGAACCTGGAGTTGATCTGTGATGTCGCCCCGGATGTTCCCGAATACGCATTAGGAGATGTCACCCGATTACGCCAGATCCTCGTGAACCTCTTGGGCAATGCAATCAAGTTCACCAAGCAAGGCGAAGTTGAATTGAAGGTGACGGTGGATTCAAAAGAGGGCGACCAACTGCGTCTGCACTACGCGGTGAGAGACACGGGCATCGGTATACCGCTCGATAAACAGAAACTAATCTTCGAGGCGTTCTCGCAAGCGGATGGTTCAACCACGCGCCAGTATGGTGGCACGGGGCTGGGACTGACAATTTCTTCTCGCTTGGTTGAAGCGATGCACGGAAAAATCTGGGTGGAAAGCGAGGTTGGCAAGGGCAGTTGCTTTCACTTTACGGTGTGTTTGGGAGTCTCCCGCGATGCCATTTCTAGCGAACAAAAATCGGATGACATCTCACTTGCGGGAATACCCGTGCTCATCGTGGACGACAATCTTACTAACCGTCGAATACTCACGAATATGTTGTCAATCTGGGGGATGCAACCCACTCCTGCAGCCAGCGGGCTGGAAGCGCTCGCCCATCTTCGGCGCGCTGTCGACCGAGGCCACCCCTTCGCGTTAATATTGACGGACGTGCACATGCCGGCCATGGACGGGTTTCAACTCGTGGAACAGATTCAAGCGATGCCGGCTTTGGCCCATACCGTAACACTCTTGCTGACATCCGGAGAACACTCCGGTGATCTGACGCGGTGCCAGGAGATTGGAATTTCCGCTTATCTCAGGAAACCAGTTCGCCGCGCCGAGCTCCGTGGCGCTATCGTCGCGGCGCTCACCGCCCGGGCCCGTGATAGGAAGGTCACCAGGCCCGCAGCTGTCCTAACCATTGACCGCCTTCGAAAGGAACAGGGTGCGGGATTGCATGTCCTTCTTGCGGAAGACAACGTGGCTAATCAGCGAGTCGCGTCTGCAATTCTAGAGAAGGGAGGGCACAGCGTTGTGGTCGCTGAGACGGGTAGGTCTGCACTGATGCTGCTTGACGATCAACCCTTTGATGTGATTCTGATGGACGTGCAGATGCCGGAAATGGATGGATTCGAAGCCACCGCGGCGATCCGCGAGAAAGAGAGTCGGACTGGCACCCACACCCGCATCATCGCGATGACCGCTCACGCGATGTCTGGTGACCGTGAAAGATGTCTTGCGGCCGGCATGGATGATTACATAACCAAGCCTATTCAGGCCCCATTGCTTCTCAAGCTTTTGAATGAGAGCCTCTCGAATCCCCGGATTCCCGGAAGCTTGGTAGTTTAGTGTGGCCGTGCCTGGGGTATTCTGCCCCTAGCGGCATTGATGACCAGAAAGCTGTTTTTGAGAGATCGCTTCTTTCGTGACGCTGAAGCGAAACGCGTCTTGAAAACACTGCAAAAGCTTTTGCAGCACGACATTTCCGCTTGGGCGCTTGCTGGCGGTTTAGCAGTGGAAATTCATTGTCTGCGTACCGACCAAGACTCATCCACCCGTCCGCTGAACGACATCGATTTCGTCGCGGCAGCATTCGATTGCGCCCCCGAGACGCTGGGCGAAGACTTCTTATTTCGACATGTACATCCACTCGACCCTCCGGGGAAGACTATCTTGCAGCTTGTAGATGAGGAGACTGCGCTACGCATCGATCTGTTTCGGGCATACGGAAGGATCATGGATCGCACCCTGTCACTGGAATTTCCGTTTAGCCCAATTCAACTCATCTCCGCCGCAGACGTTCTGGCGCGCACAGCAAGACTTCTGCTGGATCTTGGCGCTGGCGTTTCAGTGGCCTCGAAGCATGCCGATGATTACTTGCGGCTGGCCAAATTAACACAGACTTCGGATTTGGAAGTTGCGTGGCAAGATCATCGAAAGCCTTCCCATCCCTTGACGTTTCGCAAGGCGGATTCGCTGGTGCGAGATTTGATTGAGACTCATAGCAACCTTCTAGTAACGCCAGAGTACTCCAATGACGCCGCCCAGATTTGCACGCGTTGTGTGCCGACTAATAAATTCCCATTGGCCGACCCGCACTTGATAATTTCATTGCTCGGGTACTGTTAGTTCCTGGATGACTTGTGGCGCTGCAGATGTAAAGTGGGATCATTCGCTAGCTCATCAGTCGCGCGTGAGCCTCGCGGCCCAGGCGCGCTACCAATTGCGGCATCGCCTCGATGTCATCGGTTGAGGTTCGGAAGTTGACGATGCAGAAACGCAAGGCATACTTCCCGTTTATCTGAGCATTGGAAGCGAACGCTTCCCCGCTATTCTCTAGATATGTCAACAGGAGTTGATTCAGGCGATTCAGATACGCCTCCGTCTGCTCGGAACCAAGGCCGGCGCGCAATTCCAGCGGCACGTAGCGCAACGTAGTGATGCTCAGGTTGTGCGTGATAGCCTCGATTTCCTGGTGCGCCGTTGCCAAGTCGTACAGGTGCCGCGCTAATTCTATGTCGCCGCCGATCATCTCACGGTAGGCCGCTGCCCCGGCATGTTGAAGGGCAAGCCAGATCTTGAGTGCCCGAAAGCCGCGCGAATTCTGAGGCCCGATGTCATAGTAGTTCAGAGCTTCGGTGTCAAAGCTGTAGTACGGCGGGTGATACGAGAAAGCATTCCGCAGAGCGACAGGATTCCTGACCAACGCACAGCCAGCCTCGAGCGGTGCATACAGCCATTTGTGAGGATCCACCGCAACCGAATCAGCTGCCGCTAGTCCGCTAAGATCGGCAGGCGCTCCCATAACGCCCCTTGCAAAAGCGCCGTACGCGGCATCGACATGGAACCACAGGTTGCGTTCTTTACAGAAAGCGTCCATCTCCGGCAGTAGATCGACCGCGCCAGTGCTGACGGTTCCAGCGGTGCCGACCACAAGAAACGGCTGATATCCATTTTCAATATCACGCCTGTACTGAATTTCCAAAGCGGCTAAATCCATACGCTGCCGGGCGTCGACGCCGATCAACCGAACTGCTTCCGTGCCGAGCCCTGTGAGGTCAGCGGCTTTCTGTATCCAAGTGTGCGTTTCGGTGGAGGCGTAAGCGACCAAGCGCGCCCCCCCGCCGACACCTTGCTTTCGAACGTTCCATCCCGCTTGCGCGGCGCGGGCAGCTATGAAACACGTAATGTTGGCCATGTTGCCGCCACTGAGAAGCAGACCGCCACAATCGGCCGGATAGCCGATAAATTGCGCGAGCCATCGAATTACTTGAGCCTCCATTTCAGTCGCCATGGGAGACAATTTCCAGGCGCCGACGTTGGCGTTTACGGCAGCCGCCAGCAACTCCCCGAGCATCCCGATAGGGGCGGCGGACGACGTGATGTAACCAAAAAAACGGGGATGTCCGTTTAGCAGCGAGTGATCGAACAGCAAGTCGGCGGCGCGATCGAGTAGCTCACTCGCTTCTCTGCCGTCCTCGGGCAACGCGCGATTCGCACCCAAAGCCGCGCGGACCTGATCCGCGGACTCTGCCGGCGTGACTGCCCGCATACGCGTAGAGGCCAGGAAGCCTGCGATCCGGTCCACCAGTTCGTAGCCGAGAGAGCGAAACTGCTCTTCGGTCATTTCAAGCGGGGCCAGTCGGGAACTGAGTTGGATGTTCGCAGAAGAGGACATACTTAACCTCGTAAACCTTCAAACAGGTCGGTCTCCCGTTGGCGGCCGCCGTTGACGGAGCTGTAAGCGCGATAGAACTCCTGGGAACCCCAAAGGGCTGTTTGTTGTTCTACTGTGAGCTGCTCCAGCCGTTCGTAGATGGACATCTGAGTCTGGTGGCAGCTTACGGCTTTCCAGACGACAGGCCAGTAGTGGGAAGTGTCGATCACGGTGGTTACGGCCCAATCCGGCCAAGGAGCAGCTTGCCGCTGAACCCCGTCGACCATTGAAGTCAGTTTGTGGAAAGCGGCCTGATAAGCGTCCCACTTGTCATTTCGCCAAGCCATATAGTGGAGCTTCGCAACGCGGTGCGCAGGAAGTTGGTCACCTCGCGATTCGTCACAGGTGTGGTATCCGGCATCGGCCGCGCACGTGATAGCGGCAGTAGCGAACTGGGAAACAGCGATGTGGTCCGGGTGGCCGTATGCGCCCTCCGGGCCGAACGTGACCACCACGTGGGGACTAATAAGCCGTATGTGCCGGACCATGGCCCGTATGGCAATCGCAGCGTCTACTTGGTCGACGGCTCCGTCGGGGTAGCCGAGTATTGAGACCTCGCGGATCCCGAGCACAGTGGCGGCAGCCCGCAGTTCCGCCTCGCGAACGCGGCCGACTTCGGCCGGGTCGGCCCCTTTGCCATGTGAACCAAA
>Ga0157375_10004053_pt1 | contig 12708 bp, 9 predicted proteins | sample M35metaG_FD_115311 | JGI IMG/M metagenome (GOLD analysis project Ga0157375, IMG submission 115311) | Miscanthus rhizosphere microbial communities from Kellogg Biological Station, Michigan, USA - M3-5 metaG | ecosystem: Host-associated > Plants > Roots > Rhizosphere > Soil | place: USA: Michigan...
ATCGACGACGCCGAACGAGTGCCCCATGTAGGTGGCGTCGCCGCGCAACGCGCGCTGCAACTCCTGGTCGTCCGTGTAGCCGGCGCCGTCGCGATGATCGGGCGGACGGAGCTCGTGCCAGTTGGGGACGTTCTGCGCGACCGCGAAAAGATAATCGCCGCCGCCGCGATGATCGAAGCGGCGGATGAAGCCGATGCGGCCGAGACCCATCTCCTTCGCCAGCCACGCATGCGTCGGCTCGCTCGCACCGCGCAACCAGTCGTCGTGTACAAGCAGGAAGTGACAATCGTTCTTCGCCAGCAGCGGCAGGAACGTGTCCGGGATGATCTTCTGTTGCGCCATCTCCGCGATCTTCGCGTGGAGCGGCGGTTCGAAGCCGGAGGTGCCGTTCATGATCGGCTTGTGATGGATGGTCGCTCCGAATTCATACAGAAACTGCGCGATGCCCTCGGAGAGCGGAAACTCGAGTGTGCCGCCGGTGAAGTTGTTGTCGCGCATCCAGACGTAGGCGGGATCGGTGACGTTGAGCGCGTGCTCCCAGCGGATGACCGGCATGACGTCGTGAATCGAAAGCGCAATCAGTAGCGTCGCCACGCCGAGGCGTCCGATCTTCGTGCGCCGCGCGTCGATCCACGCCGCGGCGCCGCACGCGCTGGCGCCGGCCAGGCCGACGTACGCGTCGGTTGCCCATCGCGCCGGCACGCGCATGCTGCGGAACATCGTCAGGCGCTCGTAGAGAAACGAGTGCACGAATGCGTGCAGACCGAGCGAGCCGAGAACGCCGAGGACGATCCACAGCAACAGGACCCACAGCTCCATCGGGACGCGCGAGCGCGCCGCCGCCGTCCGCAGCGATTGCAGCGAGCCGCCCGACAATCCTCGGGGCAATTGCAGCGACAGGCGCACGACGATGGCGACGACCAGGAGCACTGCCGGCAGTTCGGAGCCCTGGATGCTGACGACGGTGTGGTGGAAGAGCTGCCAATGGAATCGCCGGCCGGATGCCGTGCCAAGGTACGTGCCGACCGCCATCGCGATGACGATGGCGTCGAAGATGTGCAGCCACCATCGCCGAACGGGGCGCGCGTCGAGCACGATCGGCAATTTGCGGCGGTCCATCAGCAGCGCGCTCGCGGTGAGGAACAGCATCATCAGGCCGGGGAAGAGGATTTTTTCGCCGTGGGCGTTCTGCGGATCGGTGACCTCGCCGTAGGCGCGGCTGCGTCCGGTCGCGGAGAGCCAGTCGGTCCACGTGGCCGAGCCCCACATCGCGGCGTTGCGGTCGCGCAGCATGCCGTACATCTCGGAGACGTGCTTGTACGGCAGGAGCACCGGCGCCATCAGCGCGACGGCGATCATCGTGGCCAGCGCGGCGCCGATGAGCGTGCGCCATTTGAAACGCGTCGACAGCAATGCCAGCAGCGCGATCGATAGAACGATCGCGGTCGTGCCGAAGAGGAACTGGTGGATGTTGGTCAGGCCGTTCAGCAGCACACAGATGGCCAGCAGGATCGCGTTGCGCGTCGTCGGCCGCCGCCAGTAGTGCAGCAGCGCGGCCAGCATCATCGGCATCCATCCGCCCCAGACGAACTGAAGATGGGAGAGATGGTCGATGCGGAAGTTGACGAAGGAGTAGAGGATTCCGGCCACGAGTCCGCCCGCGGTCGATCGCGTCAGCACGCGCCCGAGGACGAACGCCCCGTAGCCGCAGAAGGCCAGGCCGAGCAGGAAGGCGATGTTGTAGACCGCCAGCGGCGTGAAGCCGAAGAAGTAGAACGGCAGCGCCACGAGCGCGATCCCGAAGAGATTCTCGCTGTACGCCAGCGGGTATTTGGAGGGATAGAAGATGTTGGCGTCGTAGATGTGCGACGGCGCGGTGGTGATGCTGTAGAGGTCCCAGTCGAGAATCCAGGTGTTGAGCAGCGGATCGCCGAGGTCCGGGGTGGCGGTATCGAGGCGGATGGCGACGGGCCAGGTGAGGACGATGGTGAAAAGGAGGAAGAAGGCGAAGGCGCCCGCTTCGCGCAGGAGGCGGATTCCGAGCGGATGCGCATCGTCGACGCGATAGCCGAAAGACTCGGACATCATTCGAGGCGAGAGAGTAGCAGACCCGAGTAGCGCCGCCGGCTCGGCGGCTGGACCGCCGGCGGCTCGCCGGCGCGTCGCGGAGCGCCTTCGGTTTACGCGCCACCGAGCCGGTGGCGGTCCAGCCGGCGAGCCGCCGGCGCTACGTCTGGCGTCGCGTTTGATATCTTCGCGAGCATGATGAATAAAGTCGTCGCTTCGGCGGAGGAGGCGGTGCGGGACGTCGTCGATGGTTCGACGCTCGTCGTCGGCGGCTTCGGCCTCTGCGGCATTCCAGAAAATCTGATCAACGCGCTCGTGAAACGCGGCGTGACGGGCTTGACCTGCGTTTCCAACAATGCCGGCGTCGATGACTGGGGCCTCGGCCTGCTCCTGCAGACGAAACAGATCCGCAAGATGGTGTCGTCGTATGTCGGCGAGAACGCGGAGTTCGAGCGGCAATACCTCGCGGGCGAGTTGGAAGTCGAGTTCGTCCCGCAGGGCACGCTGGCCGAGCGCATGCGCGCCGGCGGCGCCGGCATCCCGGCCTTCTTCACGCCGGCGGGCTATGGAACGATCGTGGCCGAGGGGAAGGAAACGCGCGATTTCGACGGACGGATGTACGTGATGGAGCGCGGGATCGTCGGCGATTTCTCGATGGTCGCGGCGCAGAAAGCCGACCGCCTCGGCAATCTCCAGTACCGCAAGACCGCGCGAAACTTCAATCCGATGGCAGCGACCGCGGGAAAGATCTGTATCGCGGAAGTCGAGGAGCTCGTCGAACCAGGCGAACTCGATCCGGACTGCATCCACACGCCCGGAATCTTTGTGCATCGCGTCGTCGTGGCGAAGCGGGAGAAGCGCATTGAGCAGCGGACGGTTCGGAAGTAGTTGATCAGTAGATCAGTCGATCAGTGGTTCAGGACATGGAATTCAGCGGCTCGTCGTATTACACTGCCCGTCCCCACGAGTCCTACCTCTGTGCTCTCCGGCACCGCTACGTTATGGCAGGTTCTTACCGCGATCTCATTGCATGGCAGAAGGCGATAGCTCTGGCACACTTCATCTATGAACTGACGGATTCGTTTCCGAAGCGAGAGATGTTCGGGCTCGTCTCGCAACTACGGCGCGCGGCGGTTTCCGTCCCGTCGAACATTGCCGAAGGCAACGGCCGTCTGACGCGTGGTGAATGGCAGCAGTTCCTCGGACACGCGCGCGGCTCACTTCTCGAGATCGAGACAGAGCTGATCATCTCGCATCGCGCGAAGTTCATTTCGGACGTTCAACTCGATCTCGTTCTGGCAAGATGTTCTGAAGTCGGGCGGATCATCAACGGATTACTGAGGGCCAGCTCCGAACGAGGCGTTCGCAAGCGTTTCCCTCGGCCTGATCCACCGATCTACTGATCTACTGATCTACTAAAGCTATGGCACTTACCCGCGATCAAATCGTCCGCCGCGCCGCGCAAGAGTTGCGCGACGGCTACTACGTCAACCTCGGCATCGGGATGCCGACGTTAGTCGCCAACAACATCCCGCCTGGCATGGAGGTCATCCTGCAATCAGAGAACGGCATCCTCGGGCTCGGACCGTTTCCCTCGGACGCGGACGTCGATCCAGATCTCATCAACGCGGGCAAGCAGACGGTGACGGTGCTGCCGGGCGCGTCGTTTTTCTCGAGCGCTGATTCGTTTGGGATGATTCGCGGTGGGAAGGTCGATCTTTCCATCCTTGGCGCGATGCAGGTTTCGGCGCAGGGCGATATCGCCAACTGGATGGTGCCGGGCGCGATGGTGAAGGGGATGGGCGGGGCGATGGATCTCGTGGCCAGCGCCAAGCGGCTCATCGTGACGATGGAGCACGTCACAAAAAAAGGCGGGAAGAAGATTCTGAACGCGTGCGATCTGCCGCTGACCGGCGTGAAGTGCGTGGACCGGATCATCACCGACTACTGCGTGCTCGATGTGACGGAGAACGGGTTGAACCTGATCGAAATCGCGCCGGGAGTCACTGTCGATGAAGTGCAGGCGATGACGGAGCCGAAGTTGATCATCGCGGACAACGTCAAGGAGATCAGCGTCTGAATCGCTGGCTCGGGATCGCAGCCGCCGTCGCCATCGCGGCCGGAGCGTTCGAGCCGTTTTACTTCCGCATCTTCGTAGCTGATCGCGCCGCCCTGGCCGCGCATGAGATCGCGCTGCCGTACCAGAAGCTGCCGGGATCGCGCGAGCTGATCCTGCAAACCCGCGCGCTGACGAAGCCCGGCGACGTCATCGCCATCGCCGCGCCGTTGCCGAAATGGGAGCAGGGCTACGCGTACCTCTACACCCGCGCGCTCTATCCGCTGACCGGACGCGAGGTCGTCCCTCTCCTCGATGACCACGATCGTCCGCGCTATGAAAACCTCGCGCGTGCGAACGTGATCGCCGCATATCGCTGCGAGCCGCGCATCCCCGGATTCGCGATCGTCTGGCGCGGACGCGACGGGATGCTCTTGCGGAGAACGCGATGATTGCGGAGCTGTGTTTTGTCGCTCTCGCGCTTCTCGTCGGCATTCCTGTGACGCGTTTCGTAGATTTTCACGCGGAGCCGCGGAGACGCGGAGAAAACCGAGACTCCCTCCGCGCCTCCGCGCCTCCGCGTGAACCGTCCTCCCGGGTGGGGGAAGGCCTGCTGATCGGAATCGCGATCTGCGCCGCAACGCTGACGCTCCTCCCGTGGTCGAGATGGATCGTAATCCCCGCAATCCTGCTCATTGCCGGAGTCGCGTGGTTTACACGCGCCGCCGAGCCGGCGGCGGTCCAGCCGGCGGGCCGCCGGCGCTACGAGGCGCTCTTCGTGCTCGTCCTCCTCCTCGGCTACGCCCTTTACGCCACCCTCGCGCCGCCTCCGGAGTACGACTACCTCACCAACTGGGGTTTCAAGGCCAAGGCGTTCTTCGAAGTGCACGGGATCGATTGGCAACTCCTCGGGCGCAGCATCGACCGCAACGTTCATCCCGACTATCCTCTGCTTCTTCCGCTGGCGTACGACTTCATCGCCGTCCTTCGCAACGGTTGGAACGACGCGCACCTCGGCATCGTCCACGTCGCCTTCGCCGCGGCATTGCTGCTGGCGTTTTATGAAACCGCGTGGGAGGACAGCCGCTCCCGCATCACCGCGGCGTTCATCGGAATCGCGCTCATCCCCTTCGCGGCGACGCCGTGGATCGGATTAGCGGAGGGTCCGTTCATCGCTTACGCGACCGCGGCGTTACTGCTCATCCGTCGCGGCGATCTCACCCTCGGCGCGATCCTTCTCGGGCTCGCGGCCTCGACGAAAAACGAAGGCCTGACCCTCATCGCCGCCGCGGCGATCGCGCTTCCCTGCGCGGGACGAAGGCGCGACGTCGTGCGGCTCTGGCCCGCGGTGCTGATCCCGCTGCCGTGGCTCATCGCGCGATCGCTGCATCACTTGCCGACGGACATTGCGGCCGGCGGAGTGATGGAACGGGTGGTGGCACACACGCTTCATCCCGCTCCGTTGCTCGCCGCGCTGTCGTCCGTCTCGCTCGGCAAGCCGCTGTACTGGATCGCGATGGCGATCGGAATCGCCATCGCGTCGCGAACGCTGGTCACGCGCGAGCGCTTCATTCTCGTCGCGCTGGCCGTGCAGTTCGCCTGCTACCTCGGCGCGTACCTGGCCACGCCATTCGACGTCGTGTGGCATGTGACCTGGTCGTGGGAACGCCTCGTCGCGCATCTCACGCCGGCGCTGACGTACATCGTGCTGGTGCAACTCGCCGGGAAGTTCCCTACGGCGCAGACATATCCGACTCGTTCGTGATGTCGAGTTTCTCGAACTGTGCGCCGAGCCCCTTGATCCCGATCCAGACCTCGGCCAGCAGTACGGCCACGGCCGGCATCGTCGCGACGGCCACGAAGGCGGGATTGCCGGAGAAGAATTTGAACGCGATCCAGAGCGACGGCAGGAAGACGATTGCGGCAGGAATGAGCGCGACCGCCAGCACGAACAGGTTGCCGGCCAGCGTAACGATGCGCTGACCCATCGCCACGAATCCGCGCGGCTCGTCTTTGCTGCGCATCGCCCACGCCGGAAAGAGGACGGGAATGGCGTTGCGGATCACGAGCTGCACGGCAACGACGGGGAGTGTGAGCAGCAGGACGGCCACGATGAACTGCGGCGTGGCGATGAATTTCGTGAACTTGTTGGCGTCGCCCAGGCCCATCATGATCGATGCCGAGGTGGCGAAGAGCATCTCCAGAATCGAAATTACCAGGAGTGGCGAGGCGATCTCGGCGGCGATGAGACGCTCGCCGGTGATCGGATAACTCTTCAGCACTTCCAGCCGCGGCATGTCGAGGCGGAGATCGTTCGAGAAGACATTCGGCCCGAAGAGTGGAAACAAGCAGGACATGAAAATGAGCGATGAGCCGACGGCGGTGTAGAACGCGGGCTGGTGCGACCAGAAGGCGACGCCGAGCATGAACGCCAACACCGCCGCGAAGACGACCACCCAGGCGATGGAGTTGCGCACCAGCGCGATCATGTTTTTCCAGACCACCGCCGTCTCGATCGGCCCCGTCTCGCCGAGTTTGAACGGCGCCGGCGCACGGCGGAACATGACGAAGGTTCCCGCCCGCTGCCCGCGTACGCGCTGCTGACGCGTGGCCTTTTTCTGCGACGCGGCGATCGATGCTTCTTCGAATGAGACATTGAGTCCCGCAGCGACGAAGAAGAAGCCGACACCGAGCGCGAGAACGATCGGGACGGAGATCGCCAGCATCGCGAACGATGGCGGGATCGCCGCCGACGCGATCAGGCGGGGGATGAAGAGGATCGTGCGAATGAGCGGCTTGTGAAACGGCACACTCAACGCATTCATGACCTGCGGCGCGTTCTTCAGCGTTCTGAAATTGATGCTGCTCAATTCGGACTTCGCGATCCAGACCAGACCTGCCACGATGGCGGCGACGCCGGCCAGGCGCGCGAGAAATCCGACATGCATCAGCCGCAGCCGCGCCCGTCCGAGGGAGACCAGCGTGAAATAGACGCCGAGGACGGAAATCGCAGACCACACGCCGACGAACAGACCGTTCCGCCACCAGCCGAGCACCGTCATGATCAGCGCGCTGAAAAGCGCCTGCGGCTGCGCGCGAACGATCTTGTAAAGGAGGATGTCGCGGCGGCGCAGCGGGGCAGGGAAGAGGAAAGCAATCTCGGTCTCGGTGAATTCGAGTCCGCCCGAATCGGCCGGCAGCGCCCACGCGGTGATCATCAGCAGCAGCAGGACGACGGCCGCGCAGTCGGCGACGACTGGACTGACCGACAGCGTTTTCATGATGATCAGTTTGGGGTTGCTGCCGCCGTTGTGCGCGGCCATCGAGCGCCGGAAAAGGAAGAACCAGAAGTACGCGGCGCCGGCGATGGCGCCGATGAGGTAGCGCGGCTCGCGCAGCCTCCGCAGTCGTTGCAGGGTGCGGTTCTTCAGCGTTAGGAACGCAACCGTCAGAAAAGTTCCGATCACGCTTGCGTCGGCTCCTCGGCGGTGATCTTGAGGAAGGCGTCTTCGAGCGAGAGGTCGTTGCGCCCGCTGGTGATCTTCCACTTCAGGTTGTCGATGGTGTCGTAGGCGATGCGCGTGCCGTGCTGAATCACAGCGATGCTGTCACACAACTCTTCGACGAGGTGCAGCAGATGCGAGCTGAGGATGACCGACGCGCCGGCCTGCGAGCGGCGGACGATTGACTCTTTCATTCGCCGGATGCCGAGCGGATCGAGTCCGGTCAGCGGCTCGTCGAAGATGAGGACGTCCGGCTCGTGGATGAAACCGCACGCGATCATGAGCTTCTGCTTCATCCCGCGCGACAGCTCGCTCGGCAACGCTTTGCGCTTGTCGGCCAGCTCGAATTCGTGGAGGAGCGGATCCATCTTCTCGCGCACGCCCGCGACCTGGTACAGGCGCGCCACGAACTGCAGATGCTCTTCGACGGTGAGGTAGTCGAACAGCCGCGGCTCGTCGGGCATGAACGCGAGATGCCGTTTGGCTTCGACGGCGTCTTCGCGAAGATCGAAGCCGCAGATGCGGATGACGCCGTCCGTCGGCGGATGAATGCCCGCCAGCGCGCGCAGCGTGGTGGTCTTGCCGGCGCCGTTCGGCCCGACCAGCCCGAGGACCTCGCCGCGTTTGACGGCGAAGGAGAAATCCTTCACCGCCACAAAGGAATCGTAGTTTTTCGTGAGGCCGGTGACCTCGATGCCGTAGTCCATGTATGGGGATGATACGGGAGGCGCGGGCAGGAGTTGCGACTGTCATCCTGAACCGCCCCTTCGGCTGCGCTCAGGGCAGGCTCCGGTGTTGGAGCGCGAAGCGCGGAACGCTGGAGGACGGCGAAGGATCTCAAGATGCGCAGCTCCGGCTGAAACCCACTGGGATTCAACGCAGATTGGGAAGCTTGAGTTCCTTCACCGTCCTCCGGCGCTCCGGCTTCGCCTTCGACGCCTCCGGCGGCTCAGGATGACACCGGGCACTTTTTGTGAACAGCTCATCCGTTCATGCGCCGCCAACTGCCCTGGAAACCGATCGCCATCCTGACGACGATCTCCACCGTTTTGCTGTCGCTGCTGCTCCTTCCGGCCTGTTGCTGCGTGAAGGGTCCGCTCGCGCCGATCACGCCCGCGGCGGCGCCGGTCATCCCGTCGATCGGCCAGGGCGCGATGCCGACGCCGACGGAAGCGGCGGCCAAGGCGCCGACGCAGGCGCTGATGCGGAACGTCTGGTTTCACATCGATCAGGATGCCTACCTCGACATCCATTCGATGCGCGGGGAGCTCATTTCGAACACGCCCGGCGAGCCGCTGAACTTCGACAACAAGCTCTCGTTCGTGATGAAGGTCGACACCGGCACGATCGGCTTGAACGCTGCCAGTCTCGACATCCTCATGAACCGCTACATCTTCGGCTATCCCAATCCGCCGCTGCGCAATCTTCATGCGGAGTTCGCCGGCAAGCAGCTCAAGCAGAGCGGCATCATGCACAAGGTCGTCGACATCCCCTTCACGATGTTGGCGGATGTATCGGTCTCGAACGGATTGATGCGCATTCATCCGACGAAGCTCGACATCTGCGGCATCAACGGCATTGGATTACTGAAAGCGGTCGGGATGACGATGCAGAAGATGCTGAAGCTGCCGAAGGAGCGGGGGATTTCGTCCGAGGGGAATGACCTATTGCTGGATCCCAACCGTGCGCTTCCGCCGCCGAAAGTGGAGTTGAAGCTGGTCGCGGTTCGCGTCGAAGGTAACGAGCTGGTTCAGGTCTTCGACGCCGGTCTGCATCTGCCGGAGCTCGTTCTCCCGCATCCGGAAGAGAAGAACACGATGCTCTATCGCGGCGGAACGCTGCGGATGGGGAAGCTGCTGATGGTCGATGCGGACATGCAGGTCACCGACAGCGATCCGAGCGATCCGTTCGACTTCGTCATCGATCGCTACAACGAGCAGCTCGTGGCCGGTTTCACGCGCAATCAGGAGAACTACGGCCTGCTCGTCTTCATGCGCGATTTCAACGACGTCGGCAAACCGCCGCGGCCCGGTGAGCGGCTGGTGCCCTGAAAATGAAAAGGACGGCCGATGGCCGCCCTTCTCGTGCACTGCTGTCTGTACGCTTATTGCGGGATGGTGACGTTCGCCGCCTGCAGGCCCTTCGGACCCTGCACGAGATCGAACTCGACCTGGGAGCCTTCGGCGAGTGAACGGAAACCCTTCGACTGGATGGCCGAGAAGTGCACGAACACGTCCTCGCCGCCCTCGGTCGTGATGAAGCCGAATCCCTTGGCATCGTTGAACCACTTGACTGTACCGGTGCTACGCATTTCTGAGACTCTCCTTTGATTTGTTGCCGATGTTTCGTGAACGCTGTCTGAGATCCGCGGAGGCGACGATCGTCACTCAACGGCTCGCGTACAGACCAGTCACGCCAGGCTCGGACCAACATTGGCGCCCATAGACCTATTTCCACCTAAGGCATTTGTGCGGCTTCGCGACCGGAACGCTGGCGTCCCGCCGGCTGGCCCGGCTGCGTCCTCGCTGCCGAATGGGAGGCTCGCGCAATTGCTGCGTTACCAGCAAAAGTTTGGGGTTTGGCGGTTCGGCAGCGAGGACGCAGCCGGGCCAGCCGGCGAGGACGCCAGCGCTCCGTCGCCTACGTCCGCGCTGAACGGCGCCGGATGGCGAGCGCGGCCACGATGCCGATGAGGATGATTCCGCCGCCGAGCTCGGCAACTCGCGGTGCGGCGGATTTCTCCGGCTCAAGCGTGACGGCGAGCGCGTCGTGCATTTCATTCAGCGCCGCCAGATGGTCAGGGACCTCGGCCACGGACACCGCGTCCTTCATCGCCCGCAGCGTCGTCGTGATGACGAGATCGCCGCCGCGCGCGACGTGCTGCTCGTAGTGGAGCGCCGGACTGTCGACGACGCTGTCGTCGTCCTCGACCTGCGCGTTGGCGCCGCCGCGGATGATCAGCCGCTCGGTCACGTTGCGCGGATAGTCGACCGTCAGCGGCATGGAGCGGACCAGCGTATCCGGACGGGTCAGGTGCTGCTCGATCGCGCGCGGGTAATACGTCCACGAGCCGTTGGTCCAGAGATCGCGGATGGCGTAGCGCTCGTGCAGGACGATGACGTCGCGCAACCGGTCGTCGTCGATCGACGGCGCGCCGAGAGCCTCGATGCGCGGGTGGTCGGCGGCGTAGCGGTTGAGATGTGTCTTCGCCACGTCGGCCAGCGACTGACCGGAGAGTTCGGCGCGCATGTCGTCCGCGTCGCGGCCGCTGTACGTGGAGGTGACTTCGAGCGTCATCCGCTGCTTGTCGCTGCTGATGATCTCGTCGACGTGGATGCTGCCGTGGCTCTGCACGACGATCTTCGCGAGCGCGTTCGAGTCGGCACGAACGATCAGCGCGCGCTCATCGCTCGGCGTATCGATCGTGGCCAGCGTCCCGCCCTGATCGGCGAGCGTGCCGTCGATCCAGTACGTTTTTCCGCTGTCGAGAACCTGCGTGATGACGTGGTCGAACAGAAATGGCGACGGCAGGTAGCCGTCGAGGTGGCTGCGCAGCTTGGTATTGACGAGGGCCGGATACGCCTCGACGCCGAGCTCGCGCAGGAGGGCGGCCAGGAAGAGCGCCTTGTCCTTGCAGTCGCCGTAACGCTGATTCATCACCACCGCCGGCTGCCGCGGTTCATGCGAGCCGCGTCCCATCTCGATGCCGAGGTAGCGGATGTCGTCCTGCACGAAGCGAATGGCGGCGACGACCTGCGCGTCGCGGGTGTGATTCGACTCGCGGATTTCGTCCGCGATGCCGCCGATCGTCTTGTGCGATGCATCGTCGAGCTGGAAGAGCGCGTCCGCCCACTTCGCGACCTCGCTCCACGATCCATACTCCGTCACCTGCACGACCTCGCCCGGCTCGTACCAATCGGGCGTGGCATCCTCGGCATCAGTCGCGGCGACGTTGCGGCGTTCCCAGATCCAGGCCTCGCCAGCCATCTGCGCCGGCTTGCTGACGTGCAGCGGCCGGCCCTTCGGCCAGACCAGGCGATGGCGCATCAGCCGCGTCGGAACGCTGGTGCTGAAGTCGAATTCGTCGGCGTAGCGCCCGCCGAGGAGCGGATTCGAACCTTCGAGCGACCAGGAGTAGTCGATGACGTCTCCGGGGCGCACGTCCTTGAGAAACAGCAGCGCGGTGAGCTGGCCGTCGTAGATGCTCTGGTCCGCGTCCGACTCCTTTTCGATGATGCGCACCTCGTCGCGCGCCAGTTCGTCGATCCGCTTGCCGCCGCGAATGACGACAACGTCGTGGATCACGAGGCGCTGGAACGACGGATCGAAGTCGATATTCAGCTCCGAGGCGTTCTGCACGCCGGCCGAGGTGGCGACCTGGCGGACGCGGCGAAAGTACTCATCGACATTCGCGCCGGCGACGCGCACCTGGTGATCGTCGAGCAGCCCTTCGATTCCGGATCGGACATTGCTGCTCGCCGCATGCGCATCGACGGAAATCGTATCGATCCACGCCGGAGCACGGCGGACTTCAAACTGTCCGGCATCATCCGCGCGGACAGCCGCGTGCGCAGGGATGGCGAAGAGAAGGATGGCGAGGAGGGATCGCATGGGCGGTCGGGTGGCGGAACGCGGGTTGGATTTTGTTTTACTCCTTGCGCTCGCAGTCGTTCCGAGCCTCACCAGCACAGACAAGAGTGTCTGTGCCACATTAATCCTGCCGTACTTGCGTGGCTGCTGATGCAAGGGAGAGCGGTGTGGCACAGACACTCCTGTCTGTGCTTTCGCAAGTTGCAGCGGCTGATCCTGATAACCCGAGACGTGTAGCGAAGTAGCGCCGGCGGCTCGCCGGCTGGACCGCCAGCGGCTCGCTGGCGCGTACCAAACTTGCCGCCGAGCCGGCGGCGGTACAGCCGTCGAGCCGACGGCGCTACGGGGGGTTTCTGAGGCTCCAACTGCCTAGCGACCCCCCCCGCGCCGCACCGCGACGAAGCCGCGCCGCACCGCGACGAAGCCGCGCCGCACCGCGACGAAGCCGCGCCGCACCGCGACGAAGCCGCGCCGCACCGCGACGAAGCCGCG
>Ga0157375_10004054_pt1 | contig 12707 bp, 12 predicted proteins | sample M35metaG_FD_115311 | JGI IMG/M metagenome (GOLD analysis project Ga0157375, IMG submission 115311) | Miscanthus rhizosphere microbial communities from Kellogg Biological Station, Michigan, USA - M3-5 metaG | ecosystem: Host-associated > Plants > Roots > Rhizosphere > Soil | place: USA: Michigan...
CTCCCAGCGTCAGAGCGCCGGTGCTGTTGGCCGTTAACGTAGCGTTGAGATTGAGTGCGTTGGCCAGGTTAATCGTTCCGGGCGCGCTTAACGTCGTTGCCCCGCCGATGGTGACCGCACCAGTGCTGAAGGCCTGGTTGTTACCCAACTGCACCGTGCCGCCGTTGAGCGTGGTAGTGCCGGTATAGGTGTTGGCGGCACCGAGCGCCAATTGGCCCGAGCCGATTTTGGTCAAACCACCGCTTCCGGAAATGACACCGGACAATGTTGTGCCATTAATGCCCTGAATGGTCAGGCCGCCGGCCCCCAGAGTGACCAGGTTGCCAATGTTCAAGCCGGCGTTGCTGGCCTGGATGATCCCGCCATTGGAGGTCAGCACGCCGCTGCCGAACGCCTGGTTGTCATTGTATTGCGCTACGCCGCCGTTGAGCGTCGTGCTGCCGCTGACCAATGGCCCTTGCAGGGTCCAGGTACCGCTGTTGATCGTCAGGTTGTTGAAGTTGACGTAAGTGGCACTCGATGCCGTGCCGGTGCCCGTGGTACCGCCGCCGACACCGAGCGGGTTTTGCAGGACCAGCGTGTTGGTGCCAGCCGCCCCGCCGTCAATCGTGCCGGTCGGTGCGAAGGTCAGGTTGATGCCGATCAAGCCGCCAAGCCCGACGGAAATCTGCACGCCATCCCCCACGTTGACACTTGAGCCGGTAATCGCATTGAAGGTGTTGGTACTCCCCGCCCCCATCGAAACGCCGCCGGTGATGGAACCGGCGTTGGTAAAGGTGTTGCCTGCTACAGAGCTTTGGAACGCCACCCGCCCATTGATGGTGCCGGTGCTGCTGTTGGTCATATTGACTTGCGAGCCACCGTACACACCCACCACGGGCGTATCGGCCAGCGTGATGCCGCCGACGGAAAGCCCGGTGGAAGTAATGGTGCCGTCGTTGATGATGGTGGTGGTGCCCGTCGCCGCATTGTTGACGCCGATACCCAGGCCGTCGACGCTCGTCAGGTTAAGCCCGAGCAGCATGCCGGTGCCGCGGATGAGCCCGGTGACATTGTTCGCCACATTGATGGTTCCGGCGGCACCCGTGCCGAGAAACGCACCGCCACTCAATATCGACACCAGCCCCAGGAGCGCCGGGTCCAGCGTTCCGGAGTTGTTGAAGTTGACGTTGGCCCCGGTGAGGTTGATGACTTTGCCGCCCAGCGTCGCATTCATCTGCGCGCCATTGGTCACGTTGACGGTGAGGCCGCTGGTGGCGCTGGAGTAATCGTTGAGGAACAGTGGGAGGGTCGGTACGCCGGAGCAGGTGATGGTTGAACCGGCCGCCGAGCATGTGGCCAGTGCCTCTGGACTCGCCAACCCCACCAGCACCCCCACGATGCCCAAACGGATCGCCATGTTCAGAGGGGAAATACGAGAAATACCGGCAGCCGCAAGTCTTCTATCCACGTTCAACTCCTTCGTGGTTCAAGCCTTTCATCCATGAATGCGCAGAAGCCTTCTTGCAAAGATCCACACGCATCGAATTCGAGATGCCTGACCGTGGTGACAACTGATCTAGTTTGTCGAAACGGTAGTAGACCTACAGAAAAGTCATTGAATTAAATGGTATTAATACTTTCGTAAGCAGCCCGTAAGAATGGGCTGACAGCCAACATCCATTGACGCTCGACGCAGAAATACAATTTTCGAAATGTAAAAAGCGCTCTAATGGCGCCTTGTTGAGTGGCTTTAAAGATCCTGGAGTTCGTGATGCCCCATGAAGGCAACCTGTTACAAGCAGCTGTGGTATTCCTGCTCGCCGCCGTGCTGACGGTGCCTCTGGCCAAGCGCCTGCAACTGGGCGCGGTGCTCGGTTATCTGTTCGCCGGCGTGATCATCGGCCCGTCGGTACTGGGCCTGGTCGGCAACCCGCAAAGTGTTGCGCAGTTTTCGGAATTGGGCGTGGTGTTGCTGTTATTCATCATCGGTCTGGAACTGTCGCCCAAACGTTTATGGGTGATGCGCAAGGCGGTGTTTGGCGTTGGTCTCGCCCAGGTGTTGCTGACCGGCCTGGTCATGGGCGTGGTCGCGTTGTGGCTGTTTGGCCAACCGTGGAACAGCGCGATTGTGCTGGGCCTGGGCCTGGCGCTCTCTTCCACCGCCTTTGGCCTGCAAAGCCTGGCCGAGCGCAAGGAATTGAACCAGCCCCACGGGCGCCTGGCCTTTGCGATTCTGCTGTTTCAGGACATCGCCGCCATCCCGCTGATCGCCATGGTGCCGCTGCTGTCCGGTAGTGATCACCCGGCCACCGAAGCCCAGGGATTGCAGCACGTGTTGCAGATTCTGGGCAGCATCGCGGTGGTGATCGTCGGCGGGCGCTATTTGTTGCGGCCGGTGTTTCGCATCGTCGCCAAGACCGGCCTGCGCGAAGTGTCCACCGCCACCGCCTTGCTGGTGGTGATCGGCACCGCATGGTTGATGGAACTGGTGGGCGTTTCCATGGCCCTCGGCGCCTTCCTTGCCGGGTTGCTGCTGGCGGATTCGGAATACCGTCACGAACTGGAATCCCAGATCGAGCCGTTCAAAGGCTTGCTGCTCGGGCTGTTCTTTATCAGCGTGGGCATGGGTGCCAACCTCAGCCTGTTGCTCAGTTCGCCGTTGATCGTGATCGGGCTGACCCTGCTGCTGATTGGTCTGAAATTGCCGCTGCTGTACGCCGTGGGCCGCCTGGTGAGTGACCTCAATCGCGAAAGCGCCCTGCGCCTGGGCGTGGTGTTGGCGGCAGGCGGTGAATTTGCCTTCGTGGTGTTCAAGATCGGCCGCGACCAGGGCCTGTTCGAACCGCACCTCTACGACATTCTGGTACTGACCATCACCCTGTCCATGGCCGTGACGCCCCTGTTGCTGCTGGTATGCCCGAAGCTGTTCAAGCCCAAGGCCAGGCCCGTGGAAGTGCCGGAGGAATACCGCACCATCGACAGCGACGCGCCACGCGTGGTGATCGCGGGCATGGGCCGTATGGGTCAGATCGTCGCGCGGATATTGCGCGCGCAAAACATCTCGTTCATCGCCCTCGACACCTCGGTGGAAACCATTGAGCTGACCCGCAGCTTCGGCGGCATGCCGGTGTTCTACGGCGACCCTCAGCGCCCGGAAATCCTGCACGCGGCCAAGGTCGATCAGGCCGAGTTCTTCGTGATTGCCATGGACGACCCGGAGATCAACATCAAAACCGCCGAACTGGTGCGCAACCTCTATCCGCACATGAAGATCATTGCCCGCGCGCGCAACCGCCAGCATGTTCACCGCCTGGTGGACCTGGACGCCTCACCGGTGCGCGAGACCTTCTATTCCAGCCTGGAAATGAGCCGCCGCACCCTGGTCGGCCTGGGTCTGACCCAGGCGCAGGCGGACGCGCGCATCACCCGCTTCAAGAACCACGACCTGCAGGTCCTCGCCGCCCAGCACGCGGTGTACGACGACGCGGCCAAAGTGATGCAAACCGCCCAGGAAGCACGGGCAGAATTGGCACGTCTGTTTGAGATGGACCGGCTTGAGGAAGAGTCCGACAAGGTGTAAGCCGGCAAGCGAACGAAATTGCGAATTTTCTGACAGAATACGGCGCAATTTCGTTCATCAATGGAGCGCTTCATGGCTACTTTCACCAAGACCGCCGCCCTGCTGGCCCTCGCGCTCACCGCCGGCAGCGTATTCGCCGCGAGCAAACCGGCGACGCAAACCATCTCCACATTGGGCGGCAAGTTCACCTTCAATCTGCCCAAGGCCTACACCGCCGACACGCTGCCCACCGGCAAATCCGAAGATGGCACCGCCAACACCCAGGGTACTTTGTACGCCAACTCGACCACCAAAAGCGTGGTGATCGTCGCTGAAACCGAGCGCAACGACGGGGCGACCATCAAAGACAACGACCCGCAATTCCTCGACGGCGCCGTGGCCGATTTCGTCAAGGACCAGAGCGCCGCGCTGCCGGACTTCAAAAAACAAGGCGAGAAAAAACTCACCTTCAAAGGCCTCGGCTTGCGCCAGGTGGACAGCACCGCCACACAGGGCGGCGGCAAGACCCTGAACTCGACTTTTTTGGGCGGCTCGGGCACCCACCTGCTGGTGATCCAGGCGATTTCCCGCGCGGACGACGTGAAGGGCCATGCGGAGTTGGTGAAGCAAATCACCGGCGGCAAATAACCCAATTCAGCTGGCGATACACATTTACTGTGGGAGCTGGCTTGCCTGCGATAGCGATTTACCAGTCAACCCTGCGGTGGCTGATACACCGCTATCGCAGGCAAGCCAGCTCCCACATTTTTTTGACCGTGTTTACTTAAGGCTCTTTTCCAGCCAGGCCTTGAGGTCCTGTATTTCCGCCTCACTCACGGTATGCGGCATGCCCATATACCCATGAAACTCCGGTTTCAACCCCAAGCCCGTCAGCACCTCATTCGCCCGGGTCGCCGACGCATACGGCAGCGCCTGGTCCAGCGTGCCGTGGCCAATAAAAATCGCCAGTTTGTCCAAGCCCGCCTTCGGCTTGAGCTCGGCCTTGAGTACCGGCAGCACGCTGCCACTCAACGCGGCAATGCCACGCACCAGCGCAGGCTGACGCAGCCCGACTTCGTACGACATGATCGCGCCCTGGCTGAACCCCACCAGAAACACCCGATCAGGTCGGGTGTGGTACTTGGCGGTGGCCTGGGTGACGAAGGCTTCGATCAGCTTGGCACTGCGTTGCAGGTCAGCGGTTTCGCCGTCGTAATCGCCATCCCCGGCTTTTCTGGCGAACCAGCGGTAGCCATTCGAATCCACCTGCATTGGCGCGCGCGCCGACAGGTAGGTCCAGGTCGACGGCAGCTCATCCTTGATGCCAAACAGGTCGTCCTCGTTACTGCCAAACCCGTGCAAAAAAATCACCAGGGGTTGGTTGCGCGCATCGCCCTGGGTTTGTTCCAGATAAGTCAGCGGCAAGTCGGAGTGCAATGCGGAATCAGCATGGGCAGCGCCAGCTACGAGGGCTAGCGCCAGGGCAAACAGTTTGAGCATGGAAAATAACCTCAGGGTTTGCGCAGCAGGTAAGTGTCCATGATCCAGCCATTTTCCAGGCGTGCCGCCTTGCGCACTCGCTGGATTTCGTCAGCCACTTCGTTCACCTTGCCGCTGATGAGAATTTCATCCGGCGTGCCCAGGTAGGCGCCCCAGTAGATGTCCATGTCCTGATCGGTCACGGTTCGGTAGGAATCTTCGGCGTCGAGCATGACCACCAGGGTGTCGGCCTCACTCGCCTGCCCGGCCGCCAGACGGCGCCCGGTGGTGATCTCGATGGAACGGCCGATGCGGTTCAGCGGCACCTTGTGCTGCGCGGCCAGGGCCTGCACGCTGGTGATGCCGGGGATCACTTCAAACTCAAACTCGGCGCGGCCACTGGCAAGAATGGCCTGCAGGATACGAATGGTGCTGTCGTACAACGCCGGGTCGCCCCAAGCCAGGAAAGCGCCTACTTCGCCGTCGGCCATTTCCTCGTTGATCATGCGCTCGAAGGTCTGCTGCTTGTCGCGGTTCAGGTCCTGCACGGCGGTGGTGTAATCAATGTCTCCCCGCACACGCTCGGGGCAGTCGGCCTCGACGAAGCGGTAGCCGGGCTCGCTGATGTAGGTCTCGCAGATCTCGCGGCGCAGGTCGATCAGCTTGTCCTTGCTCTGGCCCTTGTCCATCAGGAAAAACACGTCGGTGCGGTTCAGCGCCTTCACGGCCTGCATCGTGATGTAGTCAGGGTTACCGGCGCCGATGCCGATGATCAGGATGCGTTTCATGGGTTGCTCTCATTGCGGGGCGTGGATTTTGCCATGTTCGCGCGCTCAGGCGCGAGTTTCCAGGCGCAGGCGCCACACGTCGTTGAAGCGCAGTTCGGTGGCTGACAGCGGCTCGACGTCAATCAAGTAGAACATCGAGACAGGAAATTTCATGACGTACAGCATGGCGGCGCGGATCACGAAGGGGTGGGTGACGGCCACCACGTGACCGGGTTGGGTTTCGAGGCATTTCATCCAGCGGCCGACCCGCGCACAGACTTGATCGACAGATTCTCCGCCATGGGGCGCACTGGCATTGTCAGTGAGCCATTCCAGCAATTCTGCGCGATCAATCTCGTCGATGTCCTTGCCTTTCCATCGTCCAAAGTCGCCATCACGCAGGGCTTTTTCGACGATGGGATTTGTGCCGAACATCCCCGCCGTCTGTCGAGTGCGAGCTTCTGGCCCGCACAACAGGCGCGCGCTTTTCTTGTAACGGTTCGCAAGGGATAGCCCTGCGTTTCGCCAATCCATAGCAACGGACTCGTTATCAGGAAAACTCCCCTTTTTCTGCTGAGGGGTCACAGCGTGGCAAATGAGTGTCAACCGGGTCGTTTGCATCACAATTCACTCTGTTTCGGCGCGCAGTCAGCGTAGACTCGCCAAGTTGTTTCAATATGTTACAACGAACATGAAACAGGAAGCCGGTGCAAACCCGGCGCGGTCGCGCCACTGTATTCGGCCTCACAGCCGTAAGCCAGACCCTGTTTCTGCCCTCTCGCTATCCATTTCGGGACGCGTCATCCCTGGAGGTTTTCATGGCTAATACCGCCGCAACCAACCCTGATGTTTATGTGCCGACCATCCCCTTGGGCGAAATCCTGCCCTGGGCGATCTTCGGCGGCCTGCTGTTGCTGCTGGCCATCTACTTCGTCGGTGCCGAACAAGGCGCCACCGCCGTGTTCAAGGGCATGTATGTGCATGAGTTCGTGCACGATGGCCGCCACCTGCTGGGTTTTCCCTGCCACTGACCTCAAGAGAGACATGACATGACAGGGCATTTACTCGTACGCGGAATGCTGGTGGGCCTGCTCGCCGGCATCTTGGCGTTTGGCTTCGCCAAGACCTTTGGCGAGCCGCAGATCGACAAGGCCATCGCCTTCGAAGACCAGATGGCGCAGATGCACGGCGATGCGCCGGAAGAAGAACTGGTGAGCCGCGAGGTGCAAAGCACCTTTGGCCTGTTCACCGGCGTGGTGGTGTACAGCGTGTCCCTGGGCGGCATTTTCGCCCTGGTGTTCGCCTACTCGTTGGGCCGCATCGGCAAAGTAGGCCCGCGCGGCCTGGCGGCGCTGCTGGCATTGGCCGCTTTTGTGACGATCATCCTGGTCCCCGGCCTGAAATACCCGGCCAACCCGCCGTCGGTGGGCGACCCGCAAACCATCGCGCAGCGCACCAAGCTGTTCTTCCTGATGCTGCTGGTGTCGGTGGCCGCCGCCGTGATTGCAGTCAACGCCGCACGCAAGCTGATCGCCCGTCGCGGCGTCTGGGCCGGCGCCATCCTTGGCGTGGCGCTGTACATCGTGATCGTGTCGGTGGCCGGAAGCCTGTTCCCGGTGATCAACGAAGTGCCGGAGCAATTCTCCGCCGTGCTGCTGTGGAAGTTCCGCGTGGCATCGCTGGGCATTCAACTGGTGCTGTGGACCACCCTCGGCCTGGTGTTCGGCGCGGTGGCCGAGCGCAAACTGAGCCAGCCACAGGCACGGTTCAACTCGTAAAACGCTAAATACCCGGGCGGGCCAGGTACAACACCTGATAACCCGTGCCGGGGTGCTGCGCGTCCGACGCGTTGGCCGACAAGGTGATCCGGATCAGGCGCCAGGCCTGCACATCCAGCGCCAGGAACACCGCAAACGTATCGCGGCTGTCGGCCAGTTGCCGATTGCGGATTTTCCCTTCGGCCAACACGGCGGCCCGGTCCGCGCCCGGCTCCAGCGGCCACTCCTCCCGGTACAAACTCAACGCGTTCTGCGCCGGGCCCCGTTGCACATCCAGCGGCAGCCAGCTCTCGATGTGTGGGCGGCCAAAACTGTCGAGTACTTTTTGGAAACGCTCACCGAGCAGAAAGTCGGCGGCCTGCAACGGGTCGGCCCACAAGTACACCGATGAATACACATTGCCCCCGCTTTCCCGGGCGATAAACGCCTTGAACAGCAAGCCTTCGGCGTGATCCCACAACGGCCCAAGCTGTGCAGCGCGACGGCGAATCACGCCCATGTCGTAATCGGCGGGCAGGCGGTGTGAATACTGTTTGGCGAACATGGCAAAGCTCCCGTGCAAGATGAGATTACAGCTTGCGCAGGACGGATGATTTCAACAAGATATCAGTCGATATATGTGCAACAAGGAATTGAAATGACTGATGCACTCAAACCCCTGGATATCGACACGGTGCAGGCCTTCGTGCTGGTCGCCGACTTTGCCAGTTTCACCCGCGCGGCCGAGGCGCTGGATACGTCACAGGCTGCCATCAGCCTGAAGCTCAAGCGCCTGGAAGAACGCCTGGGTTATCGCCTGCTGGAACGCACCCCCCGCCATGTGCGGCTATCGCCCCGAGGCGAACAATTCATCGCCGCCGCCCGTGCGCTGCTCAACGCCCATGAGCGTGCCTTGGGCGATATGGGCACTGAGGCGGCGAGACGATTGGTCATCGGCATCAGCGACCATGTGGCAGGCCCGGACTTGCCGCACTGGCTGAGCCGCCTCGCGGCGTATGACCCGATGGTCATTCTCGAGGTGCGCATCGCCTCCTCCCGGGACCTGGTCGCGGCCTTTGACCGCAACGAACTGGACGCGGTGATCGTGCGCAACGAGGGTGACCGCCAGGACGGGGACGTGTTGGCCGTGGAACGCTTCGGCTGGTTCGCCGCCCCGACCTGGCAGCACAGCCCGGGAACGCCTTTGCGCATGGCGACCATGGCAGCCCCTTGTGGCGTGCGGCATTTGGCTACGCGGGCGCTGGATGAGGCGCAGGTGGACTGGACCGAGGTGTTTGTCGGTGGCGGCGTGATGGCGGTGGGTGCAGCGGTCAGCGCAGGGCTGGGAGTGGCCGCCCTCGCCCACCGGGTAGCGCCGGCGGGGGCTGTGGAAGTTGGCGAGCAGTTTGGGCTGCCGGTTTTGCCGGTCAGTGAGGTGGTGTTGCACAGCCGGATCAGTGATGCGCGCTCGCGGGAGACGTTGCGGGCGTTGAGTGCTACGTTTCGGGGCGCTTTGCAACGCCAGGTGGGGCACTGAGTAGCGACCGGATCAACGTCCGGTCGCCCCCTGCCCTGCAGCGACGCTCAGGGCCGACCAACAGCATTTTTACGCCACAGGCACGGCTTCACCCACCGGCTCAGCGGCGGCCTGGGCTTGCAATTGCGCGGCATGCTGGCTGTAGTCACGCAGGTACACGATGAACTCCTGCAGCAGGCGGTCCCACAACTCCAGTTGGTTGCGCAGGTGCGGCGCACCGACGCCGGCCACCACCACATCCATTTCCATCAGCAAAAACTCACCCTGCAACGACAACCGCGCAAAGCGACGCGAAGCATTCCACACCTGGGCCAGGCCTTCGGGCAGCTCACCCTGTACGCGCAGCGCGCAGCTGTAAGTGAAGTCGACGAAACTGCCCTGTTCCGCCGCGGGGTTGCCGAAACGCACGGCAAACCCGATGCCCTGGCTGGCGCTGAGCAGTTGCACGATGCCGTTCTGTTCGGTCTGGTTAACGCGGTAACCGGCAGCCTGCAGCAGCTCGGTCAGGCTTTGCGGGGTGACGCTGGTGATCAGTTGAACATCGCTCATAGTGTCTCTTCCTTGTTGATCAATAATTCAGGGCGGTGTGCGGAACATCAAACCGATTAAGGTATAGCTCATCCTCAAAACCCTGGGCGAGTTCTTCAAATCTTCCCCATGCGTCATTGCGCAAAGGCCGAGGGTTCAATCCAGATCGCGGGCGTCGTGACGCTCACGCAATTGCTCGGAAACGTCCCCCGAGACCCGGTTCACCCGGCGCCCGCGCTGCACGGCGGGTCGCGCCTCGATGGCGTCGGCCCAGCGCAGTACATGGGTGTACTCGTGCACGGAAAGAAACTCCGCTGCGCCATACAAGCGGCCTTTGACCAGCCCGCCGTACCAGGGCCAGATGGCGATGTCGGCGATGGTGTATTCGTCGCCGGCAATGTATGGGCTGACGGCCAGGCGCTGGTCCAGCACGTCCAGCTGACGCTTGGTTTCCATGGCAAAGCGGTTGATCGCATATTCCATCTTGCTCGGCGCATACGCGTAAAAGTGCCCGAAACCGCCGCCCAGGTAAGGCGCGCTGCCCATCTGCCAGAACAGCCACGACAGGCATTCGGCCCGCGCCGCAGGTTCGGTGGGAAAGAACGCACCGAATTTTTCTGCGAGGTACTGCAAAATCGCCCCGGACTCGAACACCCGGATCGGCGTAGCGCCGCTGCGGTCCAGCAATGCCGGGATTTTCGAGTTCGGGTTCACCGACACAAAGCCGCTGCCGAACTGGTCGCCGTCGCCGATCTTGATCAGCCAGGCGTCGTATTCCGCGCCGCTGTGGCCCAAGGCGAGCAGTTCTTCGAGCAGGATGGTGACCTTCTGCCCGTTGGGCGTCGCCAGTGAGTACAGCTGCAAGGGGTGCTTGCCCACCGGCAGCTCCTTGTCATGGGTCGCCCCGGCGACGGGCCGGTTGATGCTGGCGAAGGTGCCGCCGCTTTCGGTTTCCCAGGTCCACACCTTCGGGGGTACATAGTCAGTCATGAATTTACTGCTCCTTGGTTTGAGTAGTGTTCGACGCGGCCAGTTGAGCCACGTTCCATCCGCCGCCCAATGCCTTGATCAGGCCCACATTAGCGCTCAATTGCTGGGTTTGCAGTTGCAAGACTGTGCGTTTGGCTTCCAGCGCCGCCACCTGGGCGGTCACCACGTCCAGATAGGCCACGGCGCCCTGGCGGTAACGCGAGGTCGACAGGTCTTCGGCGTATTGCGCGGCTGCCGCAGCATCGCGCTGATCATCCAGCGCGCTGCCCAGGCCGGCGATCTGCGACAGGTTGTCTTCGACTTGCTCGAACGCGCCCAACACCACGCCACGGTATTTCGCCGCGGCTTCATCGGTGGCGGCCTTGGCGATATCCACCTGGGCCTGACGCGAGCCGCCATCAAATAGTGTCCCGACCAGCGACGGGCCGATGGCCCAGAACAGGTTGGGCGCACTGAGCAGGCGAGCAAACTCGTCACTCTGATAACCGCCCTGGGCGCTCAAGGTGATCTGCGGGAACCACGCCGCCCTGGCCACGCCGATACGTGCATTGGCCGAGGCGATACGCCGCTCAGCGGCGGCGATGTCCGGGCGACGTTGCAGCAGGCTGGACGGCACGCCGGTCGGCACCGTCGGCAAGGCAATCGGCGCGACGTTGACGGCCACGCTGTAGGTGGAAGCGGATTCGCCGAGCATGGCTGCGATGGAATGCTCCAGCACCGCGCGCTGCACCTGCAGTTGGGTGAGTTGCGACTTGACGGTCGACAACTGCGTACGCGCTCGCGCCACGTCCAGGCCGGAGACAATCCCGCCGCCGTGCAAGCCTTCGGTCAGGTTCAGGGCTTTGGCGTAGGCGTCACGGGTCTGTTCCAGCAACTGGTTTTGCCAGTCGATGCCGCGCAGGCGGATATAGCTGTCGGCCAGTTGCGCTTGCAGGCTCAGGCGTACCGAAGCCAGGTCAGCCTTGGCGGCTTCGGAATCACTGGTACCGGCGGCAACGGTGTCGCGCACACGGCCCCACAGGTCGACTTCATAGTCCACTTCCAGGCCCAACGTGGCCGAGTTGTAGATGTCTGGCGAGGTCGCCGAACGCAACGGCCGGTTGTCCGACTGCCGAATGCGCTGGCCGTTGCCGATGGCCGAGATTTTCGGGAACAAACCCGAACGCGCCTGCGCCTCAAAGCCCTGGGACTGTTGATAGTGGGCCAGCGCCGCGCTCAGGTCGGCGTTGTTTTTCAGCAGTTCCTGCTGCATCGCGTCCAGTTGCGGGTCGTTGTAGATGCGCCACCAGCCATCACGGTTGGCCTGATCATTCGGCGTGCCGACGGTCCACGGCCCTTGGGTATGGAACTGTGCGGCAATCGGGGTGGGCGGCACCTTGAGCGGCGGCGCCAGCGAACAGGCACCCAGGCTCAAGGTGGCGAGCAGCCCCAGCACGGTGCGCTTAGCCATGGGGTTTGACCTCATTCGCGGCGACGGCCAGTTGCACCGAATCATCATCGGCCAGGCCATCGGGCGGTGTGTCGATCACGCGGTCGGCGGCCTGCAGGCCGCTGGCAATCTCTACGCTGTCGCCGAAATCGCGAGCGATGCTGATGGTTTTGAAGTGCACATGGTTCTGCTCGTCCAGGGTGGCGACGCGCATGCCCTTGTCATCGAACACCAGCGCGCTGGACGGAATGCGCAGCACATCGGCCTGCACCGGCAGGTCGAACTGCACGCTGGTGTAGCCACCCGGCAGCAGACGGCCACCGGGGTTGTCCACCAGCAATTGCACCAGCGTGCTGCCGGAGGCGGCGTTGACCGCATCGGCGGTGGCGATCACCTTGCCGGTGAAGGTTTCGCCACGGTATTCCGGCACGCTCAAACGCGCGGTGGTGCCTTCGCGAATCTGCGGCGAGAAGGTTTGCGGCACCTGCACGTACACGCGCAGGCGGCTGACATCGGCCACGGCAAACAGCTCTTTGCCGGCCGCCCCACCGGCGCTGATCAAGGCGCCCACGTCCGTGCTGCGCGCCGTGACCACACCGGCAAATGGCGCTACCAGATGCTGGAAGCCTTTGGTGGCAACCAGTTGCTCGACATTCGCCTTGGCCGCCGCCACCTGGGC
>Ga0157375_10004058_pt1 | contig 12692 bp, 8 predicted proteins | sample M35metaG_FD_115311 | JGI IMG/M metagenome (GOLD analysis project Ga0157375, IMG submission 115311) | Miscanthus rhizosphere microbial communities from Kellogg Biological Station, Michigan, USA - M3-5 metaG | ecosystem: Host-associated > Plants > Roots > Rhizosphere > Soil | place: USA: Michigan...
ATTTCTCTCCTTTTTACTCCCCAATCCTTTTGATCGTGCAGCCGAATGCGTTTGCCGACGTTCTGCCGACCTTTTTGCCGGCCAGCGAATCGTCAAAGGCAGTCTTCAGGTAACTCTCGGTTATATTTTTGCCGTTGCGGTCGTTGTCTATTGCGCCGTGGTAGAGCAGAACATTCTTTCCATCAACATAATAGACCTCGGGCGTTACGGAGGCTCCGAGTTTGTCCGCCAGAACGTTGTTTTTGTCGATCAAGACTGGAAACTTAAAACCATATTCAAGAGCGTTTGACTTCACCCAATCCAAAGACTCTGTTGAATTTGAATTGATACCGATAAAATTGATCCCCTTAGCTGCATATTGCGCGGCAAGCTCGTTAATGCGCTCGTGATATCCGCGGACGACCGGGCATTGCGCGGAAAGAAATACGATCACAGCCCCGTTTTTTCCTTTCAGATCATTCAACGATTTCGTCGTTCCCGCCGTATCGGCAAGAGCAAAATTTTCCAGGGCGGACCCGACAGCAGGTCCCTGAGCATATCCTGTGGATGCAATCACGCAAAGTGCAACTAATATTGAAAAAACTATGCTGAGCCGTTTCATTTCTTTCCTCCTTATTTTAATTCCAAATTTTATCAATTAGCCTCACAGGTCGACAAGCTTATCGTTTTCTACGGGTCAGAAAAGCCTCAGGTTTCCTCTTCGGGAATTGTCCAACTTGTCTTTGATGCCGGAAGTTAACTTTTCGTCAAATTAAACACTTTAGAATGTTATAATTCCCGCACAAAACGCTCTTTATGCTTGTCACCGGCGAATCGTTTTCCCATTACAAAGTTATTTCCTCGATAGGCTCGGGAGGAATGGGTGAAGTTTACCTTGCGGAGGACGTAAGCCTTCGCCGGCGAGTGGCATTAAAGGTTTTGGCTGAAGCGGTCGCCACAAATCAGGAGCGATTGCGTCGATTCCTTCAGGAGGCACAGGCGGCGTCGGCGCTGGATCACCCGAATATACTCACTGTCTATGAATTTAGCTCGGACCGTGGTCGGCACTATCTCGCAACCGAGTATGTCGAGGGACAAACCTTACGAGAACTTATCGCTCAGGGTCCCTTTTCCGTGACCAAGGCTCTGGAGATAGCGGCACAAACTGCTTCGGCTCTTTCGGCGGCGAACCGGGCCGGTATTACGCACCGCGATATCAAACCAGAGAACATCATCCTTCGGCCTGATGGGCTTGTAAAACTGCTGGATTTCGGTCTGGCAAAACTCGCAGAATCGAGTGAGTCGTCCGCAGATCACGACACTTCTACGCTCGTGAAGACATTTCCCGGAATGCTGATGGGTACGGCTGCGTATATGTCTCCCGAGCAGTCACGGGCGCGCGAGCAAGACGGCCGCACTGATATTTGGAGCCTTGGTGTCGTAATGTTTGAAATGCTCGCCGGCGAACAACCGTTCCGTGGAGAAACTTTTCATCACACGATTGTCGCCCTTCAGGAGAACGAAGTTCCGCCGCTCTCTCGTTTTGTGCGGGATTACCCTGACGCAGTTGAGAAGATAATCAGAAGGGCTCTCGAAAAAGACCCGGAGCTTAGATACCAGTCCGCTGACGACATGCTTGCGGATATCAACGATGCAAAAACCGCTCTAGATTCGAGTGCCGGCCAAACGGTCGCGATCAAGCGGCCAACTCTCGACGGAAAAGATACGGCAACCGTGGCAATGCCCTTGGAGACGGTATCAACCGCCGAATGGCTGACGCGGGAGTTTCGGAGCGGCCGGTCAAAGCGGGTCCTGATCGGTTTAGGAGCTGTGATCGTGCTGGTGATCGCGGCTGCTTTCATGACCCGGTCGGTGTTTTTTGAAAGCTCGCCGATCAATTCAGTTGCGGTGCTGCCTTTTGAGAACGGCAGCGGTGATCAGTCGTTGGATTATCTTTCGGACGGTTTAAGTGAAAATGTGCTGGACCAGCTCGCCCAACTGCCTCAGTTAAAGGTGATCGCCCGCAGCTCGAGTTTCAAATATCGCGGTGAAAACCTAGATATTCAAAAGATCGCGCAAACGCTTGGCGTAAGGGCAATAGTTACCGGGCGGGTTGTGCGGCGCGGAGACGATCTGACGATTCGCGTAGATCTTGTAGACGCCGCTGAAAACAAGCAGCTTTGGGGTGAGCAATACGTGAGGAAAATGGCTGACGCCGCAAATCTTCAACAGGATATTGCAAGAACTGTTTCCGAAAAACTAAGGTTGAATCTATCCGGCGCTCAAGCCGACCTCCTTTCCCAGCATCGTTCCGTAAAACCTGAGGCGTATGAGCTGGTGTTAAAAGGTAAGTACTATTTCGAGCTCGGCGGTACCGCCAACCGAAAAAAGGCCGCGGACTTTTTTGAACAGGCAGTTGCTGCCGACGCGAACTATGCGCCCGCTTATGCCAACCTTTCGGCAACATATCGACGACTGGCAGCCGACAGCATCGTTGATCCGCGGGAATATATTCCAAAAGCCGAGGCTACAGGTCGGAAAGCTCTTGAGCTGGACGAGAACCTTCCTGATGCTCATCTCACGATGGGTAACATTTACCAATACACATGGCGTTGGGTCGATGCCGAGCGCGAGTATAAACGCGGGATCGAGCTCAGCCCAAACCTTGGCCTCGGGCACCGGGCTTACTCGCAGTTTCTCAGCCTGATGGGCCGACATGAGGAAGCTCTTGCCGAGGCTCAGCGAGCGAAAGAGATCGATCCCGTCGTTACGATGGCGAATGCGAGCATCGGCTACAGGCTTGTCTTTGCACGTCGATTTGACGATGCTATCGCAGACCTGAAGAAAACCCAGCAGCTTGATCCTTCTTTCGATTTCACGCAAGTGTTGCTCGGATATGCCTATTCGGCGAAGGGCCAGTACGAGGACGCCTTAAGGGCGTTTACCGAAGCCGTCAGACTAGGAGACGACAGCCCCAGCACACAGATCTATATCGCGTCGGTATATGCAAGATCGGGCGATAAAGCGAAGGCACATGACATGCTCGGAAAGCTTCAGGCCGGAAAGGATTACGTATCGCCCGCCGAGCTGGCGATACTATACAGCGCCTTAGGTGATAAAGAGGCGGCATTTGCTTCGCTGGAAAAGGGTTTTGCTGTGCACGATCTCCAGCTTCAATTTCTTAAAGTGGATCCCGCGTTCGATGGACTTCGCGATGATCCAAGATTCAATAACCTACTTCAGCGGGTTGGCTTTACAAGCTGAGCAACCAAATGACAATTTCGGCTGGTACTAGGCTTGGACGCTACGAAATACGCTCGCTGATCGGAGCAGGAGGGATGGGCGAAGTCTACCTCGCCCACGACCCCAAAATAGGCCGGCAGGTGGCTGTGAAAGTGCTCCCGCAAGAGTTCTCCTCAGACAAGGAGCGGCTAGCCCGATTTGAGCAGGAGGCCCAAGCCGCGGGAGCACTTAATCATCCAAATATCCTTGCGATCCACGATATCGACACGCACGATGCGGCGCTTTATGTCGTATCGGAATACCTAGAAGGTGAGACTCTGAGAACGGCGATAGGCAGCAGTCCGCTGTCGATCAGGAAAGCCACCGACTATGGATTGCAGGCTGCCCTCGGGCTCGCGGCGGCCCATGAGAAAGGGATCATTCATCGTGATCTTAAGCCGGACAATATCTTCGTTACATCGGACGGCCGCGTAAAGATCCTCGACTTTGGGCTGGCGAAGCTTATCGAACAAGACAATGGTGGCGTGCGGACTGACTTACCGACAAAAAAGGTAAACACCGACTCGGGCACGATCATGGGAACCGCGGGCTACATGTCGCCGGAGCAGCTTCGCGGACAACCGGTGGATGCCAGGACCGACATCTTTTCATTCGGAGCCGTCCTTTACGAAATGCTTTCAGGGCAAAAGGCCTTTCAGCGCGACTCGGCGGCCGACACCATCAGTGCGATCCTGCGGGAGGATCCACCCGAGCTTTCGGAAACAAATAAAAGCGTTAGTCAGGGACTTGAACGCGTAGTTCGCCGCTGCATCGAAAAAAATCGCGAACGGCGGTTTCATTCGGCGAGTGATCTGGCATTCGCGCTGGAATCATTGGGCGGCTCTCAGACTTCGGGTGATATGACAACGTTTATCTCGACGTCAGGGCCGGTCGAGGAAACGCGAAACTGGCGTCAAAGCAAATGGGTCGGTTGGATCGCGGCGGGCATTCTGCTTTTGTTATTGGCCGGTCTCGGAGCGATGTATTTTAGACGGCCCGAAGCGAGCGGCAGGACAATGCGGTTTTTGATCGTGCCGCCGCCAAAAACGAATCTCTCGGATGCCTCAGCGATCTCACCCGACGGAACGCAGATCGCATTCATCGCGGTCGGTGGCAGTGACAGCACTTCGCTCTGGGTGCGAAATCTCTCAACCGTTGAGTTGCATCAGCTACCCGGCACTGAGGGTGCGAACTTTCCCTTTTGGTCGCCCGACAGCCGCTCGATCGGGTTTTTCGCCAATTCAAAGCTGAAACGCATCGATGCCAATGGCGGCGTCGTGCAAATGCTGGCCGATGTAACGTCCGACCCGCGCGGTGGGACCTGGGCACCGGACAATACGATCCTTTTTAGCCCGGGCACGATAGCTCCGATCTACAAGGTTGCGGCCACCGGCGGAGAGGTAACGCAAGTGACCACGATCGACGAGTCCCTTGCTCACAGCTCAAATCGATGGCCGTCGTTCCTGCCGGACGGCCGTCACTTCCTTTATTTTGCTCGCGGGACAAAGGATGAAACCGAGGGGATCTTTGTCGGGTCGCTGGATTCAAGTGAAACGAAACTCGTCCTCCACAGCCTGGTTCGCGGCCTCTATGCTCCTTCCGGCGTTTCGGCAAAGACCGGGTATTTATTTTTTGTTCTTGACGGAAATCTAATGGCTCAGCCGTTCGACCCCGCAAAAGCAGACCTCTCTGGCACACCGGCCCTACTCGTGCAGGGAGTTCTCAATTATTCGCGTGAGTCCGGCCCAACTGCATATTCAGCCTGTTCGATTTCCCAGGACGGAACCATCGTTTACCGGACGGGCAGCGGAGACATAACGCAGCCTACGTGGTTTGATCGCAGTGGCAAGAGGGGTGAAACTATCGGCGAACCCGCGGCGTACAGCGAACCTTCCCTGTCGCCTGATGGAAAGAAAATCCTCGTTGAAAAAGCAGCGACCGCGGGAGCTGCTCCCGATCTGTATTTGTTTGACCTCACGCGTGGCTCTGCCGCTACCCGGCTAACCTTCGATCCTGCTCCAGACATATCCTCCATTTTCTCGCCGGACGGCCGGGAAGTGGTCTTTTCGTCGCCGAGGGCGCAGCGAATGGACCTCTATAAGAAGCTGGCAAACGGTTCGGGAAGCGACGAGCTGTTTTTCCATCCGGATAGCAACCTCTTTGCGGATGACTGGTCACACGACGGAAGGTACATTCTTGTTGAACTCGACGGCGGCGTAAAGACCAGATCCGATCTTTGGATCCTCTCCGCGGTGGGCGACCACACGCTGATCCCTTATCTGCAGTCACAGTTCAACGAAGCGCACGCACATTTTTCGCCGGACGGACATTGGATCGTCTATTCGTCGGACGAATCCGGAAGGCCGGAGATCTACGTTCGAAGCTTTCCGGATTCAGGCGGAAAATGGCAGATATCTACAGCGGGCGGTGAGCAGGCCTCTTGGAGAGGCGACGGCAAGGAGATCTTCTACATGGCCCCGGACAGGAAGCTCATGGCCGTGACCGTCAATATCGGGGCAAGTTTTGAGGTCGGCATTCCGGCCCCCTTACTTCAAACCCATATTCCGGTAACTGGAATTACGGACGACAGAAATAGTTATTTTGCGACCCCTGACGGGCAGAAATTCCTCGTAGACGAACTTTTGGAAAGCCAAATGGCGGAGCCGTTAACGGTTGTCCTCAATTGGCAGGCCGATCTGAGGCCCTGAAGCGAGACAATAAGTAGTTGTTATCTCACGTATCTAGTTTTATCCTTGTTTGAAAGAAAAAAAGGCAGCGATGGTGGGCTCGCTGCCAGGGGCACCCGAATTTTTTAGTCCTAGAGTTGGTCACTTTATTGCAAGGACTTCGGGTTTTATCGGGGAGGGGTGAACTTCAGAAAAACAATTTGATTGAAAATGGCTAACGTTTCAATTTCTAACGGTTTTTACCCTGCCTCACTTATCTAGTGCGTCACCCGAAGGAAAACTGGCTCACAATTAAAAATATTTTTTCAAAATCATTTTGAGCGGGTTCTGCCCGTTAGACAGCCGGGCGACTTCGGTTACTCTCTATGGATGAAAAAGACCAAATTGGATCAAACGGCGAGCCTATTGCAAACCTCGAGGAACTGATCCCGATTGTCTATGCGGAGCTTCACCGGCAGGCCCATAATTTTCTGCGTCGCGAGTACGGCAACAGGACGCTGCAGACGACCGAGTTGATCAACGAAGCATATTTAAAGCTCCGGGGTCAGAAAAACCTTCATTTCGAAAGCCGAACGCATTTTTTCGCGATCGCCGCCAATTTAATGCGGCAGATACTGGTCGATCACGCGCGGAGAAAGCACCGGCTGAAGCGCGGCGGGCCCCAGACCGACCTGCCTCTCGACGATGCCCTGCAGGTTCAGGTGGACGGGAAAGATCTAAGCCTGGCTGATCTCGACGACGCTTTGCAAAGGCTTGAAAAAATGGACCCACAGCAGGCCAGGATCGTCGAATTAAAGTATTTTGGCGGTCTGAGCATCGAGGAAACGGCAAAGATCGTCGGAATATCGCCTGCGACCGTAAAACGCGATTGGAACATAGCCCGGATCTGGCTTTTTAATGAGCTTCGAAATTGAGCCTTTACTGCCCGGAATATCGCACTAATCAAAGGGTAATAACATTTACAAGCGATGGATTCGGAAAACTGGCCTCAGGTAAAAGAGATCTTAGAGGTGGCCATCGAGCAGCCGCCAGAACGACGCACGCAGTTCATTAGAGAGCGGTGCTCGGGTGACGTTGCTCTCCAGAGCAAGGTGGAATCGCTGATAGACTCGTTCGATCGGGTCGGCGATTTCATGGAAGACGGAGCTATCGGCAGCGTTGCTGATACGTTTGCGTCTTCGAAAAACGGATTCGAGCCCGGCGACAGTTTGGGCAAGTACAAGGTAGTCCGGCTGCTTGGTGAAGGCGGCATGGGAACGGTTTATCTTGCCGACGATCCCGGCCTACATCGCCAAGTGGCGGTCAAAGTGCTCAGAGATGACCTCTGGTGGTACAAACAGGGCCGGCAGCGCCTGGTGCGCGAGGCCAGGGCAGCCGCAAAGCTCGACCATCCAAATATCTGCAGCATTTACGAGGTTGATGACAGCGATCAGCGAAGCTTTATTGTCATGCAGTATGTCGAGGGCAGGACGCTCAGCGACATCATGGCTAACGGCGGCTTGGGCGGAAATCGATGCCTGAACGTAGCTCTGCAAATTGCCGCTGCGCTCGATGAAGCGCATTCGCATCACCTTATCCACCGCGACATAAAGCCCGCGAACATCATCATCAACGAGAAGGGACATGCAAAAGTCCTCGATTTTGGCCTGGCGAAATCGATCAAGCCCACGGATGAAAAACCTGATGATCTTAGCAGCTCGGGCGCGGTAATGGGAACGGTCCCGTACATGTCGCCCGAACAGCTGCGCGGCAAGACTATCGACGGACGAAGCGACATCTTCAGCTTTGGTGCTTTGCTCTTCGAGATGGTCAGTGGCCATCAGGCGTTTGGCAAGGACAACAATGCCGAAACGATCTCCGCCATCCTCAATGAGCCGCCGAACTTCTCATTGCTTCCGCGTAAATTCCGGCCTGTCGTGCAGAAGGCAATGCAGAAGCGGGCCGCGGACCGCTATCAAACGATCTCCGAGCTTTCGGATGACCTGCGCGTACTCGTCGACGACACTGCGAAAGACACCGATCCTGAGTACTCATTCACGAATTGGTTCGGCGCGCGAAGTGTGATCAGTACTGCCTTTCGGCGTTACATATCAGGTAAGGTACCGAGATCCGGCGCGGGGCGTTCATACTACCGCTGGCAGGATTCGGACTCGGATGCCCGAACCGTGCCTCTTACGCAACCGATCCTTTCCGAACCTGTTACCGAACGTCAAACCGTTCAGTCTAATGCTCGGCCATATTTACTCGGCGGCATTGCCGTCCTGGTGCTCGCTGCTGTCCCGGCTTTCTATTTCTGGTCAACTCGGGTGCAAAGCGACCCCCACGCGTTCGATGACATGCACTCCGTTCGCTTGGTCGAGTGGAAAGATGCAGGCAGCACTGTCTATTTGGGATACAGCTCGTCGCATAACGGCAAGATGATTGCTTTTTCGACAAAGCAAGACGGTCCTAGGGAGAGCATTTATGTTAAAGCAATTCCGGATGGAGACGAGGTTCGAATAACAAAGGATCAGTGGATTAACTACAGCCCGATCTGGTCGCCGGATGACCAACGGTTGGCGTTTATTTCCGTGCGCGACGGCTCCCATGGAATTTACACGTCACCTTTTTTGGGTGGCGAGACGGCTTTAGTAAAGACTCTTGATGGAAGCGTTTCGCTACGTCATTGGTCAAAGGACGGGACAGCCATTTATTACGAGTTTCAGGGCAATCTTTTCAAGCTTGATCTCGCTACTGGTGATACAAAGCAGATGACGGAGTTTAAGCCCGGCTTGTCGCCAGAGCGCAATTTCGCGTTTTCACCTGACGATGATCGGATCGCTTATTGTGATGTGGCTGACGGTCAGACCGACATTTGGATACGTCCTGCAGCGGGAGGAAAACCTGTTCCCCTGACAAATGACCAGGAGGCAGAAAAGAATCCGAGCTGGGGTCCAGACGGGAAAAGTATCTGGTATTCCGTAGTGCGCGATGGATACACTCAGATCAAGGTCACCTATCTCGATAGACGGCAGCCGGAACAGATCACTCGCGGAGAGGGTGAGCATCAGTTGATCGATGCTTCAGCTGATGGAAAACGTATTTTTTATACAACATGGGAAGACCGCTCCGATGTCTGGGGCGTCAGTGTAGAAACGGGAGAAGAATTTCAGGTTGCCTCGGGTAAAGAGTTTGAATTCTGGCCGGATGTTTCGCCGGACGGCAAATCGATCTTGTATCAGAACAATTCGGCGATCAATCCGACCCTATCACGATCGGATATAATGGTGGCTTCGCTGAATTCTGGCGAACCGTCAAAGCGCTTTAGAGGATTTGATCCGCGATGGCTTCCTGACAGCCGCCATATCTCTTTCCTCCGTTGGCAAGGACAAGACAAAGGATACGCGTTGTGGATAGCCGACACGGTCACCGATCATGAAACACTGGTGGAAGACAGAAGAGTTCGTTTACCAGACAATGCGACCTTACCGTCGAACCGGCTGCAGACACGTGAATTTAGCTGGTCTCCCGACGGAGACAAGGTCGCCTATCCATCAAAACTTTCGGGCTTCTGGAATGTGTTTAAGAAGTCTGTTGCAACGGGTGACGCAGTGGCTCTCAGCCAGAACACAGAAGAATCCGTAAGGTTTGACTGTCCCATGTTCTCCCCGGATGGTAAGCGGGTCGTTTATGTCTCCATAAAAATGCCAGCCGGCGAACGAGAAAGGGCGATTTCGTCGGTCTGGATCGAGGAAGGTGGAATTACCAAAGAGATCTATTCCAGCACCGATGGTTTGCGATTGCTTGGCTGGGAGGGGAATAACCGTTTGATATTAGAGTTGGTCCCCGGAGTCGCCAAGGATGGCAGATTGATATCCGGTCCATCGGATGTCCAGTTAGTTCAGCTGCCGATCGCCGGTAGTCTAAGATTAATTAAGATGGTTAGAAATACCTATGCGGATAGCGCGGCACTTTCGGCGGCTGGAAAAATGATTGCATTTACAGCCCGCCTAAATGATAGAGATGATATATTTACTATTTCAACAACTGGCGGGATCGGCAAGAAGATCACATCTAATAACGATCCCCGTGTCTTCTTCGGAAGCCTTGTGTGGGCTCCCAATGGGAAGACTATTTATTTTGATAAGCAGGCAAGAGTAAATACGATCTCGATGTTTGAGAATCTCAGATAAGAAGGAGAGAAATCATGGCGACAAATGAAAAGGATAATTCAAATATGGCTTCAGCGGCCGCGAGCAGCCTCGCTTCGGGCAACTGCCCCGACGGCACGGTTTTCGATCCTAAAACTGGAACTTGTGTTTCGGCCGACGGATCGACGCCCGCGGCGGATGCTCAGATTGCCACGGCGAAGACCACCGAGTCGACGGAGTAGCTCCGATTTTCCAGCAGATAATGCTGTTTATCGGACGGTGGGTTGAACAGGGTGTAGAAAAAGGCGAAGTGCCTTATCGCAAACAGGGCATTTGAGAATTTAAAGCGAGGAGGAGAACGTTATGCCAGGTTGTTCTGATGGTCAGGTTTGGAGCGATACTTGTCAGTGCTGTGTGGATTCGCAGGTTGGGGGTGGACTTGAAAGCCTTTACGCGATTGCCTCGCGAGTGTCCTTCATTGCAATTGACCGTGTGTTTGACGTCGACGCAACGGAATCGAGGCTGCAACAGATCGAAAACTCCAAGCGTATTCTTGAAGATGCCCTCGCAGCCCTGAATGAAGGTAGGTCCTACGAATCGGCAGCTTGACTAGGTCTTCATTTTACGGAGCGAAGAAGCGACGTAGAAACTTTTAGCGGACGGGGGGTCATCCAAACAACCTCGGCAAACTTCGCTGGAGATTTTTTGGAAGCAGTATTTCCATGGCGTCATCGACCGTCACAATACCGGCAATGTCGCCCTCGTCATCTATGACCGGAAGCGCGAGAAGGTTGTATTCGGCGATCGCTTGTGCAACCTCTTCTGCCGAATCGGACGGATGAGCGTAGCGAAATTCGCTTCGCATAACGTCAGCGATCTTCGCTGTTGGATCGGCAAGGATTAAACTTCTTAAAGATATCAGCCCAACGAGTTTCCACGACCCTTCTTCCTCAACTACGTACAGGTAATAGATCATGTTCGGCGTTTCCGCCATTTCGCGAAGACGTGCGATGGCGCCGCCGACAGTCAGGTCTTTCGGAACAGCAACAAACTCCGTGGTCATCAGACCACCCGCGGTGTCGTGTTCGAACGGCATGAGCTCGGCCACGTCAGCCTTTTCCTCGTCCTCCATCAGATCGAAGAGTTCCTGAGCCTTTTCCTCGTCCATCTCGTCAAGGACATCAACCGCGTCGTCCGGCGACATTTCCTCGAGTATATCGGCCGCGCGCTCCTCGTCCATTTCCTCGAGGATACGGGCCTGCGCCTCGGTGGACATTTCCTCCAGGGTATCCGCTGCGATTTCGTCGTCAAGGCTCTCCACGACTTCGGTCCGGTGGACCGGTGAAAGAGTTTCGGCAAGCTGCGCGATCTCGACAGGATGCAGGCGCGCGAGCTTGTCCTTGGAAGATTTCAACTGCACGGTGACGGTCGCCGTATCGGTCGCGAGATAGCCAACATCGGCCCAATCGATCACCTCGACGGGGCGATCGCTGCCGTAAAAGCCTTTCGGCATCAGGCGCCGCAGAAAGCCCTGCAAGCCGACGTCGGCACCCGAAACCCGCCACGCGTCGCCGGCCTCAATGACCTGTACATCGTTGACGCGGACCACCCGCTTGCCGTCCACATCGATCAGCTGATTGTCGAGTACATCCTTCGCGAGGAGTACTTCGCCCTCCCGCCGGACGAAGGGCGTCAGGTCGAGAATAGTCGAGCGCATCTTTGCCCCGTTGCTATTGATCTCGGCGACATCGCTCACGGGGATGAAGAAGTTTCGCCGCCTGTAGCGCGCGACCAGGCCCATCACGGGCGGATACTCTTCCTCGCCGTACCGCACGATCACATCACGCACCGTCGCGACCGCATCGTTTCGGGAATCGAAGATCGGACGGCCAAGAATTTGCGATACGTACAACATTAGTGACTAAGATAACAGGTTTTGAAGCTGACGAGGAGAATCAGACAGGGATGAACGGTCCGCATTTCAGCGTTTAACACATCAGTTTATCCTGTACATCCTGTTGAAACTTTGCCCCAAACCATCCTATTGACTTGTATGATAAACAACGTTTATACTTCTTAAAGCTTTTTTTGAAAGCCCTGCCTTTTTAGTCATTTCTTTACCAATGTGACACCCAAAGTGTCTCACCCGAAAAAGCATCTTCGTATTTTTGTCGAAAAACGGCTCAGGCAAAGCTTTTAAAGTTCCATTCAAGGGTCATCCGCATGAATAAACTCCTATTTATCATCGCCGCCTGTCTTTGCCTCGCCGTCAATTCCGCCGCGCAGGACGCGACGCGGATCTTTGACAATTTCGATACTTCACGGGGCGTCAACGTCATTAAACCTCCTGCACCGCCTGTCGCGAAAACCGTCCGCAAAAAGGTGAACGGCAAATGGCAGGTCGTAACCACCGACCCATTAGTTAAAAAGACCGTTCAGACCCGGCCGGTTCAGTCGGCTGCCGACGGGCTGGCAACTCGTGAAGGCTACACGCCTGTTGCCTCAACCAAACTCGCGATGAGCACGAGCCGAGAGCTGAAAGGCTTTACGACGGGCGACCTACTGGTCGATTCGTTCATTCTCGATTCATGCCGACGGTGGGGCGTCGATCCGC
>Ga0157375_10004060_pt1 | contig 12691 bp, 8 predicted proteins | sample M35metaG_FD_115311 | JGI IMG/M metagenome (GOLD analysis project Ga0157375, IMG submission 115311) | Miscanthus rhizosphere microbial communities from Kellogg Biological Station, Michigan, USA - M3-5 metaG | ecosystem: Host-associated > Plants > Roots > Rhizosphere > Soil | place: USA: Michigan...
CCGCCGCGTCCTCCACCACGCCCGCCGCGGCCAAGTCCCGCCGCGATGCCACGCGTCGCTGTCGCGCCTTCAGGCGCGGTGCTCGGCCCGCGCATCGTCCCGTTGTCCTGACGATTTCCGTAAACCCAGTACGGTATTTGGTTGTCGACCGCGACGTGATACATCTGCGCGATCGGCAGCACGACCGCCTGGAATGATCTCCCGTGATCGGTCGTGAGCCGCGCGCCTGCGTCGTTCGTCAGACCGAAATGGTTCGGATTCTTTGGATCGATCCAGATGTCGTGATTGTCGCCGCCCCACGGCACTTCCACGAAACTCTTCCCGCCGTCCGTCGAGCGGAAAAAGCTGCTGTTCGCGATGAGAACTTCGTCTGGATTCCCCGTCGAGACCTTGATGTTGATGTAATACCCCGCGCGTCCGATGAGAGGACGCTGATAGTTGACCACCTTCCACGTGACGCCGCCGTCATCCGAACGCCAGACCGAACCTTGGTCGGCGGTTTGAATCAGCGCGTAGACGCGCTTGGAGTTCGTCGGCGCGACGGCGACATCGATTTTTCCGACCGGAGGCTTTGGCAGACCCGAGTGCAATACCTGCTTCCAGGTGTCGCCGCCGTCCCGCGTGACATAAATGCCCGCTTTCGGATCGGTCGTGCCGCTGTACATCGCGTACGTGTGCATGACTACGTGCCACATTCCGGCGAACAGCACTTTCGGATTCTGCCAATCGAGCGCGAGCCCCGAGCAGCCGAAGTTCCCGCCGAGCGCGAGAACGAGCTTCCACGTTTTGCCACCGTCCGTCGTTCGATAGACGCCGTGCTCCTCCTGCGGCCCCGTCGCTCGGCCCAGCGCGCAGACGTAGACGACATTCGGGTTTGTCGGATGAACGATGATGCGACCGATCCGCCCTGACTCCGGCAGTCCCATGTGCGTCCACGTCGTACCCGAGTCAGTGGATTTGTAGACGCCGTCGCCGAGCAGATCGACGTCGCGAATCGCCCATGCTTCACCGGTGCCTGCCCAAATGATCGACGGATTCGACGGCGCGATCGCCAACGCACCAATCGCCTGCACCGGCATGCTGTCCGACACAGGACGGAACGTCGCGCCACTATCGACGGATTTCCAAATTCCACCAGACGCGGCACCGAGGTACCACACGCGTGAGTTCCCTGGAACTCCGGTGATCGACGCGACGCGCCCTCCCTCGGCGGGGCCCATCATCTGAAAACGGAACGGGTCCGGGATCGGCGCTCGTGGTGGAGTCGGCGCGGCGCCGCGCTGTTGCGCGGACAGCAGTGCGGCCGAGACAGTCAAGCACAACGCGAGAAGAACCGACGTTCGACGGGGCATCGAGCAATCTCCAATGGCGGACCGACAAAAAGACTACGCCATTGAATTGCCGGAAAACAGGGCCGCCACGGACAACGATCAGCCTTCGTTCAACGCCACCACCGGCGGAACGCGCATCGCACGTCGCGCGGGCACATAGGACGCCAGGAGTCCGACGACCAGCAATAACGTCGCGACGCCGCCGAGCGTGAGTGGATCGTGTCCGCTGACACCGAACAATTGTGCCTGCACGACGGACGTCGTGAGCGATGAAAGAAGCAGCCCGACGGCAAGACCGATGACGATGGGCGACAGGCCGCGCCGCATCACATACTTCCAAATCAGCGCGGGTGTCGCTCCGAGCGCCAAGCGAATCCCAATCTCCTGTGTTCGCTGGCTGACGAAGTACGATACAACGCCATACGTGCCCACCATCGCCAAGACCAGCGCGATCCCGCCAAGCAGCGAGAGCAGCAGAGTGTTCATGCGCGCCGTCTGGACCGTGCCTTTCAGGTAACTCATCATCGTTTCCGAATCGGCGAGCGGAAGCGATGCGTCCTGCCGCGCGACGACCTGGCGGAGCGGCTTGGCGAGTATCTGCGCGTCGGCGGTCTCGTTTGCCGCCCTGGCCACGACGACGAGCGATCGCCCCATGTAACCCCACAACGCCGGAGGCGTCTGCTCATAAGGAATGTAGAATTCGGGACGCGGCGCGCGGTCGAGTGCGGCATCGTGCACGTCCCTCACGACGCCGACAATCGTTCTCAGCATTGGCACCTCACGTTTCTCCGAGACGGCGTCGATGCGTTTTCCGATGACCTCGGGTACTGAAAGCCCCGGCCACAGCTTCTTCACCAACGCTTCGTTCACGACGACAACGAGCGGCGATGTCGCGTTGTCGCGCGGCGAAAGGTCGCGGCCGACGACGAACGGAATTCGCATCGTCGAGAAAAATCCTGCGCTTGCCAATCGAAGATTGGCCTGTATGCGTTTGTCGTCCAACGGCTGGCCTTCGCCAAGGATCGACGACTGCATCGAGCTGCTTGTCATGGGAACGATCGACACGAGCGCCGATGCCTGCACGCCGGGCATGCGTGCGACTTCGTCCTTGAGGGTCGTAAAGAACCGCGTCACGTCTTCGGCGGTCGAGTAGCGCGCTGCTGGCAACAAGATGCGGGCTGTGAGCACGCCGTTGGGATCGAAACCAGGATTGACGCGCTGCATCAGAATCGCGCTGCGAATGAGCAGTCCGGATCCAACGAGCAGCGTTATCGCCAGCGCCACCTCGGCGGCGACGAGCACACCGCGCAGTCGATCGCGCGAGACACTTGTCTGGCGACCGCCCTCACGCATCGCCCCTTGAAGTCGCGGACCCGCCGCGGCCAGCGCCGGCACGAGCCCGAACAACAGGCAACTGACGATGCCCAGCGCGAACGTGAACGCGAGCACTCGCCAATCGATGCTGACCTGATCGAGTCTTGGAATGTCGCTCGGGCTGATCGCGAGAATGAGGCGCTGCAACCCGTACGCAACGCCAAGGCCGAGTCCCGCGCCGACGAGCGCGAGGACGAGACTCTCGGTCAGCAACTGGCGAATGATTCGCCCTCGTCCCGCCCCCAGCGCCGAGCGAATCGCAAGCTCTTTGGCGCGAGCAGCGCCGCGCGCGAGCAGCAGGTTGGCGACATTGCTGCACGCAATGAGCAGCACGAAACCGACCGCACCGAGAAGCGTGCCGAGCAGCCGCCCGAAGTTTCCCACCAGCTGATCGACGAACGGCGTGAGCGATGCGCCATACTCCGACACCGGCCATGTTCGATTCGGAATGTGCTCAGCGAACGCCCGCTCGGCCGAAGACGCGGCGGCCTTCGCTTGGGTAATCGAGGTATTGGGTTTGAGTCGTGCGTAGGTCGTGAAGTATCGGGCGCCGTAACTATTCAGCTGTTGGGATGTGAACGCGAGTGGAACCCACATATCAGGCGTTTCGCGCGTGTAGTTGAACGAAGCGGGCATCACGCCAATCACGCTGTACTGAACCCCCTCGAGCGACAGCGGTCGTCCAACGATGCCTCGGTCGCTGCTAAATCGAGTCGTCCACAGGCGATGACTGATGATGACGACTGGCGGTCCCCCCGGCTGATTCTCCTCTGCGCTGAATGTGCGTCCCAGTACCGGCTGCTCGCCGAACACGGCGAAGAATTCCGACGTGACGCGAGCGGCCGGAATGATTTCGGGCAACTCACCCATCGTCATCGTCATGCCCCCACCCAGCACCGCGGCGCTGAAGTGGTCGAAGATTCCGCTGCGGCTCATCGCGACGTATTCGGGCGTCGACAGCGCATCGGGTTCGCCCCGGCGCGCCGAGCGGTACTCGACGATGCGCTCGGGATGGTCGAACGGTAGCGGACGCAACACGACCGCGTCGAGCGCGCTGAATACGGCGGCCGTCGCGCCGACGCCGAGCGCCAGCGTGATGATCGCCACGGCCGCGAACCCGCGCGCGCGGGCGAGTTGACGTACGGCGAATGCAACGTCGTGCCGAAGCTCGCCGAGGTACTCCGCGCGGCGCGCCTTCTGATCGCGTTCCGTTCCATACCGTCGGCATTCAGCGTTTACTGATTGGAGATCGCCAAACCGCCGCTCGGCTTCAGCCCGGGCCTGTGATCGAGTCATTCCGCGCTCCATGAGCTGGCGTGTGGTCATCTCGAGGTGAAACGCCAGCTCGGCATCGACCTCTTCCCCGACCGGCGCGCGGCCAAAGGGCAAGCGCGGGGTCACGCGGGAAGCAGCAGTGGCGCGACGGCCGCGATGAAGGTCGCGAACTCGCTGGTTTGCGCGCGGAGCTGCCGGCGTCCGGCGTCAGTGATGTTGTAAAACTTGGCTTTGCGTCCGAGCTCGGATGTTCCCCACTCCGCTTCGATCCAGCCGTCGCGCTCCATGCGATACAGGGCTGGATACAGCGAGCCTTCTTCGACCTGCAATGCGTCGCGCGTCTGGTCCTTGAGCCACTGCCCGATGGCGTAGCCGTGTCGCGGGCCGAAGGTGAGGGTCTTGAGCACGAGCGCGTCGAGCGTGCCGTGGAGTCGGTCTTTTGTCACAGGCATTGTGTTTGTGGCCTAGATGTCTAGGCTAATGCTTCAAGAGGGGAGCCTAGATGTCAAGGGTATAGGGACTGAGTGCTGCCTGGTTTCGTCGTTGCTGGCTCGGCTCCGGCCCGCCGGTTATGATCAGGGCTACTAAACCCTACTCGCCATTCTTACGATTCTCGCCGCTTTTCAACTCGCGGCTGCAGCTGCTTCGGTTTACAACGGTCGCGCTGGTCAGACCACGGTTGCTCCCCCGCGAATTGAATCCGACATCGTCGTTGACGGAACGCTCGACGAACCCGTGTGGCAGCAAGCCGCGCTGCTGACCGGATTCTCCCTCTATCAACCGGTGGATCAGCGACCGGCGCCGGACTCGACCGAGGTCCGCGTCTGGTATTCGTCGACCGCGATCTATTTTGGGATTCGCGCATTCGAGCCGCATGGCGCCGTCGCGGCAACGCTTGCTGACCGCGACCGCATCAGTGCCGACGACTACATCGAGATCCACCTCGACACGTTCGACGAGCGCAATCGCGCGCTCGTGTTCATCGTCAATCCACTCGGCGTTCAGGCCGACGGTACGAAGAGCGAGAACGGCGGATTCATTCCCGGCTCGAACGTGATGCCGGGACAGAACGACCTCAGCGCCGACTTCGTTTGGCAGTCGCGCGGACGGCTCGTCGAGGTCGGCTACGAGGTTGAAGTTCGCATTCCATTCAGCAGCCTCCGATATCGCGGCGCCGCCGAGCAGCGCTGGGGATTGCAAATCGACCGTCGTGTGCAGCACAACGGCTATGAGCAAACGTGGACGCCGGCCAAGCGCGCGTCGGCCAGTTTCATTGGCCAGGCCGGCCGGCTCGTCGGACTTCGAGGAATGCACCATGGCGGAAACGTCGAGCTCAATCCAGAGGTCACGAACACGGTGAATGGCGCGCCGTGCTGCGACGCGAACCAGCGCGATTGGCGCTATGCATCCAACCCCCAGCTCGGCGGAAATGTTCGCTGGGCGGCTGGAAGCAACGTCGTGCTCAACGGAACCGTCCGGCCGGATTTCTCACAGGTGGAAGCCGACGCGACACAGATCGCCGCGGACGAACGCTTTGCGTTGTTCTACGCAGAGCGACGACCGTTCTTCGTCGAGGCGCTCGATCAGTTCAACGTACCCAACACCCTCGTCTACACGCGCACGATCGTTCGCCCCGAGGGCGCGCTCAAGCTCACCGGGAAGCTGGCGCGCGCGGACGTCGCGGTGCTGTCCGCCGTGGATCAGGGCTTCAATAGCCATCGCCCACTCGTCGACATCGTTCGCCTGCGGCAAAATTTCGGCGAGCAGTCACTGGCCGGCCTGCTCTACAGCGACCGCGTCGCCGAAGGCCGTTCGAACCGCGTGTTTGGCGGCGACACGCGTTTCGTTTTCCCGAAGTTTTACGTGCAGTTCCAGGCCGTCGAAAGCATGACTCACGAAAACGGCACGACGCGAAACGGGCCGCTGTGGGAGGCCGTCGTCGATCGAACGGGCCGAGCATTCGGGTTTCATTACAACATCATCGGCATCGATCCGGATTTTCGCGCCGACAACGGCTTCGTACCGCGCGTCGGAATCGTTCGGGCAAGCGTCTCGAACCGATACACGCTTTATGGGAAGCCCGGCGCGCTAGTCGAGCGATTCAACGTCTTTGGTACGACGCAGGCGCTCTGGCGGCACGACGACTTCTTTTCAGCGAAGAGCCTGCTCGAGGACCAAGCGTCACTCATGATGCAGGCCACGATGCGCGGAGGGTGGAGCGTGGGGATGACGCCAAGGCTGTCGACGTTCGCGTTCGACCCGGCGGCGTACAGCAATTTCGTTCCGTCAGATCGGATTGAATCTTTCGTCAGCTCCTTCAGCGTCTCGACGCCGCAGTTCCACAGCTTCTCCGCGTCGGCCGGTGCGACTGTTGGCAATGACGTCGATCTGCTCGAGACGTCGCGCGTTCGGCGCACGGATTTCAACGCATCGCTCGATCTGAGGCCGAGCTCGCGGCTTCGCCTCAACGCAACGTACGTCAGCACCGCGTTCACACGCCGCAGCGACGGCGAGCGGTCCGCGTTTCAGAGAATCCCACGCGTCAAAGTGGAATACCAGCTGGCGCGTCCGCTGTTCGTGCGTGTCGTGTCGCAGTACACGGCGACGCGTCGTGAAGCGCTCCGTGATCCGCGCACCGGCCAGATTGTCGAGATCGGAAGCGGCAACACGCGAGCCCCGTCGTCCCCAACGGCGTCCAACGCATTGCGCACGGACTGGCTCGTCTCGTATCGGCCGGCGCCGGGAACGGTCGTCTTTCTCGGATACGGCGGCACGCTCAACGAACCGGATCCGCTCGCGTTTCAGGAGCTTCGCAGGCGCAACGATTCGTTTTTCGCGAAGCTCAGTTACGTGTTTCGCGTTCAATAAAGCGCGTCAAAAGCCTTACATTTTTCTGGCAGGCGAACGACTGGCCAACGTCCGCACGCGTACGACAAGCTTGGTCATGCCAAATCGTCGCGACTTCCTGAAGACAACCACCGCCGCGGGCGGTGTGTTGCTCACGGGCGGACTGCCCGCCCTCGCCCGCGCAGCGTCCAAGGTCGAAGTCGGACGCGCCGCCGCGCCACTCAATCTGCTCATCCTTGGTGGAACCGGCTTCATCGGCCCACACCTCGTTCGCTACGCACATTCGCGCGGCCATAAGATCACGATCTTCACGCGCGGTCGACGCGACGCTGAACTGCCTGCTGACATCGTGCGACTTCAGGGCGATCGCAACGGTCAGCTCGGCGCACTCGAGGGAAAGAAGTGGGACGCAGTGGTCGACGACTCGGCGACGAATCCCGAGTACGTGAAGCTGTCAACCGCGTTACTCAAGGACTCGGTCGGCGCGTATCTGTTCACGTCGTCGACCGGCGTGTTCTACCCATACCTCACACGTGGCGTCGACGAATCGACGCCGGTGCACTATGACCTCGCCGATCCAAAGGACGGCTCCGAGAAGTTTGGCACCGACAAGGCCCAGTGTGAGCGCGAGACCCAGCGCGTCTTCGGCAACCGCGCGATCGTCGTCCGACCGACCTACATCGTCGGCCCCGGCGATACGAGCGATCGCTTTCCGTACTGGCCGCAGCGCCTCGCGAAAGGTGGCGAAGTGCTCGCGCCCGGCCGGCGCGACGATCCGATGCAGATCATCGACGTCCGCGACCTCGCCGAATTCATGGTGCGTCTGTTAGAGAACAAGAATAGCGGCATCTACAACGTCGCCGGCCCAAAGACGACGCTCACGGCAAAAGAGTTCTATCCCGCTGCCGCCGAGGCGCTCAAGGCCGACGTCAAGTATACGTATGTCGACGACTACGATTTTCTCGCCGCGCACAAGATCGAGGAGTCCATTCCCTGGGCGATGCTGCGCGGCAACGACGACGGAATGATGTCGGTCAAGAACGCTCGCGCGATCGCCGCCGGCCTGACGTTTCGGCCGCTCGCGACGACCGTGCGCGACACGTTGGCCTGGTGGCCCACGGTGCCCGAAGCGCGCCGACTCAAACCGCGGTTCTCGATCACGCCGGAGAAGGAAGCACAGGCACTCGCCGACTGGCACGCGCGCGGCAAATAGCCGCGCGTCAGCGCGTCAGGGCATGAAGGATCCGGTCACCAGCACGCCTCCCGATCCGTTCGGCGCAATCATCGCGCCCATGAGAAATCGGTCGAGCTTCGTTGGGCGATGTGCGTGCGCGTATCGAACCACTTTGGCGCCAAACAGCGTTCCGACGAACGCGCCGGACGCGACGTCGCTCGCCCAGTGCTGATCGAGGTAGATACGCGTGGCACCAGGAATTAACGCGGCCGTGTACAAGACGGGGCCGACAATCCATGCGGTGCGGGGGCTTCGCTCGTAAATTTCCGCCGTGACCGTGGCCGCCATCGAGAACGCCGCCGCCGAGTGCAATGATGGAAACGCGCGGTAGCCGAAATCGGTAAATCCCTTTCCGAACTTGAAGTTGAACGCATCGTCCGGTGAGATGCGCGGACGCGCGCGACCAAGCGGACCGCGAATCAGTTCGGCGGTGACGTCGGTGAGCACCATCGCCTCGGTCGCGTGGAGACCGACGTCGGTCACTGTCTTCGAGCGTGAAAGCCGCCCGATCCCATACGTGAGAACCGCCGCGATGGTCAGCGGCGTCTCGTTGATGTGCGTGAGGGCATCGACGAGATCATGCCGCGACTGACCGTCCTGAACGCCCGGCGACATGGCCCAGAGCCGGATCTTCTCGTCGAAGTGACTCAGTATGACGGTGCCGGCCACGGCCGCGCCGGTCCAGAAGACGTCGCGGCGCGTAAAGAATGTCTTGCCGACGCGGTTTGAATCGGTAACCGAGCCGGGACTCTGCGCTGGGAGTCTTGCCGTGCTCAGCGATGACGTTAGGACGAGAGATGCAACCCACAAAGGGGCGACGCGACACGCCCATCGAATTGCCTGAGCCATGAGCCTCGGGTTGATGACGGGCGAGTCCATTGCGCGAATTATGCCGCCATCGGCGTCCGACGATCAGCGCTGGGCCCGACTGAACTCCAATCCGCGCGCCCGCCCGTTGTCGACCGTGAAGCTTGTCGTTGCGGCGGCGCCGATCGGACCAGGGAATCGAAGCGTCAGCCCCGTTCCGCGCAGTGTCTGACGATCGACTGGTCGCAACGTGTCCGGAGCGGCACGCGGCCGGCGCAGCACCACTGTTGTCCCGACGGCGGAGAGCTCGTACGTCGCATTCAGTTCGTCGGAGTAAAACCGTCCGGCGATCGACGCTGCTTCGGCCGGTGTGAGCGCGACCGTCGATGCGCCCTGCTGTGTTGCGGCTCGCGTCTGCGCGATGGGTGCCGGCTGCGTGAACTTGTCGGCCAGCACGATGTCCGCGACACGCCGAGCGAGACCGACGGCGTCGGCGTTGCTGACGTTGCACATCGTGGCGACGCTGGTGTGCGTCGATGGATAGCGGGCGAGGTCGGTGCGATAGCCGCCGGTGCTGCCGCTGTGTTCGACCATCGGGAGTCCGCGATACGATCCGACCTGCACACCGAACGCGTACGCGATCGTCGAGTCGTTATTCAGTTTGCCCCGTTGAAGCTGTCGCGCAAGGAACGTCGTGCCGCCAACCGTTCCTGTATAAAAATTCTCATCCCATTTCTGGAGATCCTCCATCGTCGTCATGACGCCGCCCTGCCCGACGATGTCGTTGTTCCAGATGTTGATCGTCCAAGTGCCACCGGGTAGCGGACTGTACGCCGATGCGCGTCCGCGAACGGGCTCGTTGTGATCGTCGTGGAAATGTGAGTTGGACATTCCGAGCGGCGTGAAGATCTGCTCGGCGGCGAACTGGCGCAGCGTCTTCCCGGTGACGCGCTTCACGACGATCCCGAGCAGGATGTAGCCCGTGTTGCTGTAGTTGTACTCGGCACCGGGATCGAAGTTGAGGTGGCGCTGTCTCGCCGCGAGCGCGAGCACATCGTCGACCGTGTAGCCATCATCGGGCCGCATTCCCGCGGCATCGACGAGCGCCCACCAATCGCGAATCCCGCTCGTGTGATGGACGAGATGGTCGATGGTGACCCGCTTGCCGTAGTCGTGGAGCTCGGGCACATACTTGCGGACGTCGTCGTTGAGCGAGATGCGACCCTGTTCGACCAGGAGTGCGATCGCCGCCGCGGTGAACTGCTTCGTGACCGATCCCATGATAAAAGGCGTTTTCGGCGTGATCGGCGCCGCGAACTCGACGCTCGCGAGACCGTATCCCTTGGCGAACGCGACTTTCCCGTTCTGATATACGCCGACCGCGCACCCTGGGGTCGACGCGGTGTAGCGCGAGAAGACGGAGTCGATGCGCCGCACGAGGACATCCGGAACGGCGCTCTGGGCCGAAGCTCGCGATGCGAGAACGCTGACCGAGACGATTGCGATTGCGTGAAGCCGATGTCGTTGCATTGCTACCTCGCTAAACTGAGTCGCGGCTGCCGTCCGCCTTGGCGGTCACGGCGCCATGGAAATCCCCGCGGGACGATCGGACAGCCCGATGCTCGCGATGACACTCTTCGTCCCGAAATCGATCATGCGCACCATGGCTTTGTCGCCGATCGCCTTCGCCTCGAAAACGGCGAACGCGAATCGTGAGTCCCCCGTAACGACGACCGCGGTGGCGGTCCGGCGCGGATCGGCGATGACGCCGTTGTCTTTGTGTCGGGCGTCGGAATTCTTCGATGCGGTTTTCACATTGAGACGGCCGTCCAGAACGGAAACCGAGGTCGCCTGATTGCGAGCCGATTGCTCGACGGCGATCGACGGCAGCGGCCCAAAGCTCGAGTCGCTCGCTGTGTCGATGACGCGGGTGACCCAAGCGCCGCATGCGCTCGTCTCGGCGGGAATGCATGGAGAGAACTCGATGAGCGACATCTTCGTCGTGCCCGCGACACCGACAAGCACGCGATAGCGCTGCGCGTGCGAGGTTGTGGCCAGGGCGGCACAGGCGACCACGGCGAGCATAGCGCGAGCGAACAAACTCACATGTACTTCCAATTTCGCGGCTTTCCTTCGGCCATCCATTCCACCGCCTGCGCGATGCGGCGGTCCCTCGTGTCATCAGCCTTAGCGTCCGTGATCCACTCGATGTACTCGCGTTTGTGGCTTGGACTGAATTTTTCAAACCCTGCTAGCGCCTTCTTGTTCTTCTTGATCGCGGCCATGAACACGTCTGGCATAACAAGTTCCTTCTTCGGCTTGACTGGCCGACGCGGGACCGTTGTGCCTTCCTCGTTCAGCGACATCGCCTTCTTCACGTAGCCGGCGATCACTTTTTTTGGCGGAAGGTCCGACACCTTCGTCAACCGGCCAAGCTGACCCCACATCTGTTCGCCGGATGCACCCTCGATGATGAGCGCGCCTTTCCAGAAGTGAAACGCACAGTACTCCTTGAACGCCGCCATTCCGCACATGATGCCATGGTACATGAACGCCGGGTGACCCCATTTGAGCGTTTCCTCAACATCGGGACACGCTTCATGAACGACTTCACGGACGCGCGCCAGTATCGGTCTTGCAAAGTCAGCCGCGTTGTCGATGTAGGCATTTACGCGCTTATCGGTTTTCGGCATGGCGAGTTGCGAAATGAGCGGGGTGGCGGAACGGATGTGGTCGCACGGCTCAGAGGCTGGAGATGTTCGACGAACGTATGACGCGTCGCTCGAGCGGTCAACGAGGCTTCACCAATGCCAACCCCTCGGACATCCTCTAGGTTTAGAGGCGTCAGTCGAACCCCGATCCCGCTCATGGTCATGCGCCGTTTTTTCGTTGCGTTCGTTCTTTCAGCGGTCGCCTGGACGGACGCGTCCGCGCAGGCGCGTAAGAAGCCGTTCTCGCACGCAGACACGTTGCGCGGCAGCAACGGGCCGGGCCGATCGTGGTGGGACGCGGCATTCTACGACCTGCATGTCACGATCAATCCCGGTGACAGCAGCGTTCGCGGCTACAACACGATCGTCTATCGCGTGCTGCGTCCGTCGACCGAAATGCAGATCGACCTTCAGGTACCGCTCGTGGTCGACAGCATGCTTCAGGACGGGAAGTCCGTCGCGTTTCGACGAGATGGAAACGCGGTCTTCGCCGCGCTGACGGCGCCGCAATCCATCGGCGACCAGAAGACCATCGCCGTCTATTACCATGGAAAACCGCCGGCCGCGAAGCGTCCGCCTTGGGACGGCGGGTTGATCTGGCAGCGCGACAGCCTCGGCAACCGCTGGATCGCGACGGCAGTCGAAGGACTCGGCGCCAGCGCATGGTGGCCGAACAAGGATTTGCTGGCCGACGAGCCGGACAGCCAGCGCATCGCGATAACGGTTCCCGATTCGATGACCGACATCTCGAACGGTCGCCTCCGCGCCACGACGCGCAACGCCGACGGGACGACGACCTTCGAGTGGTTCGTCAGCAGTCCGATCAATAATTACAACATCGAAGTGAACGCCGGTCGCTATGCACACTTCGCGGACACCGTCACAGGAGAGAAAGGACCGCTGACGCTCGACTACTGGCCGCTCGCCTATCACGCCGACACGGCGAAGATTCAGTTCCGGCAAGCGATCCCGATGCTCAAGTGTTTCGAGCATTGGTTCGGTCCATATCCGTGGTACGAGGACGGGTACAAGCTCATCGAGGCGCCGCACCTTGGAATGGAGCATCAAAGCGGGGTCGCCTACGGCAATCGACTCAAGAACGGTTATTCAGG
>Ga0157375_10004067_pt1 | contig 12686 bp, 11 predicted proteins | sample M35metaG_FD_115311 | JGI IMG/M metagenome (GOLD analysis project Ga0157375, IMG submission 115311) | Miscanthus rhizosphere microbial communities from Kellogg Biological Station, Michigan, USA - M3-5 metaG | ecosystem: Host-associated > Plants > Roots > Rhizosphere > Soil | place: USA: Michigan...
GAGTTTGAGTCCGGCGAAGTGCCGGAGGATGCCGCGCGCCGCGAATTCCGTGAGGAACTCGGCATGGACGCGACTGGCCCTCTTCAGTCGCTCGGCGAAGTCACGCAGAAAGGTGGCAAGCACGTGATCGCTTTCGCGCTCGAGGGTGACTTCGACGTCTCGGCCCTGCGCAGCAACATATTCGAGCTCGAATGGCCGCCGCGAAGCGGGCGCGTCGTCGCGTTCGCCGAAATCGACAAGGTGGAGTGGATGACACTGGCGACGGCGCGCAAAAAAATCCTGCCGGGCCAGGCGCCGCTGCTGGACCGCCTCGCCGAAGGGTAACGCCCCTCCCTGCGTGGCATGCGTCGTTGTCGGAGTGCTTTCACGCGCCCGTTGCACGACGCGCACTAGAATTCCACCTCATCGCCTCTGCGTGTGGAGGTCCTTGCCATGATGCGTATCGCCTTCGGGCTGTGCCTGCTCGCACTCGCGTCGAGCGCGTGGCCCCAGCTTGCCGTCGGCACCTGGAACAAACGCGGCGACCGCCCGACGCTGCTCATGATCATCGAGCCGGCCGGTGGCGCTACGAAGATCACCTACAAGGTGCTGACGCCGGACGGCAAGCCGCTGCCCCACGCAGACATGACCCTGGTGACGCAACTGGACGGTAACGAGGTGCCGGTACTCGTCAACGGCAAACCCAGCGGCGAAACGATGGCGATCCGCCGCATCGACGAACGGCATACGTCCACCGTCGTCAAGATGAACGGCGCGCCGTTCGGCACGTCGAAGTCCGAACTCTCCGCGGATGGCCGGACGCTCACGGTCGAAAACACCGCGACTGGCGGCGCGTCGGGCATGCCAGCCGGCACGAAAGTCGAGTACTGGGACCGGCAGTAGTCGTGCAGCCGGATGTGCGCAGCCAGTTCTTTCGTCTTGCGAAGCGGACACACCGTGTCACGCTCCGGGTATCCGGATGCGCCAACTCCGCGAGCTACACCATCCCCACTCAGCCCTCCCCTTGCAGGGGAGGGCCAAGAAGCTACTTCACCGCCACGGGCTGCGCGAACGGCTTGATCCCGAGAGCTTCGTCGATCTCGCTCGGGTAATAGGCCTTGTCGCCCTTCACGACCAGGGCGACCTTGCGGATGTCGGCGATGTTCTGGGTCGGATCGCCGTCGACGAGGATCAGGTCGGCGCGCTTGCCTTGCATGATGATGCCGCGATCGTCGAGCACGCGCGCGTACTTCGCGCCGTTGTACGTCGCGATCTGCAGCGCCTGCGCCGGCGTGATGCCGGCCTGCACGTAGAGTTCCAGTTCGCGCTGCAGCGTAAAACCGGCGACGGCGTCGGTCCCGGCCAGGAGCGGAATGCCCGCCTTGTACATGCGGCCGGTGAAGTCGATCATCTTCTCGTATGACTTCTGGAAGCGAGCGTAGGCCGCATCGTCGGGAATCTTCATCGTGCCGACGTGCCAGTTGCGCTGGATATCCGGCGGCACATGATCGGCGACCGAGGCGTACGCCTGTGACATGTCGCCGTCGCGCTGACGGATGAAATCGAATGTCGTCAGGGTCGGATCGATCACGGTCTTGTGCCGCACCAGCAGCGCGAGGAAGTCCTGCACGGATTTGCTGTCGAAGTCCAGCCCAGCGACTTTTTCCGCCGGCAGGTAGAAACGTTCCGGCGTGCGCGTGTCGGTCTTTTCGTCGACGAGGAAATTGAGCAGCACCTGGTTGATGTGCTGGATCTCGTCGTAACCCTGCTCCACCGCATCCTGCGCGCGCAGGAACACCGGGATGTGTCCGCTGACGCGCATGCCCTTGCTGTGCGCGTAGGCCGTGACGTCGGGGAGGATCGCCTTCGGAAACGAGTTGTAGATCTTGACCTGCGGATAGCCGTGCTCGTGGTACCAGTCGACGGCATGTTTGGCTTCGTCGAGGTTCTTGATGACGAAACCGCCCTGCGCGGCATTCGGGCTGTCGCCCTCGATGAAGCCAGCCGGGATCACGTGCGGCGCGAGGAGGGCGCCGGACTGCTCCTGCGCAATGAACTGCTGCAGCGTCTCGTTGTTGTTGCCCATGTCGCGGATGCTGGTCACGCCGGCGGCCAGATGCAGCCCGCCATCCCAGGGGCCGAAGTGCGCGTGCATGTCGAACAGCCCCGGCAGCAACACGCGCCCGCCCGCGTCGACCACGTGATCGGCCTTGCGCTTCTCGGTGCCGCCATCGCTGATCGCGATGATCCGGCTGTCGCGGATCAGCAAATCGCTCGGCGCGCCCAGCGTCGCTTTCTCGCTGTCGAAAATGCGCGCGTTGCGGATCAGTGTCGTGCCGGCGAGCGGATGTGCAAGGCGTTCCTGCATCGCGCCGAGCAACTGTTTCTCAGCGCCCTTCTGCTGAGTCTCCAGGGCAGCGCCATTGCCCTCGTAACCTTCCTCGATCAGCTGCAGAAAACCGGGAAAGATGAAGGCGAACAGGCGCGGCGACGCATCCTTGGTCACCCATGCCGTCGTCGGCGTGAAACCGATGCCGGTGATCGCGACGAGTTGCACCTGGCGCGTGGCCCCGCCATTCGACACTTCGGCATCGCCGAGCTTGCGAAAGCTCAGTGTTCCGCTCGGAATCAGCGGCAGCTTGCCGTCGACGCGCTTGGCGAGCGCTGCGATCGCGACTGACAAGCCTTGCGGCGTGCCGCCGAGCGGTGTGTACAGCGCCGTACCCTGGACCGACTGCTCACCCTTGTCGCTGGTCGACTTCCACTGCACCTTGTCGCCTTCGCGCGCGAACGATTCGTCGACCGGCGCGCCGATCTCGGAGGTGCCGGTAACGTGATAGGTCACGAATGTGCCATCGGCGCCGAGCTTGTATTCCTCCTTCAGCGTCGGGCCGCGGCCGTTGTCCTTGAAGTCGAAGTCGACCTTCGTGGTGCCGTCGCTGCCCTTGGTGACCCACTGATGGCCCGCCTTGGCGGTGCCGCCATTGACGAGGGCGACATAACGGACGGTTTCGTCCGCGCGCACGTGGGCCGTAACGGCAAGCAGCACAATTCCGAAAGCAATAGTGGATTTCATCGTGTCCCCAGGTTGGTATCACAATTCAGCGAATTGCAGACTGATCCATTTCTGCCGCCTAAGCGTGTGGCGAGAGTCATGGGAGCCAGGTGGAATCGGGTGTTCCATCGACGGCTTTACATCGATGCTCACCTCTCCCCTTGTGGGAGAGGTCGCCGCGCGCAGCGCGGCGGGAGAGGGGGAGGCGCCGCAGGCGCCTGCTACGCGGGCTCACCCTCTCCCCAACCTTAGAGCGATTCGTGCGCACGTAACGCTGTTTGCGGAACGCAACACTACTTCGCCCGCGACACTTCGCGCATCAGCGCCCCGGTGAACTTAACATCGTCGGCGAACACGCCCACGCCGATGCGCTCATCGCGACCGTGCGCGCGGCCATCGTCGAGGTCGTCGAACATCGCGTCGACACCGTAGCTCGGGATACCCGCACCGCGCAGATACAGGCTGTCGGTTGCGCCCGGCGACATCGACGGAAGGACGATGACATCGGGCCAGATCGAGCGCGTGACGCGTTCGACAGCAGAAACGATGCGCGGCGTCAGCGGCGACTCGGGGCTGGGTTTGCCGGGCGTGAGCACGCTGATCTGCAGATCCGGGTCGGCGATGCGCGCAGCGATCTGCTCGCGCACTCCGTCAAGCGATTCGCCGGGCAGAATCCGGCATTGCAGCATTGCTTCGACGCGCTGCGGCAGCGCGTTCTCGGCGTGTCCGCCGGCAATCTGCGTGACCGTACAGGTCGAGCGCATCATGATGTTGGTTTCGACCTGCTGCGACAGCCGCTCGACCGCGGCCGGATCAGGGCTGGCCCCGCTCACCGAGAGCATGTCGTCGCGCAGTTGCCCGATCTCGAGCTTCGCGCGGGCCGCGAAGTACGCGCGCGCGGTGTCGGTCAGATGCGCTGGAAACTGAAAGCCCGCCAGTTTCGTCAAGTCCGCGGCAAGGCGATAGATCGGATTGCTCGCCGTCGGACGCGAACTGTGTCCACCCTTGTCGGTGAGCGTGAGCTTGAGCGTATAGAACACCTTTTCGCTGGTCTGCATGCCGACGTAGAGCCGGCGGCCTTTCTTCATGCCAGCCTCGCCACCGTCGGGATTGATCGCGAACTCGGCATCGACCAGCGGGCGATGCTCGCGCAGCAGGAAATCGACGCCGTTCGAACCCGTGCTCTCCTCGTCGGCGGTGAACGCAGCGATGATGTCGCGGTCAGGCACGAAGCCTGTGCGCTTCATCTCGAGCAAGGTCGCGGCGACCGCCGCGTCCTGGCCCTTCATGTCGATCGTGCCGCGGCCATAAAGCCATCCATCCTTCTCGGTCAGCACGAACGGATCGTAGTTCCAGTCCTCGCGCCGGGCTTCAACGACGTCGAGGTGGCCGATATAGAGCACCGGTTTGGCCTTGTCCTTGCCGTGCAACCGCACGACCAGATTGCCCTGCTCCGGGTGATCCGGCGGCGCGACCTCGACGACGTCGGCCGGCGCGAAGCCGGCAGCGCGAAAGCGTTCGGCCAGCGCGGCCGCGGCGACCGTAGTGCCGTGCGCGTGCGTGCTGTTGATGGCAATCAGCTGCGCCAGAATCTCGCGCGCCAGGGGCACTGGCGGCTCGGACCCGGCCGCGTATACGCGAGGCATCGACGCCACGAGAAAAAGTGAGGCGCCAGACAATAGCTGGATGGCCCGCCGAAAAAACGGGTAACCGGGAGAATTGAAAAACATGCGTCGTGTACGCCATGCAAAGAAGGAACGCGCATTCTTGGCCATACGCCCGAAATGGTCCAGCCCCGTCCCGCTTAGCGCAATTGGCTGTCTTTGCTGCCGCGACGGTTGTAGCCGGCGAACGCTGCCTGTTCCTTGTCCTTGTCGGTCTGGCACGCCACGCACAGGCGCACGCCGGGCACGGCCTTGCGCCGAGCCTCGGGTATCTTCGCGTCGCATTCCTCGCAGCGCTTCAGACTCGGGCCCTTCGGGGCCTGGTCACGCACGCGCTTGATCGCATCCTTGATCGTCGCATCGATCTGGTCCTGCACGGCGCCGTCGCCTGCCCAGCCGGTAGCCATGGCGGCCTCCTGGGATATACATGATTGCCTCAGACCATCATGTGGGCGAATGAGGACCAACACAAGCCGTCCGAGGTTGAGCAAGCACATTCACGCTCCGGTGTCGCCGATGGCTTGCGCAGCAACGAACCAGTCTCCCGTTCGCGCTGAGCGTAGCTTGCGCAGCAAGCGAAGTCGAAGCGTCCCCTCGGCTTCGGTCTTACGGACCTGTGCTCGGGGCGAACGGAGAAAATGTGCAAGCGCTAACTCCGCCTGCGACCGATGAAACATCCTCAGTCGCGCGGCGCGCGCACGTCGGCGCGGCGCGACCAGTCAAAATCGACGATCACGCGCTCGGCGCTCTTGATGTCTTTCGCTTCGAGCCGGGCCGGGCGGCCGCTCTCATCGCATAGCCACGCGCGCAAGTCGCCGTCGCCACCCGCTCCGGGCAGGCGGCCACTGCTGCGGAACCGGTAGACGTGCGTAGAGCACTGGCTGGTTTTCGCCGTTCCTTCGACTCGCACGTCCGTGATCGAGGCGATCGCCTGGCGCATCGCCGCGATGTCAAACGCGGTGACGGGCAACAGCGCCCGATCGGTCTGCGTCCAAATGCCGAACGTGTTGATCCACGCGCTTTGCGGCAGTGCGATGAATTCCAGCTGCTCGGTGCGCACATGGATGCGGTCCGGGAAAACCACTTCGACCTCGCCGGACATCGCCGGCAATCCCGGACCGAACACGTGGCCCTGCGCATAGCCGCGAAAGCCGCCGGCTGCGAGCACGGATTCGAACGCGCGCTGCACGCTCGCACGAGGATCAGCGCGCGCCGGCGTGAACGCAAGTATACAAAGCAAAGCAACGACAAGTTTCACGGCGGTTCCGGCGACAGCACGCCAGGCAGTATCCATGTTGCTGGATGAACGCCTCGTTATGCGGATGCGCAACGGCCGCCCGCACAGGCCGCCGCAAGTCAGGAGGCACTCCGGGCGACGAGCCGCTGCTCAAGGATCAACATGCCAACGTCGGCGACAGTCTTGAGTGCGCCGAAGACAATCACGGCACCGTTGCCGCCGCCGAGCATGGCGCCACCGATGATGATCAGGTGCATCGGCACGACGCGCAGATACGGCAGGAACATCATCGCGCCGATGTTCGGCCGGCGGCCGCGGTCGATCGCGACGTTGCGCCGATGCTCGGCGTACTGCGTGAACGCAAACACGGCACCGAGCACCAGCACCGCGAGCACATCGCCGGGGCCAATCCCGGCGGTATCGCCGAGCGCGCCGGAAAGCCCGAACCCGCCAAGAAATATCGCGTACATGACGTGGAAGAACCCAAAATGCATCGCCAGGAAGTTGGCCGTTTCCCTGCGCGCCTCCGGGGTCTCCTGCACGGGCTTGCCATTGCTTTCGAAGCCCTCGGTGCTGAAGCGCTGCAGCGCGAGAATGCGCTTGCGGTAGTACCAGCCGATCACGACGCTCTGCATCCAGTACGGCCACAAAAGCAGCAGCAGCGGCCACTGCTCGTGCACCGCCCAGGCGATCGAAGCGACATTGCTGACGACGAGTTCCGCCACCAGCACGCGGCTGAGCGGCGGAACGGGCGCTGCGCCAGTACTCGCAGCAGCCGTTTTCGGACTATACGAAAATCCCATGCACGACTCCCCCTGCGGTGACTACGCGAAATTCGCTGATCCCCCTACCCCGCCAATCGCCTGTTCAAGGCGAGGCCGGATTGAATCACGAATCGGCGCCTTTGCGGAATGGGGATCCTGCAAGGCGGCAGAAACCTTTCGGAACTGCCTGCTTCAGCTCTCGGGTGCGGGCGATGCGATAGCATTCCAGCCATGGCCAGTCCCATTTCTCGTCCGTGGTTTGCACGGCACCGATCGCGCGCGACGCATGCCGGTTCCCTGTTCGCCTCGGCGCTGGCTCTCGCGGCGGTCGTCTTACTCGGCGGTTGCGCAAAACCCGAAGCGGTGCGGCCGCAGCGCCCGCCAGCCGAGGTGCGCAAGCAGATCCTGCGCAACATTCCGGCATCGACGGCTGACCGCGAAGGCTGGGCTACCGACATCGACGCAGCGTTCGTTGCGCTTCAAATCGACACCTCGGTGCGCAGCGTCTGCGCGGCGCTTGCGGTCACGGCGCAGGAGTCCTCGTTCAACGCCGATCCGGTCGTACCCCGACTGGGCAGGATCGCGCGCGAAGAAATCGATCGCCGAGCCGAGGTTCACCACATACCGCAACTGCTGGTAAAGGGTGCTCTGCTGGTCAAGTCGCCGGACGGCAGGAGCTACGGCGATCGCCTCGACAGCGTGCGCACCGAGCGTGAGCTGAGCCTGATCTACGAGGACCTGATCGGCTCGGTGCCACTCGGCAGGCAGCTGTTCGCCGACGCAAATCCCGTGCGCACAGGCGGTCCGATGCAGGTCAGCATCCTGTTCGCGGAGCAGCATGCGGAGGTCCATCGATATCCCTGGCCGTCGGGCAACTCGATTCGCGACGAAGTGTTCACGCGCCGCGGTGGCCTGTACTTCGGCATAGCCCACCTGCTGGGCTATCCCGTGAGCTATGACCGGATGCTGTTCCGCTTCGCCGACTACAACGCCGGCTTCTATGCGAGCCGCAACGCGGCATTTCAGAAAGCCCTGAGCATTGCGTCCGGCGTCCCGCTCGCTCTCGACGGCGACTTGATCCGCTACGACGACAGCGAGCCCGGCACGACCGAGCGTGCCGCCCGCGACCTCGGTCGCCGCATCGGCTTGAGCGATTCCGACATCCGCCACGCGCTCGAACAAGGCGAGAGCATCGACTTCGAACGCAGCGAACTGTACCGGCGCGTGTTTGCCCAGGCGGATCAGACCGCTCATGCGCCGCAGCCGCGCGTAGTGCTGCCCCGCATTGCGCTCGAGAGCCCGAAGATCACACGCAAGCTCACGACCGAGTGGTTCGCCACCCGCGTCGAAAAGCGCTATCGCACGTGCCTCGACAAAGGCCCTTAACTGCGCACGCGTCGCAGCCTATTTGACCGCAACCGGCTGTGGATCGCTGCGGACGTGACCTGCCAGTTCGGGAACCGATCGGACAATCTCCCCCGCGACGAGACCGGAAAACAATTCAGCGCCCTTCGGACCCAGGTGCGTGTAGTCGAACATCGCGACGTGTGCGCCCGGTGTCGAGGCTGCAGGCTTCTCGACTTCGATGGTCGTGCCCGTTGTCGCAGCCGCGACAGCAGCTTCGGGTGGCGGCAGCTCGGCCAGCGCCAGCGCTTCGACGGCGCCGAGCTCGGCAACGACCGCCATGCTGTCGCGATGCAGGTCGAGCAACGTGGTGCCGGACTCGCTGGCGACGGCAGCGGTCGCTTCGGCCCAAGGCGCGAGTCCGTCCGCGAGCGTTCCATCCTTGAACGTCCGTCGCGTCAGCGGTGTAACCAGTATCGGAACTGCGCCGGCGATTCGGACTTCATCCGTGTAGCGGCGCATGTTGATCCGAAACTCCGGCAGCGTCGTCGATCGCTCTGCCTTGCCCGGCTGGTCGTTGTGGCCAAACTGGATCAGCACGAAAGTGCGATAGCCCGGCTCGCGCGCATGCGCGAGCGCCTCGTCCCACAATCCCTCGGCGCGATACGACTTCGAACTGCGACCGTTGCGCGCAAGGTTTTCGCACTTCGTCGGCGCATCGAAGCGGGCGCACAGCGCATCGCCGTAGCCGGTGACGCGCGCGATCGTCGAATCACCGACCAGGATCACGTGGATGCGGTCGTCGCGGCCACGATGGTTGTCGCACGACGACAACACCGCCGCCGCCAGCAACACGAACAGGCGGCAACGCGCCCTTTCCATTTGTACGACTCCCGCCGGACCAGACGCTGGAATGTTCGGCAGGATTGCTACCGGTGTCAATCCGCGGCGCCCGGAACGGGAAAGCCGGCGGATAGCCCTCCGTGCAGCCCCCGGTGCCCGGCTAGTGCTTCGCGGCGAACTCGGCGAGTTCGACCAGCATGGCGCGCTGTGCCTCGGTCGGCTCGGCGGTCGGCACAAAAGTGACGTCGAACATGCGGCCGCCGGACACGAACATGATCTGCGCGCGTGGATTGCCGCCGCTGCAGTGATGCGCGATGCCGGCCACCTTGCCGAACTTCGGCAGCGGTTCGACCGTGCAGCCGTCTCCTTTCAGCATGTTCGATACCACCTGGGCGGACTGGGCGGAACGACTGACCGAAACCATCAGCACGCTGCCGGATGCCGAGACGACGCACATGTCCTTGTTCGGAACCGAGATCGTCGCGTCGCCGGCCGGCAACAGGCTCTTGACCAGGCGCTCCTCGAAGTACGGACAATTGGACTCTTTCTTCAGCGCCCGCGCGTTGCCGGCGACGCCGAGCGTCGACGCGATCAGGTTCGCGGCGAAGTCGCGTTGTTGCGTCGTGATCGCGTTCTTCAGATTGAGATAGCCGGACACGCCGACCCGGCCGTTATGTCCGTAGAAGAACATCGACTTCTCGTCGGGCATGCCCGCATCGTTCTTCATGTTGTAGTCGATGCCGTATTCGCCGAGCGCCGGCAGCGGTTCGACACGGCTCGTCGGCGTGACCGCTTCCTTCATCGAGAGCGCCGCTGCCGTGGCCTTTTCCGTCGACTCCGCCACCATGTGCGAGAAGCCGAAGCTGACACTCGTATCCTTTGCCGTGAAGCTGCACTCGCCCTGCCCGCCCGACATGACGCGCCATGGCGCACCGTCGGGCAGGCCTTTGTTCAACAACGCCACGTCGATAAAAGGGCACTTCGTCGCCGCCGGCGCAGTGGTCGCTACGGCAAGCAGACAAAGGCCGAGCAGAATCAACGATCTCATATGGTTTCCCCAGTTGGTCGAACTTGCGCATTCCCCGGTCACAAAGGTACTCCAAAAAACCAGACCGAGGGCTTTCCAGGACGCCAGGCTAATGCGCGAGCGCGCTTTTGGGTTTAATGTTGCACGCGCTGGCCCTGGAATACGTCCCCGCGACCGTCCGATGCGTTCCTCAGCGCCGTGCCACCAACCCAAGGAGAATATCGTGAAGATAGCCGTCTGGATGTTGCTGCTCGCAATCGCCCCGATCGTGGGATTCTGTGCGACTCCCGCCCAGGAAAAAGCCTTCGTCGACGCCTACAAGAAGGCGATCGAAGCGAAGGACGAGAAGGCCCTGACCGGATTTCTCTACACGAAGGGTGCCGATCCGCAAGCACTCGAGTTCTACAAGATGATGGTGACGAGCGAGATGGGCGCCAAGATCACCTCGATTCAGCTCGTCGATCTCGACGCCAGCGACAAGAAGAAAGCGGAGGGCGGTCCCGGCCCGGACGGCAAGCCAATGAAATTCACGCTGCCGCCGTTCAAGAAACTCGTGATCAAGAGCGAAACCAAGGACGCCAACGGGTCATCGACCAGTTCGAGCGAAGTATTGGTCGCCGAAAGCGACGGCAAGATCGTGATACCCGTGCCGGGACCGGCGAAGTAACGGATTCCGTCGCGAGACTCGTTCGTCCGACGCGAGCGCGCCCGCGGCGCGTCGGGCATTCGCGAACCGGTCCAGCGTGGACGAGAAGTTGAGTCAGAGCGCCGGATCGCTCGCAAGCGAAGTGCGGCCCTGACCTGTCCGCTCATCGAGATCGCGCTCGATCGATGCGGCGTCGGCAGCGGAAATTCCGAGCGAATCCCGCAGCCTTCGTAACAGCGCGCGTTCTTTCTCGCCGACGCCGCCCGGCAGCGCATCCGTGACAGCTGCTTCGTAGACCTGCAATTTGCGAAACGTTGCGTATTCCGCAGTGTCGTGCGTATTCGGCATCGCCGCGGCCGCGACGCGTTCGGCGAAACGCTGCAGAGGCGCCAGGAAAAACACGACGACGGCCGCGCCGAGCAGGCCTGCAACGTTGCCGAGTTCGTTCGACAGCAGCCGGCTCGCCCCTTCCGATAATACGTAGACGATTGCCACGACGGCAGCGGCCAGCGTCGACTGCTTGATCGTCCAGCGGATGCGCAAGTCGATGTCGAAAAGCTGCGTGCGCAGGATGCCGTACGCGATCAGCGGCACGGCGGCGAACGTGCCGAGCGGATAGACGAAGAACCACGCGGGTATTCCGGTGAAAACGGGGTCGTATTTACCCACCCACAATTCCCAGACCTGCGTCGCGTAGAGGAAACCCCAGCATATATCGCGGATGCCGAACGCGATGGCAAAGATGCGCGCGCGCTTCCGGGCCGCGCCGGTCGATACGAGCCACACACGCACCGATGCGCCGAACGCGAACACGAACAGTGCCACGAGCGCGGCATAGAGGATTCCGGTCGGCAGCGCGAGCATCGCATAATCGGGCCGTGCCGGCGCGCGCAATGCCGCAGCAAGCGGCCAGGATAAAGCGGCATAGAGCAGCGACACGCACAGCGCGATGCCTGCGCGCACGCGCCCGTCGGCAAACGCGCGGGTCCATCGTGTATTCAGCGCAGCTGCGAGGAACGGCGGGTACAGCACGAGCATGCCGCAGTCGCCAAACGCGTGCACCATCGTCTCGACGATGGCGAAGCGCGGATTGCGCGCATAGAAGTCGTCGGGCACCGTGAACAGGTACTCGATCAAGCCGCACGAGACGAGCGCCACTCCCTCCACCACGAGCACCCAAGCCAGCTTGCGCGCAACGCTGCCGCGCGCGCCGACCCGGAACAGCACGACCGACAACGACCAGCACATCGCGACTGCGGCGAGCGCAAGCATGCCCAGTGGGTCGGCGTGAAGCATGCGGAATCATAGCCGATGCCGTGAAGCGCAGTCCGAAGCGGCTGCAGGGCTCAATGCACGGCGCTGCAAGAATCAACTTGTCATTCGGCCCAAGCCTTCATCAGGCACGCGATTCGATGTAGCCGCGTCGTTCAGGTCCGCTCGAATGCACGCCTCTCGTTTGGCCCTGTTAGTTCCGTCCTTGCACGGGTACAGTTGGCAGTCCTTGGGGAGAGGGTTCCGATGGTTTCGGTCTTCAGCGAACTGAAGCGTCGCCACGTTTACCGCACGACCGCGTTCTATGCGGCGGGAGGCTGGCTGCTCGTTCAGATCGCAACGCAGGTCGCGCCATACTTCGAACTGCCGAACTGGACCGTGCGCCTCGTCATCGTCGCCGTCGTCGCCGGCTTTCCAATCGCCGTCCTGTTGTCCTGGTTCTACGAATGGTCGCCATCGGCCGGATGGCGGCGCGAACTGGAGGATTCGTCCGGGACGCAGGCAAGCGTGTCTTCACTGCCAGTCGATGCGGAAGCGGACTCGGATGCGCCGGCCTCCGAACAGTCGATCGCAGTGTTGTCGTTCGCGGACATGAGCCAGGCCAAGGACCAGGAATATTTCTCCGACGGCCTGGCCGAGGAACTTCTGAACCTGCTCTCGCAACTGCCGCAACTGCGCGTCGTCGCGCGCACGTCGTCGTTTTCATTCAAGGGCAAGGACGTCGATGCGGCCACGATCGGCAAGGCGCTGAAAGTCGCGACGCTGCTCGAAGGCAGCGTGCGCAAGCACGGCAATACGCTGCGCATCAACACTCAGCTGATCCGCGCCGCGGACAACTCGCACCTGTGGTCGCAA
>Ga0157375_10004068_pt1 | contig 12683 bp, 13 predicted proteins | sample M35metaG_FD_115311 | JGI IMG/M metagenome (GOLD analysis project Ga0157375, IMG submission 115311) | Miscanthus rhizosphere microbial communities from Kellogg Biological Station, Michigan, USA - M3-5 metaG | ecosystem: Host-associated > Plants > Roots > Rhizosphere > Soil | place: USA: Michigan...
CAGTTCCTCGCCGAGCACACCGACGTCCGCGACGAGATCGAGACGAAGGTTCGCCAGGCCGTGGGGCTCAACGGGTTCACCGAGAACGACGACCGGCCGATCGAGGTGGCGCCGGACCTCGTCGAGCTCGAGCCGCCCGTGAAGGCCGGCAAGAAGGGCGACTAGCCGGTGCCGCCGCCGGCCCGCGAGCAGGGTTCGGGCGCGCGGCCGGGCAAGCGCAAGGACGTCCACGAGCGGGCGCTCGGGCTCTTGGCGGTGCGGCAGCGCAGCCGCAAGGAGCTCGAGCGTCGGCTCGTCCAAGCCGGCTTCGAGCCGGACGCCGTCGAGGCGGAGCTCGGTCGACTCGAGCAGGTCGGGCTGATCGACGACGCGGCCTTCGCGGCGGCGGTGGTCGAGAGCCGGATGGGCGCACGGGGCGAGTCTCGGCGGGCGGTGGGGGTCAAGCTCCAGCAGGCAGGGGTTGACCGCGACGTGGCCCAGGCTGCCCTCGACGGGGCCCCGGAGGGGGAGCAGGACCGCGCGGACAGGTTGGCCCAGGCGCGTGCGGCCCGCGTGTCGGGCTTGGATCCGGCCGCCGGGTTCGCCCGCGTGAGCGGCTTCCTGATGCGCCGCGGTTACCCACCGGGCGTCGCGAGGCAGGCGGCCCGCAGAGCGCTTGGACTGGAAGGCATCGAAGCATGAACCTTGCCTGCGCCCCGAGGTGGCCGTAAGGTGTGGAAACACCGAACATCCACCCAACGAGAGGCACCACCCGACCAGTCACGAGCAACCACTTCCATGGACGACCGACCCCGCAACCCCCACCAACCGGAACACCGGAGGCACGGGCGCCCCTAGGGCGAACAGCGGTCGCTGCTCCGTCATGGCCTGAGCGGTCCTCTCCCTGACACCTCGCAGGGAGGCCACATGATCCCCGTGATCGTGGGCGTCGTCGCACTCGCGGCAGGCGTCCTCGTCGGGTTCCTGATCCGTGCCAACATCGCCAAGTCTTCGGCCAACACCCTCGAGGCGCAGGCCCGCCAGAAGTCGATCGAGGCCGACGAGAAGGTCGTGAAGGCCGGCCAGGAGGCGGCCACGACCCTCAAGCGGGCGAACGAGGACGCCAAGTCCGAGGCCGCCCAGATCCGGAAGGACGCCGAGGCCGACGTCAAGTCGCGCCGCGACGAGATCGCGAGGCTCGAGCGCCGGATCTCCGAGTCCGAGGACGACCTGCGCGCCCGGACGCGCAAGCTCGACCAGCGAGGTGCGGAGCTGGACGATCGCGACGAGATGCTCCACGGCGCCCGCCTCAAGCTCGAGAAGGCCGCCGACCAGCATCGCATCCAGCTCGAGCGGATCGCGGGCATGACATCGTCCGAAGCGCGTGAGGAGCTGATCGCCCACGTGGTCGACGACGCCAAGCGTTCCGCGATGGCACAGGTCCGCGAGATCGAGCAGCGTGCCCGGGAAGACGGGGAGGAGCGCGCGCGAAAGATCCTGACGATCGCGATCCAACGGGTCGCGTCCGAGCAGACCGCCGAGTCCACCGTCAGCGTCTTCGCGCTTCCGAGCGAGGATATGAAGGGCCGCATCATCGGCCGCGAGGGCCGGAACATCCGCGCCTTCGAGGCCACGACCGGCGTCAACATCATCATCGACGACACGCCCGAGGCGGTCGTCCTGAGCAGCTTCGACCCGGTCCGGCGCGAGGCGGCACGGATGACGCTCGAGAAACTCGTCCAAGACGGCCGGATCCATCCCGCGCGGATCGAAGAGGTCCACGAGCGGTCGATGGCCGAGATCGAGGAACGGATCCGGCGCGCCGGCGAGGACGCCGTCGCCGAGGTCGGCATCACCGACATCCATCCGGAGATGGTCCGCCTGCTCGGCCGTCTCCAGTACCGGACGAGCTATGGCCAGAACGTCCTGCGGCACCTGGTCGAGAGCGCCCACATCGCATCGGCGTTGGCGGCCGAGCTCGGGCTGGATCCTGCGATCGCCAAGCGTGGCGCCTTCCTGCACGACATCGGCAAGGCCGTGACGCACGAGGTCGAAGGCTCGCACGCGATCATCGGCGCGGAGATCGCCCGTCGCATGAAGGAAGACCCCGAGGTCGTCCACTGCATCGAGTCGCACCACGGCGAGGTCGAGCAGCGCACGATCCACGCGGTGCTCGCGCAGATCGCCGACTCGATCAGCGGGGGCCGCCCCGGTGCCCGGCGGGAGTCGCTCGAGACCTACGTGAAGCGCCTCGAGCGCCTCGAGGAGATCTGCAACGCGTTCGAGGGCGTCGAGAAGGTCTACGCGATGCAGGCCGGCCGCGAGGTTCGGGTGCTGGTGCAGCCCGAGTCGATCGACGACATCCAGGCCCAGGTGATCGCGCGCGACATCGCCAAACAGGTCGAGGAGGAGCTGCAGTATCCCGGACAGATCCGGATCACGGTCGTCCGGGAAACACGCGCCACCGAGTATGCCCGCTGAGGCGGTGGGCTACCCTCGACGGTGATGGACGAGCGCCGATACCTGATCCGCACCTTCGGGTGCCAGATGAACGAGCACGACTCCGAGCGCATCGGCGGGGTCCTGATGGCCGACGGTATGACGCCGACCGAGGATCCCGGCGACGCTCGCGTGATCGTCTTGAACACCTGCGCGATCCGTGAGAACGCAGACAACAAGCTGTACGGGAACCTCGGGCACCTCAAGCCGCTGAAGGACCGTCACCCCGATCTCCGGATCGTGGTCGCCGGCTGCCTCGCGCAGAAGGATCAGGGTGAGATCCAGCGGAAAGCCCCATGGGTCGACGTGGTCGTCGGGACCCACGCGCTCCCATACCTGCTGGATCTCCTCGACCGGGCCGAGCGCGACGGGCCGCAGATGGACGTCCGGGAGTACACCGACGTGTTCCCGAGCGCGCTGCCTGCTGCCCGAGCGGACGGTGTCCGCGCGTGGGTGTCGATCGCGACCGGCTGCGACAACGCGTGCACGTTCTGCATCGTGCCGTTCGTCCGGGGCGCGCAGCGGTCGCGCGCGATGGGCGACATCCTCGCGGAGGTGCAAGGGCTCGCCGCGGCCGGCGTCGTCGAGGTCACCCTCCTCGGACAGAACGTGAACACGTACGGCCGCGACGTGACGGTGCCGGAGTCCGCGCGGCGGCCACTCTTCGCGGAGCTGCTCCGGATGGTCAACCAGGTTGACGGTATCAGGCGGATCCGGTTCACCTCGCCCCATCCCCACGACTTCACGCCCGACGTGATCGAGGCGATGGCCGCGAGCGAGAAGGTGTGCGAGCACATCCACTTCCCGCTGCAGTCCGGATCGGACCGGGTGCTCAAGGCGATGCAGCGCTCCTACCGGCGGGAGCGCTACCTGGCATGGCTCGACCGCATCCGCGAGGCGATCCCGACGATCGCGGTGTCGACCGACATCATCGTGGGGTTCCCGGGCGAGACCGAGGAGGACTTCGCCGACACCCTGGATGCCGTCGAGCGCGCCGGGTTCGACAGCGCATACACGTTCCAGTACTCGCCCCGACCGGGGACCCGCGCGGCGACGATGCCTGATCAGGTGCCCAAGGAGGTCGTGCAGGAGCGGTTCGACCGGCTCGTCTCCCTGCAGACGGCGATCACCGCGTCGCGCAACCGCCTGCAGGTCGGCGAGCGGGTCGAGGTCCTCGTCGAGGGGGACGGCAAGCGCGAGGGATCGACGCAGTCACGCACGCGGACGAACCGGATCGTGCACCTGCGGGAGCCGCTCGCGGCGGGGACGTTCGCGACGGTGGAGATCACCGAGGCTGCCGCGCACCACCTGCTCGGCCGGGTCGTCGAGGCGCCGCAGCCCGCAGCGGTCTGATGCTCCGGGCGCTGGTCGGCCCGACCGCGAGCGGCAAGACCGACGCCGGCATCGTGCTCGCCACGCGGATGGGGGCGGAGATCGCCTCGGTCGACTCGATGCTCGTCTACCGGGGGATGGACGTGGGAACGGCGAAGCCGACCGCCGAACAGCGCCGTCGGCTGCCGCACCACCTCGTAGACCTCGCGGAGCCGTCGGAGCGGTTCACCGTCGCCCGGTATCAGGGAGCCGCCCACGACCTGCTCGAGCGGGTGCCCGATCCGTTGCTCGTGGGCGGCTCAGGCCTGTACTTCCGGGCGGTCGTCGACCGGCTCCGGTTCCCGCCGGAGGATCCGGCCGTGCGGGCGTCCCTCGAGGCAGAGGCGGACGCCCTCGGTGTCGGCGAGCTCTACGAACGGTTGTCTGCCGACGACCCGGTCGCGGCCGCCCGCATCGACCCGGCGAACGTCCGACGCACGATCCGCGCGCTCGAGGTCTCGACCATCACCGGCGCGCCGTTCAGCGACTTCGCTGCCGCCTGGGAGGTGTACGACCCGTCGAGGGTGCGGGTGGCCGGCATCCGGCTCGCGAGCGCGACGCTGGACACGCGGGTGCGTGGTCGCGTCGCGCGGATGCTCGAGTCCGGGTGGATCGACGAGGTCCGCGACCTGATGGAGCGTGGGTTCGGCGCATGGCTCACCGCGAGCCAGGCGATCGGGTACGCGGAGCTCGCCGCGCACCTCGACGGTAGGCTGGCGCTCGACGAAGCGATGGAGCGCACCGTGAAACGGACGAAGGAGCTCGCTCGCCGCCAGATGGCATGGTTCCGGCGGGATCCGCGCGTGCGATGGTTCGACACGGGCGAGGGGGGCGCGCCGGAGGTCGTCGATGACGTCGCGGCGTACCTGGAGGCCGCGTGACGCGCACGCTCACCGTCGCCAAGTATCAGGCCAGCGGCAACGACTTCCTGGTCGTCGACGCGCTCGACGCCCCGCCGCCGCCGGTCGACGTGCCGGCGCTCTGCGATCGATGGTTCGGGGTCGGCGCCGACGGCGTCATCGTTGTGGCACGGGGAAGCGCGGCGGCGTTCTCGTTCGCGTTGACGAACGCCGACGGCAGTCCGGCCGAGATGTCGGGCAACGGGATGCGCTGCGTCGGTGCGTGGCTCCGCGACACCGAGCGGGTCGCCCACGGCGCGTCGTTCGACGTCGAGACGCCGGCCGGGATCAAGCACGTGTGGCTCACCCTGGACGGTGCGACGGTCGGGATGGGCCGGCCCAACTTCACCAAGGCGGCGATCCCGATGCGGGGGCCCGCCTGGGAGACCTTCCAGGATCAGCCGTTCGACGCCGGTGACGGCAGGACGATGCGCGCGACCGCCCTCAGTTTGGGGAACCCCCACCTCGTCTTGTTCACCGAGGAAGATCCGGAGCGGTACCACCTCGAGCACATGGGCCCGGCGCTCGAGCACCACGAGCTGTTCCCGGAACGGACGAACGTCGAGTTCGCGCGGATCGCGGAGGATGGTGTGATCGACGTGCGTGTGTGGGAGCGCGGGGTCGGCGAGACCCTCGCGTGCGGCACGGGCGCGTGTGCCGTCGCGGTGGCCGCGAACGAGATGGGCGATGCGCCCGTCGAGGTCGTCGTCCGGTTCCGCGGGGGGCCGCTGCACGTCGAGCGGCGCACCGACGGTGAGGTGTTGCTGGGCGGCCCCGTGCAGCACGTGTTCGACGCGGTCGTCGATCTCGACGAGCTCGACGCATGACCGAGCGCGCGGCGCGCCTCGCCGCCGACACCCTCGCGCTGATCGAGATCGCGTCGGAGAGTAGGAACGAGGGCGCGATCGTCGAGGCGATCCGATCGCGCCTTGCATCGGCGCCCGGTCTGCAGCTGATCGACGACACCGACACGGTGCTCGCGGCGCTTCCGGACCGGCGGCCGGGGGTGCCGCTCGTGCTGCTGGCCGGCCACCTCGACACCGTTCCGATGGCCGGTGCGTCCCCCGGGGTCGTCGACGGCGAGACCGTGCGCGGACGTGGCGCCGCCGACATGAAGGGTGGCCTCGCCGTGATGCTGGCGCTGGCAACGGACGGCGTTCGGGGGACCGCCGTCGACGTGGGATACGTCTTCTTCGGACGGGAGGAGGTCCCGATCGCGGAGTCGGCGCTGCTGCCGGCGTTCGACCGCGCCCCCGTGCTCCGGGAGGCCGCCCTCGCGGTGATCTTGGAACCGACCGGCAACACGCTCGAGGTCGGGTGCACCGGGAACCTCCAGGCGGTCGTCCGGGTGCGTGGTCGCGCGGCGCACAGCGCCAGGCCCTGGCACGGCGACAACGCGATCCACGCGGCGATGGAGGTGCTCGCGCCCATCGCCGATCTTTCGGTGCGCGACGTCGGCGTCGACGGGCTCGTGTTCCGCGAGGTCGTGTCGGTGACCACGATCGCGGGCGGCGTCGCGAACAACGTCGTCCCGGCGCTGGTCGAGGCCAAGGTCAACATGCGCTACGCGCCGACCCACGGCCCGGCCGAGGCAGAGAAGCGCCTGCGTGACTTGCTCGGCGACCCGCGGGCCGAGGTCGAGATCGTGAGCGACGCGCCGCCCGGCCGCGTCTGCCTGGACAACCCGGTCGTGGAACGCCTGCGCGCGGCGGGTGACCTCGAGGTTCGACCCAAGCAAGGGTGGACGCCCGTCGCGGAGTTCGGGATGGCGGGCATCGACGCCGTGAACCTCGGCCCGGGAGACCCGCGGTACGCTCACAGCGACGACGAGCAGGTCGCCGCGGCCGCGCTCGCACGCACCTACGACATCGTGTCCGCGTTCCTCGCCGAGGAGGCTTAGGTGGTTCACCTGTCACCCCGGCTCCGCGAGGTGGAGCCGTACCCGTTCGAGGCGCTCGACCGCCGCAAGGCCGAGGCGCTCGAGGCCGGCCGAACGATCGTCGACTTCGGCGTCGGCGACCCCCGGGAGGAAACGCCGGCGATCGTACGCGACGCGCTCATCGATGCGATCGGTCCGATCTCGTCGTATCCGCGCGCCGCGGGTCTGCCGCCGTTGCGGCGTGCGATCGCCGCGTGGGTGCAGCAGCGGTACGACGTGGCCCTCGATCCGGACACGCAGATCTTGCCGACGCTCGGCTCGAAGGAGCTCGTGTTCTCGCTCGCGCAGGCGGTGCTCGATCCGGCGGCGGGCAGGGATCTCGTCCTCACGACCGCGCCTGGATACCCGATCACCGAGCGCGGTGCGCGGTACGCCGGCGGCGAGGTCGTCCGGCTGCCGCTGACCGAGGCGAACGGGTTCCTGCCCGACCTCGACGCGATCCCCGAGGACGCCTGGCGCCGCGCGGCGATCCTGTGGGTCAACTACCCGAACAACCCGACGGGCGCGGTGGCGCCGCTCTCGTTCTATCGGGAGGCCGCCGAGCGCTGCCGCGGGCACGACGTGCTCCTCGCGTCGGACGAGGCTTACAGCGAGCTGTGGTTCGGCGATGCGCCGCCGGCCGGGGCGCTGCAGGTCGGCGACGCGACCAACGTGGTGGTGCTCCAGACGCTCAGCAAGCGTTCGTCGATGACGGGATACCGGAGCGGCTTCGCGGCCGGGGACCCCGACCTGATCGGCAGCCTGCTGCGCCTGCGCCCGGCGGTCGGGGTCACCCCTCAGGAGTTCGTCCAACGCGCGAGCATCGTGGCATGGGGTGACGAGCGTCACGTCGAGGAGAACCGGGCGCGCTCCGCGGCCAAGCGCGCGGTCTTCCTCGAGCTCTTCGCCCGGCACGGCCTGCAAGTCGCCGGCAGCGAAGCGACCTTCTACCTCTGGGTCGCGGTGCCTGAAGGCCGGACGTCGCTGGACTGGGCCGTCGACCTGCTCGATCGGGCGGGCGTGGTCGTCGCGCCCGGCTCGTTCTTCGGGCCGGAGGGCGAAGGGTACGTTCGGGTTGCGATGGTCCCGACACTTGCCGAGTGTGAGCGGGCGGCGGCCGAGCTGGACCGGGTCTTCGCCGAGGTGTCCGCGTGATCGCCGGCCTCGAGGACCGGGTCGCCGCGACCTGGGCGGCCGCCGAAGACGACCCCGGCGCACCGCTCGACGTGGAGGCGATCGAGGCCACGATCGACGGACTCGACCGGGGCACGCTGCGGGTGGCGGAGCCGGATGGCGGCGGGCCGTGGCGCGTGCACGTCTGGGTGAAGCAGGCGGTGCTCCTGTACTTCCGCGTTCGAGGCCTCGAGACGACAGACGTCGGCCCGTTCGAGTACCACGACAAGCTCCCGCTGAAGCACGGGTTCGCCGACGACGGCGTCCGCGTGGTGCCGCCCGCGACGGTGCGCTTCGGCGCACACGTCGAACCCGGCGCGGTGCTGATGCCGAGCTATGTGAACATCGGCGCCTGGGTCGGAGCGGGCACCATGGTCGACACGTGGGCCACCGTCGGGTCGTGCGCGCAGATCGGGCGCGGCGTTCACCTCGCCGGGGGCGTCGGGATCGGCGGCGTGCTCGAGCCCGTCCAGGCCGCCCCGGTCGTGATCGAGGACGGCGCCTTCATCGGGTCGCGGTGCATCGTCGTGGAGGGCGTGTGGGTGGGCGCGCGCGCTGTGCTCGGAGCGGGCGTGGTCTTGACGGCGAACACCCCAGTGATCGATCCGCGCGGCGACGAGCCGGTCGAGCACCGCGGGAGCGTTCCGGCCGGCGCGATCGTCGTTCCCGGATCGCGCGCCAAGGAGTTCCCGGCGGGCACCTACGGCATGCCGTGCGGACTGATCATCGGGGACCGCACCGAGGCAACCGACGACAAGGTCGCGCTGAACGAGCTCCTCCGCGAGGCCGGCTCGTCGATGGGGTGACCCGGTTGCCCGACCGCACCGACACGCGCATCGTCGAGTCGCCGATCGCCGCCACGTGGCGTTCGATCGCGCACGAGAAGGCCGTCCTCGTCGGGATCGGACCCGGCATCGCCGAGGACGACCTCGACGAGCTCGCGGCACTCGCCGATTCTGCCGGCGCGGAGCCGGTGGGCAGGATCGTCCAGAGCCGGAGCGAACCCGATCCGCAGTTCTGGATCGGCAAGGGAAAGGTCGAGGAGCTCCACCAGCTGTTGCACGCGACCGGGGCCCAGCTGGTCGTCTTCGACCAGGAGCTGACGCCCGGGCACCTCCGGGCGCTCGAAGCGCGGCTCGGCGTCAAGGTCGTCGACCGGACGGCCCTGATCTTGGACATCTTCGCGCTGCACGCCCATACCCGCGAGGGCAAGGCGCAGGTCGAGCTCGCGCAGCTGAACTATCTGGTCCCGCGTCTCCGTGGCTGGGGTGAGGCGATGAGCCGGCTCGGCGGCGGGATCGGCACGCGGGGCCCCGGTGAGACCAAGCTCGAGTCGGACCGTCAGCACATCCGCCGGCGCATCGCGAAGCTCCGCCGCGACGTGAAGGCGATGCAGACCTCTCGCGACACGCAACGCGCGAGCCGGCAGCGATCGAACACGCCGCAGGTCGCGATCGCCGGCTACACGAACGCCGGGAAGTCCTCGCTGATGCGGCGGCTGACCGGCGCCGAGGTGATCGTCGCGAACCAGCTCTTCGCGACGCTCGACCCGACGACCCGCCGGATCACGTTGCCCGGCGGCCGCGCGGCGACGATCTCCGACACCGTCGGCTTCGTCTCGAAGCTCCCGCACGACCTGGTCGAGGCGTTCCGGTCGACGCTGGAAGAGGTCACCCTGTCCGACCTCATCGTTCACATCGCGGACGCATCGTCATCGGCCGTGGACGAGCAGATCGAGGCGGTGCGCCGGGTCCTCGACGAGATCGGCGCGGCGAACATGCCCGAGGTGCTCGTGCTGAACAAGATCGATCTGCTGCCCGGGTCGCGGCGGGCTCGCCTCGCGCTCCGGTATCCGGGCTCGGTGTCGGTCTCGGCGGTCACCGGCGAAGGGGTCGACGGGCTCCTCGAGGCGGTCGGCGCCGCGGTCCCGACTCCCCCGGTCGACGTGCGGGCCCTGATCCCGTGGGATCGGGGCGACCTGGTCGCGATGCTCTATCGGGACGCAGAGGTGCTGAGCGCGGACGCCGAGCCGGAGGGCACGCGGATCCACGCGCGTGTGGGCCTACGCGAGCTCGCGGCGATCCGCCGGTTCGCCGACGGGGTGGTGGGCGAGCCCGCCGCGCGCGGCGGGGCTTAGGCGATCGGGGATCCGATCGACCACAGTCCCGCGTCGTCCCACGGCGGGACGATCACCGTGTCCGGGTTCTGTCCGCGCTCGTCCGCGAAGCGGGACGCGAGGAGCTGGAGCCGCACCGTCAACGGGATCTGCGCGAGCACCGGCGGCAGGGCCGAGGTCTCGGCCAGCCGGGTGACACCGAGGCCGGCGCCGGTGGCGGCTTGCGCGATGCCCTCGACCAGGCCGTCTTCGTCTCCCGACGTGATCGCGAGCAGGTGGTCGTCGCCGGTGAGCGGCACCGCCGTCCCGTGCAGGAAGAACTCGGCGTCGTGGCCCTCGGCGAGGACGCGCGCCCCCTCCCGGACCTTCAGCGCGCCTTCCTTCGCGGTCACCGATGCGTGGCCGGCGCCGACGATCTGCAGCGACCGTCTGGGGACCGGGACCTGCTCCGTGCCGGGAGCGGCCAGCGCCTCGCGCACCGCGTCCGGCACCGCGTGCAGAGCGTCGGTGGTGACCGAGTCGGCTCCCATCTCGGCTGCGATCATCGCGAGGACGAGGAGGGCCGTCGTGTAGCTGACCGTGTAGGTCTCCGACGTTTCCTTCGGGACCGTCGCGATCACGTCGTTCATGCCGATCCCCTCGCGGGCGATCGTCACCGTCTGGATCGCCGCCGCGAAGGCGAGGGCGCGAGCCGACAACGCGTAGGACGTCTCGCCGGTATGGGTCACGATGACGACGCCGTCCTTGGGCCCGACGATCGGCGCGTTCTTCACGAACTGCATCGACGAGACCGCGTGGGCCGACCGGCCGGCGTCCTGCAGCATCGCCGCGCCGAGGTGGGCGGCGTGCTGGCTGGTCCCGGTGCCCACCATCCAGATCCGTCGGACGCGGTGCAGGGCCTCGGCGGCCGCGTGGACCTCCTGCCGGACCGCCCCCGATGTCAGCAGCCGCTCGAGCTCGTCCGGTTGCGAGGCGATCTGGTGAGCGAGGTTGGTGCGGCCGGCCTGCGTCATATGGGGCTCCTCGTGCGCGGTGGCTCGGGAGCCTAGCCGAAGCTCAGAGCTTGCGGAGCACCGCGACCACCTTGCCGGCGATGCGCCCACCGATCATCTCGAACGGCGACATGGTCGGGTTCTCCGGGATGAGCATCACCCGCGGTCCGTCGTGCCCGAGGCGCTTGACCGTCGCCTCGTCCTCGCCCGGACCCGGCAGCAGCGCGGCAACGATGTCGCCGTCGTCGGCGGCCTCCTGCGAGCGCACGACCACGAGGTCGCCGTCGAGGATCCCGGCCTCGACCATCGAGTCACCGGTGACGCGCAACGCGAAGTGGTCGCCCGACGAGGTGAAGTCGGTCGGGACTGCGACGTAGTCCTCGACCTGTTCGGTCGCGAGGACGGGGGCCCCCGCCGCGATCCGTCCCAACAGCGGAACCGGCGTGCCGGTGGCCTTGGCTTCGTCGGTCGCGAGCGTCATCGCTCGAGGCTTGGTCGGGTCCTTATGGAGCAACCCCATCCGCTCGAGGTTCGCCAGCTGCGCGTGGACCGAGGACGAGGACGTGAGACCGACCGCCTCGCCGATCTCGCGCACGGTCGGGGGGTAGCCGCGCTCACGCACGGTCTCACCGATGAAGTCGAGGATGCGCTGCTGGCGAGCGGTGATGTCAGACACGGTCCCTACCCTCCTGACGTGGCCCGATCACGGCTGGAACCCATGGGCCGCAAGGTAGCACCGGTTCCGGGGGAGTGCAAACATATGTTCGACCAAGCCCTTGACACCGAACAGGCGTTCGCCCATCCTGACGCCATGGAGCGAACGTACGTTCGCCGGCGCCGCACCGTCGCCGTGGTTGGCACGGCCCTGGTCGCCGTCCTCATGAGCCCGCTGGCGGCGGGCGCCGTCCGACGGGGGGAACCGTCGGCGCCCGCCGCACAGCAGGTTGTGGTCGTGCAATCCGGCGACACCCTGTGGTCGATCGCCCAACGCGCCCGTCCGGGCGACGATCCCCGTGTGGTCACCGGCGAGATCGCGGCGGTCAACGGGGTGCAACCGGGCGCGCTCACCGTCGGCTCATCGCTCGTCGTTCCGCCCGGTTGACGGGCTCCCCGTGCTAGGGTTCGCGCCGCCACAACATCTTGTGGCTTCTGACGATGCGTTGCCCTTGGTGTGGTGTCGACGACGACCGCGTGGTGGATTCCCGCGCGGCCGACTCCGGCGAGGCCATCCGGCGCCGGCGCCACTGCGGAGCCTGCGGCCGCCGGTTCACGACCTACGAGCGCATCGAGGACGTCGGGCTCGTGCTGATCAAGCGCGACGGCTCGAGGGAGCCCTGGGACCGCGACAAGCTCGAGGCCGGCATCCGCAAGGCCCTGACCGGCCGGCCGGTTACCAACATCCAGATCGATCAGATGCTCGATCGGATCGAGGCGCGGGTCCGCAAGAAGGGGCCCGAGGTGGCCTCCAGCGTGGTCGGGGCCGCCGCCCTCGGCGCCATGCAGCGGACCGACGAGGTCGGGTATCTCCGGTATGCGAGCGTCTACAAGGACTTCCAGGTAGCCGGCGATTTCGAGCGCGAGCTGGGCTTGCTGCTCGAGAAGAAAGAGCCCGCGAAACGACGCAGGGGCTAGTCCCGGCGGGCCATCTCGCGCCCCCGCCACCGATCGTTCGCCTCCGACCCTGGGATACTAGATGTTGTGGTCAGGGAAAAGGTTGGCCACTACCCCTTGACGTC
>Ga0157375_10004071_pt1 | contig 12678 bp, 10 predicted proteins | sample M35metaG_FD_115311 | JGI IMG/M metagenome (GOLD analysis project Ga0157375, IMG submission 115311) | Miscanthus rhizosphere microbial communities from Kellogg Biological Station, Michigan, USA - M3-5 metaG | ecosystem: Host-associated > Plants > Roots > Rhizosphere > Soil | place: USA: Michigan...
CCAAACTCGCGCACTGCAAATGCTATCGCCGATGCCGCGCCTTCGTATGTCTCGAGGTCGGCGACGAACCCGGCCGTTTCTGCGCCTTTCGCTTCGGCGGCAACCTCGGAAACGAAGTCGGCGCGATCGACGAACAGCACCCTGGCGCCCTCGGCCGCCGCACCCAGCGCCACGCCGCGGCCGATGCCCTGCGCCGCTCCGGTCACAATCATGACTTTGCCAGCGAATCGTTGCGTGTTCATGCGGTCCTCGGTGCTGCGTTGGGTGTGAACTTCTCGTAGTGGAAGCTGTTGGGCTTCACGCCGTTGTCGTCGAAATGCCTGCGCACCGCATCGACCATCGGCGGCGGCCCGCACAGGTACACGTCGACATCGCCGTCATTCAAGGCTTCGGCCGGCATGTGCTGCGTCACCCAGCCCTTGTGTGGATGGTTCGAATCCGCATCCGCCACGACGGTGGTGTAGGTGAAGTTCGGAAGCTTCGCCACGTAGGCTTCGATGGCATCGACCTGCACCAGGTCGAGGTCGCGTGTCACGCCGTAGATCAGGTGGACCTTCTGCTGGGAATCAGTACGCGCCAGCACTTCCAGCATCGAGAGGAACGGTGCCAGGCCGGTGCCGCCAGCAAGGAACAGCAGCGGCCGCTCCACGGCGCGCAGATAGAAACTTCCGAGCGGTCCGGCTAGCTCCACCTTGCTGCCCGGCTGTGCGGACTCGAGCCAGGTGCTCATCACGCCGCCGGGGATCTTCTTGATCAAAAAGCTGATCTTCGATTCGCCCGGCGCCGATGAAAACGAATACGAGCGATATTGGCCGCTTCCGGGAACGTCGATGTTGATGTACTGGCCCGGCAGGAACACGGGCGCAGTTGCATCCACGTTCATGTCGAGCACGACGGCTGCATCGTTGTGCTGCTCGATCCTGGACACCGTCGCCGCGAACTTGCTCTGCTCGGTCTTGCATACAGTGGAAGATGCCGGCACTGCAATCACGCAATCGCTTGTCGGCACCATCTGGCAGGTGAGCACGAGGCCGCTGTCTTTCTCGTCTTCGCTCAGCGCGTCTTCGATGTACTCGTCGCCAAGGTCATAGCTGCCGCTCTCGGCGCGGCATTTGCAGGTGCCGCACACACCATCGGAGCAATCCATTGGCAGGTTGATTTTGGCGCGAAAGGCGGCGTCGAGCACCTTCTGGCCCGGCTTGCATTCGACGAAGCGGGTCACGCCGTCCTCGAAGTTCAGTGCAATGTTGTAGCTGGACATGTTGTCTCCTGCTTCCAGTTTCCTTCCTACACTCGACGTCACACGTGGTAGACGTCGAGCACCTGGCGGATGTAGTCGTTCTTCAGCACGATTCTCTTGCTGGAAATCAACAAGCCATCGTCGACCTTTCTCAAGGTGACGAACATCGTGCCGAAAAATTGATCGGTCATTTTGTAGCGGTGGCTGAGCGTGTTGAAGTTGTAGCGCACGTCCACCTCGTTATCGCGTTCGGCCAGCACTTCCACGTTGGTGACGTTGTGGCTGGTACGCGGCTCAGGCATCGAAGCGCCGCTGCGTTCGGTCTTGATGCGAAACACACGGTCTTCCAGGCCGCCACGGTCCGGGTAGTACATGAGCGAGATCTGGCTCTCGTGGTCGTCGATAAGCTGGTCGTCGTCATCCCACGCCGGCATCCAGTAGGTCACGTCCCCGGCATAGCAGGCAAGCCAATCGTCCCACTGGCGGTCATCGAGCAGACGCGCCTCGCGGTACAGCACCGCGCAGATCTTTTGGTAGTCGAAGCTCATGCCAGTGCCTCCGCCTGTTCCTTCTTCAGTGCATCGCGCATCACATGCACCCAGTATTCGTGCTGGCACACGAACAGGCCTTCGTCTTCGCTGCGCTCGCCCGAGATCAGCGGCTTGAGGCCCATGTTCTTCGCGTTCGCGTCCGGGCCTTCGACCCACAGCGGCGCTCCGCGCGAAAGGTCGTTCCACAGCGCGGTGGTGCCGGCGTAGCCAACCTGGCAAGCGCGGAACTCTTCCAGGTCGTCTGCGGTGCCCATTCCAGAGACGTTAAAGAAATCCTCGTATTGGCGGACGCGGGTAGCGCGGTCCGCCGCGCTCTCCCCCTTCGGTGCGAAGCAGAAGATGGAGACTTCGGTCTTGTCGACGCTGAGCGGGCGCACCACGCGAATCTGCGTGCTGAACTGGTCCATCAGGAACACGTTCGGATACAGGCACAGGTTGCGCGTCTGGTTGACGATGAAATCCGCCTTGACTTCGCCGACACGCGCCTTGATTTCATCGCGGTATTGATAGACCGGCCGCACTTCCGGATTCATCGTCTTGGTCCACAAGAGAATGTGGCCGTGGTCGAACCCGTACACGCCTGCTACCGACTTGCTCCAGCTGTTCGCATCCACCGCCTTGGTGCCGTCGACCTTGCGACGGTCCATCGTCGCGGCGTAGTTCCAGTGCACGGTGCTGACGTGGTAGCCGTCGCAGCCGTTTTCCATCTGCATCTTCCAGTTGCCGTCGTAGATGTACGAGGAATTGCCGCGCAACACTTCCAGGCCGTCCGGCGCCTGGTCGACGATCTGGTCGATGATGACCTTGGTCTCGCCGAGATAGTCTTCCAGCGGCATCGCGTCCGCGTTGAGGCTGCCGAAGAGGAAGCCGCGATAGCTCTGAAAGCGCGCGACTTTTTTCAGGTCATGCGATCCGTGAGTATTGAATTGCACCGGATATTCCGTGGTCTTCACATCCTTCACTTTCAGGAGCTTGCCGGTGTTGGAGAAACTCCAGCCATGGAACGGGCAGGTGAAGCTGCCTTTGTTGCCGTGCTTGCGCCGGCAAAGCATCGCCCCCTTGTGGGCGCAGGCGTTGATGACCGCATGCAGTTCGCCGTTCTTGTCGCGAGTGACGACGATGGGCTGACGGCCGATCCACGTCGTGTAGTAGTCGTTGTTGTTGGGAATCTGGCTTTCATGCGCCAGGTACACCCAGTTGCTCTCGAAGATGTGCTTCATCTCCAGTTCGAACAAGTCGGCGTTCGTGAAGATGTCGCGGCGGCAACGGAATACGCCGGCTTCCTTGTCATCCTGGACGGCTGTATGCAGCAGTTCATCCAGTTGCGTGGCTTTGTCGGTAATGACGGACATGTGTGCTCTCCCCATGCGTGCCCCAAACGATGGAGCCCTTGCATTGATATCGGATGATTCTTGCGAAGAATTGGGCGGCGGCAGTGTGACGACGCAGCCGCCGTGTCGGGCGGTTACGCCGTGGCTGACGCACGCAGGCGATGGACAAGCTGGTTGTCCTTGCCCTGCACCAGCGGAGTCAACTCGATGTTGAACTCGATGTCCTTGTACGTATCGGCCTTCATGCCGAGCGCAGTGCCGCCGGTCTTTTCGACCACATGCGGAATCAGGTCTTCGCGAGTGGCGTAGGCGAAGTCGTCCCAGATCAGCGGATCGCCTTCGATGTTGATCTGCGTCGTCAGCTTGCGGTACTTGTCGCTGGTGACGAAGAAGTGCACATGCGCCGGACGGTTGCCGTGGCGGGCGAGCGCGTTCAACAGTTGCTGGGTCGCGCCCTGGGGCGGGCAGCCGTAACCTACCGGCATGAGCGTGCGGAATTCGTACTTGCCATCGGCATCCGTTCGCACCGCACCGCGCAGATTGAAGCTGCTTTGCGCGCCGGTCGGGTCGAAGTGCGAATAGAAGCCCTTCGAGTTGGCGTGCCAGCATTCGACCAGCGCATTGGCAACGGGCTTGCCCTGCGGGCCGGTTACGGTGCCGCGGATGATCAGCGGGCCGGAATCCGCATCGGGGTCGAGATCGATCTTCGACACGCCCTCGCGCTCCGGCGCACCGGCGACATACAGCGGGCCTTCGATGGTACGCGGCGTGCCGCCGTTGATGTCGGCTTCCCGGTCCGCTGCATCCATGCGAATGTCGAGATACTTCTCCAGACCGAGGCCAGCTGCAAGCAACGCCGCTTCGCCGTCCTGGCCGAGCTTGTTGAAATAGTGGACGCCGGCCCAGATTTCATCGGGCGTCATGTCGAGGTCGTCGATGGCCTTGAACAAATCGCCCAAGAGGCGCTGGACAATCTGCTTGGCGCGAGGATTGCCGTCCTGGCTCCCCAGGTTGGTAGCGGCCTTCAGCAGCTCCTGCACTTCCTTCGTCCCGAACACTTTCACGCTCATGATCGTCTGCTCCTGAATCTCATTTTGGGTGGGGTTAACCCTTCATTCAGCATGGGCCCGGGTATGTTTAGAAGGTATAATCGGGTGCTGAAACTGAGTGTGAATGAAGAATAATGGACGCCCGAAAGGCCCGTCCAACACTGATTTAGTATTGGGCCATATCCAGGAGGTATCGAGATGGAGTTGCGGCATCTGCGCTATTTCGTCGCTGTGGCCGAGGAGCGCAATTTCACGCGGGCAGCGCAACGGCTGCATATTGCGCAGCCTCCTCTGAGCCGTCAGATACAACAACTGGAAGAGACCCTCGGCGTACAGCTATTGGAGCGCGGCTCGCGCCCGCTGAAGCTGACGGAGACGGGGAAGTTCTTCTATTCCCATGCCACGCAGTTGCTGGCTCAGACGGCCGAACTCGAATCCATGACGAGGCGCGTGGGCACCATCGAGCGCAGTCTCTCTGTCGGTTTCGTGGGTTCGACCCTGTACGGGATGCTGCCGAAAATCATCCGGCGCTTCCGCGACGAGAACACCACGGTCGAACTCAGCCTCCACGAAATGTCGACGATGGATCAGATCAGGGCGCTGAAGGACGGCCGCATCGATGTCGGGTTCGGCCGCATTCGACATGAGGACGCAAACATACGCCGTGTGATTCTTCGCGAAGAGAAGATGATCGTTGCGCTCCCCGAGGGCCATCCGCTTTCCCTCGCGAAGGCCGTCCTCGCTCTTCGCGACCTGCTCAACGAGACGCTGATCGTCTTCCCCAAGGCACCGCGCCCCAGTTATGCGGACCAGGTGCTTTCGGCATTCAAGGACCGTGCGCTCGAGCCTCGCAAAATATATGAAGTACGTGAGTTACAGATAGCGCTGGGCCTCGTGGCCGCGGGGGAAGGCGTCTCTGTGGTTCCGAGCAGCGTGTACGGCCTGAAGCGAGACGATGTGAGCTACAAGGAGCTGGACGATCCGACGCTCGTCTCGCCGATCATCATGAGCATGCGCATGCTCGACGAGTCGCGCGACATTCGAGAGATGCTCGAACTCATCTACCGGCTGTACGAAGAGGAAAAGATACCCTACGTGCCCCGCACCGACCGTGGGCGGTGATGCTGGATATACCCCGGGAGTATGGCACTAGACGTTATCGGTCTTGGACAAGCGTTTATCGGGCGGGCAATACTGCAACCACCCAACCACTCCGCCCTTTCAGGTATGAACGCCCAAATCACCTCCGTCGAAGCGATTCTGGTTGATCTTCCAACCATTCGCGCGCATCAGCTAGCCATGGCGACGATGCAGCAACAAACCCTGGTCATCGTCCGCCTTCGCTCGAGCGATGGCATCGAAGGTATTGGTGAAGCAACGACCATTGGCGGTCTGTCCTACGGCGAGGAAAGTCCCGAAGGCATCAAGCTCACCATCGACACGTATCTCGCGCCCGCGCTCGCCGGTCTGGATGCAACGAACATCAACGCCGCGATGGCGAAGCTGAACAAGATTGCGCGCGGCAACCGCTTCGCCAAGAGCGCGCTCGAAACGGCGTTGCTCGATGCGCAGGGCAAGCGCCTTGGCGTTCCCGTCGCGACGCTGCTCGGCGGTTCGGTGCGCAAGACGCTGCCGGTCCTTTGGACGCTCGCCAGCGGCGACACGCAGCGCGACATCGAAGAAGCGGAGATGCTGCTGGCCGAACGCCGGCACAACACCTTCAAGCTCAAGATCGGGCGTCGAAGCGTGCGCGACGACGTGGCGCACGTGTCCGCGATCAAGCGCGCGCTCGGCGATCGCGCGAAGGTGACGGTGGACGTCAATCAGGCCTGGAACGAAGCCGATGCTGCGGCCGGCATCGCCATGCTCGAAGCGGCGGGCATCGACCTGATCGAGCAGCCGACGCCACGCGAGCAACGCAGCGCGCTTGCGCGGCTCGCGGCACGCTTTGTCGTGCCGATCATGGCCGACGAAGCCGTCACGGGGCCCGAGGATGCGCTCGAACTCGTGCGAGGCGCATGCGCCGATGTCTTCGCGCTCAAGATCGCGAAGTCGGGCGGTATCTACGGGATGCTGCGCACGGCGGCCGTCGCCGATGCCGCCGGCATCGCGCTGTATGGCGGCACGATGCTCGAAGGGAGCGTCGGGTCCATTGCGGCGGCGCATGGCTTCAGTGCGTTGCCGCAACTCGCGTGGGGCACGGAGTTGTTCGGGCCGCTGCTGCTGAAGGACGACATCGTGACCGCGCGCCCGCAATACCGTGACTTCGATCTGCATTTGCCGGAGGGACCGGGTCTGGGTCTTGCAATCGATGAGGACAAGCTCGCCTTCTATCGCCGCGACAGCGATCGCGTCAAGCCGAAACTCGTAGCATCCAACTGATCCAGCGCTTTTCATGACGTGCGCCGGCCGCGGCACCGGGCCGGCGCACGCACGCACGCACTTCAAGGAGACACCATGCTTTACCTCGTAAGAATGGACGTTCATCTGCCACATGACATGCCCGGCGCCCAGGCCGAAGAAATCAAGGCGCGCGAGAAGGCTTATTCGCAAGACCTGCAGCGGCAGGGCAAGTGGCAGCAACTGCATCGCGTGGTCGGCGAGTATGCGAACTACAGCGTTTTCGATGTAGAGTCGCATGATGAACTCCATACGCTGCTGTCGGGACTGCCGCTCTTTCCTTATATGACCATGCAGGTCACCCCGCTTGCGCGTCATCCTTCTGCTATTCGCTGACATATCGACTATTCATGAGCGTTCACGGCCGAGAAAAGGTAGCGGGTAGCAGCCTGCGGGATGACTGGTCCCTTTCTGCGGTAACCGCGGGCCTTTTGGCCGTGCTCATCTCCTATGCGGGGCCGCTGGCGATCCTCTTCGAAGCAGGAAGGTCGGCTCACGCCAGCAACGCGACGGTTGCATCGTGGGTGTGGGGAATCTCGATCGGATCGGCGGTCTGCGGCATCACGCTAAGCTGGTTGCTCAAGCAGCCGATCATCACTGCATGGTCCGCACCCGGCACGGCGCTCCTTGTCACGCTCTTTCCCGCGCTACCGCTCAACGAAGCAGTGGGCGCATATATCACCGCTGCGCTGATCATCCTGGCCCTGGGTGCTTCAGGGTACTTCGACCTCGTCATAAGGAAGATTCCACCGGGCATCGCGTCCGGGATGATGGCGGGCATACTGTTTCAATTCACGACCGGCGTCTTCAAGGCGGTATCGGTCGACCCCGTGCTCGCGCTAGGCATGGTAGCGGCCTACGTCATCTTCCGGCGGCTGCTTTCGCGTTATGCCCTCATCCTGGTGTTGGTGTTTGGCAGCGTCTTCGCCGTCGTGCACGGCACGGCGCATTTCGAATCGGTGAGTCTTCAGATCACGCGGCCCGTATTTACAATGCCGCATTGGAGCTGGCAATCGACTGTCAGTCTCGCGCTGCCTTTGGTGCTCGTTAGCCTGACCGGTCAATTCCTTCCGGGGCTCGCCATTCTAAGGGTGTCCGGCTACCAGACGCCCGCGCGTCCCGTCTTGATGATGACTGGCGCCGTCTCGATGCTCGTTGCGCTGTTCGGCGGGATCACCGTTGTCATCGCCGCCATTACCGCGGCGCTTTGTACGGGGACTGATTCACATCGCGATCCGGATAAGCGTTACATCGCAGGTATCGCCAATGGCGTCTTCTATCTGCTCGGTGGCACCTTTGCGGGGACAGTCGTTCTCCTTTTTTCCGCGCTTCCGAAGGGCTTCGTGGCGGTGCTTGCGGGTCTCGCACTGCTCGGCGCTACGCTGTCGAACCTGATTGCGCTCGTACAGGATGAACAGCATCGGGAAGCGTCTTTCATCACCTTTGTAGCCACTGCTTCGGGCATGAGCTTTCTCGGCCTCGGGTCCGCGTTCTGGGGCATCGTGATCGGCTCCTTGGCTCATCTTGTCCTGGGCGTGGCGCACAGACAGAAGCGCAATTAGCCGCCGGTCGGGTACTAGCGGGGTGCGTTCGACTCGTCGCTGGCGCATGGTTCGTATCGACCAGTCGGACGCAATGCAAAGCCGCTTCAAAGGCTCACTCGATTGACTCGCCATTTCCGCGAAATGCGCTACCTCTTCAAAAGGCGGTGACAAGACCAGAAGTTTCGCGGGCTCAGCTCGTTGGTCGGGTGCTAGTTTCAAGAGGACGATGCACTAAGAGTTCGAGAGCCTCCGACAAAGATGCGTGGACGAGCGAGACCTTCGCTTCAACAGGGACGTCGGTAGTAGATTCGTTACTTGCAGAGCAAGGCTCTTCGACGGCGCGAGTCGGTACTGGCACCTCGACCGTCTCACGCGCCATGTGGAATAAGTATCCGTCATCCATATCCCACCCTTTGCCGCAGTTTCCACGAGATTCATGGAGGACTTTGAGGGGCACAAGCGGCCGTCAGGAGGGGATGTGCCGAATATCTCAGTTGCGTACAGCAGCAGCTTCGGTCAGCGCCGGAGCCGCGTTGCCTGCAAGGTCGGCGTTATCGTGCTGGGCGGATCGACGCTGATTGATCAGGGAAACGGCAAGCACAGCGATGACACCCGGGACAGCGATCGCGAGGAAGTTGTGCTGAAGCGGCAGCGCCATGCTGACGAGCACACCGATGACGATCGGCGCGAGAATCGCCCCGCTGCGCCCGACTCCGGACGCCCAGCCGATGCCCGTCGCCCGCACCGCCATCGGATAGAACTGGCCGGCGAACGCATAGGTCACGATCTGCGTCCCGATGGTCGATGCGCCCGCGAGCCCGACCAGCACGAAGAGTGCCCACGTCGGCACCTTGAAGCCGAGCAGGCTGATCGACACCGCCGCCAGCGCGTACATCGCGACCAGCACGTACTTGATGTTGAATCGATCAGCCATCCATCCGCCGCTGATTGCGCCGATCATCGCGCCGAAGTTGAGCACCAGCACGAACGTCAACGCCGAGCCGAGACTGTGTCCAGCGCTTGCCATGAGCTTGGTCAGCCACGAACTCAACGCATACACCATGAACAGGCACATGAAGAACGCGGTCCAGAGCATGACCGTGCTGAAGCCACGACCGTCGGTGAACAGCTTGCCGATGGGCGGCGCACGTCTGGTGTCTTCCCCCGGCAGCGCGAAGCGGTCGCTCTCCTGCGGCTGGTAGCCGGGCTCGATGCGCGAGACGATTGTCTTCAGCGTATCGATGCGGCCCGACCTGATGAGAAACGGCATCGACTCGGGCATCCACTTCAGGATCGCCGGGACGAGCAGAATCGGCAGGCCGGCGGCGATGAACACCGACTGCCAGCCGAAGCGCTCGATCAACCCTTTGCCGAGCAGCGCCGCAAGCATGCCGCCCACCGAATAGCCGCTGAACATCAGCGTCACCATCGTGCTGCGGATCTTGCGCGGCGAATATTCGGTCATCTGCGCGACGACGTTCGGCATCACACCGCCGATGCCAAGCCCCGCGAGAAAGCGCGTGACGCTGAACATCACGGGATCGCTGGTGAAGCCCGCGGCGGCCGTGAAGACGCTGAAGAGCACGATGCAGATGGCGATGGTACGTTTGCGGCCGATGCGGTCGGCGATCGTTCCGAGGAATACGGCGCCGAACATCATGCCGAACAGCGCGGCGCTGACCATGAAGCCTGCGCTGGTCGGCTGGACGCCCATGTCCTTCATGATCGACGGCAATGCGATACCGGCGACGGCGAGATCGTAGCCGTCGAAGATGATGATCAGCGCGCACCAGCAAAGCACGAGTGCGTGGAAGCCCTTGAAGCGGGCATCGTCGGCTAGTTTGTGAACATCGATTTGACGCATGCGATATCTCCTTCGCTGTCGGTCTGAAACGCTAACGGGCGCTTGATAGAACCCTGGAGGTCCCCGCCTTGAGGGCACGACAAAGCCGTGGGCGCGAGGCAAAGAAGCGCTCACGCTCACTCAAGATCTGGAAAGGTTGCTGAATTGGCTTTGAACGTCGGCTCTTGTTCGCGCCGTCAAGTAACGGTGCTTGCCGTTTTTTTATGATCGTCTTGGCTTGAAACTGACAAACTCCGGCTGGCCGATTCTTCGATCGATTCCAGCCGGCTCTCAGGCTGAACAGCTCGCTACGAACTCAGTGCGCCGCCGCAAGATTGCGATCGATCACGCCGGGACTCGTGCGAATCGCGATGACCGCCAGCAGCGCTGCGACGAGCGGCAAGGCCAGCGCCATAAAGAAACCGCTCGGGCCGCCAAGCGCCAGCACGCTGCCACCGACCGCCGATCCCGCGATCGCACCGACGCGCCCCATGCCGATGGCCCATCCGGTGGCGGTGGCACGCAGCGTCGTCGGATAGGCGCCGACCACGAGATAGTTGAGCGCAATCTGCTGGCCGCCGATGCCGAGCCCCGCCGCGCCTGCCAGCACGAACACGAGGCCCCAGGCGGTACCCGCATATGAAAGCCCGATCGAAATCGCGATGCCTAGCGCGAGGAGCGCGATCAGCAGGCGCCGCGTGTTGATCCTGGGAAGGAGAATGGAAAGCGGAATCGCGCACACGATGAAGACCGCGTTCACGACCACCGTACCCATCGGCGCCTGCGCGGCAGGGAGCCCTGCGGCCTTGAGGACGGTCGGCAACCAGGAGAGCAGCATGAACCACGCGATCCAGTTGAGCAGATAGACGGCCCAGATGGCGATCGTGTTGCGTGCGTTGCCATTCGTGAAGAGTGCTGAAACGCTTGCGCGCGAGGCCGCCGCCTCCGGCGCCTTGAATGCGATGTCGGCGGGCAGCGCTGCGGGCACGATCCGGCTTAGCACCCGTCGTGCCGCCTGCATGCCGTTCGTGCGCGAGCGGCTCACGAGGTAATTGAGCGACTCGGGCAGCGCAAAGTAAAGCACGACGAGCAGCACGAGCGGCGCCGCGCCGCCCACGACGAACACGCCTTGCCATCCGATGACCGGCATCATGCGCGCAGCAAGCAGTCCGCCGAGCATCGCGCCTGCGGGCAGCCCCAGCAGCACGCCGGTCATGATCGCGCCGCGATGCCGGGCGGGTCCGAATTCGGCGGCGAGCGCGAGCAGCACCGGCGTGCAGCCGCCCATGCCGAGCCCCGCGATGAAACGCAGGATCAAGATGTGGCTGGTGCTCCCGGCGAACGCGGTCAGCAGCGAAGCGACGCTAAAGAGCGCGACGCCGCCAAGCAGCGCCGGGCGCCGTCCCACGCGGTCGCCGAGCAGGCCGAGCGTCATTGCGCCGATTGTCATGCCGAGCGTGCCTGCGATGAGAATCGGCGCGAGGTCGCCGGGCCGCAGGTCGAATGCCGCGATGATCGCGGGTCCGGTGTATGCAATCGCCTGGGTATCGAAGCCGTCGAACAAGGTCGTGACGAAGCAGAGGATGAAAATCATCCATTGGTACGGGCGAATAGGCTCCCGGTCGATCAGCGACGATACGTCGAGTGGCGTGCTCATTATGTCTCCGTGCGTTTGGCGCTTTGTTCTGGTTGGCTTGATGGATCACTGCCGGGCCAGAATAGGCGAGCCAAACACACGCCGTCCAATACTGATCGAGTCTCGGTCCATACCCAGAGCGCATGATGGGCTAGTCGTACTTTCCGTGCGGTTTCTGGCGGTTCAATCCTTGATTGAAGCGGTCTTCAGGCTCGCAAAGGAGGTCCATGTCTGCTTCGATTGACCGTTGACGTTTGCGAGTAGTGGATTTGCGTCGGACAGCAAGTTGCATTGCCGCGACTTGAAAGCGGCCTGTAGCGGTGACGTTTTACGGGAGGCGAAAGCGAATACATGGCCGCCGGGACGCGATTGATCCGTGGTCCGCGGACGATAAGCTATTGGGAATCCGGCGATTTCTTCTGCGAGAATCCAGAAACGGTCACGGCTACGCGCTCGGGAAGGTGCCGCGCTTCCCGCGTGGCCAGCACGCGGGAAGCGCAGTTCAACACGACGCGGCGCGTCGTCTTCGGTCGGTCCGTCAGGCGGTTTTTTCCGAAGCGGCAGGGAACGGCAGCGACTGAATCCGCCTGCCGGTGGCCGCGAAGATCGCGTTCGCTACCGCCGGTCCGACGGGAGCGACACCCGGCTCGCCGACACCCGTCGGCGCTTCGCCCGACTGCACGATATGCACCTCGACCTTGGGCATCTCGGCGAACCGCAGCACCTGGTAGCCGTCGAAGTTGTTCTGCTCGACCTTTCCGTCCTTCAGCGTGATCGCGCTGTGCAACGCCGCGCCGAGACCGAAGCCGATACCGCCTTCCATCTGTGCGGCAATGACGTCGGGGTTGATCGGCGTACCGCAATCCACCGCACAGACGACGCGTTCCACTTTCACGTTCCCGTCCTTGTCGACGGAGACTTCCGCGACCTGCGCGACGAACGTCTTGAACGCCTCGGCCACCGCAATACCGCGCCCGCGGCCCTTCGGCAACGGCTTGGCCGGGTCCCAGCCCGCTTTCTGCGCGGCGAGTTCGAGCACGGCCCGCATGCGCGGTTCGTGCGCGAGCAGATCGCGGCGGAAGAC
>Ga0157375_10004074_pt1 | contig 12673 bp, 9 predicted proteins | sample M35metaG_FD_115311 | JGI IMG/M metagenome (GOLD analysis project Ga0157375, IMG submission 115311) | Miscanthus rhizosphere microbial communities from Kellogg Biological Station, Michigan, USA - M3-5 metaG | ecosystem: Host-associated > Plants > Roots > Rhizosphere > Soil | place: USA: Michigan...
GAACGCGATCTGGATCTGCTCGCGCCGCTGGCGAAGCAGAATCTCGTCCACGTGTTCCTCTCGGTCACGTCGCTCGACAACCAGCTCGCGGCCAAGCTCGAGCCGCGCGCCAGCGCGCCGCACCGGCGCATCGAAGCAATCGGCGCGCTCAACGCGGCCGGCGTGCCCTGCGGCGTGCTCGTCGCCCCGATCATCCCGATGCTGACCGACCGCTGGCTCGAGCAGATTCTCGAGCGCGCCCACGCTGCCGGCGCGCGCGCGGCGGGCTACACCGTGCTGCGCCTGCCGTGGGAGCTGAAGGATCTCGTGCGCGAGTGGCTCGAACTGCATTTTCCGGAACGCGCCGAACACGTGCTCAGCCTCGTGCGGCAGATGCGCGGCGGCCGCGACAACGATGCGCGCTTCGGCTCGCGCATGCGCGGCGAAGGCCAGTTCGCCGAATTGATCCGCCAGCGTTTCGCGATCGCGTGCCGGCGGCTGGGCTACTTGCGCACGCGCAATATCACGCTGGATTGTTCGCGGTTCGAAGCGCCGCGCGCCGCGTCGCCCCAAGCCGAACTGTTCGGCTCGCGCTGATCGTTACTTCGTGATCAGTTGGGCTTCGGCGCGCTGAAACAGTATCCAGGACGTGGCGATGTACTTGTCGCCACCCTTGGGCACGTTGCCACGGTGCGTGTGGGTGAACGCGGCCGGCGCGATCAGCAGGCTGCCGGTGCGCGGCACGATCTTGCGCTGCTGGTACAGGAATTCGGTTTCGCCTTCGCCGAAGCCCTCGTTGAGATAGATCGTCCACAGCAGCGTGCGGTGCAGGTTCTCGCAGGCCGGGTCGTTCAGTTGCGGATGCAGTTCGCAATGCCAGCGCGGATAGGCGCCCTGGTCGGCAATGTATTTCTGGATGTTGATCGCGCCGGGACGGAACGTGCGCCTCGCCAGCGCGGTCAGGCGCTCGTCCGGCAGCGCCGCCAGGGTTTCCGGATCGAGCAGCGCCATCTCGCCGCTGGCATTCTTCATCTTCAGCCAGAGCGGAGCGAGCACCGTATAAGGGTACTTGCGCAGGTAGCGTTTGAGCCCCTCGAGCATTACCGCATTCAACAGACGTTCGGCATCGGCCCATTGCGGTTGCGTGCTGATCGTGATGTCCCAGCTGTTCTTGACCGTCGTGTCGACGCCGCCGCCGGTCGCGCCGCGCGTAGCGCTGCCACTGGCCTCGAAGCGCTGGATCAGGGCGGCGCACGCCGCCGGGTTGAGCAAGTCTGGATAGATCTCGACGAAGTCGCCGCTGCTGCCGTTCATGCCGATCTGACCTTGGTCCGGAGCGCCATCATATTGCTTCGCGGCCGTCGCTGGCACCGTCGGCAGGTATGCGCTCTGCTGACACAAGGCTGGCAGCAGGCCGGGCGCAACATCTGCCGCGTGCGAACCGCACGTCCTGCAATCACTGGAGCCCGCCATGTTGAATCCGAACGTCCCCGCCTGGTTCGAAATCCCGACCACGGACCTCGACCGCGCCCAGCGCTTCTACGAAGCCATCCTCACGCAACCGCTGAAGCGCGAGCGCTTCGGCGGCACCGACATGGTCGTTTTCCCGGGCGGCGCGAAACCGAACGCCAGCGGCGCCTTGATCAAGCTCGACGACTGCGAGCCGACCGTGCACGGCAGCATCGTCTATCTCAGCGTTGCCGACCTCGAGCCGGTGCTCGATCGCGCTGAACGTCACGGCGGCGACACGCTGGTCGGGCGCACCGCACTGCCCGAGGGCATGGGCTTCTTCGCCCAGTTCCGCGATTGCGAAGGCAATCGCGTCGGCCTGTGGTCGCCGTCATGATGGCCATCCGGCGGCCCCTCTCGGCCATCCCGGGCTTGGGGGAGTCTCTCTCGGCCATCCTTGGCCTCCGAGACACTTGGGCTCCTGCCCGTCGCACTTGGGCTCCCGGCCGGCGCCTGTTCCTGCGTCATGGTGTGGGCGCGGCATTGTTCGCCGCGCTGGCGCAGTCGCAAGCGCCGGCGGCGGCCACGACCGCGCTGTTTCGCAACCAGTTCGTCGAGAACACGACTGGCCGGCGCTGTTGCGCGGTCATCGAATTGCGCCAGTACACTCTGGTCCCCGGCCGTTTCGACGACTTCGCGAAACTGTTCGAAGACGAATTCGTCGATCCGCTCGAGGCCGCGGGCATGACCGTGATCGGCCAGTTCCACGACCTCGACGATCCGAACCGTTTTGTCTGGTTGCGTGGATTCCGCGACATGCCGTCGCGCGCCGAAGCGCTGGAAGCGTTCTACGGCGGTCCGCTATGGAAGGCGCGACGCGATGCAGCGAACGCGAACTTCACCGACACGGACAACGTCCTCCTGTTGCGTCCGGCGGCGCCGGATTTAGGCGTTGACCTGGATGGTCTGCAGCGCGCCGCAAGCGGCGCGCAAGCCGACGCTGACCGTGGACTGGTCGTCGTGACCGTGTACAGCCTCAATGAGGCCACGGCGAATTCGTTCCCGCGCTACTTCGAGCAGGAGCTGAAGCCGGCGCTGGCGCGAGGCGGCGTCGCGGTCACCGCGGCGTTCGAGACCGAGACGAGTCCAAACAACTTTCCGCGCCTGCCGGTGCGCGAAGGCGAACGGGTCTTCGTCTGGATCGCGCGCTTCGCCGATCGGCAACGCGGCGATGCGGCGTTGCAGGCACTGACGCAATCGGCGCAGTGGCACGAGCAGATTGCGCCCGGGCTCGAACGGCGGGCGAAGGCGACGCAGGTGTTGCGTCTGGCGGCGACGCCGCGGTCGTTGTTGCGCGGGTAGGCGGCTGCGACGAGGTGAGTCGGTGTCGCGCTCGGTCGATGCATCTTTCTACGCGTGGATTGCTGAAAGTCCCCCTCACCCCTTGCCCTCTCCCACGAGGGGAGAGGGGGAGTTGGTGTCGCGCTGGGTCGATGCATTTTTTTGCGTGCGGATTGCTGAAACTCCCCCTCACCCCTTGCCCTCTCCCACGAGGGGAGAGGGGGAGTCGGTGTCGCGCTGCGCGCGACTTCGGTATGTGATAGAAGCGGGGGGATGCGCCGTGCCGACCGACTGTTCCTGATCATCCATGCGCTGCGAGGACGCCGCACGGCTTTACCCGCGCGCCGGCTTGCCGAAACGCTCGGTGTGTCGTTGCGCACGGTCTATCGCGACGTCGCCGATCTGCAGCTGTCCGGTGTGCCGATCGAAGGCGAAGCCGGCGTCGGCTACGTGCTGCGCAAGGGTTCGGACATTCCGCCGCTGATGTTCAACGCCGATGAGCTCGAAGCACTCGTCGTCGGAACGCGCTTCGTGCGCTCGTTCGGAGGCGAACGGCTGGCGCAATCGGCCCAGGCCGCGCTGCTGAAGATCGAAGCGGTGCTGCCGCCGGAGCTGCGCGCGCGGACGCGGCGCTCGCGCATCTTCGCGCCGCCGCGCGGCGATCGCCTCGAAGCCAGCGGCGTGATCGACCGGCTGCACGCGGCGATTGGCGGCAATCGCGTGCTGCAACTGGAATATCGCGACAAGTCCGGCCGCGTCAGCGCGCGCGCAGTCGAGCCGTTATGCCTGGCATTCTGGGGCGGCGCATGGACGCTCGGCGCGTGGTGCCGCCTGCGCGAGGATTTCCGCAATTTCCGCCCCGACCGGATCGTGACGTTCAGTTCGAGCGACGAAGTTTTCATCGAAACCACCGAGCGCGGACTGGCCGCTTACCTGCGCCATGTCGGCGGCGATCCCGACGCGGCCGAAGCGTGATGCGGACGGATCCGACTCGCGACTGCGCGATCTGCTCGCCGGCGCATCGATCGCCGGACTGCTGTTGCCGGAAGCGGTCGCCTATTCGGGCCTTGCCGGCCTGCCGCCCCAGGCCGGCGTCATCGGCCTGTTTGCCGGCCTGGTCTGCTATGGCCTGATCGGCCGCAGCCGCCACGCGATCGTGTCGGCGACGTCGTCGTCGGCCGCGGTACTCGCCGCGGCGACGCTTGCGCTCGCCGCGGACGACCTGGCGCAGCGCATCGCGCTGGCGTCAATCCTCGTCGCCGCCACCGGTGTCGCGTTCCTGTTCGCCGGCGGACTGCGCCTCGGCGCGATGTCGAACCTGATTGCGCGGCCGGTCCTGCGCGGCTTCGCCTTCGGACTGGCTCTGGTCATCGTGCTCAAGCAGTGGCCGCATCTGGTCGGCATGCCGGCGCATGCCGGCGGATTTGTCCCGCTGCTGATCGAAGTCCTGAGCGGCATTCATGCCTGGCATGCCGCCACTCTGGGCTGCGGCGTTGCCGCGCTGCTGATCCTGTTCGCCTGCCAGAAGATCCGTTACGCCCCGGGAGCCTTGTTCGTGATCCTCGCCAGCATCGCGGCCTCGCCGTGGCTGGCCGCGCACGGCGTCGCCGTGACCGGGCCGATCGACCTGTCCCCCGCGCGCATGACATTCACGCTGCCGCGTAGCGAGCAGTGGCTGACGCTGACCGAGGTTGCGTTCGCGCTGATGTTCATCCTGTACGCGGAATCGTACGGTTCCATTCGGACGTTTTCGCTCAAGCACAACGATGCGATGCAGCCCAACCGCGATCTGGTCGCATTGGGCGTCGCCAACCTGTTGTCCGGTCTGCTGCACGGCACGCCGGTCGGCGCCGGCTACTCCGCCACCGCGGCCAACGAAGCCGTCGGCGCGCAGTCGCGCCTCGCCGGTCTGTGCGCCGCCGCCATCGTGCTGGTCCTGCTGCTGCTGTTCCTTCACTGGATAGAACGTATCCCGCAGCCGGTGCTCGCGGCCGTCGTGATCCACGCTGTCAGCAAGTCGCTGCGCGTGAGTGTGTTCCGCGACTACTTCCGCTGGCAGCGCGATCGCCTCGTCGTGGTGACGGCCGTGCTGGCGGTCCTGGCTTTTGGCGTGCTCGACGGATTGCTCGCAGCGATCGCCTTCAGTCTGGCGATGTTGCTGCGCGAGCTGGCAAGTCCGCGGCTCGCCGTGCTCGGCCGCGTCGGCGAGCACGACTACGTCAATGTGTTGCGCTACCCGAACGCGGCGAGCGTGCCGGGCATGCTGGTGTTGCGGCCGGAGGAGCCGCTGTTCTTTGCCAATGCCGAACCCCTGCTGGTGATGGCGCGTGAACAGGTGCTGCAGCACCCTGACGCAGAGGTGGTCGTGCTGAGCCTGGAAGAGTCGCCGGACCTCGACAGCACGGCGCTCGAAGCGTTGGGCGAATTCTGCACATGGCTCGCGGCGCGCGACATCGGCATTCGACTTGCCCGACTCAAGGAAGCCAGCCGCGACGCGCTGCTGCGCGCGAGCCTCGAGCAGGTGACGCCATCGGCCCTGGATTACTCGAGCGTCGACGACGCTGTCCGGGGAGAGCGCACCGGCGGCGGCATCGGGTAGCCCATCCATCGGCACTCCCCGAAGCGCGAAAGGATGCGATCATTGCCCGATTGCGACCCTTGGGAAATCTTGAGATGAGGCACTGGCTCGGAACGGTGGTATTCGCCGCGATGGCGATCGTGACAACGGCGCATGCGCAATCGGCGACGGCCGAATCGGCGGACGATCGCTTCAAGGCGCTCTACACGCAGGAATGGACCTGGCGCCGCGAGCAGTTTCCGGGACTCGACAGCGAGGACCGCGAAGCCAGCGCGCACGACGATCGCCTGCCGGCGGTCGATGCCAAGGCGCAGGCGGCGCGGCTGAAATACTGGAACGACGTGCTGCGCCAGCTCGACGGCATCGCCGCCGCCGACCTGTCGGCCGACAACAAGGTCAACCTGGCCGTATACCGTCCGCAGATCGAAAACCTCGCCGCGGAAATCCGCTTCCGCCTGTACGAGATGCCGTTCAACAGCGATTCGCAGTTCTGGTCCGACCTGGGCTTCATGGCGAACCGGCCGTTCAAGAACGCGCGCGACGCCAGCAACTACATCGCGCGGCTGAACGACGTGCCGCGCTATTTCGACGAGCAGATCGTCAACATGCGCGCTGGCATCAAGCGCGGGTTCACGGTGCCGCGCGCCGTGCTCGACGGGCGCGACGTATCCATTTCCACAATTGCAGAAGTCAAGAACGCCGAGGAAAGCGATTTCTACAAGCCGTTCAAGCAGCTGCCGGCGGGCATTCCCGCCGACGAGCAGGCGCGCCTGCGCGCCGATTGCGTCAAGGCGATCCGCGACCGCGTCGTGCCTGCGTTCGGAAAGCTGCTCAAGTTCTTTCGCGACGACTACGTGCCGCATGCGCGCAAGACGCTCGCAGCCGAGGCGGTGCCCGACGGCACGGCCTGGTACCGGCAGCAGATCCGCCAGTACACGACGCTCGACCTGGATCCGGAGGCGATCCACCAGATCGGCCTGAAGGAAGTCGCGCGCATCGACGCGCAGATGCAGGAAACGATGAAGGCGACCGGTTTCAACGGCGACTTCCCGGCGTTCCTGAAATTCCTGCGCAGCGATCCGCAGTTTGCCGCGAAGACGCCGGACGAGCTGATGATGCGCGCGTCGTGGATCGCCAAGCGCGTCGACGGCAAACTTGCGCAGTATTTCGGCCTGCTGCCGCGCGGGCGCTTCGGCATCGAACCGGTGCCGGCCGCGATCGCACCGTTCTGGACTGCCGGCCGCGGCGGCGCGCACACGTACTGGCTCAACACCTACGACCTGCCGTCGCGTTCGCTGTACAACCTGGTCGCGCTGACCTTGCACGAATCGGCGCCCGGACATTCGTTCCAGGGTTCGCTGGTCGAGGAACAGAAAACCGTGCCTGACTTTCGTCACGAATACATTTCGGCCTACGGCGAGGGCTGGGCGCTGTACTGCGAAAAGCTCGGCAAGGAAATGGGCATCTATCTCACGCCGTACGACGATTTCGGCCGCCTGACCTACGAGATGTGGCGCGCCGCCCGCCTGGTCATCGACACCGGCGTGCATCACAAGGGCTGGACGCGCGCGCAAGCGATCAGCTTTCTCGCCGACCATACCGCGCTGAGCCAGCACGAGGTCGAGACCGAGGTCGATCGCTACATTTCCTGGCCGGCGCAGGCGCTGTCGTACAAGCTCGGCGAGATCAAGATCCTGGAACTGCGCGCGCTCGCCGAGAAGGAACTTGCCGACAAGTTCGACATCCGTGCGTTCCACGACGCCGTCCTCGGCATCGGCTCGGTGCCGCTGCCGGTGCTCGAGCAGCACATCAAGGCGTTCATCGCCGAGCAGAAGACCAAAACCGCCGAAAAGTCCTGAATCTTGCTGGGTTCACGGCGCGCGCCCGAGTCGCTCGGTAGCGCCGGGGCGTGGCGGCGCTCCGGGAGCACACCGTTGTGCCCCCGCGCGGGCGGCGAATCCGTGTTCGTACGAGCCGTGCCAGGCGGCAAAAAAGAATGTAAATGAGCAAGAAAGCGATAGAAAAGGACTACCACGTCACACTTTCGTGAGTTACAGTGCCGCCCCGTCGCGCGGACTACGGTTTCATCCGTCTGCGGACTGGCAGCCAACTCAACCTCCAGGGGGTAGCACATGAACGTGCGGAACACTGGTTTCCTCGTTGTCGTTAGCGCATTGGTTCTCGGCGCAGGTCTGGCGCGCGCCGCCGATCCCGACGAGAACTACCAAAGCCACCTCCAGCGCAGCGACATCCCCGCGTCGGTCGGCAGCGACAGCGCCGAGTCGCCGATGGGCCGCCTGGAGGCACGCAAGGCGACGATCGGCGGCAACGTCAGCCCCGAGGCGCGCGGCCTCGTCCTGAAGGAAGCTGCTCGCATCCAGAGCAAGAAGGCCCCGACGGTCGGTGGCGCGTGGACTTCAATCGGCCCGACCAATATCACGCGCTTCCAGAATGGCGTGAACAAGGCCAAGGACAACAGCGGCCGCATGCGCACGATCCTGCCGGATCCGCGCCCGCAAAAAGCCGACACGGTCTATCTGCTGACCTCTGGCGGCGGCTTGTGGAAGACGACGAATTTCAGCGCCTCGCAGCCCAAGTGGGTGCCGAAGACCGATGGCATCTATGCCACTGCCGGCGGCGGCGCGGCGTTCGGGCGTACGCCCGACGTGCTCTACATCGGCTCCGGCGATCCGTTCGATCTCGGCGTCGGCGGCATCATGTACAAGTCGACTGACGGCGGCGATACGTGGTCGGCACCGGTTGGACTGCCCGGCGTGTCGGAAGTCCTCGACGTCAAGGTCGATACGTCGGTCGGCTCGACGACAGCGGATGACATCGTGCTCGTCGGCACGGATGTCGGCCTGTACCGGTCCAGCGACGGCGGCGCTACCTACAACTATGTCTCGGTCGATCCAGGCTTCGAGGCTTTCCTGGCCGGCTTCGGCTACTTTCCGGAGGACTGGAGCCTGCTCAAATCGAGCACAGGCTGGCTCGTGTCGCGGGCCTACTGGACGGTCTGTCCGAACTGCTACGAATTCACGGTTGTCTACTATTCGACCGATCAGGGCGCATCGTGGGACTACATCCAGGATACCGGCGACCTCGGATTCAATTTCAACACCGGCCGCACGACGCTCACGGGCGGTGGCCCCGGCACCAGCATCGTGTACGCGCTTTCGTCGGAATACGACGGCAGCAACCAGCGCGACATCTACAAGTCGACGGACGGCGGCCAGAACTTCACTGCGCTCGGCGTGAATGCGAAAGCCCCGACGAATCCGAACATCTTCAACACCGATGTCAACCTCATGCATGGCCAGGCCTGGTACAACCAGATGATCCTGTCCGATCCAGCGGATCCGAGCGGCAATACCGTGTATGCGGGCGGCAACTACAGTTCGGCGGTTAGTCGCGACGGCGGCAACACCTGGACGCTGCTGACCAACTGGCTCGGCAGCCTGTCGGCCTACCAGGGCGGCGGTCCCGGCACGAACTACAACCTGCCGTATGCGCACGCGGATTTCCACGCGGCCGCGGTCTCGATGGCCGGCAAGGCCCCGCGTATCTTCTTCGGCAACGACGGCGGCATCTTCTACAGTGACGACGGCGGCAAGTCGTTCAACGACAACGCCAACCAGGGCCTGGTTACGTCGCTGATCTACTCGCTCTCGGTCGGTCCGGTGCATCCGGACAACACGCTGATCGGCCTGCAGGACAACGGCACGCTGTTCCGCGTCAACAAGGGCACGTTCACCGGGTCGATCGGCGGCGACGGCTTCGGCACCGGCTGGAGCCAGGCCAACGACGACATCTCGATGGGCAGCTTGTACTACCTGGACATCCGCCGCTGGAAATCCAATCCGCCGAACAACCAGGCGAAGTACGACAGCCTGCTGAACACGTCGAACCTGGCGGGCGACGCGCCGGATTACCTGTGGTACTACGACTCGTACTTCAACACGCCGATTACGACGCCTACGGCGACTGCCGATCCGACCGGACACGTGTTCTTCACGAACACGGCGCACTACGCGCTGAAAACCAGCGATGGCGGCGACAGTTGGAGTGCGGTCTGGACGTCGCCGGGCAGCACCGCGATCCGGTCGGCCAGCCACACCCTCGGCGTCGCGCCGGATAGCCTCGATCATATCGGCTTGGCCGGCGCCTCCGGCAATGTCGTGTTCACGCATGATGGCGGCGCCAACTGGACGACGCAGAACCTGATCACGCTGGTGCCGGGATGGCCCGGCTTCAACACGACGGTTGCGATCGCCAGCTATCACGATGTGATGTACGTCGGCAACGAAAACACGACGGCGGGCCCGCACGTCGCGCGCAGCGGCGACGGTGGCAACACCTGGGCCGATGCAACCGGTGACCTGCCACAACTGCCGGTCAACAAGGTCGTGGTCGATCCGAATGACAGCAGCGGCAACACTGTCTATGCCGCGAACTGGATCGGCGTCTATCGCACGACCAACGGCGGCGCCAACTGGGCGCGCGTCGGCACCGGGCTGCCACTGGCGATGGTCAGCGACCTGTACTTCGAGCCGCATGGCAAGTTCCTGCGCATCGCCAGCTATGGCCGCGGGTTGTGGGAATTGCCGCTGCCGCTGCAGTGATGCCGGCGCAGTGAGCGAACCGAGGCCGCCGAGAGGCGGCCTCGGCATTGTTGCCGTATCCTTTCTCGCTTCCTCGAGGGCTTCATGCGCATGACGTCATCCCTAGCGTTGCGGCGGGCGCAACTGTTGTTCGCCGCGCTCGCCTGTGCCGCCAGCGTGCCGGTATTCGCCGGCGCGGAGTTCAGCGCAGTGACAAAAAACACGAACTCCGGAACCCGATTGCCAGCGTTCGGCAATGCCACCGTGGACGGCCGCGTCGACAACGAGCACGGCCGGCTCGAGTATCGCGAGAGCGGCGCAGGGAGCCTGCCCGTGGGCAGCATCGTCGTGACGACCGACGGAGCGCGCACAGCGAAGCTCTACAACGTGGAGGAGCACACGTGCGGCGACGTGCCCGTATTGTCATCCGCACCGACCGGCATGCGCGCACAGGCCGCCGCGCTGACCCGCTACGAAAATGTTGCGGTCAAGAAGACGCTAGACGAGAAGGGGCCAAAACTGCACGGCAGTGCCACGCGCCATCTGCGCTACGTGACGACATACGACGTCCATCCGAGCGGACCGGCGGCAAAGGTGGTGCATGGGTCGATCGAATCCGAACTGTGGGTTGCGCCGGCCCTGAGCGATCTGGCGTTCTCGCTCTGGCTCAACGCGGCCCCGCATACCGGCAATCCGGATTCGGACCGCAAGATCGCCGAGGCCATGGTGGGCGCGAAAGGGGCTGCCCTGAAACGCGTCCAGCGCACTTCGCTGCGTGTCGAAGGCGGCAAGGAACAGGTGTCGACGACGACGATGGAAGTTACCCGGCTGTCGACGCAACGGCCGTCTGCAAAGTCGCTGGAGCCGCCGTTTGTCTGTCGCGTAGGGCAGTCGAAAGAGTAATTTTTGAGGGGCCAGGGACTAGGGGCTAGGGGCCAGAAAAGCAAACTCTTATCCCTAGTCCCTAGCCCCTAGTCCCTTTTTACACGTCGCCGGCGCTGGCCCAGCCTTCGCCCGTGCCGCGATTGTATACAAAATCACTTTGCAGCACGTTGCCGGCCGGAATCGATTCCTGCGTTGCCAGTTGCGCGTATAGCGGCGTGAAATCCGGTTCGGTAGCATCCATCAGCTGCTGGAAGCTGTCGATGACGAAATACGTCTTCTGGTACGAGTCGATGCGATAGCGCGTGCGCATGATGCGCGGCATGTCGAAGCCGATGCGGTTCGGCGCGGCTGATTCGAGGCAATGGATCGACTCGCCTTTCGACGAGACGATCCCGGATCCGTAGATGCGCAGGCCATCGGCTCCGCTCGCGTCGCGTTCCCGGATCAGGCCGAATTCGACCGTGTACCAGTACAGCCGCGTCAGGTTGACCAGCGCTTCGGCGCCGAGGCCGTGCGCCTTGACGCCGCCGCAGCCGTAGGCCTGCATGTAGTCGGCGAACACGGGATTGAGCAGCAGCGGCACGTGCCCGAACAGGTCATGGAACAGGTCCGGCTCGGCGATGTAGTCGATCTGCTCAGGCTTGCGAATCCACCAGGTCACCGGAAAGCGCCGGTTCGCCAGATGATCGAAGAATGTCAGTTCGGGCAACAGGCCCTCGACGCCGATCAGTTCCCAGCCGGTCGCCTTGCGCAGCACGCGGTTGAGCTCGTCGTATTTCGGAATCGCTTCCGGCGACATGCCGAAACGCTGCTGGTTGTCGATGAATTCGCGGCAGGCGCGGCCGACCAGGATCTGCTGCTGGCGCTTGAACAACGCCGCCCAGGTCTCGTGATCGGTGCGCGTGTAGCTGCTCCACGGCTGCTCGACGACGGCGGTCGTATAAACCGGCACGGAGCCCTTGTCGGTCTGCTGGTGCTCGACGCGGCGTGGCTGGGCATTCATGGGCGAGGTTCGCTTCGACTCAGTGGCTCGATTTTAGCACCAGCGCGCCGTGGACGTGGCGCGCTGCAGCGAAGTCATGCCGAACGGTCAGTGCAGCGTCGGTTCGTCGCGCTGGCGCCGCGGGAATTCGACGATATTGTCGCCGCCGCGTTCGTGGCCGCGCGGTCCGCGCCAGAGCACCGGCACGTCCGCCGGTCGCGGCGGCTCGAGTTCGTCCTCGGCCTGCGCAAGCGCCTCCTCTTCGTCTTCCCAGCTGTAGCGCTTGCGCACCGGCTGCGGATCGAGACGGAACAGCGCAATCGCGCAGGCGATACCGGCGATTGCCCCGGCCAGGTGGTATTCGAACGAGACCTGGACTTCGCGCGGCAGGACCGTCATCAGCATGCCGCCGTAGAGGAAGAACACGAGCAGCGCCAGCGCCACGCCGAGGCGGTCGCGACGCAGCAATCCCATCACGAAGACGAAGAACATCAGGCCGTGGGCGATGCCGCTGATGCCGACGTGCGCCGAAGGTCGCGCCCACAGCCACACGCCGAGTCCGGACGCGAGCCAGATCAGCGGCAGGGCATAGCGCGTCGCGCGCGGATAGGCGTACAGCGTCAGCGCCGACAGCAGGCCGAGCGGCAACGTGTTCGACATCAAATGCTCGAACGATGCGTGCGCGAACGGCGCGGTCAGGATGCCGACGAGGCCGCCGAGTTCACGCGGGCGAATGCCGAGGTCGTCGAGGTTCCAGCCCAGCGCCCAGGCGCCGAGCCAGGCCAGCCAGATTCCTGCAACGAGACCGGCCGCTCCAAGCAGCGCGTAGCGGATGCGCGTTCGATCGCGCCTTACGGC
>Ga0157375_10004075_pt1 | contig 12673 bp, 8 predicted proteins | sample M35metaG_FD_115311 | JGI IMG/M metagenome (GOLD analysis project Ga0157375, IMG submission 115311) | Miscanthus rhizosphere microbial communities from Kellogg Biological Station, Michigan, USA - M3-5 metaG | ecosystem: Host-associated > Plants > Roots > Rhizosphere > Soil | place: USA: Michigan...
TGCGGAAGCTCTCGCAGTCTCTGGTCGACAGCGGCGAAGAAGGGAAATTGGGCGCGAAGGCTCTTCAGGACATCGGCGTTTCAGCTCGTGATTCCCAGGGCAATCTGAAGGGAACCTACCAGCTCCTGGAAGAGATAGCCGGAGGACTGGAGAATCTGAGCACACCGGAAAAACTCGCCCGGCTTACCCAAATTGGTGGCCGCGGCGCCGTAGCTCTTTTGCCGCTTATCAAGAATTTTCACGAGGTAGAGGCTGCTGCCAAGGCGGCAGGCGCCGGCTTGAATGCGGACGTCATTGATCAGCTCGAAGTGGCAGATGACAAAATCAAAACCCTCTCCACCTCGTGGGATCTTTTGAAGACCACATTCGCAGGCAAGCTCGCTCCTATTGTCGTCCCGGTCGTAGTTACTCTTACCAACGCCTTGCGAGGTGATGCAAAATCCATTTTGCAGAGCTTCCACGATGTGAGCCCAGAAGGCATTGCTGGCTTGGTAGCGAAGGCGATAGTCCCGCCGGAAGAGAAGCTTCAATTGAAAGCACCTGCCCCGTCCGTTCCGGCGACGGATGATCAAATCCGTGGTGAGACGCTTCGCCGCGAATTTGAAGCTCGCAATACCCTTGACGCCATTAAAAAGCAAATTGCAGCAAAGGAAGACGATCTCAGAAAGGCGGAGGCGGGCCTGGATCAACTGAAAGACAGCGGTGCGCCATCTTCATTTGTGGCCAGTAGCATAGCGAAAGTTACCGCCCTGCGCGCCGAGGATGACGCGCTCAAGCTAAACCTCAAAACGCTGCAAGAACTTCCGGAGCGTCAGAAGCAGGCGCGCGACGCGGCTGTCGAGGCCTCGGCCGCCGAATTGACGGGCATTTCAAAAATAAACGCCGAGCGAGCCAAGCAGATTCAGCAGCTTTCGACCATCACCGACAACGGAAAGACAAGGCAGATCAATCTCGCCAAAGAAGCTCCGTCGATCCTGGCCGACATCAACGCGGCATCAGAAGCCAAGATCCGAATCGAACAGCGGAAGACGGCCGACGAGTTCGAGGCGTTGCAGTTGAAAACGTCAGCGCTGACCCTTGATAACTACAAGACCAATCTCCATTCTCAGGAAGAGTTGGCCGATGCATCGCTCAATACGCTCGAAGCCAAAGAGCTGCTCAGCCGGCGCGAGGTAGAAGATGAGCGTCTCCGAATTCATAAGCAGACGATCGATTCGGTCGCCGCGCTGGATAAACAGCATCTCGAAGATCAGGCTGCGCTAGAGATTAAACAGCTTCGGAGAAAACAGGATCTAGCCACCGATCCGCGTGACAAATCGAAAGCGTTTGCTCAAATAATCAACGTCAACGAAGACCTACAAGTGAGGACGAGGCAGCTCACACAGGCGAAGACAGATGCCCAGGCGAAGGCGGACGAGGATCTGAATGCCCTGCGTCTGGAACGCGATCGTCAGTATCGTGAGCAAACGAAAACGTATCAGATTGAGACGCAGCAGCAGGTAACCGATGCCCAAATCCGCGGCCTCTCCCAAGAGAAGGATCTTCGCACCGCGGCGCTGGGATTGGAGCAACGTGACACGCTGGCCGGTAAGCTCTCGATTGAGGAAGCCAGACTCGGGATTGAAGTCGATTTCCTGAAGCGCTCCGAGGCTCTAGAACTCGAATCGATTAACCGCCGGCAGGCGCGCGAACTTGAAAAGATCGATGAGGCGGAACAGCATTCCGGAATTTCCCACGCCGAAGCCATCGCGGCTAAGCTGGCCGTCGATGAGCGCTACGAGAAGGATCGGGGCAACCTGGCCAACGACACCGACGCCGCGATCGCGGCGGCATCGATCAAGTCCATGGTCCAGCAGACCGATACCGTCAAACAGCATCTGACGAGCGTGTATGACACCTTCAAGCATGAGTCCGAGGGCATCTTCGATGCGATGCTCACTAAATCGCAGAACGTCTTCGTGGCTATGGGCAACGCTCTCAAGAATGCCGTACTTACCGCAGTAAAAGATGTCGTTTCCTCGCGCGTCGCGGCGAGTCTTACAGAACTGGTGACCGGTCAGAAGGTGACGCTGGTATCGGATAATGCCGGGACTGGGATTCTCGGTAAAATCACCGGCGCTCTCGGAATCGGCGCGAAGCCCGTCTTCGGCCAGAACGGCCGCATAGCCACGAAGCTCGACGAGCCGAATCACCTGGGCGACGTCAGCCTGGTCAGCGGAGCCGTTCCTGTCTTCATCGCGAACTTGCCCAGCCAGCAGACATCGTCCTATGGGAAATTGCCATTCGGAATTTCCGGAGCGACCGCGGCGCTGGCCGGTGCGCTTGGCCTGGGATCCGTCGCTAGGCTTGGCGGCGCACCGGCGGGTATTACGCAATCAACCATCGATTTCGGTGGCGGCAATACCTATACCGGGCCCGGTCAGATCTTCGGCGGCGGCAGCATCTTCGGGCAGGGTTCTATCCTAGGCGGCCCCGGCGGGACGCCAGGCTTCGCCAATAGCCCCATATCGAGCAACGCGGACCCCGGCGGTCTGGGTTCGCTTGGAGGCTTCTCCGGTCTGAAGGGCATCCTCGGTCAGCTCGGCGGCATTGGGATGGACAAAGGCGGTCTACCTGGTGTTGACGGACAGCCGGGAACTGATCTGGGCGGCGGGTTAGGGTCAGGAGGGATTGGGGGAGTAGGCGGTGGCGCCTTGCTGGCCGGCGGAGGAATTCTGGCGTTCGACGGATTGCGCAGAGGCGGAGTTACCGGATTACTGGAGACCACAGCAGGAGGGGCGGCGATTGGTGCTAAGTTCGGCGGGCCTATCGGGGCGCTTATCGGAGCTGGCGTTGGAGCCGTCGCGGGAACGATCCGACTTTTCATAAAGGGCGACGCCCAAAAGATCATCGATAAGGTGAAGTCGATCTATGGAATTACGATCGACAAGCAATTCGCCCAGAATGCCATTCTGCCGCTGATCAAACAAAGTTTCGGAGGCAATATCGAGGTCGGAATCCGATCCGACCAGGTCCGCAAACTGCTAAGCCTATATGCTCAGACCACCGGTCAGCCTTCGAGCGGAATCTTCCCGCAGGCAACCGCTTCAGTCTTCGCCAATCAGGGCGGCGTTCTATCTGCGCAGCCGGTCTTTACGAATGGCAATCCGACGCCGTTCAGTGGTGGGAGCGGAATTGGGAATGGAGTCTCGTTCGGAGTCGCGGCGCCCTCAGGCGCGCCGGCCCCTATGCAGGGGATGGTCGTTCAGAATCTCACCCTCCAGGTGGGCAGTGACTCTCTTGGCGCCTTGGTAGACGGGCGCGCAGCCAGCGTCATCCAATCAAACGGCCGTCTTGTATCGCAGGCCGCCAATGACGGACAGAAGGCGAGCTCGGCGAGGCGCGAGACCGTCGCGTCGACGCTGATTCCCAACTATGTGGTCGGGTAATGCCTGGTTCGAGTGGAGGCGGCAGCGTTGCGGCAGCGAACCCCACCGTGGTCATGCCGTTCAAGCTGTGTACCCTCTTCAGCCATCAACGAACATGGGAAGCAGAGACTAACCGCTACCTCAATGGTGAAGTGCAGCGGTCCACCCGCGTAAGCACAAGCAGCAAGGTTTGGATTCTCAATGAGCACCTTCCGGCCGCCGACGTCGCCGCACTTCGAACGTTCTTTCTCAGTCAGGGCGGCGGCCTTCACGAGTTTATTTTCTATGACGTCTATGAAACCACTCCGCTTCTAAGTTATGACCTCACCGGCGTTGCGACGAGTGGCCGCTATACGGTTTGCTTCGATGGTCCGTGGAATGAATCCCTAGTCCTCGGTTTCATGTCAGATGTTCAGCTCAGGCTTCAAGAAGTTTCGTAGGTTCGTCGCACTCCTCGCTATCATCCTAATGCCCGATTCCCTCGGTACAATCACCGTTCCTGCGGTCGCAGCCTCAGGCACGTTTCCGGTCACGGTTGCCTACCCATTCGCGAAACTGATTCAGCCTCAAATCGTTGCGCATCGGTTCGGCGCCGGCAATGCGAAAAGAACGCAACGCTTTTACCTGGGTGATGGCGCGCGCCGCTGGTCGGTTCAGGCCGAACTATCCGTAACTGAGCTGCACGCCCTGCGCGATTTCTGGGAAGCGAGACAGGGAAGCTATCAGCCTTTTACGTTCAACGCGCCGCTGGAAGACGGCTCGACTGAATCCGTAACCTCCCAATTTGATGAGACTGCGGCGCTGTCCTGGAATTTCATCCTTGCTTCGCTGGCGAACGGCTCGCTGACGCTGGTTGAAGTAAACACGGGGATTGGACCGACCTATTCGGTAACTGCTACGGCAACCAGGTTCCCGACCTCCCTCTTGGCCGATGCGCTTCTGGAGCAGGCGCAGACGATCATCCCGCTCGTTCATATCAAGGTCCGGAAAGCCGGCTATCCCGACAATATATTCGTCAGCGATCGCCGCTGCACCGTGGGAAGCCAACTCTATCAGGCGAGGCTACTCCGTTGGGAAGGAATCGGCCAAACCGCCGTAGGCGCACCGGGCGCCGGATCACAGTCCGATCAGGTAACGCTGGTGTTCGGAAATGCGGATCGCGTCATGCGAGATCTCGCGTACAGCGTTCGTTTGGATCAGGCGACCGTCGAATTCTCGCTGTTCCACGTCGATACAGGAGTGAAGCTGGATCTGTGGGCCGGAGAGATCATCGCCGACGGCTGGAGGAATCCTCCCGGACCGGAATTCACAATCAACTGCTCTGATCCGGTTTCGAGCCCCTTCATGGTCGATCCCGATCGCATCATTGATAGAAAATGCGATGCGCCGTATAACCTGACTTCCGAGTGTCCCTTCGCGTCCGTTGGAGCGCTTGATTTGGTCCACTATCCGAGCGCGGATGCCAGCTTTTGCGATCGCGGCTATGACACGCCGAACGGATGTCTCGCCCACCAGATGAAGCGGTACTACCGCGGCATCCTTGCCACTCCTCAGGCGGTGCGCTTCAAGGACAATTCTTCCGGCGGACTTTTCAAGATCGGCAGATCTCTCATCACCAGTGTTTCTCTCATCGCGGATTCCGTTTACGGGATGGCTCTGCCGGCGATTTATACCGATATCCCGATGCCGGTCCAGGCGCTGATTGCTATGGGCCGCGATAATGGCGATTTCTATGATGCAATCGGCATAGTCGGCGAAGGTCCATTGACCGCGATTCAGTCGGCTACTCTGGACGGCCAGTATGATGCCAGCTATCCCAAGTCCGCCGGCCGACTCGTCTTGGGCACGGAACCGGCTGATCCGGATCAGCCGTTCTCGCTCTCCTACGACGGCGATCAGCGAGCTGGGGATCCCCGGAAGATCTACCTTGGAAACTCGACCTACCTGGACAACTATTCGGCTGGGGTCGCCTTCGTCGGGATTCGAAGAACGGATGCTCCCGGGCTTCAACTATCGCAGCTTGCGGACCACGACATGGAGGTCATTGTCTCGGCCGGGTTGAAGGGCTGGGCCTGGTCCGATCCGAGCGATCCTACTTCGCGATATGAACGTGCGCCGCTGGTCAACCCCGTTTGGGTAACCGTAAACCGTTATTTCCTCGCCAAGGGAATTCAGGATGAGTCCGCTACGGTGCAAGCCGCGGCTTTGGATCTGCCCCGCGTCTGCGCGGCTGCGGCGATCTGCGACCTGCGTGTCGATCGAGTCGTCGGTGATGTGGATGCAAGCGACGGCGCGCTGACCAGCGTCTCTCCGGATAATCCAGGTAGCGGTTACGTCGTCGGAGACGTCGTGACCGTAGGCGGTGGAACGGCTACGGCGATCGTTTCGGCCGTCGATGGCTCCGGAAGAGTTGTCAGCCTCGGCCTTAATGGAAGCGCGTCTGGTTATAGTTCAGCCTCCGGAGTTTCGGCTGGCGGCGGGAGCGGCTCAGGTTTGACCTTGATCCTGACGGCGACAGAAGCGGATGACGGGAAGGAAACCCAGTTCAAGTTCATCGGAAAGATCGCAGACATTCGGCCACTTAGAGACTGGATGTCCGATATTCTCGAAAATTGCCTTGGGGTGTTCTGGTTCAATTTCGGAAAGCTGGCCATCGCAATCCGAGAGAACTCCTCCGCTGTTGCAGCGTTCGGACCAGGAAGCATACTTTTCAAATCTCTCTCTGCGAATGCGCCCGGCACGGAGTTTGATCGGCTTACCTATACTTTCTCTGATCCGTTGCAGGACCCAGCCACTGGCCAGAATCAGTTCGTCCCCAATACCGCCACCATGCAGGACGATGACTATGCTAACGAGCTGGGAGAAGGCGTTCGCGCGGTCTATCGCAATGGTCAAAAAAACCTGGTAGGCACAGCTAACATCAGCCAGGCCCAACGTCTCGCAAATGCGCGAGGTCGGGAAGAGGTGGGCGGAGTAAACGAGGCTGAGCGAAACGCGGCGGTCAAGGCGTCCTGGGGAACGACGATCATGGGCCTCGACGTAGGTCCGTGCGATGTCGTTTCGGTCACGGATCCGGAAATGCCGGGCGGATCGGGCGAGCTAAGAATACTGAACTGGCTGCTCAATCCTGACTATTCAATCACGCACACCGGTCGGACTACGACGGATTCCATGTATGACATGGTTGGCGGACCGAAGCCAGCGGATGTGATGCTCGGCGCTGTCCCGCCTGAACTGTTCCCGCAGCCGTTCCAACAGAAGATTCATCCGAACGTTGAATCCCCTCTATCTGGAAACCCTCTCTTCGATCCTTCGGACCGCACATTCGGCCTAAAGCAGGTCTATACGCTTGGGAAAGATAACAAGTACGCCGCAGACCTAATTGTTACCACGCAGCTTCCCGTGGATCAATTTATCCCCAATGCGTTGCCTCCAATCGTACGCTCCATAAAGACGGTAAGCGCTGGCGGATCGTTAATTGCCGGCAAGACCTATACGATCGCGGTCTCCTGTTACGACAATTCAGACATAACGCTGAGGCGCTACACCCCTCCATCAAATCTCTTAAAGATCGTGATGCCGTCGGGATGCGACTCGGTCGAACTTAGCGAAATCGTCTGGCCAGCTGGAACCTTCGCCGGCTACAGTGCGTTCGCCGCCGAAGACGATGAGGCGACCATTTGCGAACAGCTTTCGGTCGACGGAACTCTTCCGAGCACCATCGATTTACAGGGTCCACTAAAACTGTCCTCGTTCAACATGCCGAGCACGGTGGTGAAAACACCGCGCGCAAAGGCTGCGATCCTCATCCGCGGGGGTGTGCTGGCTACGCCTGCTACGGCGATTGATTCTACTTCGATCACGCTCGGCATTCTGGCGGGTACTTCGGATGATTGGACTGGTCGAGACTTGTTGCTCCTAAGCAAGTTGCTGATCGACCATCCATTCCCCGTCGCGGCCTTTCACGTCAGCGCCTATGATACAGCCACTGGCAAGTGCACCGTAACTCCGGACCCGGCGGCCGCTGGGGTTGAAGTGGGCGACGTACTTGAGATCTGCTTTGCCCCGGACAGCATTACGGCCACTACAATCGGCGACTCCAAGCTGATCAGTGACCTGTTCCCAATCGGTGAAGGATCAGACCCTGCCGTCCGTCGTGGCAATTTGATAGTCGCGTGGAAAAAGGGAACGAATCAAAGGCAGATACGGAAAGTCGTTTCTAGCACGGCCACGGTCTACACGGTCGATCAGGCTTTTGATCCAGTTCCGGATTCCACATGGACCTTCGTTCTCACCTGGGGACCATGGCCTTTCCAGGCGCCCTATGGGGACATAGAGAACGCGGTGGCCGGCACAACGGTTAACATCCCAGTCAGCGTCACGAATACCATCGCACAGAAGTACGTCGTAATCCTATCCGCGCTTGACACGCGCGGCGGAGAGACGGACGAGTCCATCGTTGCGATGCGCTTCATCCACCTGAACGGACGCGGCAACAATACAAGGAACGTGAACTCAGACTTCACGATCACGGCCGACGACGACATTCTGATTTGCGATACGTCCGGCGGTTCGATCACGGGAACCCTACCTGACGACGTCGGGTTGCTCGGCAAGAGTTGGACTGTCGAGAAAGACACTCCTGACGGCAATGTCGTGGATGTGATCGTGGATGGCTCAGGAACAATCGTCGCCAACGGAACCGAGGCGTCCGCCATTCAATTAGTCCAAAAAGGTGATGTGTCGGAACTGATCAAGATCGGATAAATGGCTGCACGGTATTTGCAAAGGTCTGGAGTCGGAACGCCGGTAACGGTGCCAGGCGGCGGAAGTGTAATTCCACCAGGCGCCTCCGTCCTCACCGTGTCTTCCGCATTCTTTAATCAGATCACCGGAATCGGAAGCGTTTCGGTTTCCTCGACTAATCCAGGCGGAACTTTCAAGGGCGTCCACTTCTATTTGGAAATTCCCGATCAATCGACCGCCCAGCAGGTCGACGCGAGCTCCACGCTCACCGGAAATGACGTGATCGGCGCGCAGTGGGTTTATCAGGATCTCGGCCGTCAGTCCTTCGATTCCACCCAGCAGCCGTGGATTCTGGACCTCATCGTACCCGCTGGTCTGGACCTCAACAAAGACATTCCGTGTAGGCTTTACGGCGTTCCGTATTCTGACGAGTTCGAAACCAAGCCGGTTCGTTTTGGATTGTCTGGGGCGAGTCCCAACGTAGCGTTCACCGCGGTGTCTTTGGGCTCGGGGTCGCCGTCTGCCGGCACGAACGTGACCGGGATAACGACGGCCGCTGGCGCGCCAATTGGACTTGCCGTGAGCGTGTTAGGGCAGGATCTGTCTACTGGTAAATCGCGGACCTACTTCGGGGCCGTCGTGACAGACGTTCCGGACACGAAGGGATGGTGCTTTCGGCTGGTCGTGACGCTCGCTGGACTCGATCCTACGGATCCAAAGAATCAAGCTGTCGTTTCCGGGATTGAAACTGAGGCTGGTCTGATCCAGGCCGACGCCGACGGCATTCCCGTCGCTCACTCGTTTGTTCTGGATACGCCTACTTCAATCCAGAGCGCGACTGTCTGGCTTCAGGCGGGCGTGATTGACGCTGACGGACATTTTCAAGGAAACAACATCGTTCCAGGAATCACCCCGTCATGGCCGATTACCTACGGCTCGACCGTAGGCACTCACGACGCCGCGGCGACACTGCGTTCTAGCATCGCCGGAACAATGGCCGTGGTCGGCGCCCTATTCGGCGTCGCGGTAGCGGGGATCACTAATCCCTACATGGGAACCGGTGCCGTAGCCACGATCAACGTTCAAAATCTGGCGATCACCAATCCGCTGCTCGCCTCGCTCGCCGTCCAGGCCTCGAACATGGCGGCAAATTCCGTAACTGCGGCCAACAATGCGGTGGCGGCACTGGCTATCGGGACGGCCGGGATCCAGCTCCTGGCCGTAGACACTTCGCTGATCGCAAACTTAGCGGTTTCCGCGGCCAAGATTCTGACAGCGACGATCACCGGTGCCCAAATCGCCAGCGCGACGATTTCCGGAGCCAACATCGGAACCGCGACGATCGCCACGGCCAATATTGCCAACCTGGCCGTGGGCACGGCGCAGATTCAAAACCTAGCGATCACGGATGCGAAGGTCAACGACCTGAGCGCTTCGAAGATCACGGCTGGCACGATCAGCGCCACGATCTCGATCACGTCGCCGAACATCAATGGCGGCACGATCACCGGTGCGACGGTCGTAGTAAATCTCAACAGCATCACTACCACGCTGAACAATTCTTCTATTTCCGGTCGCCCGTTCGGCCTAACTTGCGTGGATCCTGTAGGCTCAGCCTCGTTCATTTCGACCGCGTTCATGTCGGTCGGGGTATTGGCCTTTGGCAGCGCTACTCACCAAGCGATGCTGCACGTCAACGGATCCGCCGGAGTTCTTACGCTGATAGACGTCTCCTTGTCCGAACAATGGGACTTCCAGCCAACCGTTCCGACCACATTCGCCAGCTCGGGAAGTGCTTCTGCCTTGCCCGCAACTCCGGCCGGATATATCAAATTTCTTAGGAACAGCCTTACCTGCAAAATCCCCTACTACAATGCTTAAGCTACTGCTCGCCGCCTTGCTGCTGACCGTCACCGCCTTCGGGCATTCCACGGTGTCCTATTCCTGGACCGCTCCAGACTGTTCTGGCATAACGGATCCCTTCGCCCAGTGGGCCTCGGGATGCGCCTGGAGCAAGCTCAAGGTCGTTGCCAACTCCGAGGATCCGCATGTTACGGGGTTTTACGTGGTAGTGAGATACGGCCTTCAGGGTTGGGGAGACAAAAATGTCCTTGCGGCCACCACTTTCACAAAAGACTCTGACGGGAATTTGGTGGCGACATTCATGATTGGAGATCCCGGATCGGTACAGATATTGTCCGTGACCGCACTGGAGTTGATCAGCGGCGATACAGCCTTTGCGCCTTAGCTGGTCTGTATCGGCTCGGACTTTCCGTTCTCAATCAGCTGGCACAGGTAGAGCATGCGATATGCAATTTCGCGCGCATTTGCGACATTGAGCGCCACGCCAGGCATGGGATTTCCTTCTGTAGTTGCGAACATGTCAGCCGGTCCAATAATTACGCAGACGTGCGGCTTGTTCGTCTCCCGGTCCGGAGCGATCAGCGTGGCGATCATGAATCCTTCAAAAATAGCATGAAAAAGCAGCAGAAGAAACCAATCTCCTCCAAGTTGACGCTCACTGTTCGCCAATTGATCGCGGCTCATCCGGCGTTCGCGGCACTCTCGAAGACGGCGCCCCCCGGCCTCGTGTCTTTTCGGATGGCTGTTTTGATCGCAAAACTCCAACCTGAGCTGACGGAGGCCGTTACTTCGCACGTCGGATTATACAGGAAATATTGGGAAGAAGATCGTGACGGCAATATGCGCCCCGATCAGTCCGACAAGGCGAAGTTCGCGCGCTTCGAGGTAGAACTCATCGAGCTGCTGGATCAAACCGTAGAAGTGGACGTGCCGAAACGATTGCCGCAAGCCTGGTTCGAATACGTTTCAGGCGTCACTCCTGAGCACATTCTCGCGCTTATGCCGTTTATCGAACAGGAAACCGAGGATCACAAATGAACGAACCGAAGTGGCTTTTCAGGATCACGATTGAACGGAACGCCAGAGGCGGCATGGAGAATTACAACATCGTCGCCAGCAATCGCGCAGACGCGGAAAAGCAAGCCTGTAAGCTAGCCGGCGTCCCGGAAGATACTGAGCCACACACGGCCGTGCGAGGCGATCAGATCCACGCAGTTATCTAACAAATGCCCCGATCCGCCATACCGACGACCGGCCCGGTAGTAACAGCTCTGACTGTGGTTCAGAGCGAGATCTATGCGCATGGAGACAATGAAGACGCCGGGCGTTACGCTCATGTAAACCTCGGATTCGTCACCCTAGCCAATGGTGAGTTCCCGGGGGCTACATTCACCGTCAGCGCGGCGTCTTGGTCCGGCGGCTTTGCCACGCTGACGATCGGAGCGCATGGCATTACGCAGTTTCAGATCATAGGGATTTCCGGAATAGTTTCGACTGGCCCGGGAAGCTATAACAATGGAGGCGTCCCCATTGCGGTATCGAGCGTGCCGAGCGGGACGCAGATCACTTATCCGGTTACAACCAATCCAGGGACCTACACGAGCGGAGGTACGGTTACCGTTGGTGGAGTAACTCCAGTTGACGGAATGGTCTGCCGTAAGGGCGGGGTGGTTTTTGTCCGCCAGGGCGGAGTGTTCGTGTCCTTGGCCGGCCTCCTAGATCCAGGCAGCAATGGAATACTGCTCCGAACGGGGTTAAATACTACCGGGGTCGCTGTCGCGGGGACGGACTATCAGGCGCCTATCACTAACCCGACGTGGACGGCGCCGACCTTCGCAAATTCCTGGGCAAACTTTGGCGGCGGTCTGACGGCCGCTGGATATGCAAAAAATGCTGTGAACGATTTAGTTCTACGTGGCGCGATTGCGCCCGGAACACTGTCGTCTGGGTACGTAGCAATCTTTGCCGCGTTACCCGCCGGCTTTCGTCCTGCTTCAGACCGATACGGAACAGTCATCGGATTTATCGGCGGCTCGAACCCCACCCCACTTCCGATCAAGTTAGATACGACAGGCGTCGTGTCTTTATTCAACACGTCTTTCGCCTCCCCGAGCCTTATCGATATCGATTGTCGCTTTCCGCTTTACTAGCCCCAAAGAATTTCCTCAAAGACATCGGAGTTAAAACATGCGAATCCTAAGGATTTCCGCGCTTGCGTTGCTATGTGCCTGCGCCTGCTTTGGCCAGTTCATTTCTAACCCTGGAAGCGGGTTCGGCGTTGGAGCCGCGAACGTCAAGGCGATCTCAGCTGGTCCGGTAACGTCTCTTGCAATCGACATTTCTAGCCTCAGTCTGACCTCGGCCACGCTCAACACGCTCGTCATTCAGTGTTGGAGCGGCGCCGGGTTCGATGCGAATGGACCGACGGGAACGCTGACACCGATCACGGTCACGAGCATTAACCCGCGTTCTACAACGTCGGCAACCGCGAACTTCGCGAGCAGCTCAAACGTCGGATGTATCGCGAATAGCAATGGAGGAGCTGGGCCAACCGGACCGACCGGCGCTACCGGACCGCAGGGGCCGACGGGACCGCAAGGGCCTCCAGGCCCTAGCAGCGTCCGTACGACGGGCTTCGTCTCGCTGACGCCGGGGAA
>Ga0157375_10004076_pt1 | contig 12672 bp, 13 predicted proteins | sample M35metaG_FD_115311 | JGI IMG/M metagenome (GOLD analysis project Ga0157375, IMG submission 115311) | Miscanthus rhizosphere microbial communities from Kellogg Biological Station, Michigan, USA - M3-5 metaG | ecosystem: Host-associated > Plants > Roots > Rhizosphere > Soil | place: USA: Michigan...
GTCACCGGCCGAAGCACCGACTCCACGGAGCGGGGCCCGGTGCGGTGGGCACGGGTGAAAGGCAAGACCGAAAACGATCTGCTCAAGCTGCCGTTCAAGGCTGCCTACATGTTTCGGCCCGCCGGCATCCAACCGCTGCACGGAGTCCGCTCGAGAACCGCCTGGATACACGCGATCTATGTCGTGGCCGCACCGCTGTTGTCGTATCTCGCGCGCACTTCGCCGAAATTCATGACCACCAGCGAGCAGCTCGGCCGCGCCATGATCAAGGTGGCGCGGAACGGCTATCCGAAGCCGGTGCTGGAGAGCGAGGATATCAACGCGATCCAGGTGGTCAGTCATCCCGAGGTGGGCGTAGATCCATAGCCACGATCGGGAGTATGGATTCCGGGCTCGTCCTTCGGACGCCCGGGAATGACGGGCAGGATTTGAAGCCCGACCCATCAAATAGCCGCAAATCTCCAGGCTTTTGCGATCGTGCCGTACCTCCTATAGTTCGTGCACAGCTGGGGGATTTTTGATGGACCGCATTCGCATTGTCGGTGGCAGCCCGCTCAACGGCACGATTGCGATCTCGGGCGCGAAGAATGCCGCATTACCCTTGATGATTGCGGGCCTGTTGACCGAGGAAACGCTGATCCTCGACAACGTGCCGCGGCTCGCCGATGTCGCGCAATTGCAGCGCATTCTCGGCAATCACGGCGTCGATATCATGTCCGCGGGCAAGCGGCCCGGCGACCGCGAGTATCAGGGCCAGACCCTGCACATTTCCGCGGCCGACATCATCGATACGACGGCGCCCTATGAGCTGGTGTCGCGGATGCGCGCCAGCTTCTGGGTGATCGCGCCGCTGCTGGCGCGGATGCACGAAGCAAAGGTCTCGCTGCCGGGCGGCTGCGCTATCGGCACGCGGCCGGTCGATCTCCTGATCATGGCGCTGGAGAAGCTCGGTGCCGATCTGACTATAGACGGCGGCTACGTGGTTGCGAAAGCGCCCGGCGGTCTTACGGGCGCCGTGGTCGATTTCCCCAAGGTGACCGTGAGCGGCACCCATGTCGCGCTGATGGCGGCGACGCTCGCCAGGGGTACGAGCGTCATCACCAACGCCGCCTGCGAACCTGAGATCGCGGATGTTGCCGACTGTCTCAACAAGATGGGTGCGCGCATCACCGGCGCCGGCACGCCGCGCATCGTTGTCGAGGGCGTCGCAAAACTTCACGGCGCCCGGCATACCGTGCTGCCCGACCGTATCGAGGCCGGCACCTATGCGATGGCGGTCGCGATGACCGGGGGCGATGTGCAACTCGCAGGCGCCCGCCCGGAATTGTTGCAGTCGGCGCTCGACGTGCTGACCGAGGCCGGCGCGGTCATCACCGTCAACGACGACGGCATCCGCGTCAGCAGAAACGGCGCCGGGATCAGGCCGGTCACGGTGTCGACCGCGCCGTTTCCGGGCTTTCCCACCGACCTGCAGGCGCAGTTGATGGCGCTGATGGCCTGCGCGGGAGGTTCGTCGCAGATCACCGAGACGATCTTCGAAAACCGTTTCATGCACGTGCAGGAACTGGCGCGGTTCGGCGCAAAGATTTCGCTCGACGGCGAGACCGCCACCATCGACGGCACCGCAACGCTGCGCGGCGCGCCCGTGATGGCGACCGATCTGCGCGCCTCGGTGTCGCTCGTCATCGCAGGCCTTGCCGCCGAAGGCGAGACCATGGTCAACCGCATCTATCATCTCGACCGCGGTTTCGAGCGGCTCGAGGAAAAGCTCTCGGCCTGCGGCGCGTCGATCCAGCGCATCAGCGATTAACGCGCGTATCCCGCAAAAGAGGGTACGCGCAAAATAAAGGTAAAGTCTTCGGATGCCGGCGCCCGACCCGCTCAAATTGATCGCCCTCGATGCCGATGATCTCGCGGTCATCTCAGCGCATGTGCAGGACGCCCGCGTGCAGACCTCCGACATTGTCTGGCGGCAGGACGAAAAGCGGCTGGTGGTCGGCATGAACCGGCTCGACTGGGAGCAGACATTGTCGGGCGGAACCGCCCCGCGCCGCCTGATCGCGGCGCTGCGCTTCGACCGGGTGCTGGCATGCAAGTCGCGCAGTATCGATCTGGACCAGCCGGAGGCTGTGCTGGAACTGGTTGGGATCGAATTCCATCCCGGCGAGCCGCCCGGCGGTAGCGCGCTGTTGCTGTTCAGCCATGGCGGGGCGCTGCGGCTCGACGTCGAATGCCTGGAATGCGAGCTGACCGACCTCGGTGTGGACGATCTCGGCGAAGACACGGAGTCGCCGGGGCTGGGGGCGCAATAGCCCGTCATTCCGGGTCTGGTCCTTCGGACCATCCCGGAATGACGGCTCAAAGGGTTGACGGCCATTGGCCGCCGCGCCATTGAGCATAGTCCTACCTCAGCCTTCAAGAAAGCCAGCATGCCCGTTCGCCTCGATAAAAGCAGCGCCGATTTCGATCAGCGATTCCAGCAATTTTTGGCTGCGAAGCGCGAAGTCTCCGCCGACGTCGAGCGGGCGACCCGCGCCATCGTCGATGACGTCGCGGCGCGCGGCGATGCCGCCTTGATCGAGGCGACGCGCAAGTTCGACCGGCTCGACATTGCGGCCGGAGCCTTGCGGGTGACCGCGGCCGAGGTCGATGCCGCGGTGAAGGCCTGCGACACTCGGACGCTCGACGCCCTGAAATTCGCGCGCGACCGGATCGAGGTTTTTCACCAGCGTCAATTGCCGAAGGACGAGCGTTTTACCGATGCGCTCGGCGTCGAACTCGGCTGGCGCTGGAGCGCGATCGACGCGGTCGGGCTCTATGTTCCCGGCGGCACCGCCGCCTATCCGTCCTCGGTGCTGATGAATGCGGTGCCGGCCAAGGTGGCCGGCGTGCCGCGCGTGGTGATGGTGGTGCCGTCCCCCGACGGCAAGCTCAATCCGCTGGTGCTGGCGGCAGCGAGTCTCGGCGGCGTCTCCGAGATCTATCGCGTCGGCGGCGCGCAGGCAGTGGCGGCGCTCGCCCATGGCACCGCGACGATTGCGCCAGTGGCAAAGATCGTCGGCCCCGGTAACGCCTATGTGGCGGCTGCCAAGCGGCAGGTGTTCGGCAAGGTCGGCATCGACATGATCGCCGGTCCCTCCGAAGTGCTCGTGATCGCCGACGACACGGGAAATGCCGGCTGGATCGCCGCCGATCTGCTGGCGCAGGCCGAGCATGATGCGAGCGCGCAGTCGATCCTGATCACGGATAGCGCAAGGGTCGCCGCCGATGTCGAGCGCGCAGTGGAGTCGCAGTTGGAAACCCTGCCTCGCGCGGAAATCGCACGCGCCTCGTGGAAAGATTTCGGCGCGATCATCACGGTCGTGAACCTCGACGAGGCGGTGGTGCTGGCGAACGCGATTGCCGCCGAGCATCTGGAAATCATGACCGCGGATGCGGAGGCCCTGTCGACAAAAGTCCGCAACGCCGGTGCGATCTTCCTCGGGCCCCATACGCCGGAAGCGATCGGCGATTATGTCGGCGGCTCAAATCACGTGTTGCCCACCGCGCGTTCGGCGCGGTTCTCGTCGGGCCTCGGCGTGCTAGACTTTATGAAGCGCACCTCGATTCTAAAATGCGGGCCGGAGCAGTTGCGCGCGCTGGGGCCTGCCGCCATGACCTTGGGTCAGGCCGAAGGTCTCGATGCCCATTCACGCTCCGTCGGATTGCGTCTCAATTTGCCATGAACAAGCCGTCACCAGACGAGGACCAGCACAATCGCATCGTCGCGGTGACGCTTGACGAGGAATCGATCGGGCGTTCCGGCCCGGATATCGAGCATGAGCGCGCAATCGCGATCTACGATCTGATCGAACAGAATCTGTTCGCGCCCGAAGGGGCGGCGGACGGGCCGTTTACGCTGCACCTCGCGATCACCGGTAACCGGCTGATGTTCGATATCCGCCGCGAGGACGGTGCGCCCGTGGTGGCGCATCTGTTGTCGCTGACGCCGTTCCGGCGGATCGTGAAAGACTACTTCATGATCTGCGACAGCTACTACCAGGCGATCCGGACAGCTACGCCGGACAAGATCGAGGCGATCGACATGGGCCGCCGCGGCATCCATGACGAAGGCTCGCGCACGCTGCAGGAGCGGTTGAAGGGCAAGGTGCGGATCGATTTCGAAACTTCGCGCCGGCTGTTCACGCTGATCTGCGTCCTGCACTGGAAAGGGCAAGACGCATGAACCCGAAAAGTGTGAAGCGGTTTTCGGATCAGGTCATGCGTGAAAGAAAACGCATGATCCCGAAGAGTGCGAAGCGGGTTTCGGAGAGGGCCTTGCTTCGAGCAAGAGAAGCCTGAGCGCATGGTGGCGCCGCCGAGCGCGCGCACCCCGCAGGCCGTGTTGTTCTCATGCGGCTTCAACAGCGTGCGTTCGCCGATGGCGGAAAGCCTGCTGCGGCAGATGTTCCCGCAAGGGCTCTATGTGAAATCCGCCGGCGTTCGGAAGGGCGAACTCGATCCGTTCGCGGTCGCCGTGATGGCGGAACTCGGCCAGGATATTTCCGGCCACAAGCCGATGACGTTCGAGGAACTCGAGGATTGGGAGGGGCTCAATTTCGACCTCATCATCACGCTCTCGCCCGAGGCGCACCACAAGGCGCTGGAACTGACGAACACGCTGGCCGCCGATGTCGAATATTGGCCGACGCCCGATCCGACGGGTGCCGAAGGTACCCGTGAACAGAAACTGGAAGCCTATCGCGAGGTCTGCGACGGCCTTTTGATGCGCATTCGCCGGCGATTTTCCAAGGCCAGCGCCGCGAGCGGGTGACACCACCCCGCCGTCGTCCCCGCCTAATTGCGCACGGGGCGGGGACCCATACCCACTGGACCTTGTCATGAAAACGAAATGCTACGACAGCCATCTTTTGTAATTAACCGCCGTCACGGCGTATGGCCCCCTGCCTTCGCAGGGGCGACAAGATATTGAAGAACCTCAATGACTTGTTCCCGGTTGTGAAAAGGGATGCCTTCCGATAGGTTCCGCGCGCGATTGCCCCCTCGATTCCCGCCGACAAAAAACCCGCATGCTTGGCCGTCCCAAATTCGTTCTCGCTTCCGGTTCACCGCGCCGGCTCGGCCTGCTCAATCAGGCCGGCATCGAGCCCGACGCGTTGCGTCCGGCCGATGTCGACGAGACCCCGAAGCGGGGCGAACTGCCGCGCGCGTGCGCCAACCGCCTTGCGCGGGCCAAGGCCGACGCAGCGCTGAAATCCGTGCAGCTCGACGACGAATTGCGCGGCTCGTTTATCCTGGCCGCCGACACGGTAGTGGCGGTCGGCCGCCGCATCCTGCCCAAGGCCAATCTGGTCGATGAAGCCTCGCAATGCCTGCGGATGCTGTCCGGGCGCAATCACCGCGTCTACACCGCGATCTGTCTGGTAACGCCGAAGGAGGCCTTTCGCCAGCGCCTGATCGAGACGCGCGTGCGCTTCAAGCGGCTTAGCGAAGACGACATTCAGGCCTATATCGGCTCCGGCGAATGGCGCGGCAAAGCTGGCGGCTACGCGGTGCAGGGCATCGCCGGATCGTTCGTGGTCAAGATGGTCGGCTCCTACACCAACATCGTCGGCCTCCCGCTCTATGAATCGATGACGCTGCTCGGCGGCGAGGGTTTTCCCGTTCGATTCGGCTGGTTGAATGCCAGTTGATCCGCCCGGTGGGAGCGCGCCCGGCCAAGGGCGGCCAAAGGGCCCCGCAAAACCTTGCCCGGAGTGCGGCAAGCCCGCCAACCCCGCCATGCTGCCGTTTTGCTCCCCGCGTTGCCGCGACGTCGATCTGAACCGCTGGCTGTCCGGCTCCTACGTCATCCCCGGCAAGGATAATGAGGAAGAGGACGCCGAATAGGCGAAGGCCGAAGGCGATACGGCGGCTCGCATTGATTTTGGTTGGTCTTGTCTTCAAACTCGGACAACACAAAGACCTGAGACAATCGGGCGATCACGTTCCAGGGGAGTGAGCCCATGTTGACCCGTCGCCGCTTTGTCGGTCTCGCGGCCGCCGTCGCCGCGCCATCCATCCTCGCGACGCGTGCATCGAGCTCCGACTGGCCGGCAAAACCGGTGCGGATCGTCGTGCCGTTCACGCCGGGCGGTTCGACCGACATCACCGCGCGTCTCATCGGCAACCGCCTGCAGGAGATCTGGGGCCAGTCGGTTGTGATCGAGAACAAGGGAGGCGCCGGCGGTAACATCGCAGCCGACCTGGTCGCCCATTCCGACGCGGACGGTTACACCATCTTCATCTCCGGTCCGGGCATGGCCACCAACAAGTTCCTGTATCCGTCGCTCAGCTACGATCCGGTCGGCGATTTCGATCCGGTGACGATGCTGATCATCCAGCCCAACCTGATGTGCGTGCCGAATTCATCGCCCGCAAAATCGGTGAAGGAGTTCATTGCGTTTTGCCAGGAGAACAAGGGCAAGGTCACCTTCGCCTCGTCCGGCAATGGCACCACGCTGCATCTGAGCGGCGAGCTGTTCAAGCGGCTGGCCAAGGTCGAGATGACCCACATTCCCTATCGCGGCGGCGCGCCCGCGATCAACGACCTCATTCCCGGCCGCGTCAACGTCATCTTCGACAATCTGCCCTCGATCGTGTCGCATGTCCGCAGCGGCGGCCTGCGCGGGCTCGCGGTGACGACCAAAGAGCGTGTCGCCATCCTGCCGGATACGCCGACGATCGCCGAAACGGTGCCCGGCTTCGACGTGTTCTCCTGGTTCGGTTTCTTTGTGCCGGTAAAGACGCCGCCTGACGTGCTCGCCAAGATCAACGCCGACACCAACGCGGCGCTGGTCTACCCAGCGGTCAAGTCCCGGTTCGAGGATCTGGGCGCGGTTCCGAAGGGCTCGACGCCGGCTGAACTGGCCGCTTTCCTGCAGCTGGAAATCGCCAAATGGGGACCCGTGATCCGCGACGCCCAGATCAAGGTCGAAAACTAACACGGGAATGCCCATGACCGCGGGCTGACAAGGCCGAATAAGCAAGATTCCCCAATAATTTGGGGGATACCTCGAAGCCGGGCCCGCCGCGCCGTAGCCGCAGGCGAAGGCGGGTGGACACGGCCGCCCGACCTCACTATAAACCGCCCGCTCGCACGGCCTTTGGGCAGGCGAGTATGCCCAGGTAGCTCAGTTGGTAGAGCATGCGACTGAAAATCGCAGTGTCGGTGGTTCGATCCCGCCCCTGGGCACCATGTCCTTCGTTCGATTCCCGGTTCGTCTGATTTAAGGGCACTATGTGCCCGCATGAAGCGCCACCGCGCGATCAATCATGGGTAGGAATCTGGGTAGGACCGAAAAATCGTATGGGTAGGACTGGGCGGTGGTTCGATTCCCAGTTTTGCTGCGCGTGCCGTTGCATGTTCTCTGATCAATGATTGATGAAGACCCTAAGGCTTGCACGAGCAGGGGTGGAACTCCGAGACCGTGTGCAGCCGACGAAAGGCTCGTTCTTCGCAACGTCAATCAGCCGTTTGAACCGCATCACCCGCGGGACCTGCTTCAGAGGCGGGTTTTTGTGTTCTATTCCATTAGTCTGAACCAATCTCGCGGATCAGATACCGGCCAGCTTGGGCGCCATTTCGCTTCAGCGCCAGGTTTGATCAAGCGATACGGGACCGAAGGTAGCCGCCAAGTGCGCCGAGTGCGGGGCTCAGAAGCAGGTAGAGTAAATGCGGCCAAAGGTGGCTGGTGCCGTTGACGACGGTATAAATCCCAAAGCCGATGCAGAGGATCGACGAGAGCGTTCCGTTCAGCACTTCGTCATGTTTTGCAATGCGCGCCGAAACGTAACCGCCAAGAACCGAGCAGAGCCCGCCAAGTATTTTCGACGTTGCAAGAAAAACATTACTTGTCTTCAGGGCCTCCGTGACAGACGCGGCGTCATGATCGGGTGGTGATCCCGTCTTCGCCGAAGCTAGGACGTAGATCATGACAGGTACCATCACAATATTTGAGGCGACGATGTCGACGACGTTACCGATCGCAACGCCCTTGAAAGATACGCGCTTCATGTCTGCTCTTTGAACAACCACCGCTTGGCGGATCGGATGGTTATATCCAAATGCGTGTGCGCCGCTACTCCCTTCAGCTCCATGGGTGATCTTTTCTGTCTGGTCCCATGGTGCGTTAACGCAGCCCACAGCCCATGGGTATCTGCCTGGGTAGGACCGAAAACCACTCGGACGATTGTTTAGCCTTACCAATCTCTTAGTTGATCAGTGCGGCTCGGCCCCTGGGCACCATCAAAATCAACGGCTTAGTTGATTTTTGATCTCAGAACAAAACGAGTGAGACTAGGTCTAGATTAGGTGTCGTCCCCCAAATCTGTTTGCACGGGATAGCCACGCCGTTTTGCTTCCTTCAAATAGTCGATGATTGATTGAGGTAGCGGCCTCTTTTCGCCACGCCGGTGCCGCTCAGTTATCGCTCTATTTTGCACGAGATCGCATGCTTGCCGTCGTTAGAGGAGACATCTTTCGCACCATCACCAGCAGGGTGGCAAAGCTTATGCCTGGCTATGAAATCGCTGATTGCCTTCTCCGCTCCCCCGTCCGTTCCGTTTACCGAGACTTTTGGGAGCGCCGGCAAGTTATTCGACGAATTTGTTTCGATCACGCTCTTCAACTCGCCTAAAAGTGCTTTTGTGCTATTGATCGTCTTGATGTCCTCGTCGGCCTTCTTCGTCAGATCATTATATTCACCCACCGGCAGCTTGTCGGCGTTGGCCAGCCTGGCATTGATCTGCTTGAGATCAGCTTCGGCGTCGTCGATTCTCTTCTGATAATCGCCCAGCGACTTCAGTCGAACGTCCAGAGGCTTTGGCGTCGCGCCGGAGGTGCTGCCGCCGCTCGTTTGCTTCGACTGAGAAGAGCTATCTGCCGTTTTCGGCTGGGACGAGGTGCTGGCTGTCGGTGCTGGATTACACACCACGTCGAACGTCTTGGAGCGGATCAGGTCCACTTCGTGTCTGCCGCACTCCTTGCCGCCGTTTTCCGCCTTCCAGGAAAAGGTCCCCAGTTTCGACGGAACGGTAATGGTGGCCGAGCCCTTTGCTCCGACGGTAGCCTTTCCCACTGTGTTGCCGCCCACCATGACTGAGACATCGGCGGAAGTCGCACTGGTATTTCTGATGGTGATTGACCACGTGGGGTCGGCTGCGGCGCCGCCAGTTCCGACCGCCGTTGCAACAGCGAGTGCTCCGGCGAATGTTGCAGCCGCCATGGCCCGCTCGTTTCGATATAGGTTGAACATCGTCTCTTTCCTTCCAGGGAGGGTGTTTGGCTACTTCGTCGCAGGGAGCGACGATCGGGTTCATGTCGAGCGATAAATCGATGTTCGACGCACGACATCCTCCCATCGGAGGATGCGACGAGCGCCAGGGATTGGGGTTAGGGGAAACCGGAACGGCCTTGCAGCTTCGGAGGCATCAAGAAGCCAACTTTTCGCGATATTGTTCGCACTGTTCGATTTTCGACTTTTCAACAAGATCGGCCCACAGCTGACATCCGATCAGGCGAAGGGCCAAAAGGTGCTCTCATGGCGGAGTGGTACTTTGTTTGGGTCGAAGGTTTGCGCGGACCTGCGCCGCAGAAGTGGTCGTCGGATGGGCTTTGGGGCCAGATAGGCCGTCAAGACGTCATCGTCCGCTTCTCGCTGACGGATCGCGAGGCGGAATTGCCGCTCGACGAACTGGCCAGGCTGCATCCCATCCCCGTTGAAAAATAGACTTCCCGCTGCGCCGGCTTCGTTCACCTCGGCGGCAGTCGTGCATGCGGTCGCGCCAGACCCATCGTACCGGGTTGCGCCGAGCCGGGCGTCCCATTGGGTGGAGCGGAATCCATCGACAGGGTTGGTTGCCTATCCATGGTGGTGACCAGCGCCGCGCCCGCGACCAGCGCGAACGCGCAGCTGAAAATCACCAGCCAGATGGCTACGGGCTTGTTCAGATGACGAAAGGGATTGTCCATGCATGCACTCCTTCGTGCAGCAGCGCCCCTTGTATTCACCGTATGCGGCCGAAACGATCACTTTAGCCGCCCCGCAGTACCCGGCGAAACAACTCCAAAAGGCCACGCTGGGTCCAGTCGCGCAGGTCGAAAACTCGCCGCGGACTAAGCGAATGTTCCACCCGGTTCCGTGCTCGTGAATTCCAACCGGTCTACGGAACATTGCGAATTTAATTCTGTTAGCGGGTTGAACCACCGCAAGGGCGCACCAATCTCCGGGCTTCCTGCTGCGGAAACGCAAGAGAACTTCCGAGCCGGCATGCTGCGCCGGCGGAATGAGAGAGCGGGAGCCCTCGCTACCGGGATCCCCGACAGCGGCCGTGTCCGGCTTGATTGTCGCACGGCCCAAATCCACAAAAAGGAGTCGTCATGAAGCTGAACTCGGCACAGGTAGAACGCGCTCTGACGCAATTCGACGCCCAGGCCCTTCCCGACAATCATCCGCTGGTTCCGCAACTGTGCGGCGTGTTCGGGGATCACACATTCTTTCTCGACCAAACCGGGCTTAACGTCCTCGAACCCACGGATGCTCCGGAAAAGGAAACCCGCGCCGGCAAGATCGTCAATCTCGCCTATTGGAGCGACGATACGCTGACGAACCTGATGCCTCATGAGCCCGAGCCCACGGGGGTGATCGTTACTCTTGAGTCAAAACACTGATCGCCAAGCACTGATCGCAAAGTAGTCTCTGAAGCGATCATTGCCGAGCGGGTCCGGCGCAATTACCGATCGGGCTCGCTGCAGGCGCTCGTGCAGAACTATCTTTGGCGTGCGACCGGTCGCCTCATCCGATTGCCGCGCGTTTCCTCACGTCACCTCTGTGAGATCAGGCGCGCTGCTTCTCCAGTATGTCTTCAATCGATGGCACTATCGAAGGAGCGTCATGATCTAACTCTCCCAGTCGCGACACAAGTCGAAGCAGATAGGGGGAGGGCGCTTGATCGTCTCGATCCAGGATGTCACGGAGCCGGTCTCCAATCTCATCGCAAATCGCGCGACAGTGCTCGCTGTCTACGGGTTGAAGCGCGGTGCGTCCGGCGTACATGGGTTTCCTCCGCATGGTTTAGCGGCATGCTACGTCGCACCGGTGACGGAGAACCTAAAGAGGCAAAAGCACCCACGATCTCGGTGAAAGACTGCCAAAGAAGGGCGGTAAATGGTCGCTTAAAACCACGCGGGAGCGCCGCGTTCGAACGCACTTAGCGAGTAGCCCGCATGAGGGAAGCGACCTGCAGGATCAACCAAACGCAAGCCCCGGATGTCGCTTCGCTCATCCGGGCTAGGCTTGCTGTTGAGTTCAGCGCCTTGGCGGCGACGTCGAGATTGCCGGAGCTTAAGCCCGAGTTTTCTTTGATCGCATTAACCTTCACGTAATCGAATTCATTTGATCGGTCGCAGCTTGCGTTAACCTGAGTGAATTAGAACAGTCGAGTTGTAGCCAATTGATCGCGTCAAATAGTGGGATCATGGCGATGTACAAAATCATTCACGTCGATAAAAGCTGGATTGTTTGCAACGGAAAAACCAAGCTGATTGCATTTGAACGTCGATCTTTAGCCCGGCGCGCGGCCCACGAAGCGGAAGAACTTCTTCACGATGAACCCGTTGAGCGTAAGCCGATTAAACCACGTTCGGCAAAGGTAGCGGCATCTCGCAAATAGACGTGGGGCGCGCGGGTCTCCGTTCTCACCGCGCCGCCGCGCCGAACAGCCTCTTTATTCCGGTCATTACGTTCTTGATTTTTTCTTCAACTCTTGTGTGTTTGAGTGAGTTATCTAGTTCTTGTTGCTTGCTGTCTTGTCGAGTGCCGCGCGCAAGCCCCGCGCCAGTTTCAGGGCGTCGTCATTTGCCCAGAAATGCATGAAAAACAGTCTTGGTTGCTCGTCGAGCATGTGGCTGTGAACGGCTGTTACGTCGATGCCGTTTGAGCGCAACGCCTTGATCACCGGATTTACTTCGTCGCCGGTGAGAACGAAATCTCCAGTTATTGCGGCCTTGCCGCCGCCGGTCGGCTGGAAGTTGATCGCGATCGCCACGCCCATCGGCCCCACCGGTGTCATCGCCATGCCACCCTCGGTGATCGGATCGCGGCGCGGCACGTTGAACTGATAGACGCCGCCATTGGCCTGTCCCTTGACGCCGATCAGTTGATCTAACTGGGCGGTGTCAAGATCGATTGAGGGCGCCGCGCCGACGGTGGCGGGTGGTGCGAGCGGCGTCTTGCTGACCGCGAGGGCGTCATGAATCGCGGCAGCCATCCTGGCCGGATCGCCGTGGCCGCCGACATGCATGTAGAAAGTCGCGGGGTTGGCGCGCAGCAGATGATTGTGGATCGCCGTGATGTCGAGGCCGCCCTCAATCAGCTTGGCCATGACTGGATTGATTTCGGTCTCCAGCAACACGAGATCGCCCATCACCATGGCACCGCCATGCGCGGGCTTCATTGCGACCCAGCCGCCAAGCGCCAGGGCCGGCTTGATGGCGACGCCGTCGAGCGTCACCGTCAGATCGCTGCGGGGAAAGCCGTAGCGATGAACGTCGCCTGACACGGCTGCTTTCCTGCCGAAGGCGTCGTCGACCTTCTGCCAGTCGATCTCTTGCGCGGATGCGGCAGTAACAAA
>Ga0157375_10004077_pt1 | contig 12663 bp, 21 predicted proteins | sample M35metaG_FD_115311 | JGI IMG/M metagenome (GOLD analysis project Ga0157375, IMG submission 115311) | Miscanthus rhizosphere microbial communities from Kellogg Biological Station, Michigan, USA - M3-5 metaG | ecosystem: Host-associated > Plants > Roots > Rhizosphere > Soil | place: USA: Michigan...
AAATTTCACAAGGAATGTGAAAAATGGCAATAACCTATTCATTAGCACCCATACCCAAATGGGTATTAATTAATAACGAAGGCACAGTGGCGGGCGGGGCTAAGCTCTATACCTATCGTTCATTAAATAAAATTCAGCAGAAAATAGTCTACCAAGATGCGGGGGGCCACATTCCTTGGACGAATCCTATTATATTTGATTTAAATGGCGTTCAAGGTCCATTTTATTGGTCGGTTGATAGTGCGGATTTAACTGACACATACTATCTTGAGGCTTATGATTCTGAAGATAATTTGCTTTGGACACTTGATGATTACTTTCCTCCAGGTTCTGGTGGCGGTGGGAACGTTACTACCTATGTTCCGCTCACTAACTATATTGCCAATAACCAGTTTATCGATCATATCGACGATACAGCCAACCCAGTTGGGGTCACTAATCTTGTTGTCGCTCCATCAAACCATAAGGGATTTACCCCGGCATTAATTAATCCAGTGGTTAGTACCTATGGAGTAGTTGGTCCTGATATACGCTTTATTAAAAATAATACGGCAGCTACCGATCAAATAACATTTCCCTTATTTCCACTGGCAAGCGCTCCATTGACTGGGGATGTTACGCCTGTTGATTATGTGCGATATGAATGCACTAACAGCCCAGTTGGTGAAACCTACAAAGCGTTCCAGTTTCCTATTACGCAAAAAATTAAGAATCTTTCTAATCAAGCAATGTCATTTAAACTGTGGGCGCGAGTCACGACCACTCCTGTGACATTAACTATCTATGTACTTCAATATTTTGGTTCAGGTACAGCTTCAAGTGCAGAAGTTAGAACATCGGTTGGCACATTGGCATTGACTACCACATGGACAAATACACCAATCTCATTAACGATACCAAATGTTGCTGGTAAATCAATTGGCACTCCTGGTCAACAAACTGATGATGATGCGCTTTACATACAAGTTGAAATGCCATTAGGCGTCCCTTGTGATGTGTTGTTCACTAAGCCTGCATTGTATCTAGGCACGATTGATCCGAGTCTTGAGTTTGATGATTACGATCAAATAAATTCCATAAATTCAACGCCACGTACAGGGGACATTAAAACAAGTATGCTATCTTCCGCGCCCAATGGCTGGGTTGCCATGAATGATGGCTCTATTGGTAATGTGGGTTCTGCAGCTACAACGAGGGCTAATGCGGATACATTCCAATTATATAAAACTATTTGGGATGGTGTGATTAATGCTTATGCTCCAGTTTCTACAGGACGAGGCGCGACCGCTGTTGCAGATTTCGTGGCAAATAAAACATTAACATTGCCGCGTTCATTAGGTCGTGCCATGGCAGGCGCCGGAGCAGGAGCAGGATTAACTCCTTACGTCTTAGGGCAAGATTTAGGTTCTGAGGTCATAACTATTAATGCAATGCCAAGCCATAATCATCCTGGAAGTACCTACGGAGCGACGACGATTAACCCGGGAGGTTCCGCATCTGGATTTGGCTCTTCATCCATCGCAACGCAAGAATTTGCTGTAAATGTCATGGCCCAAGGTGGAGGAACATTAAATGTTTCTGGTGGTGCTAATGGGAATATGCAACCTACCAGTCTCATGAACGTATTTATTAAATTATAAGGAGCAATAATGGCAGTTCAATTAGTCAATGTACCCGCACTTGATCCAAATGCCTACACAGGACCCACAAGAGTGATGGCAGGTGTGGCTCGTACTGGTGGCGTCACTACCGATACACTGTACGGTGCAAATGGTTCTGTAGAATTCGCACGCTGGCTGTATGCTGGCGTGACTGGTAATGTTTCATATCGAAAATGGGACGGAACCGATCAGACTCTAATCGGATTAGCGGCAGGTGTTTGGCATCCAATATTCTCCATCAGAGTGAATAGCGCGGACACCACAGCAACTAATCTGGTGTGGGGAAGTTAGCTAACTTCAAAAGGGAAAAAGTAATATTACTTATCAATTAAAAAGGAATTTAAAATGACTACAAGATTTTCACAAACCGTTTTCTCACCATGGTTAACGCCTGTGCGTTTGGTATCTACATCAAACATTTCAGGCACATATTACAATGGTCAAAACAATAACGGTGTGGGTGCGACGCTAACTGTTGCAGCCTCTTCATTAACTATTGATAGCGTGGTCGTGCAAGTTGGCGATCGCTTATTGCTTCAAACTCAAACCAATACTTACGAACAAGGTCTTTATGTGGTTAAGAGCATTGACACGACCGTTGTTTTACAACGGGCAGATGATCAACAAAGCATAGACCAATTAAAAGCAGGTGAGTATGTGTCTGTTGGGGCAGGTTCCGTAAATGCAGGTAATTTCTACACATTAGTAGAGCCATTACCACAATTTATTGGTGTTGATGAAATTGTATTTAATGCCGATCCTTCTGCGGGTGGTACTTCATTTTCAGGTGGTGCTTCCACTGCTAACACTTTGGCGGTATTTTCTGATACTGCAGGTAACCTCAAAGCGGCAAGTGCTGCATCAACCTTTGGTCAAGATTTAGCAGTTACTGGCGCATTTATAGCATCTGGTTCTATTACGTCTACCTCTGGAAATATTACCTCTGGACAATCTAATGATGCCGGTACATTTGTAGCCTTTCCTGCTACTGCGGCTAATGGAACTATGATCATTGCGGCAGGTAACGCTGGCGGTGCATTCAACACGACCATTACAAGTGGCACAATCGGTCAGTCAACTGTTTATACGGTTCCTGATATTGGAGCGTCCACAGGGGGCGTTGTTGTTTCAACGGCTGCGGTTAGGCTTAAATCAGTAGCAGGGGCCGCGGCTGGTGGTGGTTCTGCTGCTCAGTCTTTCACTGACGCTTTCTGTACTTCAGGAAGTGTTGTAATTGGTAATTGGGTAACTCAAGCCAATGCTGCATCTGTATTAAAAATTGTTCCTGGTAATGGATCTTTTGTAGTTACCAGTACTGCTGATGCGGGCGTTGGTACATTTAGCTACATTATCAATAAATAATGAGTAGGGGAGATTGATTTCTCCCCCTCTTTTAAAAGGACAAAAGATGCAAGGTGCTTATGGTGGACTGATATGTATTCTTATTTATGGTACTGGAGAAGTCACCGTTGAAGAGGAATTAGCGCTTCTTACACAAGATAATGTATTCATTCTTACGCAATCATCGGATTTAATTTTAGCCACGGAAGATGGATAAAATAGGGCATATTTACATAAGGGATCATAAAATGTCAGGCATTAAAATAAATTCATTACCAGCAGCCCCATCTGCACAGTTAGCCGATGTATTTCCTGCCGATCAATTACCTGGTCCTGTCACACGAAAAATACAATTACAGCAAGTGCTAAATTTATTTGGTACAAATTTAGTTAAATCCATCACAGGAACTGCCAATCAAGTTATTGCGTCATCTCCTAAAGGTGATGTTACCTTGAGTTTACCTCAGTCAATTGCCGTGACCAGCAGCCCTACATTCGCAAGCATTGCCCTTACAACCCAAGCAAATGCATTAAACATGAATAGTCATTTGATTAACAATGTAACTAATCCAGTTAGCGCACAAGATGCTGCCACTAAAAGTTATGTTGATAGTGCAATTGCAGGGGATGTGAATTCAATTATTGGCACAGCTAATCAAGTTATTGTATCCTCGCCTACTGGCAATGTGACCTTAAGTTTGCCACAAGCTATTGCCACTTCAAGTTCGCCTACTTTTTCCTCCATTACATCTACTAATGATAGTTTAATTCATGGTTTAACGGCTGGATTAGGAGGAGGAGCTGTTTCTACCAACGCAGCATTTGGCACATCTTCTTTGGCATTAAATACCTCAGGAGGCACGAACACATGCTTTGGATACCAAACCCTTCAGGGCTTAAGCGTGGGAAGTGCTAACACCGTTTTTGGCTCACAAGCCATGTCTTTAGCGGGTCCTGTGACGAACAATAACTGTACAGCGATTGGGAAAGGGGCTTTAGCTAGTGTCACTGGAAATACTGGGAGCACAGCTGTTGGAAACTCAAGTTTTCTCTCGCTTACCACAGGGGTTCAAAACACGGGACTCGGCGATCATACTGGAACAAATGGAGCCGGAGGCACTAATGTTGCGACAACCACTGGTTCTAGAAATACTTATTTAGGGTTTGTTGCAGGAGGAAACGATCCGGCTATTATTGGCACAATAGCCCTTGGTGCCCTAGCCGTATCTGATATAGCAACGGGAACCACCTCTGGAACCCATGGCCCTGGAATTGCGATTGGAAGCACTGGTAACCCCGTAGGCTTTCGAGGAGATGGCACAATTTACCCGGGAGTAGCTGCAAGTGGCGGGTACTGGCGACAAAAGGTAAATGGCGTCTATTACATGCTGCCATTGTTTCCTGATGGAGCAACCGCGACTTTAGCCACTACCGCAGGAACCGTAGCATCAGTAACGGGTACTACTAATAGAATTACGTCCACTGGGGGCACGACACCTGTCATTGATATTTCTGCAAGTTATGTAGGCCAATCGTCAATTACTACTTTGGGAACCATTGGAACAGGTGTATGGAATGGAACAGTAATTGGATTGGCGTATGGTGGGACTAATGCTAATTTAACGGCAAGTAATGGAGGTATATTTTATTCCACAGCCACTGCCAGCGCTATTCTTTCAGGAACTGCAACCGCGAGACAAATGTTACAATCAGGAGCAAGCACGACACCTGCCTGGTCTACAGCTACTTATCCTGCAACAACAACTATAAATCAGATCCTTTATAGCAGTGCTGCAAACACTATAAGTGAAATTACTACTGCAAATAGCGGGCTACTGGTGACATCAGCCGCAGGCGTGCCGAGTATTGGAAATGCGATTTTAGCTGATGTTACGATTAATGGAATAAAAGCCGGAAGAGGTGGTGGAAATATTTCTACTAATACTATTTTTGGGGTTACTGGCACATCTATTACTACCGGTACAAGCATAACAGCAATTGGCTCAGGTGCGCTTCAAACTAATACTACAGGTATACGAAATACATCCATTGGGCAACTTTCAGGAGCTAATATAACCACTGGAAATGATAATGTCTTCTTTGGTGCATCAGCAGGAGTCAATGCTGCAACATCGTTATCTGGTTATACAGCAATAGGTTCGCTAACAGGAACGGCTAATGCACCAGGTTCTTCTACCGTGACATCTATGGGCTACTGTACGTTTTTAGGATATGCCGCAAGCGCCAATGGTAATTCAGGTACAGGATGTATGTCGCTAGGTTCCGAAGCTGTTTCTGAAGTTTCAAACGGGGGGAATGGCCCAGGAATTGCGATTGGTAGTAACACTTATAAGGTAGGATTTACAAGTGGTGGCGTTCTTTATACAACAGCGGGCACAGGAGGTGCTGTCACTCTTCCGGCTGCCGCTGCCGGTTATTGGCGTATTAAGCTTAATGGAACGGTTTATAAAATACCTATCTATCCAGATGTTTAAAAATTAAAATACTACTATAAGGACTATAAAAGAATGGAAACATCAGCAATAGAAACAAGACTAGAATTATTACAAACAGAATTACATAAAGCGAATAGCAATGTAATTTCTTTGACAGAGCAGCTAGAAAAGGCACGCGCACAGTTTCACACTATCTCGGGCCATATTAACGAGTCAACGTATTATTTGAATCAAAACCAAATCAAAGAAGATGAAATAATTTTAACAAACGGACAGAAGAACAAGAAAAGTTCCAGTAATGCCGTTATTTAGAAAATATTTCGTAATTGGGCCGTTAAAAGGATTTTAAGGAGCATCGAAGATGGGGAAAAAGATAAGTGATTTGCCTAATATAGTAACGCCCGCATTAAGCGATGTTTTCCCTGTTATTCAGTCTGGTGTTACTTACAAAGAAACCATGGCCCAATTAAGTAGTTTGTTTGCTACTGGATTTTCAGTTAAGGCTAATACAACTGATATTTATGGTGGTGGTGGCACATCAAATGGATTCACTGCAACAGGAATAGATGCAACGAGTATTGTGACAGCAACTATTTTGACATCTGCTAATGCAGTGTCTATAGCTAAAGCCGTACCGAGCGCCAATACGTTGACCGTAACATTTACAGCCGATCCTGGTGCCGGAACCACGGTTAGTTGGATAGCTATAACACCCGATGTTTAATTTAATGCAGCATTATTGAAGTAATAAGTTCATAACCTCTACTTCTTCGTCGCTTCATCATTTTAGAGATAATTTTCTGAACTTCTTCTTCCGTATGGGCGAAGAGGATCTTCTTCCCGTCCCTATTTGAATTGCAGCCACCCCAAGAATGATTTAGAACAATTTCTTTTGAGTGATTCGTTTGGACTGATATTGTATAGAAACGCGCCTTTTTTTTATTTAACCATTGATAGATCTCTACCATAGCAATCTAACATCTCCTCTAGTGTTTCTTTGTTTTCGGTATATTCGTCTTCGTCCATGAAGAAAGCAGGGTCTTGCACATCCACTTCGTGACCCTCTACGTAGAATCTCAACTTTATAATTTCCAGGAGTAAAAGTTTGGCATATTACAAAATCAAGATCTTGAGTGCAAGTGAAATGTCAGTAAGAGAATCTAGTGAGTTTTCCGGAACCGGAATATTTTTCGTTTTACTTGATTTATTGTGCAAGCATTTTATAAATCGTTGCACGAGAGACGTTAAGCTTAAAAGCAATTTGCCGGATGCTTGTTCCTTTATCTTTAAGTTCTTTGGCATCAGAAGTAAGTTTTCGAGTTGTTATTGCCGGACGACCCAAATGCTTTCCGGCTTTCTTTGCCGCATCAATCCCTTCTCTTTGGCGAGCTTTAATCATAGTTCTTTCAAATTCAGCAAATGCGCCCATCATTTGCAAGGTTAGATTTGCCATTGGGTCTTTTGAGGAATTAAAAGTGAGATTCTCTTTAATGAATTTAACTGACACACCTTTATTAATTAATGAGTTAATTATTTCTTGCAGGTCCCGCAAGTTTCTTGCCAGTCTATCAATGCTGTCTATTACAAGTAGATCGCCTTCTCGCACATAGTCCATACATGCAGCAAGGTTTTTTCTATCCTTTGTGCTTCCGCTCATGATATCGACGAACTCCTTGTCTAATTTAATGTCTACTAATTGTCTTGCAACATTTTGGCTTGCTGATGAAACTCGAATGTACCCTACAACTTGATGTGTCATGCTAAATGTAAGTAATGAAGCGCAATAGGAACAATGAAAGAACCAATCACGATACCGATAAGCAAATTCAGCTTGTTATCCATATGGTCAAAACGCTTATCAATTCCCGTAAACTTTTCATCATGTTTCTTGTCATTAAGCTTGAATATTTCGGAATGAAGCCGAAGTTGTACTTCGTGTTCAATAAAGTTTTCTTCGGTCTTGCTTAGCTTTGTCATATTAGATCCCCCAGTGACGATAATTATAGCACCTTTGCATACAATGCTTAATAACGTGGGAGATTTAATTTATTACATGGGTTGATGGGTATGTTTTGCTATGTTGTCGTTGAGTATACCTTTGCGACATACTATTTCTACGTGCTACAAGAGGTAAGGCGTGAAATTTGATTTCACAATTCGTGAGTTATGTTTTCACAAAAGATGACAATATTTTTTTTTGGGAATAGAGACCATTAGTCCTCTGCGCATTTTTATTCTGAATTTGTTAAATTCATCCATATCCATGCATTCTGTTTCGCAGCCACATAATTGGCATTGAAATCTTTTGCCTCGGTCTAATATGCAAAACTCTTGGCATCCAAGGCAATAATATGGATTACAATCCTTAATTGAATCCAATATTTCTTTTTTATCTTCTTCTAATTGGAATGCGCCGCCCTGGTTAAAAAACTTTTGGATGTCATTCATCTTTTAGACCTCTTCCTTGATTAAAGATTTTTCTTGTTATGACGAATTATATATATAGACCATAACCTGAAACCCATATGCAAATTACCGGCGAGCAATTATTTTTCTTGGTTCAGGTTCTAAAGGATTCGCTAGATATCCAGATGGGTTATGACTGGAGTTTCAATTATAAACTTGAGCAGCGCAAACTGTTTTACAATAAATTTATACAATTACTTTTATCTCAGGACACCGTTAACATTGAACTAATGGATTTATCTAAGATAAAAAAACTAGAATAGAGTGCAGCATGGAACAAGTCACAGCCATACGAAAATACTTAATCCCATAGCAGTAATAAAAGTTTCAACTTCCGAATAATCATGATGCTGTGCATATATTGTAAGAGCCGCCATAAATCCAATAAACTTTAAACACCCGCGAATATCTATTTTCCCTTGTATCTTCATTTAAATCCTATGGCATTGGTGGGAAAGGCTTGTCTAGATAAACAATGTTTTCTACTGCTTTAAGTAGCCACTGATATTTAGATTCATCTTCATGACTTTTATGCTCCGTTTTTGTCACGAAAGATAACGAATATCCCAACAACAATAGAAGCCTCGAATTCATGTGTATTAGCTTATCTATTTCTTCTTCCTTCATCATCATATTTCCACCCAATCTTCTGCAACGAAAGAATCAAAACTTATTGCATAGGGGAAGCTATCCATTGAGGCAACCGCCAAGTCCTTTATTACAGGATCTAGATAAATATACATTTCAACCCAATCTTTTCTCGAAACTTTCGCTCCTCTTTGAAGGCAAGGAATAATATCACAAAATCTCATTTCTTCTTCTTTGTCATCAACAAGCCATCCATCTGAAATCATAATATCTTCATTATAAGAATAAGGCGTAAGCTTTGGCTGAAATGACCTTACATCGTTACCATCCATTAAGAAATAAACATTGTTTCCCCATAGATGCCTGGTCACTTTGGCACCATTCTTTAGCTTTTCCATTGCTTCACTGAATTTCATATGTTCTCCGTAATTTCAGGGCAATCAAACCAGACTTTAATCATCCCCATCCAGAATCCGCGACAACTCTTACATGTTCTGAGCGTATAGAACTTGTGTGGTATGTCTGCTTTTTCCCAATTACTAACATGACGAAATGGCATATTAAGCTCATCCATGTCATGTTTGCATGACATCCAAAGCGTATCCCTGTCTTTTCCTACTTCTTTACAACGTTGACACTCTTCACTCATATTTTAACCTCACCTTGCACGTCTTATTTAATAGATGACCATAAATAAATGATTTATCGGAAGGCCACGTTTTACGATCGTCTATATTATACGACCATAATGGTTCATGGGGCTTAATATCGCAAGCATCTAAATAATGAGTATTCTTAATAAGAAGCTTTTTAATCCTTGCATTCAAATCTATTTTCGATTCTATAGTTAAAGGATGAACCGCAGAAATTAATTTCTTGTCCTCTCCATAGGTTGGATTAGAATCCTGTAACATTTTGGCTATTCGTTGAACTTCGTCATAAATTTTTCGCCAATCTTTTATATCAAATTCCATTTTATTTATTCCTTAAAGCTGCCAATGAAATATAAAAAAGGTGACAATCGGCCGGAATTGAACCGGCTCATGCTGTTTTCGGCAGAGCATTAAAAACCCATGTCTTCTCACAAGCTTACTTTAATTGACTAGTATAATTTCAGCCTTGTCGCATATCGATCAATATGTATTCCTATACACGTCGCGATTGTCAAAATACTTAGAAATTTATGTCATCATCCTCAAAAAGATCATCTTCCTGATTGCTTACTAATGGCTTCTGGTCTTCTTTCTTAACATAATCTTCTACTTTATTTTTATCTGGGTACTTGCTCCCAACAGACTTACCGTTTAATTTATCTTGTGGAATTTCTTTGCCTTCTTCTACATTAATTTTTACTCGAACATGTGAGCCTACAACAGCTTGTGAGCAAAACTTTTGTGCTTCATATAAAGGGAGAATATCTGCGGAGTCTGCGCAATGGATTACCTTCCACATCATGGTCTTAGTGAACACCAAGAAATCTCTTACATCATGAGATTTCCCGTTTTCGTCATATACGGTTACCGTCATGTCCATCATGGGATTGCCACTGTTAGCTGACGTCTTGTCTTCTGATGCAGTAATTACCGCATCGTACTCTCCTTTTTTTAACAACTGAAATCGTTCCTGCATGGCTTCCTGCTCTGAATAAACTGTGTACTGAAATGACATAATAATTACTCTCCCTTTATTTTAGATGTTAAGTGGTCTATGCACTTCTCTATAGCTTCTTTGGGCATTTCTTCCCATCGTTCAGATCCAGATTTATCCAACCATTTCCGATAGATTTCTTCTGGTACCTTGATTAAATCAATCAAGCGCACAATCTCCTTTACCTGTTCATCGCTGGCAACCTCTTGGGCTACGGCGTCGCGCTCAAGAATTTCTTTGCCGTATTTCTTTGCTATTTCTGCATAAGAAAATGGAAAGTGTTCGGTGTCTGGGAAATTTTCTATACGAGATTTTTTCACTAACGCGACTCTATCTTTGCCGCGTTTTTGTATTTCAAATACCAGGTCAAATAAATAATCAAGCTTCTTGTAGCAATCAAACGTTTGTCCCAAGACCGATAGGTTTTGACCATATTCATTTTTAGCATGACTTGTAATGATCACATTCATGTCTAGACGCAATAGCAAATTTAGCAAATGTTTAATCTGTTTGTTCGCTTCTGAGTAATGCCGGCCAAAATCAGTACCATTTTTGATAGCTGACTTGTCCAGCAGGTCATTATATAGGGTGGTCAGTGGGTCGATGATGAGCGTTTTGTATTCATGCTTCTCTGTCAACAATGTTTTTACTTCGCTCATCAACTCATTAAAGTCTGATGTTTGAAATATAACGCCACCTGCTTTCTTTAATAGCTTGGTGTATTGATCATTCTCGGCGCCTTTTTCCGTATCGATTAAATAGGGCTTTGGGAACTGAATTGCTGCGATTGTTTTCCCGACCCCTGCAGAACCATAAAATAATGCCTTCAAACGCTTTTCAATTGCTTCTGGTGCTTTTGCTCGTAACGCCATTTTTACAACTCCTACTTTAGTTATGACCAGTTAAGGTCGTCTGAAATAAATCCCATATGCGCGCTTGCACAACGCATAAAGCATTTATCTGTTACCCTCATGACAATCTTCACATCTTGTCGTCCCGTCAGAATAATAATATCCCTTGGTAACAGTAGTAACATGGACTACTTCTTGGTTGCTGTTGGTGAAGAAGCACTCTTTAATGTCTTCTCCACAATCATCGCAAGAGGCTTCGACATAATAGTTAGGTGTTAGATAAGCCTGTCCTAAATTAAGGCGTTCTTTAGCCGTTACATAATCTTTCATTATTAAATTCATTTTGATTGCTCCATTAAAATTTCCCCCATACGACATCACCGTTTTCTTGGTCTTGCTGAGCGTAATAGCCTTCTTCATTCATTAGGTTTTGGTAATAGTCATTGCAAGCTTGACTAAGAACTTCTTGAAGGGATTTCTCGTAATATAGAATTATGTTTTTAAGCGTTACTTCAGCGAATGCTTCTCGTGTTTCATGACAATCCTCTTTTAGCATGGCAAGCAGGGCGCACAGGTAATCGCTATTGATAGATTCATCGGCACCATAGCAAGCGTATTCAATTTCGCGATCGATGGACTCAATGTAGAGCCTGGCGAGCTCGTTTTTCTCGTCATCAGGCAGGGTGTTGAGGGATAGGTTGTATTGGTCGCATTCGAATTTAGCGTACTGACACACTAATTCTTGTGCATAATCAGATAGATTTCTTTCATGACTCACGCGTGCCAATCCTTTGACATTCCTGATGGGTGCTCCTAGCCCGAATGGATCGTTTTTAATCTCTTCGGCGTTATTTCTGGGAATGGATAGTTCATAATCATTATGATTTTCGAGTATATCGTACTTGTATGCTTCTTTCATTTCTTTGCCTCATTGTTGTTCTGGTGAGGGTATTAAACACCAACCTTAAGGTTGTGTCAACCATAAAGTTGTACAAACTTAAGGATTAATTTTAAATGGCAATAAAAGGTTGTACAACAATAAGGTGTTATGGTATTTTTCACATAATTCAATAAAGAGAATATTTATGAAGATAATGGAAGCCGTTACAGAGTTTGGCAGTGGAAGGCAAGTGTGTCTTGCTCTAGGGATTTCTGATAGAAATTTTACTAAATGGAAAGGTAGAGGGTGGATACCCCAGGCACAACAATTACGTTTAGAAAAGATCACGAACGGCAAATTAAAAGCTGATGAATTTGGTCCGGACAGAAGGCCAGTAAATTTATCTAAATAAAACGAATTAAGGAAACAATAAAAACAACACGGAACACTATTAATAATTAATGAAGGTGTTCTATGGGAAAAGCATTATGTCTATTTTTAATTTGCGTTTTTATTTCATTTGCTGAAGAAAAAACCGGAGGAATTATTCATTATATTGAAGGGATTATTCCTTATATTCAAAAACATTTTGATTTTAAGTTTATTTGTTTTTATGCCGTTTCCTTTTGGTTTGTATCGTCAGTGGAAAGTATAAGAAGCTCTCTTAATGATTTGAATGATAAAGTTGATAATCTTGAAAATGCCATTAATCCAGGTGAAAAGTATTACGGACAGATAGAACTCTAAATCCCTAGGTATATTCCAGAGATTCT
>Ga0157375_10004080_pt1 | contig 12661 bp, 9 predicted proteins | sample M35metaG_FD_115311 | JGI IMG/M metagenome (GOLD analysis project Ga0157375, IMG submission 115311) | Miscanthus rhizosphere microbial communities from Kellogg Biological Station, Michigan, USA - M3-5 metaG | ecosystem: Host-associated > Plants > Roots > Rhizosphere > Soil | place: USA: Michigan...
ACCAGTTTTAAAGGCGGGGGCATAAGGGTCAAAAAAATCACCTACAGTGAGGGTTCAGGTAATAGTCCCGACATCGTTAAAACATATACCTATGCGTCAAATAGCGGCCGGCTGATTTATAAGCCCACATTTGCATATCCTACGGCATTTTACAAGGATTGGAATGTTGATGCACATACAACTTTCAGCCCAGCCAGCCAAACAGGCAAAAATCTCTGGGATTATTTTACCATTCGATCAGAAAATGATCTGAGCCCCCAGGAGGAATATAATGGGAACTACGTATTTTATTTGTCTGCCAAAGAAACGCAGCTAGGCAAAGGAAGCATCCAGAATGATTATTTATTTCCTGCTGAATATGGCAAGATAACGGATGGAACTGACTGGACAGCTAGCTATTCATATATTGCAAGAGCAACGAGTTGTTTTGACGTGGGAATAGTAACCCCAGATTATTATTCCTATCCATACCCGCCCAACACGAATTACTCGTTTGAAAGAGGATTGCTTAATAAACAAACGATTTATAATGATGCAGGGCAGATTTTGAAGGAGCGGTATTATACCTATCAACGGGTATATCCACAGGCAGCCCCTGTTGCTATAACGGGTATGCGCTCGGTAACAACTACTAACGGAGCAAATGCATATACGGTTTTTTCGCCATATAAAATACTGGCTGACGTCACCAAGTTGCAAAGTACCGTGCGGGATGTAAACTATGATCCTACCAATTTAAGCCAAAGCACAGAAACAACCACGAGTGATTTTTATGACAGCCCAAACCATAAATTACTAAGCCGTAGTACGATTTTATTAAAGGACGGTACAATTTACACCACTAAATATAAATACCCGCTGGATTATACCCTTACCGGTACAGCCGCCGATGATAATACGTCTATAATTGCCAGCTTTCATTCACTATATATCAATAATTATATGACCGGAGTAGTGATTGAAAAAACATCATCCGTACAAAAGCCTGGGCAATCGGATTTAGTTATCGGATCTTCGTTAGTTAAATTTAAAAATTTTACGGTTAATTCTGTGGATCGTACTATCCCTTCAACCGTTACGCCATTGCTTTATCAGCAACTTTCGCTGGCAATCAGCGCCCCGGTTAGTGATTTTACCCCTGGTTATATTGCCGGTGGGACTACATTTACCGCAGATACCCGCTATCGCGCGATTCAAACTTTTGAAGAATATGATAGCAAAGCGAACATCACATCAACCACTAACAATCAAAGAGCGAGAGCAGGGGCGCATTTTGATATAACGCAAACATTGCCTGTATTACAAGTTGCAAACGCTTCTGCAAGACAGGTAGCATATTCAGGCTTTGAAACCATTTCGACAAATTCGTTTGTATATAATGACGGAAGCAATCCGGTACCGGTTTCTCCTGGTCGCAGCGGTGATAATGCTCTGAGTTTACCAGCAAGCACGGTACTTAAACAAACTGTTGACAAGGGGCCAGGCCAGAATTATATATTTTCTTGTTGGATACAAACAAGCAACCCTACCGGTACGCTTGCGCTTGCGCTTACAGACGGAACAAACACGGCCTCTTATCCTATAACCTATACAACCAACGGAAATGCATGGACTTATTATCAACAAATTGTACCGATAACCCAATTTGGACAATCAATAACCGTCAGTCTTTCAACCAATAATGCAGTATCTATTGACGACATAGTATTCTTTCCGGCAAATAGCAATATCTCATATTATACCTATAATAAATTTGGTAAAACATCCGAAACCAACGCAAACGGAGTTACTAAATTTTATGAATATGACGATAATGGAGCAGTTCATTATATAAAAGACGCCGACCAAAATATAATCCAAAGAAATATTTATAATTATAAAACATCGGTATCATTAGCAGTGCAACCTGTACTTACTGATAACGTCCATTTTGCAGGTAATAAGGTTGGTGAGAATATTACCTTCTCCACATCAGATCCTACTCAATTTAGCTGTTTACCGGGTACTATTACTTACGCCTGGGATTTTGGCGATGGCACCACCACAGCGGCATCGAGTACTATACCTCAAACGCATACATATACCCATTATGGGACCTATAAGTATTGTATTACAGTAACGAGTAGTGTGTACGGTACCCAAAAAACTTATGGTAATATAACCATAAATCAAAAAGATTTTTCCGTTGCCGTATGCAACTCTTCGGGGCCGATAGTCACCAGTATATGCCCTACTTTGGCAGCATTCCAGTGGGATAGTTGTAATCCCACGCATACAGGAAGTATAGGGCATAATACCTTCACGGTAAGTATTGTAAATCCTTATGATGCTACAACTTGCCCTGTTCATTATTATTATTATTGGTACACCGCTCCTTTAGGCAGCAGCAATTGGCAGTATTTATCTCAGTACGATAATATGACATCAATCAGCATCACCATTTATAACCCTTTGTCCCCGAAGCCATCGGACTCATATAATGTGAGATGCGACGTAACTGCTGACCCGAGGCCATGTACAAATGAAAGTGCGTTTATTGGATCACTTTATAATCAGGCCACTGCCACGTCATCAGCCATATTTTTACAGCAATCACCAATAGACTCTACGCCATGTCAATAGCCTTGTCGAAAACCAAATATCTTACAACACGTAAGCATATTCTTTATATCGTTAATGTAGCCGTGCTTTCGTGGATGCTTTCACTCAAGGCGCTCGGGCAGGAGGGTTATATTAAAGTTGTAGATGCAACTGTTAGTCAATATAATGGATCTTATCTGGCAATGCATAGCGTAACCCTTGCGCCCGGTTTTACCTTTACCGCTACTGCGAGCGGCGCCACGGCCAACTTTCATATTTATATCGAGGGGACGGAGCCGATAATTCAAGATGCTACTATACCACAGAATAACATTGTAAGAACAGATATTATTAAAATGGCAGGAATCCATAATGACAATGATATTATTCCTCTTACAAATGCTGCCAATCAAATTCAAACCCAATATACCTATATTGACGGTATGGCGCGGCCAATACAAAACATTCTATCACAGGCAAGCCCGCTGGGAAAGGATATTATACAGCTTGCAGCCTTTGATAGTCTGGGGCGCTCGTCGAAGCAATATTTGCCTTATACAGCTACCACAAGCAATGGCTCGTATCAAACCAATGCTATTGCCACGCAGGCCACGTTTTATAATACAGCTAATCAAAAGATAGCCACAGACGGTAGCCCGTTCGCTACGACCAGCTACGATAATTCACCGTTGGAGCGGGTAACAGAGCAAGGCGCTGAAGGCGCCGACTGGCAAACAGGGACAGGACATACCGTGCGAAATACGTATAGATTGAATATTGCCAACGAGGTGGCTATTTGGAGCTCTTCAGGCACGAGCGGGTATTATGCTGCAAATTTGTTATCCGTTATTGAAACGCTGAATGAGAACAGCAACAAAGTTACATTATTTAAAAACCAGCTTGGGCAAGTAATACTTAAACGGGTTGCCTTCAATGAAAACGTGACTGAAAATGGTGTAACTAGCTTTGTTACCAATTTGGATACTTATTTTATATACGACGACTTGGGAAGGCTTATCTACCAGGTACCTCCCAAAGCGGTTGCCAAAATTGCTGGCGGTGCAGCCTGGAATGCAGCATTTATAAGCCAGTGGATTTTTGGCTATATTTATGACTCATACGGTCGCCTGGTAGAAAAGGACGTTCCTGGAGCAGCGCCGGTGTACATGGTATACAACCAAATGGATCAGCTGGTAATGAGCCAGGATGGCAGGTTGCGTGGTACCAACAGATGGTATTTCGTAAAATACGATCAGGCGCACCGCCCCATAATTTCCGGGATATATACCTACACCAACCCCTATCCTGGCGATACCGGCACGCCACAGGCCGAGCTTCAAAAGCTGTACAATTCGTTCAACTATGACGGGACTGATAAATATTACGAAGAACGCCTTTCGACAGGAACCCATGCCTATACCACACAATCATTCCCGACAAGTGGGCTGGACATAGAAACTGTCAACTATTATGATAGTTATGATATTTATGGTAGCGGAATAGGGACCCCAAACTTCACATATCAGTCTCAAACAGACCTTACAATTCAAAATACGGTTTCCACAAATTGCAATGGACTTTTGGTTGCCGCTAAGGTAAAGGTGGTGGGCAGTAACAATCGATGGCTGGTTAAAGCAAATTTCTATGATAAGTATGGCCGGGCCATACAGCAATGTAAAAATAATCACCTTATTGCGGTAGATAATACGCCAAATCCAACTTCCCTGTCAGACATTACGACTAATGTTTATAATTTTGACGGCACAGTTGCTATAAGTAAAACTTATAAAAAGATCAGTACAAGTAATACTATTTACTTAATCAATAAGTTAAGCTATGATAACGGTGGTCGTTTAGCCTCGATCACACAAAGCAATAATGGTTCGGCCGACCAGATGGTAGGAAAATATATCTATAATGAATTAGGACAATTGGTTGACAGGAAATTGCATCAAAAGTCGGACGGCACTTATTTGCAGTCCGTTGATTATCGGTATACTATCCGCGGTTGGTTAGCGAGTATAAACAGCGCCGATCTGGCACATAATAATGATGCCGGTGACCCGGCCGATCTTTTTGGCATGGAGCTATCCTATGACAATACTGAAACAGGTTTTATTGACGGAACCACTTATAAACCGTATTACAACGGAGAAATAGCTGCTGTAAAATGGAAGGTGGCGAGCGATGCTAACACTACCAGGCCCGAAAGAAGTTACCGATATACTTACGACGCTGCCAACCGTTTGCGAAAGGCTTATTCTGCAGCATTGAGCGGAACAACATGGAGTACAGAACTTGGCGGTTATAATGAAAATGCAGATTATGACCAGAACGGAAATATATTGCATATCGACCGGAATACGGTGTATAACGGATCGGTATTTACGATGGATAATTTAACATATAGTTACACTGCCAGTAGTACTACTTATGGCAACCAATTACAAAAAGTGGACGATGCTGTGGCAAATACTGCCGGAATGACGGAGTTTAAAAATAATGCCAGTCAGGCCATAGAATACACTTATGACGCTGATGGTAATTTAGCAACAGACGCCAATAAGGGAAGCGCTGCCGCACCAGTGAATTATACTTATAACGATATTAATAAAGTAAGCAAAGTAGACTTTGGCAGCGGCAATTATGTGACTTATACTTATGATGCACAAGGGAATAGGCTGGAAAGACAGGTGTTTGCCGCGAACACAGTAGCCAATACTTTTGATTACCTGGATGGATTTATTTACCAGAACAATACCGTAATATCCTTACCTATGCCTGAAGGACGCGTAACTGTTGCTTCCGGAGTATATCAATATGAATATATTATTAAAGACAACCAGCAGAATGCCAGGGTCTCATTCGTTATGAACAGTACCACAGGTGCTGCCCAGTTGGTACAGGAAAATCATTATTATCCTTTTGGGATGACTTTAATGGGGCCTACCATCAATACGGTATCCGGTGGCAACCCAAACCAATTTTTGTATAATGGCGGAAGCGAATTGCAGCAGGATAACGGCTCGAATATTTACAGTACTTTTTACAGGGAGTATGATCCGGCTATAGGCCGTTTCCAGACTGTTGATATTGATGCAGACAGTTATGGTGACGTTTCGCCTTATGTGTTTGCTGTTAATAACCCGGTTGTATTTAATGATCCCTTGGGCAGTGATCCTAGTATTCCTGGGTATTATCCAAGTTCATATTATCAGTTTCATGATCCTTTTGAACAATGGCTCGCAAAAGCTAATTCGCAAACTACTACTCCTTGGGAGCAACAACTACAAAATGAATTAAATCACTTGTTTGCATACAGAGATTGGCTTGAAGGGCAAGCTCGAATTGCGTCCAACACACCGTTAAACCCGGCAGATGTGGCGTTCCACACTTCTGATCCAAACGTTATTTCCGATATATTTACCGGCCATGTCGAATTGGTATGGATGGAATACGGCCGCGTTGACGCTAAAACCGGAGCTCGTGTGCCGGAATATACCAAAGATCTGCACCTTGAAATTGATGGTAAAAGGGTGAAGAGTGCTAATCAGGGGGGTGATGATGATGTTGATGCCCATGGACGTAAAATTGATATGCGTTCATTCAATTTTACTCAAATAAATAAACTGTCAATGGCCGCTGCGGTTAGTGGCTTTACCGTTGATTTCAAGTGGAATCCTTATCCACAGAAAAAATTTAATATTGGAACAATTTATGTTCAAGTTCCAAATAGAGTTGAATGGCAAGGGAGGGGCATTTCTGCTGGTCAAGCCGCATACGAGGCAGCTAAAGCAGCTAATGAAGCGGCAGATCAGGTAGGTTGGCAGTTTGCATATCCAACTTCAACTTGGTGGGGCGAAACTTCTCCTCCCGCTTATCTAAGCCCTGGTGCTGAGGCATTATTTAATATAAGATTCATCAGACTTATGAATGATTTTCTGCAGGATGTGATTCCAGGAGCTCGTGTAAGATTCATTGGCCCAACTGATAATGTTACTCCACAGAAGGTAATTTATACACCTTAATAAACTTTATTTATCAAAATGGACAACATTAAAGAGGATTTGATCTCCCAAATTTACACATACTTTCCGAAAGATGTCGGGATACTTGATGAAGCTTACTGGACGACTAAAGAGTTTTTAAACTTGAAGGAAAAATGCCAGTTAATAGCTGATAACACATCTTTATGGAATAGCCTTTACGATAGTCTAAGGGAATTGTTTCCATATTATTTAATCATAGATAAAACTGCATATCATGACTTTGATAGATGCTATTCCTTAATAATCACATTTAATAACCAAGTCAACAATATCAAATACTTCGAGGTGTTTGTAAGCTATATAGTCCCTTACTATTTAATTTGTCTAACAGAAACGGATGGTAAGGGAAGCTATAAATACAGCATATATCCATTTGATAGCTCGAATACAGTAAATGAAAAGACTTTGTTTGACCTTAATATTATAAATGAAACAATACTTAAGATGTTCCCCTACAAAATGATCACACCATCTATAGGTAAAACAATCCTTAATGATATTGCATTTCAGAATTTGGACTTCGGCGAAATGTCTATATATAAAGCGGTATTTACGAATTATATCTTCCCAAAATCCAAATCAATAATCAATCCGTGAATCTACACTTATTAATGTTCTTCTAAATAAATGATAATAGTTGCCGTCAGATAGCACTAATATACCATTTTTACAGTCGATTGAAGGCTTGAGAGATACTCGATAGTTATTTGCCGTAATCCAACAATAAGTCTTTTCTGCAATCGACATATTAGAAACCGTAAACTCACCATAATTATTCCCCAAAGCGACAACAAGGCCTTTGAATACAAGTTGATTACTCTTATAAGATATTATGATTGACTGAATGATCCCATCCACATTTGTACCAATCAATAAGCTATCCACTTTAACTGAATCTAAAATATTGATCTGCGGGCCACGATATATATAGTCAATTTTATACATTGAAAGTCGCTTGCTTATAGAATCGGATGAACCAATATGTTTAAAGATTAGGGTATCTATCTTGTTTTCAAGTCGAAGACTATTTAATGCCTGTGGCATGTTCAAGACGTTAGTTTTTTGGGCAAACCCGTTGTGAGTAACAAAGCACATTATAAGTACAATCAATATCATTCTCAAATGATAGCTTAGCTTCATTGCTCTTTTGTGCACCCTATCCTTATTAATGAGCAAAAGCCTTTTTGGTTTTATTATAAGCGAGCGCCATATCAATAAAGTAGATCACCTTATCCTTTTCCTCGGAAGGCAGGGCTTCAATATCTTCCATGCGGCGGAGCAGGTTCTTATCAACGATCATGCTTTCAGAATGTCCGACCAGGTAATCAACGGTAACGTTCAGGGCTTCTCCGATCTTTGCAGCGGTATCAATAGAGGGGGTAATCTCATTGCGCTCATACCTTCCCACGATAGGCGCAGACGTGCCGATCTTCTTAGCCAGGTCATCTTGTGACCATTTCAATTGCTTGCGTAAAGCGACTATCTTCTCTCCAAAAGTCATGTTTGAGTGCCTTAAGTAACCTTTATTCTGATTAAAGTATAAAGATAGGCTACTTATTGGTGATTTACAAATAACAAAGGTATTGCTTGATTGAAACCAATCCACGCCGGTTCAAGCGTGTCGCTTGAACCAAAACGGCTGTTAGCGTCCCGCTGACGTCACCAACCCCGACTCTGGCGAGAATGAGGAGTAGGGAGGTGAGTAAATGCTTCTCGTGCCTGATAGATTTAACAGGCATTAGCTTTGGTCCTCGTGTAATAAAATGCAATCAATTGATTACGAGTGGTTTAAGCGTTCACGAGCGTTCACAACGTGAGCCCTATATAATTTCTACTGAATCGTATTGCTCATCTGAAACAATGGCAGATACATGGAGATAAGGATCAACCCAACTATCAACCCCAGGAAGATAATGATCAACGGCTCCATCATGCTGCTCAGGGTGGAGGTTTTATATTCTACTTCTTCAATATACTGATCAGATATACGGGCAAAGAAATAATCGAGCTGGTTGGTTTCTTCGCCCACTTTAATAAGCTGGATCAGTTTGGAGGGGTATACTTTAAATTGTTCCAGGCTTTGATGGAGCGGTTTACCGCGCATGATATCATTTTCCACTACCTGTAGTGATGTTTCAATAGGATAATAGCTGATCATCTGCCTGCTCAAAGCAATAGCCCTCAACAGTGGCAAACGGGCATTGATCAGTAAACGCATGGAGTTGCAAAATCGCGCGAGGTAAATCTTTTGTACCAGGTTACCCACTACAGGTATCTTCAATACAATTCTGGAAGACAGTTGTCTGAAGCGCTCTGTTTTCCGGCTGGAATAAATAAACACCACTATCAGAGTCATGAATATCAGACCTTTCCAAAAGTTATCTTCCAGGCTTTGGGATATAGCCATGATCTTTTCGGTTATCCACGGCAACTGCCCCCCGAAACGTTTAAACACATCGCCAAACATCGGGACGATGAATTTCAGCATGAAAAAAACGGCTCCAAATGAAGTAGACATTACCACGCAGGGGTAGGTAAGGGACGATACAATTTTTCGGCGTTGCTTGATCTTATTTTGATAAAATCTTGCAAGATCCTGTAATACTTCAATCAACTTGCCGGTTTCTTCACCAATTTGCAGGCTATAGACCTCATACAAAGAGAATTTATTACTTTGGCCGATAGATGCCGATAGCGCACTACCCTTCAGAACATCATCCTGTATTTGTTTGAAGAGGGTACGGTCTTTTGCTTTTTCCTGATCGGCGGTAATCAGCTCCAGGCTGCTTTTAAGATTAATTCCGGCTTGTAGCAGGGAGCTTAGTTCCAGGTAAAACGCTTCTTTCTTTTTATCGTTTAATTTATTTCCGCCAAAACTGATATCCTTATTCAGTAATGCCAACATACCGCCATCGTCCGGTTTGCCAACCGGCTTCGCTTTCTTTTTGTTCTCGTATCTGCTCAGGTCAATTGACGGCATCTGTGTTTCTATTGATAAGGTTTGCGGAACTGTAAATCTTATGATAATAATAAGGAATTTTTTCTTTTTGTAAAGTGAATTGTATGTCCAGCTGATCCAGCCTGTTTTGCTCCACAGTTCTGCCTGCAGAATTTATCACCCCGCTTTCAAATGAAGTAATCACCGAATCATTCTTGACTTTAAAGGTATCTACAGCTATCCCAATTCTTAATACATAATCTCCGTAAAACCGGTACCTGGTTAGATGGGTGCTGTTTTTTAATGCTATGCCATCCGTATCTTTCATGATGATCTCCGCCCGGTCAAAGTCTTTTTGAAGCAATTCGTCTAACCGTAATACACTTGCCATTTCTTCATGTTTAATTGAGTAGCTGTGATAAGAGCGCGTGACAATAGAGAATACGGTATAGGTAATGCCAATAACGATAGCCGAAAGCAGCATCGTAATGGTTACCTCCATGATAGTGAATGCCTGTATCCTTTTATTGATCATTGTTTGGGATAATGAGTTGATGCAATTCAGCTAAGGGTAAATGGTTTTTGTCATAAGCCTTTAGATCTATCTCTAAAAGTTTGCTATTTCCTGAATAGGGTTTTACTGATCGTTCTACCGTAAAATCCTCTATCACTGATCCCTGGTTTGAACTTAATTCTGCACTTCCCATATTTTTCATGACCTGGGACAAAACAGCCTGAGCTTTTATCTTTTGGCCCGACAAAGACGTTCGGATTACATTAGCATAGATCATCATGGCAATACCGAACACTGCTATAATTATTACCATAGAAACAACAACCTCTAATATAGTGGAGGCTTTTACGCGGGTAGCTATTCTTAATTTCCTTCCAGCCATTGTAATATCCTTTTCTTTTTAGATGCTGCCGGCAAAAGGCCGCTGCCCAGATAATATGGTGACAGTTTATTTGAGTTGAGCTGCAAATTGATCAGGTAATTCTCATAAAGCGTAAACGTGTTCTGGTAAAGAAAATATTTAGTGTACAAGCTGCCATAAACCACGCAGCCGTCCTCAAACGCTATACCGTACTGTGAATAAATTTGCCCCCTGACCGTATCTTTTTTACTTAGCCGGATAATCGGCTTAATCTCTCCCGGGCTTTTTTCCCAGATGAAGACAGTTCCGCTTATTGTACTCGTTTCTCCAACTGTTATTTTAGCTTGAACGGAGAATTTGCCGGTCTTTGACCTCACAATACCCAGGCAGGAGGGATAGTTGAAACGGCAGTTTTTACCAACAGCAATCGAATCCGAAGCAAAAAGCTGACATTTTCCATTAAACCCTTCCTTTACGATAATCGCTTTAGCAAAAACTAATATATTATCCAGTTTGGTTGTACTATCTATCGTAAGTGTTGTATCTGAATGTAACAGGACATTGCCCTTTAGCGATAGGTTATTAAGTGTATAGGGCTTATTCTTAAAATCCAATATTTTGGTTGGTTTCAAAAATGACTGATTTAACGAATCCATACTGGCCGGTTTGTCGCCCTGTACCGAGAAATAACGGTCTAAGGCATTAAACCTGACGGCATCTAATGAGGGAAGTTTTTTTTCGCTGGTTAGTTTTTTACCTAGCACCAGTCGCTTATCTCCTTCATAAGCTTTATTATCTACATAAGCAGTTTGGATACCTGCTTTCGGCAAGAAGGCATTCCCTTCTATCCGTGTTTTGCCACTTACTGATAATGGCCTGTCATCATCGGCTATATATAATGCAGCCCATTTGCCGGAATCGACGGGGTTAGCAATTGAGAAAGCTTTATAAATGGTATCCTGCTGTGTAAATGCCTTAACAACGCCTATGTCATAAATACCCCAGGCTATTATTTGCAGGGCAACTGAATCAGCTTCAGCGCCGAATAGGCTAATTTTTGTTTGTTGCAGATAAGCTGAATCTGGCGTTGTCAATAACAGATTGACGCCCGATAATAGGTTATGACTTAACTTGTCGTATCTGAATTTCTTTTGATATTCGGCCCTGTAAAAATAAGCCACTACAACCAGCGAAGAACAAATGACGCCCATTACTAACGCAATCACGATCACCAGGTATAAGGCGGATGCTCTCAGCATACTGTTCAGTTCTGATTATTGCTTATGTTTTTCTTCGGTCTTATTTAACGAGTCTGTTGGTTTTGCTTTTTTATGAAGTAAGGGTAATCTTTTCCATATCGATACTTTTTTCTTTGTGATTTCTACTCCGTGTTTCCAGGTTGTAGTGGATAATAAGGAACCATCTCCCCCCCAGCTTTTCCATACCCCATTTTTTAAGCCTTTTTTATAGTTGCCCTGTTCTTTTAGATTTTTATTTAGATAGAATGCAGAGTACAGACCATTTAAAAGCCGGCCACTATAACCACCCTGGGTTTCATGGATAGCATTTGAACCATACCAGAAATAGTGAAGATTGGATTTCGCAGAAATATCAGATGATACCGGCTCAAGTTCCGCAACGATGGTTTGATCCGACTCAGTAATCCGGACCCTATCTAATCCATAATCAGGCATCTTTTGTGCGTACACCCCGATTGAGAAGAAACAAAAAATGGCAAATATTATATTTTTCATTGAGATGCAGGCTTAATGGAGATGAATTTCGTTTTACCCTCGTAGCTTATCTTGATCGAATCACGCAGGTTTTTGACCAGTTTTACCTGGTTTTTGATTTCACCTTCGGATAAAGTAAGGCTCTGGCCATTAATGCTTACTAAAGCAACGAGTTTTTTCGTCGAGGGATTACGAATATACCCCGAATAGGTAATAAATGACCAGTTCATTGCTGGTTTAGCCACTGCAGGTAAACTGTTATGAGATAGCGACTTTGTGGGTTTTAAAGTGATTGTATCTTTTGGTTTAACCAATCCGAATGGATCCCGATAGTTCAATAATAATTTTGTCGTGTCTTTTGGTAAACTAAAATCATTGTAGGCTTCCTTAACTGCAGAGGTAGGCATCGACAATGAGGCATCATCTTCCGCAGTAGCGGCACCAACAACACGATAAATGATAAGCGCCCAAACACCCACTACGGCC
>Ga0157375_10004081_pt1 | contig 12660 bp, 11 predicted proteins | sample M35metaG_FD_115311 | JGI IMG/M metagenome (GOLD analysis project Ga0157375, IMG submission 115311) | Miscanthus rhizosphere microbial communities from Kellogg Biological Station, Michigan, USA - M3-5 metaG | ecosystem: Host-associated > Plants > Roots > Rhizosphere > Soil | place: USA: Michigan...
ATCGACACGCGCACGGTCGATACCCATGTGCGGCGGTTGCGCGAGAAACTGGGCAAGGCCGCGAGCGCGATCGAAACCGTGCGTGGCTTTGGCTACCGCCTGCGCGAGTAGGCGAGAAAGATGGGCTGGCTCGCTTTTGCCCTCGCCCTCGCGGCGCTCGCCGCCAGTTGGTGGCGGGTGCGGCAAGAATGGATTTTGCCGGGGCGCGAACTGGAGGGAATGGTCCGGGAGCTGAACGAAGCGCGTCTGCCGCGCACGTTTCTGATCGGCGGCAGCAACTCGGTGCGCGCCATTGCGCTTGCCTTGGAACAGTTAGCCCAGCGGGAGGGAGCGCTGCGCGCCCGGGTGCAGGAAGGCGAGTTCGGCGTGCAGGCGATTGTGGGCGCCCTCGCTGACGGTCTCGTGGTGGCCGACGACCGGCGGCGCATCCGGCTGATGAATCAGGCTTTTCGGGAAATGTTCGGGATTCGTCCGCAGGTATCTGATGGCACGCTCCTCGAGACGGTGCGCGATGCGGTGGTTGAGCGATTGTTAGGCGAAGCACTCTCCCGGCGCGAGCGGCAACGGGGCACGATCACACTGCAGCGCCCGTCCGAACCCGAGCGCCACCTCGAAGTGGTAGCCGAGCCAATCCGGGACGAGCCCGGCGCGGTCACCGGCGCGGTCATCTTATTTCGCGACATCACCGAGTTGCGGCGGACGGAAACGATGCGGCGCGATTTCGTCGCCAATGTTTCACACGAGCTGCGCACGCCGCTTTCGATCCTGCGCGGCTATCTCGAAACGCTGCTGGAGAACCCGAAGCAGCCGCCGGCGGAATTGCTTCGCATTTTTGAAATCATGGAGCGTCACTCTAACCGCCTCAATCTTCTCGTCGATGATGTCCTCAGCCTGGCCCGCCTCGAGGGTCCGGGCGTGGCCCTGGACGTCGCGACGGTGCGGCCGGCGACTTTCCTGCGCGGCATCATGCGCGATTGGGAAAGGAAATTTTCGAGCAAAAATCTGGAGACGAGGCTCGAGGCGGCCGACGATCTTCCGCCGCTGCAAGTGGATGAAGGCCGGCTCCAGGAGGTCATCTACAATCTGCTCGATAACGCCGTAAAATATTCTCCTGTCGGCGGCGGCATTACGGTGCGCGCCGTGCGGGATGGCGATCAGCTCGTCATGAGTGTGTCGGACAACGGGCCGGGCATTCCGGCGCACGATTTGCCGCGGGTTTTCGAACGTTTCTACCGCGCGGACAAAGCGAGGCATCGGGAATTGGGCGGGACCGGTCTCGGCCTTTCGATCGTCAAGCACATCGCGCAGCTCCACGGCGGCAGCGCCGAGGCGGAAAGCAGTCCCGGGCAAGGCACAACCGTGCGGGTGCGCTTACCAATGCCCGACACAGAATCGTAACACTAAAAGCTTTGCCCGAAACTCCGCCCATTTGCATCCTCTGGCGGTGGAAATTACGGCGCCAATTCTGAGTCCTCCCGTCGCTACGGCGCGGAGTCATCGCTATCGACGTTGGAGGGAAAAGGCGATCCGCTACTTCTTCGGTGGCAACGCGTCCGTCGCGGTCGTCGTCCTCGCTCTCATCACGATTTTTCTTTTCCGCGAAGGGTTCGGGTTCTTCGGCGAAAACCTGCGCAATCTTCGGATCTACCGGGCCGCCGGGCTTGAGTACGTCGATATCGTTCGCGCCCAGGCCGAGGAATACTCACAGTTAACGCGCTCGCTCAATCTGATCCGGCTGCGTGAATTCAAGGAGCAGACCCAACGCGGCTTGAGCAACGAGCAAACGCAGGTTGCGCTCGCGCCTTTCGATCAATTTGCCTCTGCCTTCGGCGATGCCGGCGATGAACTCAACGGGATGGTTTCCGACCTGAATGACGAAGCGATGGGTTTGAAAGAAGCGCTCGCCAAGCAGGCTGAGGCGATCGCAGAAAGGGAGCGCCTGAAGCGCGCCGGGGAAATAGAGGCAGCGGCGAAGGTGGTGGTGCCGGCGGTCAACCAGGCGGCCACGGTGGCAACTCTGCGTGCGAGCGCCCCGGCTTTTCGCAGCACGAGCTCGACCGTGGCGGCGAAGCTCGCCGGCCTCCTCAACAACGCGCCGGGTCTGACGAGCCCCGCGGCAGAAAAACAGTTTCGCCAGTGGCAGAAGCAGGTGCGTGGCTTTCTCTCCGCTTTGCCAGCGGCTTATCAGGCGCTGGTAAGTTGGGATCCCGATCGCCCCGTGCCCTGGTATCGCGGCGTCACCGCTTTTCTTTTCGGCCGCGACTGGATCACGGCCAGTTTCTGGCAGGATTGGTATGGCATTCGGCCATTGTTAGTCGGCTCCATCATGGTGTCGGCCGTCGCGTTGCTCTTCGCCGTTCCGATTGGCGTGGCCGCGGCGATCTACGTGAGCGAGATCGCCGCCCGCGGCGAGAAACGCCTGGTCAAACCCTACATTGAATTCATCTCCGCGATTCCGTCGGTCGTCCTCGGGTTTTTCGGCATCGCGGTGGTTGGTGAGGCGATTCGCGCTGCTTCGCAATCGCATTGGTTGAGCTGGATTTCATTTTTTCCGATCGCGGAACGGCTCAATGTTTTTACCGCCGGCCTCCTCCTCGCCTTGATGGCAATCCCCACCATTTTCACCCTTTCGGAGGACGCTCTGCGCAACGTCCCGCGCGGTTTCAAGGAAGCCTCCTTCGCGCTGGGCGCGAATCGCCTCCAGACCATCGGACGCGTCCTCGTGCCGGCGGCACTTTCCGGGATCATTTCCGCCATCCTGCTCGGGTTCGGCCGGGTCATCGGCGAAACCATGGTGGTGTTGCTCTGCGCCGGTAACCGGATTCAGATCCCTGATTTCAGCGAAGGCCTTGGCGCATTTTTCCAACCCGTCCACACCATGACGGGCATCATCGCGCAGGAGATGGGGGAAGTGGTGCGCGGGAGCATTCATTATCGCGCCCTCTTCATGATCGGGCTCGTCCTCTTTTTTATTAGCCTCGTGATCAATTACGCCGCGCAGAAAATCGTGCAGCGTTACCGCATGAGCATCGGATAGATGACTGGACTAACGAATCGGCAACGACGCGCTCGCCTGACGGAACGGATCGCTTTCTGGATCTTCCGGCTCGCGACCTATCTCATCATTGCCGGCACGAGCTACATCTTCATCGACATCGGCTGGAAGGGGGCGCAGACGGTTTTCACGAGCAAGCCACCTTTTGTTAACGTGTCGTTCCTGACCCAGAATCCGGAAACGCTTTACATCTTCGACTTCGCGGGCAAAAAGATCTCGTTAGGCGATCGCGAGTTTCAGCAATGGCAGGTCGCGCATCCGGGCGCGGCGGTCGAGCCCACTACCGTCGCGTATTCCGCCGGCGGTATCTGGCCCTGCATCGTGGGCACGGCCTTGCTGGTCGTTGGCTCGATGGTCCTGGCGCTCCTCATCGGCGTCAGCAGCGCGATCTACCTGAGCGAATACAGCCGCAACAGCCGCTTCATCCGCCTCATCCGAATCGCCATCCTGAATCTGGCCGGCGTGCCCTCGATTGTTTTCGGTCTCTTCGGTTTCGGACTTTTCGTCATTTTCTTTCATTGGAATGTCTCTCTCCTGGCGGGCTGGTTTACGCTCGGTCTGATGGTGTTGCCCTCAATCATCACGGCGAGCGAAGAAGCGCTCCGCGCCGTGCCCCAGGGCTTGCGCGAAGGCTCGCTCGCGCTCGGCGCGACGAAGTGGCAGACCATTCGCAAGAATGTTCTCCCTTACGCCATGCCGGGCGTGCTGACCGCTTCCATTCTCGGCATCGCCCGCGTCGCCGGCGAGACCGCGCCGATCATGTTCACGGCCGCCTACGCGTTGCGCGACGAGATGCCGTGGCAGGTGCAACACTGGACTGATTTCTTTTTCCAGGGGGTGATGGCGTTGCCCTACCACATTTATGTGGTGAGCTCGAAGATTCCGCAAAACGAATACACCGAGCGGGTCCAATATGGCGCCGCCTTTGTCTTTCTTATCCTGGTGATGCTGATCGCATTAACCTCAGTGGTCCTGCGCGAACGCAGCCGGAGTCGACTCTCATGGTAAACATAATCTCTATGCCCGAACCCACCTCAACCAAAGTTGCCGCCGTGACCGAACCCGCGCCGCCGCAACCGGAAGAGGTCAAACCGATGATCGATGTGCGCGATCTCACTTTCGCCTACGGCAACCACGAGGTCCTGCACAACGTCAGCCTGCAAATGCCGGCGCGCGCGGTAACTGCGTTCATCGGGCCGTCCGGCTGCGGCAAGACCACCTTGTTGCGCTGTTTCAATCGCATGAACGATCTGGTGGACGCATCCCGCATCCTGCGCGGCTCGATTGTGATCGAAGGGCAGGACATCAATGCGCCAACCGTCGACGTGGTCGATCTGCGCCGTCGCATCGGAATGGTTTTCCAAAAATCCAATCCCTTCCCGAAATCGATCTACGACAACATCGCCTACGGACTGCGCATCGCCGGCGTAACGAAACGGTCCCGCATCAACGAAGCGGTCGAAAAAAGTCTGCGTGCCGCCGCGCTCTGGGACGAAGTGAAGGACCGGCTTGACCGCAGTGCCTACGGACTTTCCGGCGGGCAGCAACAACGGCTCTGCATCGCGCGCGCGCTCGCCGTCGAGCCCGAGATCGTGCTCATGGATGAGCCCTGCTCCGCGCTCGATCCGATCGCGACCGCCAAGGTTGAAGAGCTGATCCGGAATCTGAAAACCGAATACACGATCGTGATCGTGACGCACAATATGCAGCAGGCCGGCCGCTGCTCCGATTACACCGCTTTTTTCTATCTCGGACGACTGATCGAATTTGGCGGAACAGCCAAGATATTTTCGCAGCCCGCGCAACGCCAGACGGAGGACTATATCACCGGGCGGTTTGGTTAAGGGAAGGAAGGATGATGATTTCAAGACATATTCTGGGCACTTTCGACGAGGCACTGGCGTCGTTGCGCAACAATGTGCTGATGATGGCCAGCCTGACGGAACGCAGCCTCGACAATGCGCTCCGCGGTCTGCTCCAACGCGACGACGACCTCTGCGCGACCTCGATTGCGGACGACGAAGAAATCGATCAACTGGAGAAACAGGTGGACAAGGACGGGATCGAATTGCTCCTCCGTTTTCAACCGGTGGCGTCGGATCTAAGACGGGTCGTTTCTGCGATGAAACTCTGTTCCAATCTGGAAAGGATGGCCGACCAGGCGGTTAATATCGCGCGTAAGGCCCGCAAGTTGAATCGCCACCCGGCCCTCCCCGAAACAGAGCTGATTGCGCCCATGCGCGATCACGCGATGAAGATGTTTAAGGACAGCGTCGACGCTTACATGCGCGAAGACGTGGAGCTCGCGCGCGGGCTGAAGGCGCGGGACAGGGCGCTCGACGAATTGAACGGGGACGCCAGCCGGCGTTTTATCGAGCGCATGGCGCAGGATCCCGAACAACTGCGCGGCTACCTGAACCTGATGTTCATCGCCCGGCATCTCGAACGGGTCGGCGATCATGCCACCAATATTGCCGAGGACGCGGTCTACGCCGCGGCCGCGGAGGACATTCGGCACCAGGGACCGCAGGCAGCCTAAAATGCGACTCTACTTTTTGCGTCACGGCCCGGCGGATTGGCCGGATTGGGAAAAGCCCGACGACGAGCGGCCCCTCACCAAAGCGGGGCGCAAGGAGGTGCACGAGGTCGGCGAATGTCTGGCCGCACTTAAAGCGCAGCCCGACCTTATCCTAACGAGTCCCCTGCCGCGCGCGGCGCAAACCGCGGATATCGCGGGGGAGCATTTGAAAATCCGGGTACGGGAGGAGAAATTGCTCGCGCCGGGATTTCAAATCGAGGACCTGACGCGGCTGCTGCGCAAATTCCCGCAACAGGAGCTGATGCTGGTCGGTCACGAACCGGATTTTACCGGGGTGATTAAGGCGCTGGCCGGAGCCAACCTCAAGCTTTCCAAAAGTGGTGTGGCACTGCTCGACTTGAATCTGCAAAAGGGAAAACTCCTCTGGCTCTTTCCGCCCAAGATCGCGCGGAAATAGCGCTCGGCTCTTAAGACTGCCGCTAAAGAAAACAAGAGCCCGCCAGAATTACTTCCGGCGGGCTCGCTTGGACCTAACGTCTTAGACTTTATTTGATTGGCACGAAGCCAACCTGTAAGACAATCTTCTGCCCGGCCGGGCCGACAGTGAAATCGAGAAAGCTTTTCGCCACGCCACTGGGTTCGCCATTGGTATAGTAGAAAGTTGGGCGTGCATACGGATAGCTCTTCCCCTGGACGCTCTTGACCGAAGGCAGAGAGCCATCGATCGCCATAACCTTAATGCCACTCGCATTGGTGTAGGCCAAGCCGACGTAGCCGACGCCATTCGCATTTTTGCCGACTTCCGACGCGATCTGCTCGTTGCCGGCCATCTTTTGCGCGCTCGGAGCGTAGTCTCTCTTCTTCATCGCCAACTCCTTGAAATCGGAATAGGTGCCGGAAGAGGTGTTACGAGTATAAACGGAGATCTTGCCCGGATTACCACCGACCGCGCTCCAGTCGGTTACCTCGCCGGTGAAAATCTGTTCAACCTGCTTCTTAGTCAGCCCCTTGATCGAATTGCCTGCGTTCACAATCACAGCAATGCCGTCGTAGGCGACAATCGTTGGTTTCATGTTGACTCCTTTGCCGGAGGCCGCCCCGACTTCACCTGGCTTCGCTCGCCGGCTGGCCATTCCGATTTGGGCGGTGCCGTCGATGATGGCTGCGATACCTGTGGTCGAGCCTTCGGCGGCGATGTCAAAGGTGGTATCGGGATGCTGGGCCTTGAACGCCTCCGCCAGCTGCGGGACAAGCTTCGCCCCGAGGGTATCAGAGCCCTTGATAACGAGACGGTCGGCCTGCGCGCCCGAGGTGATAGCCGCAAGGCCAAGAGCAAGAAGAAATGATTTTGTTTTCATATTGCGTTGGGATGGATTGTGTTTGTTGACTGACATTAGAACTTCACGCTGAGGTCCGATTGAAAGATGCTGTATTTGTGCAGCGGATTGAGACTGAAAGCGTCGCCCACACCTCCCGTTCCTAGGTCGCCGTCGATTTGCTCTCCGTAGCCATAGGTCAAGTTAAAGAAAACCGCATCGCTGATTGCGTAACCCGCCTGGACTACGAAGCCCTCCATGTTGACTCGGCTATCGAAGATGTCGGAATCAACCAGGTTGGGATCAAGTGCAAACTGCTCAACATGCTGGTAGAACGCAGAGAGTTGCCAGTCGCGCTTTGCCTTTAGCTTGCCGGCGCCAAGTCCGATTTGGTAAGCATAACGCTGATCGCCTTTGTCAGGGTGGCCGGCGGCCGCGGCGCGGTCATCGCCGTCGAAGTTGACCGCAAAATCTCCGAAAACCCGCATTGGCAGTTCCCCAAACTTCCAGCCGAACTCGACCGGCATGTCGAAGACAAGGAGACTGTTAATCCCGGTCTGGTTAGGCGTAACTTTATTGCCTGAGCCATCGAGGAAGGTCGGGTCACCGCTAAAGTGAGTGTTAAAGGTGTCCCCATTGCCGGTATAGTTATAGATAGTTGGCGCCAACTGCAGGTAGATGTCCTTGGTGAACCCGATCTTGGCGCCCACTTGCCAGCCGAGAAGAAGGGCGTCTCGATTTGGTAACCCGACGGGCGCAGGACCGACCGTATTCTCCGGATTGGAGTCGTCGTAAACAAACTGCCCGAGGTTAGCAAAGATATCGACGGTGATATTGCTCGGGGTGCTTTCCGCGGCCGTCGAAACCGTTTTGCCATCCTTGCTGTACGATTGCGTCCCCGCCGCGTGGCCGCCACCGAAGGACAGGTTGAAGGTATGCTTCCATTGTTCCGCCAGGCCCTCGGGGTTGATGTCGCCATCCCACACCATCGAAGTGGTGATAAACGGATTCTGTATTTTGCCGGCCGTGAGAGTCAGATCGCGCACTCCCTTGTAACCAAAGTAGGCCTGTCCGACACTGATCCGGTCGCTATCCTTTGAGAATGGCCCGTTAACGCCGCTGTCATCTCCAAAGGTGACATTGGTGGAACGCGGGTTGGTGCTTGTTTCAAGGCGAAGACCGAAGAACCAATCGTCGACCAGGATCCCCCGGAGTCCGAGGCGTAGGCGATAGCGAAAACGATTGCGCTGCGTGTTGTCGCCCGGCTTCGTAATTGTATCCGGCGCCCCGGCTTCCGCGGTCCGAATCTCGTATCGCAAGCGTGCATCTCCGTAGAGTTCCAGCTCGGTCAGAGGGGTCGAAAGCTTCAGTTTGCCGGCGGAAGTCGCCGCGCTTTCCTTCACCAGATCAGCGCGAACATCTTCCGCTTCCTGGTCGGTGATAAGACCCTTCTTAACCAGTAACTCCAGCAGCGCCCCGCTGTCCTGGGCGCGGGCCGCCGCGGCACCAAAAAACAAGCTGGCTGCCATCACGACAAACAGAATTCTCTTCAAAAGCATTTTTTCTCCTTTGTAGCGGCTGTTTGGCCGCGGTGGGTTAAGCGCCGGTCCTCCCAAGACGCGGGCGGCTCGGATTTCTCCGAACGCTGGGGAGGCTAGAGAGCGATTGTTACGTTCGTAAGACGACGAAGTAACAGTTGTGTGAATTTGGGCGGTCCGGCGCCGCCTAACGCGAGAGTCCCCGGTAACCGCATGGGTCGATCAGCACTTCGTCATAGCCGGCCCCGCGCAACCCGAGACGCAGTGCCTCGGTTACCGCCGCCAGGGCGGGCATTTCGTTAGGCGCAATTTCGACCCGCGCGCACGTCTGATGCGCCTCGACCCAGTGCCGGACGCGGAACACTCGGAAACCAAAACTGCGCACAATAATTTCTCCCCGCTCAATCATCTCCAGCGCAGCCGGCGTCACCGGTGTTCCATGTGGGATACGCGAGCTCAGGCACGGTTGGGCCGGTGCGTCCGCCGTCGGCAAACCTATCGTCCGAGAGAGAACGCGAATTTCGCTTTTCGTTAGGCCAACTTTTCGTAACGGCGCCAGCACACGAAACTCCGCCGCCGCCAGCCGCCCCGGCCGCACCTGCTGCGCGTCGTCGGCGTTCTCGCCATAAGCAAGCGCGCGAAATCCGCGTCGCCGCGCGACCGCCTCGAGTCTCGTGAAAAGCTCGGCTTTGCAGAAGTAGCAACGATTCACCGGATTGTTCGTGTAATTGGGATCGTCCATCTCGTTGGTGGCAATGATCTCAACCTCCGCCCCGATCGCGCGTGCCAGCTGCAAAGCGTCCGCCAATGCCGCGCGCGGCAGGCTTGGGCTATCAGCAATCACCCCGAGGCATCCATCGCCAAGGGACTTCGCGGCCACGGCGAGCAGGAATGCGCTATCCACTCCGCCGGAGTAGGCGATGACCAGCGGACGGTTCGCGCGCAGATAAGCGCGCAACGCATCGCACCTGTTTCCGGCGCCGACTTCCTTCGTCATGCGCCAAGCTAATTCTGCCGTCCGAGGCGGACAAGCTCAGCGCTAGGGATTCACGCTACCACCCGTAACACACCGGACGACCTCATCGGTTAGCTCTTTGTTGCGCGCGTCGAGAGTTTGAATTCTGATCTGCCAACGGTGGAGTTGGATGCTGAGCTGGTTGATGTAGCCGTTGATCTCAGTGCGTTGTGATTCGTTTTCCTTCAGGTGACGCCTTAATTCCGCCAACCTTTCCTCAATTGACCCCTGTGGCATGCTCGCCGGACGTTGCGCCGCGGTCGGGTGAGGCACGGTCGTTGGCCCGCCACAACGCTGGCAATTCAATGTCAGGCCCGCGGCTGCGGCATCGACGACGAGCGGCGTGCTGCAGTGTTCGCACAAAAAGAAGACATCCCCCTTCCCGTCGGTCGGAGTTTCTGCCGGGCCGCTCGATTGCATTGGCCATGTTCAAGCAGTCGCCATACCAAGTTTGACGACGGCGACATGATGTCGCGACCCCCTCAGTTCGGAATAGTGACTGCGCGACGAGATGGCGCGGTTCGAGCAGGATCCGAAGTTAAGCGGATTACATTAATCGTTCATGGGCCGTTGTTTATAATAAATGCACACGCATGGAACAATCGCTGCTGGAGACCGGGCGAAAGGAATTTTAACAAACAATGGCTAAAGTTTTAGGTATCGATTTGGGCACCACCAATTCCTGCATGTCGGTGATGGAGGGTGGTGACCCGGTAGTTTTGGAAAACAGTGAGGGCGCCCGCACGACGCCTTCGATCGTCGCTTTCGCAAAAAACGGCGAGCGACTGGTGGGTCAGGCAGCGAAACGGCAGGCCGTGACCAATCCCGCAAACACAATTTTCTCCATCAAGCGTTTCATGGGACGCAAGTTCGATGAGGTCCGCGAGGAAGAACATCGCGTTCCTTACAAGATCGTGAAGGCGGCCAATGGCGACGCCCACGTTCAGGTCGAAGTGAATGGCGAGAAGAAGACTTTTTCACCACCGGAGGTTTCCGCGATGATTCTGGCCAAGCTCAAGGCGGATGCTGAAGCCAAGCTCGGCGAAAAGATCACCCAGGCGGTTATCACCGTCCCGGCCTATTTCAACGACTCGCAGCGCAACGCAACCAAAGACTCGGGCAAGATCGCCGGGCTTGAGGTTCTTCGCATTATCAATGAACCAACCGCGGCCTCGCTCGCTTACGGTCTCGACAAGAAGAAGGACGAAAAAGTCGCGGTTTACGACTTGGGCGGCGGCACCTTCGACATCTCAGTTTTGGAAATCGGCGATGGCGTCTTCGAAGTGAAGGCGACCAATGGTGACACTCACTTGGGCGGCGATGACTGGGATAACGTCCTCGTCGATTGGATCGTCAATGAATTCAAAAAAGACAGCGGCATCGATCTCTCGAAACAGCCAGATGCCATCCAGCGCATCAAGGAAGAAGCCGAGAAGGCCAAGATCGCGCTCTCATCCTCGCAAGAATATGAGATCAACCTCCCTTTCATCACTGCGGACGCAAGCGGGCCGAAGCACATCCAGAAGAAACTCACGCGCTCGAAACTCGAGCAACTGACCGACTCGCTCTTCCAGCGCACAGTTAAGCCGGTCAAGGATTGCCTCGGCGATGCCAAGCTCTCCGAAAAGGACATCAACGAGCTGGTGCTCGTCGGTGGTATGACTCGCATGCCTAAGGTCATCGAGACCGCGCGCGAACTGATTGGAAAAGAGCCTCACAAAGGCGTGAACCCGGATGAAGTCGTCGCGGTTGGCGCCGCCATTCAGGGCGGCGTGCTCAAGGGCGACGTCAAAGACGTTCTCCTGCTTGACGTCACCCCGCTAACTCTCGCCATCGAGACTGCCGGCGGCGTTGCCACGGGCATGATTCCGCGCAACACCACGATCCCGACTCGCAAGTCGCAGATATTCTCGACCTACAGCGATAACCAGCCAGGCGTGGAAATCAAAGTGTTGCAGGGTGAGCGCCCGCTCTCCCGCGATAACAAAAATCTCGGTACCTTCCACCTCGACGGCATCCCGCCGGCCCCGCGTGGTGTGCCGCAGATCGAAGTCACTTTCGACATCGACGCCAACGGCATCCTCCATGTCTCCGCCAAAGACCTTGGGTCGGGCAAGGAACAAAAAATTTCCATTACCGGCAGCTCGGGCTTGAGCAAGGAAGAAGTAGAAAGAATGCAGCGCGACGCTGAGACTCACGCCGAGGAAGACAAGAAGGCCAAGGAAGCGATCGAAATCAAGAACAACGCCGATACTCTTGCCTACCAGAGCGAGAAGCAGTTGAAGGACCTCGGCGACAAGGTGCCGGAAGACAAGCGCAAACAAGTCGAGGCAGCCATCAAGGCGGTTCGCGACGCGATCGAGAGAAACGACACCGACGCGATGAAGAAGACCTACGAGGACTTGCAAAACAAGTTCCAGGAAATCAGCGCCGAGCTTTACAAACAAGCCGCGGCCAGCGCAGGCCCCACCCCTGGCGCCGAAGCCGGCGGGCGTCCCGGTCCTCAGGCCGAACCGCAGACCGATGGTCCGCGCAAGGACCAAGGCGACGTCGTCGATGCCGAGTTCGAAGTCGTCGACGAAGACAAGAAGTAGTTCTTAACAACCACAATTTGCCGAACGGCCGCCCGCCAGACGCGAGCGGCCACCGGCAACAAACCAACAGCAGAAGGAGTAAGTAAAATCATATGGCAATTAATGTAAGACCTCTCGGCGACCGGGTGCTCGTGCAACCGATCGAAGAGAAAGAAACCAAAAAGGGTGGCATCATTATCCCCGATACCGCCAAGGAAAAGCCGCAGGAAGGCAACGTCGTCGCTCTCGGCACTGGCAAAGTGGACGACAACGGCAAGAAAGTGGAGTTCACCGTCAAGAAGGGCGACAAAGTGCTCATCTCGAAATACGGCGGCACCGAAATCAAGGTGGACGGCGAGTCCTACCTGATCATGCGCGAGGATGATATCCTCGGCATCATCGGCTAACACGTTTCTCAATTCTCAACCAAAGACTAAGAACAAAAAAATATGGCAGCTAAACAACTACAATTTGATGAGAATGCGCGGCACGCGCTTCTCCGCGGCGTGGAGAAACTCTCACGCGCCGTTAAGGCGACCCTCGGACCGAGCGGTCGCAACGTCATCCTCGACAAGAAATTCGGCAGCCCGACCATCACCAAAGACGGTGTGACCGTGGCCAAGG
>Ga0157375_10004083_pt1 | contig 12657 bp, 18 predicted proteins | sample M35metaG_FD_115311 | JGI IMG/M metagenome (GOLD analysis project Ga0157375, IMG submission 115311) | Miscanthus rhizosphere microbial communities from Kellogg Biological Station, Michigan, USA - M3-5 metaG | ecosystem: Host-associated > Plants > Roots > Rhizosphere > Soil | place: USA: Michigan...
AGGACTCGCTGAAGGCGCCGACCCCGAACTTGGTCAGGTTGTAGACGCCGGACCCGGAGCGGGCGATGCGGCCGGCGACGGAGCTGATGTTGACGACGTCGGCGCAGCCGCGGGGGGAGTCCCCGGCGGCGGCGAGGAGGTGGGGGAGGGCGGCGTGGGTGGTGTGGATCAAGCCCTTCAGGTTGAGGTCGATCATCCGGTCCCACTCCTCCGTCGGCGCGTCCTCGATCGGCCCCAGCAGCATCTGGCCGGCGTTGTTGACGAGGACGTCGAGCCGGCCGAGCTCGTCGACGGTGCGGTCGACGGCGGCGATCGCCTGCCCCCGCTCGGTGATGTCGGACTCGATCGCCAAGGCCGTGTGGCCCTCGCCGCCGATCTCGGAGGCGAGCCGCTCCAGCCGCTCCAGGCGGCGCGCCGCCACCGCCACCTTCGCGCCCTGCGCCGCCAGGGCGCGCGCGGTCGCCTCGCCGATGCCGCTGCTGGCGCCGGTCACCAGCGCCACGGTCCCCTCAAGTGAGTTCATCGTCTTCCCTTCGTCGTTGACGTATCCGCTCTCCCTCTCCCTCAACTTAGTTCCCCGCCGCCGCCGGCTTACGCAGAGCGGGTTGGGCCGGGGGCGATCGGGGTAGTCCGCGGGGTATCCCTGAATCGCCTCGAGGGAAGCGTCGGCCTCATGCCGGACTTCACGGGCACACCGACGACAAGGAGAAGCAGATGGCAGACCTGACGACGCTCGAGGAGAAGCTGGCCGAGGTGACCGGGCTCGCCGGCGCCGCCCAGGAGGCGACGAAGAAAGTCGAGTCCCTGCTCGACGGCGGCTCGCTGGCGGAGGCCGTGCGCCAGATGCGCGAGGAGGCCGAGGAGACCGAAAGCCGCTGCGTGGCGATCGCCGAGCAGCGCGACGGCAAGAAGACGGCGATCCTGGAGAAGGCCCAGGAGACCAAGAACGAGGCGACGGAGATGATGCGGACCTACCTCGGCGAGGACTCCGACGAGCTCGACGGCTTCGAGTTCCTGACCATGGCCGAGGCCGGCGAGGTCGGCCACTGGGCGATCCTCGGCAAGCTCAACGAGCGCGCCGGCGAGGGCGGGGTGCAGGAGCTGGTCGACTGGGCGCTGCCGATCCAGGAGCGGCACCTGGCGACCGTCCGCGATGGCTCCCTGGAGCTGGCGGCGGCGGAGGACCCGAACGCGTGAGCCGCCGCGCGGGGACCGCGGCGCTGCTCTCGCTCCGGGTCGCCTACGGCCTGGCGCTGATCGCGGCGCCGGAGAAGGTCGCCGGCAACCGCTGGCTCGGGCCCGGTGCCCGGGCCGCGGCCGCGCAGGTGCCGCTGCGGGGCCTCGGCGCCCGCGAGGCGGCCCTGCACGGGCTGGCCCTGGCGGCGCTCTTCCGCGGCGCCCCCGTGCGGCCCCTGCTCGGCGCCAGCATCGCCGGCGACCTCACGGACGTCGGCGCGACCGCGATCGCCCGCGGCGGCCTGCCCGAGGGCAGCGCCGCCGCGACCGCGGCGGTCGCCGGCGGCTCGGCGCTGCTGACCGCGCTGGCCGCCGCCCACGCCGACGCCTGAGCGGTCGAGCGCTGAGGATCCGCGGCGAGGGGCGCTAGACGGGCGCTAAGCCGCGCGGCGGACGCTGCGAAGGTCGACGATCGGTGCCGTCACGGGCGCTTAAGCCGTGCGGCGGACACTGCGAAGGTCGACGACCGGTGCCGTCAGCTCGGCCGCCGTCCTCGCCGGTTGCGTGGCCGCGAACGGCCGGGTCGACCAGTCGCGGCGCTCGGTGCGGGCCAGGGTGCCGCCGCAGCGCGGGCAGTCGCCCTCGGCGAGGCCGCGGATGCCGCCGTACTCGATATGGCAGTGATCGCATTTGAACATGGGGCTCGGCTACCCCATCGGCCGAGCCCGACACGCCCTTGACCCTTTTTGGGCCGGTTCATACTTTCTTGGTACTACCGGCCGGGATCGGGAATCAGAGGGGCGATGCTCGCGATCGGGTTGCTCTCGGGTCTCGCCGCCTCGGCGCTGTTCAACGTCGGCGTCGGCCTGCAGGCGCTGGAGGCGCGGGCGGCCCCGCCCGACCTCGGCCTGCGCCCGGCGCTGCTGCTGCGGCTGCTGCGGCGCCCGCGCTGGCTCTGGGGGCTGGCCCTGGGCGGACTTGGGGTGCCGCTGGAGGTGCTGGCCTTCGCCAACGCGCCCTTCGTCGTCGTCGAGCCGATCCTCGCCGCCGGGCTGCTCGTGCTGCTGGGGATGGGGACGCGGGTGCTGGGCGAGCGGATCGACGGTGCCGTGCTGGCGGGCGTGCTGGCGATCGTCGCCGGCACGGCGCTGATCGCCTGGGGCGCCCCCGCCCACGACGAGCACCACCGCGGCGGCGTCGCCGTGGTCGCGGTGATGAGCGGGCTGGTGCTCGTCTCGCTGATCCCGTTCGCCCTGCGCGGCAGCCGGCTCGACACGCCGCTCGTGCCCAACCTCGGCTCGGCCTGCGGCTTCGCGGCGACCAACGTCGCGGCGAAGCTGATGGCCGACAACCTCGGCGCCGATCACCTCGGTCGGGCCGGCGCCTGGCTCGGCGTCGCCGCCTTCGCCGGGGTGGCGGCGACGATCACCGGCATGACCGCGCTGCAGCGGCGCGAGGCGACGACGGTGGTGCCGATCTCGACCGCGGTCCAGACCTTCCTCCCGGTCGCCCTGGAGCCGCTCTTCCTGTCCGAGAACTGGGGCAGCGCCCCGCTCGACGGCGCCTTGCTCCTGGCCGGGGTCGCCGCGATGGGGGTCGGCGCGGTGCTCGTCTCCCGCACCGGCGCGGTCAGCGCGATGGTCGCCGGGACGGCTCAGCCGCCCTCGGAGTCGCGGTCCAGGCACCAGACGCAGTCGATGCCGACCTCCCCCGGCGCTTCAATCCGGTCCGGGCGCTCGCCGACGAAGCGGTAGCCGAGCCGGCGGGGGATCGCGGCGCTGGCCTCGTTGGCCCTGTCGTGGTGGATCTCGACCCGGTCGACGCCCGGGGTGGAGAGGGCCGTCGCGGTGAGAGCGGAGGCGACGGCGGTGGCGAAGCCGCGGCGCAGGAAGCCGACGTGGATCCAGTAGCCGATCTCCAGCACGCCGGTCCCGCGGCGGCGGTGCAGGCCGCAGCTGCCGGCGACCGCGCCGCCGGCGAAGACCCCGAGGAGGACGTCGCCGCCGGCTCGCCATTCGCGCTCCCAGCGGGACAGCAGCGCCACCCGGTCTTCGAGCGGCCGTGGCTCCAGCGCCACCCACGGCATCCACGGCTCGAGGTGGGCGATGTTGTCGACGATCGCCCGGTGCTGGATGCCGGCGTCGGCGACCGTCCAGCGCCGCAGGGTCAGCCCCTCGGCCTCGACGCGCTCGGGCAAGCGGTCCATAGGGCCAAACTAGCGCGCGTTGACATGTGACTAATAGGTCACCTATAGTCAAGGCATGGACGAGGTGTTCAAGGCCCTGGCCGATCCGACGCGGCGGCAGCTGCTCGATCGGCTGTTCGAGGAGGACGGGCAGACCCTGACCGCGCTGGAGCAGCGCCTGCCGATGTCGCGCTTCGGCGTGATGAAGCACCTCAAGGTGCTCGAGGCGGCGGGGCTGGTGACGACGCGCAGGCGCGGTCGCGAGAAGCTGCACTTCCTCAACCCGGTTCCGATCCGGCAGCTGCACGACCGCTGGGTCAGCAAGTACGCGGAGCCGTGGGCCTCGGCCCTGACCGAGTTGAAACGAGAGATCGAGGAGGAAGAACGATGAACCAGGACCAGACCTACGCGGTCGTCGGCGGCCGCGGGACGATGACCGTGTTCGAGATCTACGTCAGACGACGCCGGAGCGGCTCTGGGAGGCGATCACCGACGGCGAGATGCGGGCCAAGTACAGCTTCGGCGTCGGCACCGAGTCGGAGTGGACCCAGGGCTCGGAGTACAGGTCCGGGGTCCCGGGCGTGATCGACATCGCCTCCGGCGAGAACCTCGAGGTCGAGCCGCCGCGGCGGCTGGTCCAGAGCTTCACCGCCCTCTGGAGCGAGGGGGTCGAGCGCGAAGGTACCTCGCGGGTGACCTGGGAGATCGAGCCGGTCGGCGACTCCTGCCGGCTCGCGGTCACCCACGACCAGCTGAACGAGGGGGCCAACTCGGAACTCTGGGGCGGCTGGCCGATGATCCTCTCCGGCCTCAAGACCCTGCTGGAGACCGGCGAGCTTCTGGACACCCCGGGATCGCTGCGCTACTCGGGGGCCGCCGAGTAGCGGCGCCCCGGGCTCTCACCGAGCGGCGCACTTCCTGCCGGGGCGGACGAGCTGCTCGGGGTTCGGCTCCTAGAGTCGTAGGGAGGAGCCGGGCCCTGCACGCGTCTGCGCGGCGGCGGTGCGGGGCGGGATGATGGACCGATGCGGCGGCGATGGTCTTGGAGTCGAGCGTGAGCGGCAGGGGGCCTGGGGTGCGGGCCGCCGCCCTGGCGCTGCTGGCGGCGCTCGTTCTCACCGGGTGCGGGATGGAGGGGGCCGGCTCCGGCACGGAGACGAGCCGGGGCGGCGAGGGCGCCGGCTCGCCGCCGCGGGGACCCGCGCCCGAGGCCGAGGGCGCGCCCGAAACCGTGACCCCCTCGCACTGTCCCCCCGGCCATCCGGCCTGTCGCAGCGCCGCGGGGCGGATCGTCTACGTCGAGCGGGTCGATCCGGACGGGGACGGCGACGCGCACTTCGTGATCCTCGACTCCCAGGGCATCACCCTGCCCGGCCTGACCGCGATCGACGTCCGCAGGGGCCTGCGCCCGCATCCGCTTCCCGGTCCCGGCGACCTGGTCAGCGCCGCCGGCCCGGTCCAGACCGGCTCCTACGGCCAGAGTCAGATCCACGCCCTCGAAGTGCACGTCGCCGATCCGCCGGGATAAGGCGTCCTGGTCGCCTTGGTCGCGATATGAGCAACTAACTCGACCCGACGGCGACCGCGCCAGCCCGAGCGCGGCTAAGGTGCGGCGGGATGGCTGCCGAGCCCGCATCCGCCGCACCGCGGCCGCGCCCCGCCGGCACCCTGAGCGTGCGCCGCGACGGGGTCGAGAGCAGGGCCGGGGCGGGGGAGGCGGTGGAGATCCCCGCCGGCACCGGCCACGACTGGTGGAACGACAGCGGCGACGTCGTCCACGCCCGCGTCGACGTCGAGGCGACCCCCGGCAGCGGGCCGATGGCGCAGCGCTTCCTGGAGACGATCGAGGTCGCCTTCGGGCTGGCCAACAGCGGCCACACCAACGACGGCGGCTGGCTGCCGCCGCGCGCCGACCGTGGCTGACGAGCCCGCCACGGGCTCGCCGTTCGCGGTCGATCCGACGCCGGACGACGGCGCTCGCCGCAGTGGCGAGCGGCCCTGGGACGAGAGCGAGCGCCCGTCCGGGCCGCCGCCCGACCCCGAGCGTCGCTACTCGGCCGCCGAACAGGCCGCGGGGCGGCACCTGATCGACGTCCACGACGGCCTCCGGGCGGAGCTGTCCCGGCTGCGGGTGGCGCTCGACGAGGTCGCGGCGGGGGAGAGCGACCCGGCGGCGCTGCGCTCATTCTTCAACCGGATGACGATGCGCCAGAACAACTGGACGCTGGGCGCCTTCTGCCAGTCCTACTGCCGCGCGGTCACCGGCCACCACACGCTCGAGGACAGCAGCGTCTTCCCTCATCTCGGCCAGGCCGACCCCCGCCTGCAGGCGGTGCTGGACCGGCTCGGCGAGGAGCACGAGACGATCGCCGAGATCCTCGAGCGGATCGACGCGGCCCTGGTCGCCCTGGTCGCCGGCGAGGCCGGGGCGATGGACCGCGTCGCCGACGCCGTCGACCTGATCGCCGACGCGATGGCCTCGCACTTCTCCTACGAGGAGCGCGAGCTGATCGAGCCGCTGGCGCGGCTCGGGTTCCACTGAGTCGCGGTCAGCTGCGCGCCAGCTCGCGGTCGATGATCGCGCCGAGCGCGTCCCCGACGCCGGCGGCGGGGACGCTCGAGACCTGCGCCGCCGCGGCGGCTCCCCGCACGCCTTCCGCCGCCCGCAGCGCGTGCCAGTGGGTCTCGTAGGACTCGCCGGAGCTGGCGACGGTGCGGCCGTCGGCTCCGAGCAGGCGCCAGCGCCATCTGCCGACCAGGTCTTCGTATGCGTCGAATTGGGGCATCTCGATCTCCTCTTGCTTCCGAATGGGAACACATGTTCGCATTCGGGGCGGCGGCAAAACCCGCCGCGTCCGCGAGGGCTCAGCCCGCTTCGCGCTCGCGTGGGTCCTCGGCGCCGATCGGGAACTGCATCATCATCACCCGCGCCGGCTTCAGCGCCTCGCCGCTGAGACGGGCGCGCTCGGCGCTGCGGGCATCGGCCTCCAGCACCTCGTCGAGCGTCCGGGCCAGGATCTCGACCACTTCCGTCCAGCCCTCGGCGTCGAGCTTCAGCGGCGAGCGGCTGAGGTGGTTGTCGGGCATTTCGTCGAACTTGCCTTCGCTCAGCGCCCGGTTGGTGTCCTCGGAGGCCATGCGCAGCAGGATCGAGGTGATCGGCTGGCGCTGTTTGGGATCGATCGCTTCCCATTCCTCCTGGTTGAAGAACTGCCGCTCCTTGGTCCGGTAGAGGTGTTCGCGGGCGCCGCGCCGCTCGACCGTGTCGATCAGCTCGATGCAGCCGAGGTCCCGCAGCACCTTGACGTGATGGGAGACGAGGTTGAGGGAGACGTTCTCCATCCGCCTCATCATCCGCACCGGGCTGCTCGGACCCTCGCTGAGGATGTCGAGGATGTGGACTCGGGTCGGGTGGGCCAGCGCCCTCAGCAGGCGCGGGTCGACGAGCGGTGGTGCCTTCTTGGCCAACGGGGGGGTCCTCCACGAGATTCGTAGATCGATCTTGGGCTCATGCACTATTCCAGACGATTCATCTAATCGTCCGAATTTGGCCTTGGGAGGCAGGGCGGCGGAAGCCGAAATTGCGTCCGTTTTGGAGCTATGGCATTGATTGGATGAACTTCGCTAATTAAAAACCCCCTGGTCCTGATGTCGCTCATGGCAAGGGAGGTGATGTCCGGTGACGATCGACAAGATCGCGCAGCCCTTCCCCACGGCGAGCATCCGCAAGGGGGGCTGACCGCAGCAGCAGGAAGCCCGGCGCCCCGTTGCGGGCGCCGGGCCCTTTCCGGCGACCGCTCAGCGACTTTGGGTTGGCACCGCGACTCCGCCCGAGCGAATATTTGAGCGCTGGGGATTCCTTATCCAACGGGAAGGTGGAGATGGCCGGATTACAGCTGGGGCGTGGGTACGACGAGCACGGGGACGGGCTGCCGCCGGCGCTCGGGGCGGATCTGGGACCGCCCCTGCGCGACGCCCTCGGGCACCCGTTGCGGCGCCAGATCCTGCGGGTGCTGCAGCGGGCCGGGGGGGTGCGGAGCCTGTCCGAGCTGGCCGCGGCGGTCGGCGCCGGCGAGGTGCTCGTCGCCTACCACGTCCAGGTGCTGGAGGGCTGCGGCCTGGTCCGCTCCGACGGCTCCAGCTGCGCTTTCGCGAGCGCCGCCGACGGCCAGGTCCCGGCGATCCTCAAGGCGACCCGCCGCACCGACACCCGTCTATACAAATAGATTTCTTGACTATAGTGCCTCCCGTTTTCTAAAAAGCCGCCGCCGGCGCTCGGCGCCGGGCGGCAACCAGTCACGAAAAGGGAGATAGACAGATGAGCTTCAAAAAACGCCTGCTGATCGCGTGCGTGGTCGCCGCGCTCGCCTCGATGGCGGTGGCGGCCGCCGCCTTCGCCTTCACGTGGAAGGACAAAGGCACGAACATCACCGCGACCAAGACGATCAACCTCACCGGCGGCGAAGTGTTCGAAAGCAGCACCAACAACGGCATGTCCTGCGAAGTGCTGGCGACGCTCCAGATCGAAACCGGGGGCCTCGGCAAGATCACCAAATGGGAAGTCAAAAACTGCGGCGGCGCCTTCGGCGAATTCGTCGGCTGCGAAGTGCTCGCGACCGAAGCGAAAACGCTTCCCTGGACCGTCGATCTGACGACGACGGACTTCAAGATCACAAACCTGCGCCTCCGCCGCACCTTCAAAAACGGGTGTAAAGTTAAAGAACTCGACAAGACGGTCGCGGAAATGACAGTGACTCCGAACAAAACGACCGAAATCAGCGAAGTGGAATTCACCGGGACGAAAGAAACGTACAAATCGTTCGGCTCGTTCAAAGTCGACTCGCCCAACGCCGGTACATACGGCTGGGGTTGATCGGATCGGCGCGCGGGGCCCCGCTCGGGGCTCCGCGCGTCAGTCGCTTCGCGGCGAGCCGGCGGTCGTGCCGAGCAGCGCCAGCCAGAAGCCGAAGAGCAGCTGCGCGGCCCGCTGCAGCAGTCCCTTGACCGAGTCGACGTCGCCGCTCGGGTAGGCGAGGGCCGTGAGCAGGGTCAGGACCAGCCAGGTCCCGCCCAGGGCCAGGGTCGCCCGGCCGACGGCGCGCCGTCGGGGCACCGCGAGCAGCCCGAAGCCGAGCAGCCCGAAGGCGAGGGCGGTGGCCGCCGATTCGGCCAGGGTCGCGGTCGAGTGGACGAGGTCGAGCGCGTCGTAGCTCAGCGAGCAGGAGGCTTCCAGGCCTTCGGGGCAGCTCAGCGGCGCCGCGCCCGCCAGCGCCGCCAGGGCGCCGGCGGCGAAGAGGGCGAGCGTGCCGCGCCGGGTCGCGCGCGAGAGCGCCCCCAGGCCGGGCCGCAGCAGCAGGGCGAAGGCGGCGACCGCCAGGCCGGAGAGGACCGCCAGCGCCACGAAGCGCCAGCCGGTCGCCTCCGAGCGCGTCGCCAGGTCGCTGATCCAGGAGCCGGCGACGTCGCTGCGCTCGGCCAGCAGCCCTTCCAGAACCCAGTAGTTGCAGAGCAGCCCGGCGCCGATGCCGGCGGCGGCGATCGCCCCGCCCGAACGCAGTCCCGTCCGCGTGCCGGAGACAGCTGCGTCCGCGTGCGGCCGATCCATGGCTGGGACCCTAGTCGCGCCGGTCCCCGTGGCAGGATCAGCGGCGGATGAGTGCCCCCGGCCCGGATCGCGGCAACCTCGACGCGATCCTCGAGACCGCCGAACACGACCGCGTCCGGCTCGACTCGAGCGCGCTCGGCGCCTTCAGCCTCACCCTGCTCGGCGTCGCCAGCGTCGTCGGCGCCGGGATCTTCGTCGTCACCGGCGACGCCGCCGCCCACTACGCCGGCCCGGCGGTGCTGATCTCCTTCGTCCTCGCCGGCATCGTCGCCGGCCTCACCGCCCTCTGCTACGCGGAGCTGGCGGCCTCGATCCCGGCCGCCGGCAGCACCTACTCCTACGCCTTCGCCGCCTTCGGCTCCTTCGTCGGCTGGTTCATCGGCTGGGACCTGCTGCTCGAGTACCTCTTCGCCGCCTCGACCGTCGCCGTCGGCTGGTCGGGCTACTTCGTCAGCCTGATGGAATCGATCGGGGTCCACGTCCCGCACGCCCTCGTCAACCCGCCCATCGGCGACGACCCCGGGATCGTCAACCTGCCGGCAATCGCGGTCATGCTGCTCACCTCGGGGGCGCTCTGGCTCGGCACCAAGGAGTCTGCCGTGGCCAACAACCTGATGGTGATGCTCAAGCTCTCGATCCTGGCTTTGGTCGTCGCGGTCGGGATCTTCTACGTCGCCTCCTCGAACCTGACTCCGTTCGTGCCGGCCCACGCCGGCGGCTTCGGGGACTTCGGGGTGACCGGGATCCTGCGCGGCGCCGGCATCGTCTTCTTCGCCTACATCGGCTTCGACGCCGTCTCCACGGCGGCGGCCGAGGCGCGCGAACCGCGGCGGACGATCCCGATCGGGCTGCTTGGCACGGTCCTGATCGCGACGACGATCTACGTCGCCGTCGGTTTCGTCCTCACCGGCATGCTCAACTACCGCCAGCTCGGCGTCGCCGACCCGATCGCCGCCGCGATCCACGCCGCCGGCCCCGATCTCAACTGGCTGCTGCGGCTGACCGACGTCGCCGCCGTCGTCGGCCTCGCCTCGACCGTGCTGGTCACCCTCTACGGGCAGACGCGGATCTTCATGCGGATGTCCGAGGACGGGATGCTGCCGCCGCGCTTCGGCAGGGTCGGCGCGCGGACCAAGACGCCGGGGTTCTCGATCGTCCTCTGCGGCATCGTCGGCGGCGCCGTCGCCGGCTTCGTGCCGCTCTCGGTGCTCGGCGAACTGATCTCGATCGGGACCCTGCTCGCCTTCATCATCGTCTCCGCCGGCGTCGTCACCCTGCGGCGGCGCTACCCCGACCTGCCGCGGCCGTTCCGGGTGCCGGCGCTGCCGCTGGTCGCGGCCACGGCGATCCTCTCCTCGCTGGCGCTGATGGCGACGCTGCCGGCGGCGACCTGGGTCCGGCTCGCGGTCTGGGCCCTGCTCGGGTTCTGCGTCTACTTCTTCTACGCCCGCGAGCACAGCCGCGAGAAGATGAGCCTGATCGCCGCCGGCATCCTCGGCCGCCCCGAACCGGCGCCCGAGGAGCCCTCGGCATGAGCCTGCACCCGCTGCGGCGCGCCGCCCGCAACTACAACATGGCGGCGCTGCACCTGACCTTCTTCGTCACCGCAATCGTCACCGAGCTCTGCATCCGCACCCAGCTCTACCTGACCCACTATCCCCAGCTCGGGGGCCATGGCCTGCACATCGCCCACCTGCTCTGGGGCGGCCTCTTCATGGTGGTCGCGCTGGCGATCCTGCTGAGCCTGCTCGGCCGCCGCGCCCGCCAGGTCGCGGCCCTGGTCGGCGGTGTCGGCTTCGGCTTCTTCATCGACGAGCTCGGCAAGTTCATCACCGCCGACAACAACTACTTCTACAAGCCGGCGGCGGGGATCATCTACCTGATCTTCATCGGCCTCTACCTCGGCTCGCGCGCCTACCAGCGCCACCGCGGCCTCGACGAAGGCGAGCGGGTGCGCAACGCGGTCGAGCTGATCGGCGAGGCGACCAGGGGACCGTTCAAAGTCGAATACCGCGACCAGGCCCTGGCCCTGCTCGGGGAGGTGCCGGCGACCCACCCGCTGCGCGACCCGCTGGTCGCCCTCGCCGAGGACATCGACACGACCCCGAACCCGGACCCGCCCTGGTACCGGCGCGGCGCCGACGCGGTCTCCCGCCGCTACGCGCGGTGGGCCGAGCGCGGCTGGTTCCACGCGCTCGTCTTCTCGACCTTCGCCCTCTGGGCCCTGGCCGGGATCGTGCTGGTGCTGGGCCTGGTCCTCTCGCTCACCTTCAGCGACGACGCCGCCCGGGCCGAGTTCCAGCGCGATTCCCTCGGCCACCTCAACTTCCTCAACGTCGCCAGCCTCGCCTCCACCGCCGTCTCCACCGTCCTGGTCGTGCTCGGCCTGACGCGGCTGGCGCGCCGCCACCGCCTCGACGCCTACGCCTGGTTCACCAGGGCGCTGCTGGTCTCGATCTTCGTCACCCGCGTCTTCACCTTCGTCGAGTCCCAGTTCGGCGCCGTCTTCGGCCTCGCCGTCGACGTCCTGCTGCTGATCACGGTGCAGCTGATGGCGCAGCAGGAGCGGCGGCGGCAGGCGCCGGGCTGACGGCGCTCAGTCGTCGCGGTGGGAGCGCTCGCCGCCGGCGACCTGTTCGGCCCGCTGGCGCACTTCCGCGGTCGCCTCCCGGGTCGCCGCCATCGCCTCCTCGCGGGCCGCGTCGAGACCCTCGCTGGGCTTGCCGCCGACGACGTCGCGGAAGGCTTCCTTGAAGCGCTCGGTGCGGCGGTCGGGCCGGAACCGCGTTTCCGCCTTGGCCTGCTTCCGCGGCCGCCGCTCGCCGTAGCGCCGCCGTGCCCAGGCCGAGCTCGGCTTGCCGATGCGGCAGCTGGCGTAGATCGCGATCGGGACGAAGAAGAAGCCGACGACCCCGTGCAGGATCCGTCCCTTCAGGAGGCTGACCACGACGAAGACGAAGACGATCGCGGCGGCGACGATGCTGCCGAGCACGGCCTCGAAGGAGCCGGTCTCGATCGCCACCGGGCTGGCCCCGATCAGGGTCAGCAGCATCGCCGCCGCGGCGATCACGGTGGCGTCGATCGAACTGCGCCCCTCCTCGGCCCAGTAGACGTCGTCGAGGTGGACCCAGAGCGCGAACTCGTCGATCGTCAGCCCGAGGCCGACGCCGAACCCGAGCGAGGCGATCTCGGTCAGCGGGGTGTTGCCGAGGGCGATGCTGAGCAGCACCCCGGAGACCATCATCGTGACGATCCCGAAGACCAGGTGGTGGAGGTGGACGCCGCTGTCGCTTTCGATGTTGCCGGGCCACCAGGAGACGCTTTCGCTGCGGATGATCCTGGTGCTCATGCGGATGAAGGCGAAGGAGAGGATGAAGCCGACGAGGACCAGGAAGAGGCCCTGCTCGTTGTGCTGCTCGAGGTTGTCCCAGAAGTCGCTGAAGATGGACGCGGTGGTCATGCTCGCGACCGAGGTTATTCTGCGACCAGCGCTATGTCTAAACCAGGCGGGGCTCCCCAGCGGCTTTCGAAGAAGCAGTACGAGAAGGAGCTGCGGCGCCTGCAGACCGAGCTGGTGGCGCTGCAGGAATGGATCGTCCACGCCGGCCTGCGCGTAGCCGTCCTCTTCGAGGGCCGCGACACCGCCGGCAAGGGCGGCGTGATCAAGCGGATCGGCGAGCGGACCAACCCG
>Ga0157375_10004088_pt1 | contig 12647 bp, 13 predicted proteins | sample M35metaG_FD_115311 | JGI IMG/M metagenome (GOLD analysis project Ga0157375, IMG submission 115311) | Miscanthus rhizosphere microbial communities from Kellogg Biological Station, Michigan, USA - M3-5 metaG | ecosystem: Host-associated > Plants > Roots > Rhizosphere > Soil | place: USA: Michigan...
ACACCACACTCGCATACGTCACCGTCGAATTGAACTGATCCGTCACACCGCGGTCGTAGCGTAGCACCTCGCCCTTTTCTGCCTTCATCAACTTGAGCAGGGTATAAATTGCAGCGAAGCCGGAAATGCGGCGCGCGTTGTTTTCTTTTCTGATGAATCCGGCGAAGGCATCTGGGTTGAGTTCTTCGACGTGTTTGAGCATTTCCATGTCCCACTGCATGCATTTGTGGAAGGAAAAGTCGGTGGGAGGCTTGTTGTCGCCGTAGCGGAGCCCGATATGCGCCAGTTCGGCGCTGGCGACGAATGCGACCTCTTTGCCCGATTCGGCGAGCGCTTGCTTCATCAGGCCGAGAAACCTGTCGATCTGCTCAGCGAATTCTGGATGGGTCAGATCATCCGGCGAAAAAGACGTCAGGATAGGGATAATGGTAATGGGCTTCTTAGCGCCGACCGTGTGCTGAAGAAAGGGTAATTGAAACTCGATGCTGTGTTCATTTTTATGGCTCATATCTTCGTTGAAAAAAGAGGTGCCACCCGCCTTGCGAACGCGGTCCAGCACATCCCGATCGACAGGCACTCGTCCGAGCGGCGTTTCGAAATCCTTATCGGTCAAGGCATAGCCATGTTCCAGGCCCGCTTGGCACGTACCGAGGATGACGAACACATCGGGAACCGCGGCTTCCTGTACTTCTTTATAGGCCCAGGCATAGATCGGCCCGCCCTGCCGAAGATCATAATGCGGCGCAATGATGCCTTTGAGACTTTGACTGGCATGGGACGATGGTTTCCAATCAGGCCCTTCTTTCGAGGTAAAGAACGCTTCTAACTCCCGCTTGAGCGCGTCCGGCTCAGCCGCATAGGCTTTTCCCACATACGCCGCGGGGCGCACCGGCGCGGCACGATACGCCTCAATGGCAGCGTGACACGCGGCGTCGGATCGTTCACCTTCCAGGAATAATTTTTCATCCAGGTCCGCAATCAACTTGGCCATGCGATCCGGTAAAATAAACTCCCCGAACTTCTTCAAATACTCGGCCCCAATTTGCTCCAGCGAATGCTCGCCGTCAAAAAACTGCATCAAATAAAAATAGTTCAACGGAATAATGAGTTTTTCAGCGCTCAACCCGGTCGGGTCCCACAATAAGATGTATTGTTCGTCCTGTTGTTTGATGGGAGAAAATTGCAAATTACGCAGTCGCGGCGGCCGCAAGGCATGTGTCTTCAGCTCATTCATGGCAGTAAGACTCCTCCGTCTGGATGGTACCTGAGCGAATGGTCCCCCCGCAACTCGCAGGAGATGGCTAGACTTCCGGACGATCGGCAGGGTGCGATCGCTGACGCCGGCTCCAGACGATCAGCAAGACGACGGTAATGAGACCGAGGAAGAGCGTGGGACGCCCGTATTGCGGGCCGCCATATTCGATGAGATCGCCCAAACGGCCAATCAGCAGCGACATGCGCGCCATAACGGTGTACCCGAACGCCGCACCGAATGAGATCATCAGGAAGATAATTCCCGTCCGGGCCGCGAGGTGCACCGGTCCACTATGCTCGATCGAGAAGAAGAAATAGAACAGGACCGTGATGACGCCGACCAGGAGAATGATCGCGTTTAGGTTGCTCGCGGGGTTCAAGAGACTTGCCGTAAAGGTGGCTCCGTCGGAGCCCATCGTGACGAGAGGACGGACAGTATCTTCGATCTGTTTTAGGACATAGGAAGAAATGACCCTGGGGATGGCCATTCCAGAGCCGACGCCGACGACGAACGCGAAGGCAATCCGGGACATCCACGCGGCCTTCGGCGCATAGCGCGCCAGCATCAACAACCCGATGAAGAGCGGGAACGCGAGCGTCCAGTCGCCCTGCTTCACCATAGGCTCATAGATCAGGCGTATTACCACGGTATCCCACGCCTTGACGATCGTGTAGCCGACAGAGATTCCGACATAGAGATGTTCCGCCAGCTTGAACAGCGGATTGTCCTTATAGAGAAAGGTAAAGATAAACAGCGTCAGCCCGGCCGCGACCCACGCGCCGAGGATGGTCTCAAAGCTCATTGCACGCCTCCGGCAGGCTGCTGAAAAAAGATCTCAGTTCCACCCACCCACCCGACGCGCGCCAAGACGCGCTCTTTCCCAAACTGCGTTCTCGGCTCGAAACAATCCTCAACGTACACCAGAGGGTACGCCTTCGGTTGTTTTTCGCATGCGGCCTTCATCGGGAAGCAGCGCGTCTCGGCGCGCCTGGGGTTGGCGGGTGTAGTGCCGACCTTTTTGAGCAGCCTGAAACATCGGCGAAGTAGCATCAGCGTCATGATAATTGCCCCGTTCTGGATCGCGACGTCCTGAGAGAGAAATAAAAGAGATTGCAGAGAATCACGAGGCCGATGATGGCAAAATGCGTCGCGGACTGAGCGTCCATCCCGGCTACGGCACGCCCTTTCTGACCGATCAACACTTCATATTCCGCGGCCCCGCGTAACCCGCCGATGAGACCATTGATCTGTCCGCTCCGAAGCAAGGGATAGAGACCCGGCGCAATGACACCCGTGCATCCCCCGCCCAATTCGAATCGATATTTGTCTTTGCCGAACACATACCAGCTCTCGATCCCGGCCGTGCCAGCCGCCAGGCTGACGACGTAATTGACGTCCCGCAACGTCTGGACCCCGTTCAATACCGGTAGCTCCTTCGTGGGATGGCCGTAATAGTCGCTTGGAAAGGCTTTGTAGAGATCCTGCCCCATCGTGATGATCAACGAACTCACCCCAGGGCTCCAGCCCAAAAAGACATAATCTTTTCCACTGACCTTGCCCATTTCGTTGGCCACTTGCGTCACGACTTGATCGGCCATGCCGGTGCCGGACACCCACAAGGTCATGCCGATCACCCGCAGATTTTTTTTAAAGGCATGGCGCATGAGCGCAATGGCCTGCGGATACAACTCGGGCTTGGAGGCAGGATCGAAATCCAACGACAGCAGAAAGACCGACCCTTCCGGTAGCGCTTCGATATAATCGTAGACGCCACGCACTTCCGAAGAGACCTTGATCGCCAGGCCGACGGGATACAGCAACGGGACGAGCGTGCATATCCCAATCAGGACAAAGATGATCCGGCGGTCGATCTGCAGCATTTTTTCGGCGAAGTTCATCGTGAGACTGTTTCGTTCTTGGCTAAATCGTCCATCGCGGAATTATTCTTTACCTCCTCCCAGATACGACCGTTCCACACCGAAAATAATTTTCAATGAGAGTGCCACGGCTCCTAAACTCACCCCGATCAAAATAGCCCGTCGGACGGACGCATTGAGGACGTTGAGAATCCATTGAGTGATATCACCGGTGATCGGCACGAGATATTCTCCGAGCGGCACGCGCCCCATCATGACGATAATGGCGGCGATCAGCAGGACAGCAGCTTCACGGCTCCTGGCGCGAAATGAGCGATAGGCCGCGGACGCGATGAAGAAGGCCAGAATGGCGAACATGGTCCCTTGCAGCGGCACCATCGTATAGGAATAGACCCACCCGAAGGCCGTCATGCCCCCATTTAAAGATTCTTTCCCGTTGACCCAGAGCCCCACTGCGATCGTGCCGAGCATGCCCGCATAGAGCACGAAGCTATAGCCCCAGCCCGGCTCCTTCCGCCTGATCTTGACGGCATGCTGGTGAAACAAGCTCGTGACGCCAAGGATCAACGCGAACCCGCCGATGATCTGCAACCATTTGCTCACCGTCGTCAGCAGATCTTCAGACACCGGATGCGGCACGTAATATTGCGCGATGAAGATGATTCCCATCACAAACGTCATCAGTAGCGGAAGTTGGCGTCGCAGAAATGTCATTTGAGATCCTTCAATAAGTCCAAGACAATCGACGGCCATTCGGATCCCATCATGACACCCGCCGTCGCGAACACCGTCCCGATCACGAGCAGGCCCATCACAATCCCTTTCCCGATATCCTGGCCTCGAAGCGTCCCGACCTGAATCGGTTCGCGAGAGAGATAGGCGCTGGCAGCATAGAGCTCCTCGCCGATCAAGGTGTAATCACACGTCGTCACGAAGAACGGCAGTTGGTGATCAGAATCTGTGCCTGCAATTTGGATCGCACCGGTGCTCGCGCCCGTCTCGGTCAATAAGAGAGCTTCCGCAAAATATGACCCCATAAAGAAATTCGCCGCCGGCTGTTTGCGTAACATCAGACCATCGACCGATGCCGTGTAGCTGAACTGATCGGTCGTAATGAAGAAGTTGGAATCTTCTTTAAAAATGTCCGGCTTACCGGCTTCGAGATACGCTTGTTTGGTAATCTCTTGGCACACGGCCATGACGATCGGATCGCGATGTGGGACGAGCAGATCGGTCTCAAAAGACGCGACGCGCGTTGCGACTCGCCCGAGAATGACGGCGGCGGCGAGCGTCGAGGGTTCATTTAAATCGCCGGCGCCCGTGAGATAAAGAATGGGCTTTCCCAATTCGGTCGCACGTCCAATGGCTTCATCCACCGCGTCTAGCCCCGGAATACGCCGCAAAAAGATCTCACGGCGTTTCGCGGCATAAATCGATCCGGCCAGAACCGCCCCGAACAGCAACACGACCAGAAGATTATTCACGGCGTTCCAATTGACCCAGTTCGGCTCCGGAATCGCCTGGACCACCGGCGAATCCGCGTGCGCTTGCCCTTTCACCGCCGAAACCGTGAAAGAGTACGTCCTCCCATTTTTTAGTTCCAGACCTTTGCCAGACTTCACCGGAAAGTAATGGTCGCCACGGTCAGCCGGCCGCGTCCACCAGGGCAATTTCGCATCCCGAACGTACCGGGTGTCGGAAGGAAACTCGGCTATCACTTTTGCGTCTGGCCCTCGTGCCGCTTCTTCAGATTCCCGCATGCGAATTGAATAGCGCACGCCAGGCCCGTCATAGGGCGAAGCGGACCAGACTAACGCAATGACCCCGCCCGCATCGCTGGGCGCGTCAAAGGCTCTGACCTGTTGAGGGGGCGAAATGGTTTCCTGAGCAAGTGCGATCGCTGGGAAAATCCCAAAAGCGATCGTCACAAGGGCAAGATGCGTCACGAGGCGGCGTGCATGAGAGAACATGCGGTCCAGCAATTTCACCCTTCGATAATTTCTACGTTGGCGCGTGGAATCGTAACGACCGCATTGTCGGAAAACTTAACCTGGAGCACACGGACTTCGCTTTCGGTTTCAATTTTGGTCAACTCCGGCGGCAGCCCGACGACCTGGCCTAATCGCCCGAATTGCGGATCGCGAATAATGCGCACCTGATCTCCGATTTTGAGACCGGTCGGTCCTTCTGCATTTGCGTCGCCGGGAGCAGACTGAGGGGCCACGGTTTGATCCGCACGGGAAATAATGATCTCGGGACGGATCACGCCGGCCCGGATTTGCGTCGCCCCGGAGATCGACGCCTTTTGTCCGACGTGGGCCTTCAAGAGCGTGAAGGTTTTTGAGGCCATCGGAATGGTCCCGAATCCCTCGGTGATCACCAAGGTGAACCCAACGCGCTCCGTTCCCGTGATCGCAACGCCGAGATCGTAGCCCAGAAGTTCGCGCAAATCTTTATCGTGGATCCCCCCGATCACCAGAGCCGCCACACCGACTTCACGCGCCCGTTTCATCGTCTCGGCGCCGAGAAACGCCCCCCCGACAACAATCTTCCCTTTCATCGACGGCACGAGCTGCGACGGCGCCAACACTTCATCCGGCGACGAGGCCGCCATGGTCAGTTCGCCCCAGGTTTCTCCGCCGATGCCAAAAATGCCTTGAATCAACGTGCAGGTGGCTTCGACCGTGACGCCTTGATACGGGTGGACTTCAACCACGCGCCCATCGATGTATCCCAACAAATCCAACGACCGCGGGGGCTCCCGCAACAGCACTTGCCCCGTGACTGTCGAGGCGGATTCCAGCGTTCCATCGATCGGCGAGCGCACTTCGGTTTTAAACCACTTGATGAGCGGTTTGTTTTCTGCGACGACTTCATCCCGTTGCACCTTCTCGCCCGCTTTCTTGATCAAGTATTCGTTGATCTCGTCGGGAGCCGCCCCGAGCAAGTTGGCCACATTCAGCGGATGTACTTTGCCCGGTAGTTCCGTTCGCGCCACCACCGTCTCCGATCCAACCTGATCTCCGTTTTGCACAAGAACGGTGCCGGGAATGGGTAGCAGCCGCCGCTTACGGATGACGGTGCGCTCGGTGACGGTGAGGCCTGGTGTATATGAATGTCCCATATCAGGCTGCCAAAAAGGGCCTCATTGCACCCACCCTACCCGGGCGCGCCAAGACGCTCCCCTGCCCAACCTGCGTTCTCGGTCGGTTGGACTCCTCACGTACCAACCCGTACGCTGTAGCGTCCACGCTCCCTGCGGCCTTGGCCGGAAAAAAACGCGTCTTGGCGCGGCTGGGGCTGGAGGGTGAGATCACCGACCTTTTTGAGCAGACTGAACTCTGCACCTACGGATTTCACGTTCATTTCGGATAAAGCTCCACCGTTTTATACCAACGACTCAATGCAGAGACCCGCATTTGTTGGTCCACAGGTAATTGGAGGGGGCGTCCTCGGCCATCCAAGAGTAGACCCACCACGCCGCCCTTGAGTGAGCGCGTGCTCGCGTTACCCTTGCCCTCACCCACATCCACGCCCTTGGCTGGTCGTAATTCGATCTTCGCCTGTTCGTCTAGGCTGAGAGACATCAGCTTCAATTCGCCGAACGCGAGAGATCCGCTCTCCGTGCCCCGCCCGCCCTCGAACGTGATAGTGTACGCCAGACACTGGTCGCCGTCCTTGCCTTGTCCAATCGGCGCCACGCACGTTCCCAGATAGACAAGACAATCTTTGACGAAGACCTCGGTCGCCGCCTGCTCGTTGACCGTCGACAAGACTCCAAGATGGGGCATCATAAAAATGCTATCGACCGCCAACGTCGTGACCCCCAGCGGTTGATACGCATCGACCATCATCAGCATCGACTGAACGCGGCGCGGCGCATGAGACAGGATGCCGCCGCTGCCGACGATCAAATCCAATTTCAGCATGTCGATGAGCGTACTGCCCGAGCCTTTTTGTTCGAAAATGTCGGAGATGGTGCGTTCTTGTTGAACGCCCTTGAGCCCCGTCGCCAACGACTTGTGATGATCCAATGCCAAGCGCAATGCTTCGCGGGAAATCGCGTGCTCGATTTGCAATTCATCGAGCGTTTGGGGAATCGTCGTCGGGCGGATCATCTTGTTCTTAATCCGATTCCGCAACGTTTGTTCTTCAATGGAAAACGGCACCCACCGCATGATGTTCGCCAAGCCTGCCTCGGTGAGGACGTTGGAAATACTGTATGACATGCCGAGATTCGCGCTCACGGTCCGGTTGAACACACCATTGAATACGGAAAACACGTCGGTGGTCGCGCCGCCGATATCCACTCCGATCAGGTTGATTCCGTCGCGACGTGCGAGGCTTTCCATGATCATTCCCACGGCAGCGGGCGTCGGAATAATTGGGGCGCCGGCCCACGAGATAAGCTTCTTGTATCCTGGCGCCTGAGCCATGACGTGTTCGAGAAAGAGATCGTGAATCTTATTTCTGGCAGGCGTGAGATTTTCACGTTCCAGGACTGGACGGATATTGTCCGTGATCGTCAGAGCCGTTTTCTGGCCAAGGATTTCTTGAATCCGTGGCCGCACGTCCTTATTGCCGGCATAGATGAGCGGCAGGTTATAACTCATGCCGAGCCGTGGCCTAGGTTCGGCGGCGGCAATATATTCGGCCATCTCGACGACGTGCGTGACCGTTCCGCCGTCCGTTCCCCCGGACAGCAAAATCATGTCGGGGCGTAGCGAACGGATGCGTTCAATCTTCTCATGCGGCAAGCGGCCATCGTTGGAGGCCAGCACGTCCATTACGATTGCGCCGGCACCCAGCGCACAGCGTTGTGCACTTTCCCCGGTCATGCTCTGCACCGCCCCGGCTACCATCATTTGCAAGCCACCGCCTGCGCTGCTGGTCGAGATATAGATATCGACGCCGCGCTGGGGATCTCCGCCCGCCGCGCTCGGCGTAATGATGGTTTCTCCATCCAAAATCGTACGGCCGGACAGCTCTTCGACTTCCGCAATTGCGTTGAGCACGCCGCGCGTTACATCTTCGAACGGTGCCTCCACCGTGGTCGGCGCTTCCCCGCGGAACGTCTGACGATAGCCTTCCGGTTTCTTTTCGATGAGAATGGCTTTCGTCGTCGTGCTGCCGCAATCGGTGGCGATGATGGTTTGAAGCGGACGATCGGAAGGACTGCCAGAAGTCATCGTCGGTTTGTGGCCCGCCGGGCGTCAGCCCGGCTATCGATCAGCGTCGCGAGCCGCGTAAGCGTGTCGCGCCGTTCCAACAGCTGGGCGACGCGCTCAATATCGCGTTGAGGAAAGACGACGTCCAGCAGAGGCGTGAAAAAATGCAGCGCCTGGCTGCCGAGAAAATTCATCGGTCCCATCGACTCCAAAAACAGCAACGCCGGAGACTCCATGCCGCGTCGAACAACGGCATCGGCCACGCGTTCAAGCAGCGCCATATCTTCGGCGTCGAGCGGACGGCCTTCGGGCTCGACCGCAAAGGCATGGCGCAAGCCGGCCGATAACCCATGGAGCCGTTGAGCTAGATTGTGCGTGAAAGACGTGGCCATGAAGAGTGGAAACTCAGTCGAATCGTTACGGCATTATATGAGGGGGTCAAAAGAGAGTCAATTGAACGGATGAGACGGGCGTGCTTCTGTGACTGCGGTCGGCAATCCATAGATATCTGCATATACCACGGCGAGGACACAGCCGGCGAGAGCCCGTCCAAGAGCGGTGACACGAGGAGGATGAGCGCCCCTTGGCCGTACCCCTTGTTAGCCATGCACAGCCAATTGAATGCCAATCCACCAGAGACGATCTGTATCATCGCTCCTGAGAGACAGTAGGTTTCGACATTCAATGTCGCCAACAAGATGACAAGACCGCTTATCCTCCACCAGTGCCTGCTAACGACTTGCCGACTTTGCTCTAACGCCGGCCAGATTCGTTCTCTTAGATCCATCAAGAGAAGATAGGAAAACGTGTATGAGACCATCGCATAGATGAACACGGCCATCCCGATGAGACTGGTGATAAACAAGCCCATAAATGTGACATGGACCGACAGGGGACCGACAACAGACGGCAGACTGGTGATGAAGATGATCGGCGTCCACGCGACACCCGTTATCAGCACGGCGCAGAGCAAGACCTGACCTAAACATCGCCTTTCTTTAAACAAGGTTGGAACCGATAGCGGCTGACCGATCAATTGTTTCCATAATACCCCTCGGCAAGAATATGGGGTATCGCTCGCGGAGCAGGAAAGAGGCCTGGCATCGCCGATAGTAACATTCCTCTAGGCCAAGATTATAGACAAACCGGGGTTATGAGGCCTGGTCAGCGGCATGATACGAACTGCGGACGAGCGGTCCCGACTCGACATGGCTAAATCCAAGCGCCATGCCTTCTGATTTGAAGGTGGCAAACTCATCCGGATGGTAAAAGCGATCCACGGGAAGATGTTGTTTGGTCGGTTGAAGGTATTGTCCGATCGTCATGATGTCACAGCCGATCGCTCGAAGGTCCCGCATGACCCCGCGAACTTCCTCGGGCGTTTCACCCATCCCGACGATCAGGCCGGATTTTGTGCGAGAGCCCAGCCGCTTCGCCCGATCCAGCAACGTGAGTGAGCGCATATACTTACCTTGGGGTCTGATGGCAGGAAACAAACGAACGACCGTTTCGATGTTGTGATTGAGAATCTCCGGCTTTTCAGCGACGATCGTCTTCAGGGCCTCTTCATTCCCTTCCAGATCCGGAATGAGGACTTCAATCGTGCACGAATCGGTGAGGCGACGAATCTGACGAATAGTCTCCCCAAATATGTGCGCGCCGCCATCGGCCAATTCATCCCGGTTTACCGACGTGATCACGACATGCCGCACCCCAAGGGCCTGCACCGCTTGAGCGACGCGCGCCGGCTCGTCTCGATCCAGCGGCTCGGGCCTACCGGTTGTGACAGCGCAATAGTGACAACGGCGTGTGCAGATGTCGCCGAGGATCAGGAAAGTGGCCGTCCGGGCATTCCAACACTCCCACAGATTCGGACATCGGCCCTCCTCACAGATCGTATGGAGGCCGAGCCGGTCCATGGTGTGACGAATGTCTTTGTAGTCAGGGCCTTGCCGGATCTTGACCTTAAACCAGGGAGGCAAGCGCCTTCGTTGATCAAGCGTCGGGTGGAGATCCTGAGCGGGCAAATGGGCCGCCGACCGAATGTCATGTAGGGGGATAAAGCTCATCGTCGTTCATCTCCCACCGCCAGTTGAAGCGGTGCCTCGAGAATGGCTTTAAACTCTTGAAGAAACTTCGCCGCTTGCATGCCGTCGAGCGCGCGATGGTCGCACGATAAGGTGACGTTCATCCGTCGTCCGATCGTAACCGTGCCGTTGTCGACGATCGGAAGATCGCGAATCGTGCCCACCGCCAACGCAGCCGCTTCTGGTGGGACCAGCACGGCAATAAAATTATCGACGTCAAACATGCCGAGGTTCGAAATCGAAAACGTTGCGCCTTCATACTCATGAGGCTGTAGTCGCTTGCTCCGAGCACGATCGATTAACTCTTTCGCCTCACTGGAGATCTGACCCAGCGTTTTGGCGTGGCAATTTCGGAGTACGGGAGTAATCAACCCGTCGTCCAGCCCGACCGCAATACCGATATCGATACTTCTATGTTGCCGAATGGCCTCTCCGACAAATGAGACGTTGATCTCCGGATGCCTCGTCAGCGCGAGCGCCGACGCCTTGATCAGCAAGTCCGTAACGCTTGGATGGACCTGATGCAACCGCTTCAACTGATGACGCAGTCGTTCGGCCTCGTCCATTCCAATTTCAGCCGTCAGGTAAAAGTGCGGGACCGGCGCTTTGCTTTGGACCATTGTGCGCGCAATTGCTTTCCGCATTTGGCTCAGCGGCCGGTCAGACGCGGCGGCCGGCTCAGCACCGGATTTCGCTATTGGAACATCACGTTCAATAATCCGTCCATCAGGACCGCTCCCCTTGATGGAACGTAGATCGATGCCACGCTCTGACGCGAGCGCTCGTGCGCGCGGCGACGCTTTGATCTCGACCTCATGAGGACCCTCCGTTTCCTTCTCTGTCTTGTTTTGCTTCGGTTGTCCGCGTTGGGGCTGTGTCTCTGGTTTGACGTCGGTGGAAGGTGTCGGCTTAGGCTCTGGCGCGGCAGTCGGCCCTGGTGCAACGCCTTCCTTCATCGCGGAATCAATATCCTCATCAGGCTCCGCAATCAGCGCGATCAATGCGCCAGACTTCACTGTTTGCCCTTCATCAGCCAGGATCTTCCTCAGCGTTCCCGACCCGAAGGCTTCCAGATCCATGACGGCCTTGTCCGTCTCGATCTCAGCAAGAACGTCGCCGGCGGCCACTTGATCACCTTCGTGCTTTTTCCATCCCAGCACGACCCCTTCTTCCATCGTATCGGTGAGCTTGGGCATCACAACGCGCGTCGCCATCGTGTCACTCCTGAGGATGTTGAAACAGGCGCCCAACTTCGTTCTCGCCGTGTTGGTTGACCTGTTTGAACATCCTCTCTTTATCTGGAACTGTTATCCCCTAAACATTTGCAACACTCGCCCGATCCAGCCTGTTCTGCGTGCCAATTGTTCAGGCATCGGTCCTTCAGAGTCCTCGGCTGGCGCATGAGGATCCGGATATTCGATCCACGGCTCTTGGGTTCCTAGATAGGCCTCCCCCTTAAAATTTAACCGACTTCGCAACTGAGCATACCCGCGATCCTGTAGCCGACGTACTAATTCATCGACGGTCTGCACCGGGGTCTCGCATGCGGATGTCTCCACCAGCGTCTGCTCATAGCGCAGACTGGCGCGATAGCCCCCATCGATTCGCTCCACATCAATTTGACGATTAAAGCCGCGCTCTTTTTCATCAAGGCCGGCGACTTGATGCTTTTCAACGATCTCATTTCCCATGTCTTGACCAGTTGGACGTGCGACAAATAGAGGATGCTCAAAATGGTCATCCAACAAGGCCGCAGCCGAAGACAACAGCGCAGGCGTACCGATATCTCACCCGTCCAGCCCTGAGCCGGCCAAGACCAGCTCTTTCCCAGTGGTACGTTGAGGATTTCTCTGAGCCGAGAACGCACCTTCGGGAAGGGGCGCGTCTTGGCGCACCTGGGGCTGGTGGGTGTAATAGAACCATTGTCAGCATCCTCCTAAATTGAGCGGAAAACTGCGAGCAAATCACTCAACGCCATTGTCTTATTCTGCAGAACCGCCCGGGCGGCTTTAATATCATCCGCTATGGCGCCCTTTGCGCCGGTCTGCAAGCACGAGGCACCCATTGCCAGGATTCGATCGCACTCCTCCTGCACTTTTGTCTTCACGACCCGATTGATCGCCAGAATTTCCGATAGCCTGGCGATGGTCTCGGCGAGATGCTTCTGAAGCTCCGCTTCCGGATAGGTTTGACGCGCCGCCTCATTGAGGCACCGATCCAAATAGTTGGCGAGAAATACGTACAATCTCACCAAAGTTTC
>Ga0157375_10004092_pt1 | contig 12645 bp, 11 predicted proteins | sample M35metaG_FD_115311 | JGI IMG/M metagenome (GOLD analysis project Ga0157375, IMG submission 115311) | Miscanthus rhizosphere microbial communities from Kellogg Biological Station, Michigan, USA - M3-5 metaG | ecosystem: Host-associated > Plants > Roots > Rhizosphere > Soil | place: USA: Michigan...
CCGAATCGTCGGCGCGGGCAAGCCGCATCTGTTCGTGGGCCGGCTCGGTGAGACAAACGGGCAACTGGCAACGGGGCGGCTGGACGGCGACCAGCCTTGGTTCATGCCGATGGCCACGCAGTTGGTCTTTCACTCGACGCGCGAGGGGGATCACGGCTTGTTCGAAAGGGATGTGGATCGCGACGTCAAGGCCCGACGACTTTCGGCGACCGACGAAGCCACCGCGTTCGTGACTCCCTGTCCTGCGCCCGATGGCCGCCACATCGTCTTCGCCAGCGCAGCAACCGGGGTCAGTCAGATCTACGTCATGGACATTGAAGGAACCCACCGTCAGCAGCTGACTTTCGACAAGGAGCCGTCGTACTTTCCGGCTTGGGCGCCGAGTGGAGACGACGTGCTCTTTGTCCGAGGCGATCCGCTCCACTCGACGACTCAGCTTTTGCTGATGCGACTTCATCGAATGGAACGAAGAGTTGCGACCGCCGCTGAGGCGTGAATTCCTCTCGGTCGGTCCGGCGAGCCCCTCTTCGATCTCGTCTCCCGTCAGAAGTGCAGAACGCTGACGGCTGACGGCTGACTGCTGCGGATCAAGAGCGTCGAGTCTGGGTCACCTCGGCGACATGTTTTCGATCATCTGCCGAGCCTCGGCGCCGAATTTTCCACGGCACGCGTCGCCCGCGGCACGCGTTGGCCGCTTCCCGCCGGTAGGCTCGGTGCCCCGAAACGAGCAGCGAGCCGATGCCGCCGATGATCCGCCAACTCCTTTTCAGCGCATTCGTCGCCGCCTCGCTGCTGGCGACGGGCTGTGCGTCGGTGGTCAACGGGCACGTCCAGAGCGTCTCGGTCACGACAAGGAACCAGAGCGAGCCGGTCACGGGCGCGCAGTGCTCGCTGCTTAACGACAAAGGGATGTGGTACGTCACCACGCCCGGCTCGGTGAGCGTGCAGCGCAGCTTCGGCGCATTGACCGTCGCCTGCACGATGGCGGGTCAGCCGCCCGGGACCGCGACCGCGACCTCGGCCACCACGGCGGCCGTCTTCGGCAACGTCCTCGTCGGCGGCGTCATCGGTGCGGGCATCGACGTCGCCACCGGCGCGGCCTACGACTGTCCGAACGTCATTGCGGTCGAGATGGGACGCTCCACGATCGTCAGCCCGCCACCATCGAGCGCATCTGCGCGGACGTCGACGACAGCCGACCCGGCATTGCTCGCAACCAGCGTGCCCTACCTGAACGAGGCGCAGCAAGCGCAGTACCGGACCTTCCTCACCCGGCCCTTGCCGCGCGCCTTCGCGATCGCGACGAACGGCCACTACGCCAGCACGTACACGACGGGGCCTTTCGACAAGAGCCTGCCGACCGACCCGAAGGAGCGGGCGCTGCTCGTATGCAGCCGCCTCGCCGGCGTGCCTTGCGAGCTGTTCGCGGTCGACAACCAGATCGTCTTCCAGCGTCCGCAGCCGGCCACTACCAAGGTGCGTTCGAGCCCGGGCACGTTTCCCGCGGATCCCGCGCTGGCGGCGGCGCATGTGCCGTACCTCAACGACGGCCAGCGGGCCGAATACCAAGTGTTCCTGACCCAGCCCCCGCCTCGGGCCTTTGCGATTTCCGAGAACGGCCACTACGCGACCGCGTGGTCCAACACCCCTTCCGACAAATCGATGCCGAGCGACCCGCGCGAGCGCGCGCTCGCCTACTGCAGGCTTTTCTCGGGTCAGGAGTGCCGCCTGTTCCTGGTCAACAACGAGATCGTCTACCGCAGGCAGTGAATGCCATGGGCTGACCGCGACTTCGTCGCGACGCTCGTCATGGTCAGCCAAGACGCATCCAACGCCACTCCGCCGCGTCAGAATCGTCTGCCGATCGACATCTGCACCGCACTGCGATCGCGCTGGTTGTTGTAGGTGCCGCCCCAGGTCGGCACCCACGCGATGTCAGCCGTGAACCCGCTGCGCCAGTTCGCGCGCAACGACACGATCGCGAGCTTTCGGCCCTCGAGGATCGCCGTATCGCCCGACCACCCGGAGACGTCCTGGCCGAAGAGCATCGATGGGACCAGGTCCACACCCTCGGCCACGTTGGCGTAGCGCGCCCCGACGACCAGGCGGTAGCCGAACGCATGGCGCGAGACGTAGCCGTCCGACGTGCATTGCGTCGGCGCCGCCGGCGCCGGACAGACCCCGTTCACCGGCCCCTGGCCGAAGACGTCGACCCGTCCGAAGCGAGTCACCGACGGATCCGGAAGGTCGGGTACGCCCTTGTAGACGACCTCTGCTCCCCAGTTGACGGTCGCGCCCGGCAGCACGCCCGCAACCTGGCCGATCGCGCCGAGCTGCAGCTGCACGTTCTTGTGGCGCTCGAAGCCGTTGAGGGTCCCGCCGGGAGGAAGAGCGCGCTCCTGGCTGCGCAGGGTCGTCGGCGCGACGGGAGACAGCACCGCGCCGAGAAGGTCGGCGGCGTTGAACTGGAGCGGCTGATTCGGGCGATAGGTCAGCTCGCCGAAGGCCGTGCCCCCCGCGAAGCGGGTCTCGAACGTCAAGCCGAACATGCGGACATCCGCGGGGAATTCCGTGAGGTACTTCGGATTCAGGCCGTCGGGGTCGCCCGGAACGAACGGCGCCCCGGCGGTGCGCAGCGACTTGATCACGCCGCTGTAGCCGGTGCGCGAATGAAATTGCGTGGCATACACGCCGAACTTTGTCGCCCAGGCATCGACCGTGTGCGTCAGCGCGGCGCCGAACTGGCCGCCACCGCCGGGCATCACGTTGTCGGCGCGCTTGAGAAAACTGCCGCTGGCCAGCGCGGCGCGGTCGGAACCGGCGCCGACCGTCACCGCGTTGCAACCGTCGGAGTACCAATCGACGCCTGAATAGAAGGTGCCGCACTGCGTGGGCGCGTTGCGCTCGAACCCAAATTGGTAGAAGCCCTCGATCGACGTCGACGCGGAAACGCCGAGCCGGGCGAAGATCTGCGGCACCGGGATTCGCGTCTCCTGCTCGCGCTGGAGCATTCCGGGTCGGGTCAGCGCCGGGATATCGATCGGGTTCAGGTCGCGCAGTCCGCCGAGGACGAGGAAGCGGTTGCCCCAGTCGAGCTTCTGATAGCCCAGGTTCCATTCCAGCGGCATGGCGGCGATGCTCTGGCGACCGCCCGCGTAGAGGTTGTCGAGCACGACGCCGCTGAAGCGCGTGCGCGGCTGGGCACCGGCGTCGCTCAGCGATGCGTCCGGCGTGTAGCCGTTCGGGATGTTCCCCCAGGGATGGCCGGCGTTCGCCAGCGCATAGTCGTACCAAGCCTTCACGCTCGCCAGGACGCTGTAGTCGCCGTTCCGGTAGGCGACGCTCAGATAGCCGTTCACGACCTCCGACACCGGAGCGCCCTTGTTGAAGTTGAGGTTGCCGTCGTCCTGGTTGCGGCCGGTGGTCGGCGTCAGCGCGGTGCCGGGGATGCCGACCAGCGAGCTGTTCACGTTCGCCAGCAGATCGGTGTCCTGCGACACGGTCCGGAACGCGATGCCGGCGGTGATGGAGCCTTTGACAGTGAACTGGCCGGCGGTCGCCGCATCGTCGCCGGCATGGGACGCGAGCGTTCCCGTCGCCAAGAGCGCGAAGACAGACAGGCGAGTCGAAATCGGACGACGATCGTGGAGGTTCATGACGACCCCGACTGCCATGGTCTGCCGGCCGGGTGGATCCGTCAATCGCTATGTCCGGGATCCTCCGGGATCCGGTCCGACCCGCTACAGCAGCCACTCGCCCGGCAACCAGCTTGCCATGCGCACCAGCAGGCGCTGCAGCCAGCCCGTTCCCGGCTCGTCCTCGATGTCGTCCGTCTTGCCGTCGGCCCAGCGGAGACTACCGTCGTCGCCCAGCGTCACCCGATAAGCCAAGGCCGGAAAGGCCTGATCGAGGACCCTGGAAAGCTTTCCCGCGAGCGTGGGGCTGTCGATGATCAGTCCCATCTCGGTGTTCAGCTTCGACGACCGCGGGTCGAGATTGAAGGAGCCGACGAAGATGGCCCGGCCGTCGACCGCGTAGGTCTTGGCGTGCAGGCCCGCCTTGGCGCTGCTGCCGACCTCATGAGCCCGCCTCATGATGTTCGCGGCTTCGGGCTTGAGCTCGAGCAGCTGCACCCCGCCGCGCAGCAGCGCCGGCCGCCGCTTGGCATAGCCGGCGTGCACCACCGTGACGTCGGTCGCCGCCAGCGAGTTGGTCAGCACGCGCACCCGGACCCCGCGCCTGGCGGCGGCGACAAGGCTCTCGGTACCGGTCTCGCCCGGCACGAAATAGGGCGAGATCAGGTCGAGCGTGCTCGCCGGGTTGCCGAATGCGGCCTGGATCTTCGGCAGGAGCTGCAGCTCGACCTCGCTGCTCGGTGCCAGCGTCTTCGCGGGGTCGTCGTAGACCACGTGAGCCGTCGTCCACTCGAGAGCAAGCGTGCCCTCGAGCAGGCCGCTCACCTGCGCGGTACGCAGCGTCGCCGCCGCGTAGGTCCCGAATCGCGGTGCCGCGACGATCTCCCCGGCGCGTCGAGCGAGCGCCTGGCGCTCCTCGGGAACCCCATCTCCCAGGAGGAGGCGGGCCGGATAGGCGGACGGGCTGTTCCAGTACAGGTCGAACTCCGCCGACACCGAGCGCACGGCCTCGCCGACCGCCAGCACGTCGAGATCCACGAGGCCGGTCTCCTGCCCCGCCTCGAAGTACTCGTCGGCGATGTTGCGCCCGCCGACCACGGTGGCGAGGTTGTCGACCGTGAACGACTTGTTGTGCATACGGTGGTTGAGCCGCTCGAAGTCGGCCAGCAGCCCGAGCCCGCGCGAGCTCCGGGCCGCGAACGGGTTGTAGAGGCGCACCTCGATGTTCGGCTGCGACGCCAGGAGCAGGAGCGTCGGATCGAGGCCGACGGTGTTGGCGTCGTCGAGCAGCAGCCGCACCCGCACGCCCCGCTCCGCGGCCCGCGCGACCTCCTCGAACATGAGGGTTCCGGTGGCGTCGCCGTACCAGATGTAGGTCTGGATGTCGATCGAGCGGGCGGCGCTGCGCGCCAGGTGCAGGCGGGTGTCGAATGCGAGGCGCCCGTCGTCGATCGCCACGACGCCGGTCTTGCCGGGGTGGTCCCGGACCAGCGAGGCGACGCTCCGCCCGAGCGGCGTGGATTCGTCGGGCTCGATCGCGTGGCTCTCGGCGCGGCCCTGCAGCGACGGCAGGCTGGCACACCCGGCGAGCAGGCCGAAAGCGGCGAGGCAGAGACTGCCCAAGACGGCGCGGTACGAGGGGTGCATGCGTCGGCGACGGCTGGGCGAGGAACGGGTGCCGGGGTCAGTTTTGTCGATGAACGCACCAAGGTCCCAGCGATCATGCCCAAATTCGCCCCGCAGGGGTGATCGCGCTACGGGCGCACGCGAAGCGAGAGCGGTCACGCCTACTGCACTAAAGGCCAATTCCGCGTCCTTCCGAAAGCTCCTATCGTTTCTCCGTGCTCCGAGGAACTGCCGACCAAGGGGCTTACGCCACCCAGACCCGGGAGAAGCAAATGCACCACAAGATCCTGAGCCCCTGTCTGCTTGCGCTCGCGCTGGTCTCGGGCGCGCCCGGCGCTTCGGCGCAGACCGCTGCACCGGCCGCGTCCGCCGTCGATCCGGCGACGGTCCAGGCGCTGAAGAACATGGGCGCTCACCTGCAGTCTCTGCAGAAGTTTCACGTGACCAACGAGCTCACCGGCGAACGCGTGCTGACCGACGGGCAGAAGCTGCAGCACATGGCCAGCGCGGCGATGGACGTGCAGCAGCCGAACCGGATTCGCGTGAAGATGTCGAGCGCCCGCTCGCAGCGCGAGCTGTTCTACGACGGCAAGCTGGTGACGCTGTTCACCCCGGCGCAGAAGTACTACACCTCCGTGCCATTCGCCGGCTCGATCGGCGACCTCGCCACCACGCTTCAGGCCAAGTATGGCGTCGAGCTGCCGCTCGCCGACCTGTTCGTCCTGGGCACGCCGGCGGCACCGTTGGACAAGCTCGATTCGGCCATGAATGCCGGCCAGGACTTCGTCGGCAGCGACCTATGCGACCACTACGCCCTGCGCCAGGGCAATTTCGACTGGCAGATCTGGATCACCGTCGGCGACAAGCCGCTGCCGCGCAAGCTGGTGATCACGAACCGCGGCGACGAGGCGCGGCCGCAGTCGGTGAGCCTGATCGAATGGGATCTGAAGCCGGCCCTCGCGAGCTCGGCGTTCACCTTCAAGCCACCCAAGGACGCGAAAGCCATTGAGATGGTGCCGCGCAAGACGCAATAGAAGGAGCACGGTCATGAACAAGTCCTCGAGCAAGCTTTTCCTGGCCGGGCTGGCCTTGGTCGCCCTGGCCGCCTTCACCGTGACCTCGACGGCGGAGGCCGCGCGTGGTGGTGGTGGTGGTGGTGGTGGTGGTGGTGGTGGCGGCGGCGGTGGCGGCGGCAATCGCGCAAGCGCCGGCGGCGGTGGCGGCGGTGGCAATCGCGCCGCCCCTGCGCCCGAGCGCAAGAACGTGCAGGCCAGCAACACCAATGCCGACAAGCGCACGAACAACGTGCGCAACACCAGCGTCAACAACGTCAACGTCAACAACAACAACGTCAACGTCAACAAGAACGTCAACGTCAACGTCGATAACAACGGCGGCTGCTGCAACAACGGCTGGGACAACGACTATCACCCGATCGCGACCGCAGCGGCCGTCACCGCCACCGTGGCCGTGACCTCGGCCATCATCGGCTCGATGGTGAACACCGTGCCGCCCAGTTGCGTGCCGGTGAGCTACGGCGGCATGGTCTACCAGCAGTGCGGCACCACCTGGTACCAGCCGCAGGGGCCGCAGTACATCGTCGTCAATCCACCGTACTGACCTCGGCCCTCTACGCGCTGCGCTTCAGGATCGCTTCCTCGACCAGCCAGATCGGCAGCTTCTTCACCTTGAGCAGCCACAGCGCCTGGGCGTAGACGACCGTCTCGCGCCAGCGTCGCACGTAGGCCAGCACGAGGCGCACGCGGTAGCGCCAGGAGACCGGATAGAGGCCGAGCTCGTGCCGGTCCAGGTGGGTGACGATCGCGCCGAGCCGGCGCAGGTCGTCGTGATTGCTGGCGACGAAGACGCAGCGCTTGGAGATGCCGGCGTGGCCGAACATGTTCTTGAGAACGGCGTCGCGGAAGACGATGGCCGGCATCTCGAGCATCGGCAGGCCGGGCTCGGCGCGAGAGGCATCCTGCGCCGGCGCCACGGTCGCCCGATCGAGGTCGATGGCGTAGGCCTGGCGGCGCCCGTCGGGCCAGCGCAGCACCAGCTTCAGGACGCCCAGCGGCGCTGGAGGCCGGGCGCCCGAGGCGCGGAAGAAGTCGAGAAAGCGCTGGAGCAACGGGTCGCCCACGACCACCGCGTTCTCCTGCTGCCGGAAGCGCTCCAGGGCCGGCGCCTGCTCGGCGCGATAGGCGCGCAGCGTCTCGGCCATGTCCTGGTAAGGCGTCTCCGGCGCCAGCTCGAAAGTGCCCGGCTGCGCCGCAGCGCCCTGCTGCCAGTGCGAGCCGGGCAGCATCACCTGCAGCGCCCAGCGCCGCGGCGGCAGGCTCTGCACGTGCGCGCGCAACTCGAGCGGCGTGGCGATCATCGCGTTGAACGCGAACACGTCGTCGTGCAGGTGGCAGTGGTTCGAAGCGAACGGCACCGCATAGCGCGGCTGCACCGCATCCATGAACTGCACGAACGAGCGCATGTAGTGCTCGTGGTCGTCGACCACGTAGGCGGCATCGCCCTCGAGCCGCCAGCAGACGCGCGCGTTCGCCGAGGAATGCGAGCGGAAGGCGAAGTCGATCGGCCCGTGCCGGGCGACGAGATGGCGCAAAGGCCAGCCGGCGATCTTGGCGTCGTTGGCATTGAGCAGCGTGACGCCGTCGCCCTCGACCACGATCGCCGAGTCGTTGACGTAGCGGCCGAACTGGTAGAGCGTGATGCGCAGCGCGCCGAGCTCGACCGTCCGGCCGTGCGGCAGGCGACGAACGTCGCGAAAGCCGATCGTCTTCAGGTCGCGGCCGCTGCGCAGCCCCGGCTCGTCGGGAATCAGCACCGGCTTGCCGGCGAAGAGCTTGCGCAGGCTCGGGCCGTGCCAATGGTCCCAGTGCAGGTGGCTGAGGATGACCGCATCCACCTCGGCCATCTCGCGCTCGTCGAACACGGCCCGAGGGAAGTTCCACCACGAGCGCCAGTAGCACGAGCCGACCAGCCACGGATCGATGACCACGCTGGTTCCGCCAGAGCGCACCCACATCGCGGCGTGCGCCAAGATCCGGAACTCCATGGCACTATTGTGCGTGCGGCGGCTGCGCCGACTTCGCCGGCCGTGCGCGACCCCCGCCCCCTCCCCGGGCATGACGATTGCCGAGTCTTGCGAATGAGCGCATCCCACGAATCCCGCGACGGCGAAGCCGAGGTCTTTCATGCCTTCGGGCTCGCTTGCCGAGCCGAGCGCGACCGCCTCTCGCTGGCCTACATCGCCGAGCAGGACCGCCGGTTCGAGCACGGGGCGATCGACCAGGCGATCGCCGAGCTGTTCGTCACCCGGCTGATCGCCCTGATCTCGAGGCCCTAGATGAACGAGCTCGACGCCCTGCGCGCCAAGGTCGATCAGCTGCAGGGCAGCCTGCTGGCGACGGAGTGCTTCCTCAACGCATTGATCGAGGCGCTGGCGCCCGAGCAGCGGCAGATCGTGAGCGCGTTCTACGCCAGCGAGTCGGCGGCATTTCGCGCCGCCCTGATGCGCTCCACCGCCCCCGAAGCGACGGTCGGCACCTTCGAGCGGGACGTCGACCGGGCGACGCGCCTGCTCGGCGACCCGCCGCCCGAGGTGGTCCTGCCCGACGACGCGCCGTTCAACGGCGAATGAGGCCCTGCCGCCGGCAGGCCCCGGCGACCCGCTGACGGGCTCGCTACCATTCGTAGCATCCTCTGGTTGCGCCTCTGTGCCATCGAAAGAGGCCGGAGTCGCATGCGACCGTCTCTAAACAACGCCCAACGAACCGCGTCGCTCGCCGCGCTCGGCGGTCTCCTGCTGTCGATTGGTCTCTGCGTCTATCTCGCCGATCGGGTCCCGGGCCATGCGATGTTGCTGCCGCCTTGGCCGCACCTCGGCGGCGGCGCCTTGTTCGGCGTCCTCGGGCAATGGCTGCCGAGCTTCGTCCATCCGTTCGCCTTCAGCCTGCTCACCGCCGCGGCACTCGCGCCGCGACCCAAACCTCGGTACGGCGCCTGCGCCGCGTGGTGCGCCGTGAATGCAGCGTTCGAGTTCGGCCAGCTTACGCAGATCGCCGCGTGGATCGACGCCGTGCTCCACACGAGCCACTTGCCGCCGGCGCTCACCCGTCCCCTTGCCGACTACTTCCTGCGCGGCCGCTTCGATGTCGGCGACCTCGCCGCGCTGGCGCTCGGCAGCCTCGCGGCGGCAGCTGTCCTGCAGCTCCTGAAAGAACCGGAGGCCGATGATGCGCACTGAGCCCCTTCGCCGCGCGCGGGCGCTGCGCGCCCTGCTTGTGGCCTGCATCTCGCTCCTTGGCGTGGTCGTGATCGTCGGCAGCGGTGGCGGAAGCCTCGGATTCCTGCCTTGCGAGAGCGAGACCGTCTGCAACAACGAACCGGTGCCGAGTCCCGCCGCGGGCATGAGCCCGACCTGGTACACGGCCCTCGTCGGCAGCCCGGCGAGCTTCACCGTGACGACGGTGCACGTGACGGGCAGTCTCAGCTATCAATGGCAGCGCTCGAGCGACGGCGGCGCCAGCTATGCCGACATTGCCGGCGCCACGTCCGCCACCTACGCGATCCCGAGCGTCAACCTCGCCGACGACAAGACGCTGTTCCGGGCCGACGTGCGGGTCGACGGCGTGCCGACGTTCTCGGTGGTCGCCTTCCTCGCGGTCTCTTCCGTACCCGGCGTCGTCTTCCGGGACGACGAATTCCTGGCGGCGAACTGGCTGGCTTCGCCGGTGCCGGGCGACACCGGCGCGCTGCCCGCGCACCTCGAAGAGAGTCTGGCGAGCGGTGGCAACCCCGGCCCGTTCCGCAAGATGACGTTCCAGGTGCCGGCCGGCAGCGGCAGCGCGCGCGTCTTCTACAGCTCGCTGCCTTCGACCTATGACCCGGCCGCGCAGGGCGCGGTCTACGTCATCGACTACGGCGAGGACTGCATCGACCTGCCGCCCGCCAACCCGGGCTCGACCCAGTCCAGCCTCGTCATCGAGCAGGGCGGCCGACGGTTTCTTTCCAACACCTTCGACGGATGCAACTCCAGCACCTGGCGCGCCGGGATGGGCCGGGCCAGCCTCGCTCCCGGCGACTTCCGTCTGTTCGACGGCCCGGCCTGTGCCGCCGGCGAGACCTGTCCCGACTTCTCGGCCAGCGCCGCACCGATGCGCTTCGGCTACTGGCGCATCTCGTTCGGCGGGCCCGGCGGCTCGATCGCCCACGGGATCGACAACTGGAAGGTCACGGTATGGAAACGCTAGCCGCCCAAGGTGCCGGGCCGCGGACGCCTCAGCCGATGCAGGTGCGGTTCTTCCCGGTGCGCTTGGCTTCGTAGAGCGCCTGGTCGGCGCGCTCGAGCGAGTCTTCGATCCGCTCTTCCAGGCGGTAGCCGGTGACGCCGGCGGAGAAGGTCACGAAGACCTGCTTCTCCTTGTGCATGAAGAGTCCGCCGGTGAGCGAGCGCTGCAGCCGGGTGAGGATCTGCTCGCCGTCGGCGACCGGCGTTTCCGGTAGCAGCACCACGAACTCCTCGCCGCCGTAGCGTGCCACCCGGTCGTTCGGCCGGAGCGCCTTGCTGACCGTCGCCGCCAGCGACTTGAGCGCCTCGTCGCCGGCGCTGTGGCCGAGCTCGTCGTTGAGGCGCTTGAAGTTGTCGATGTCGAGCAGCCCGACCGAGAGCTCGCCGCCGTTGCGCCTGAGCTTGGCGAGCTCGACCTCGAAGGCCTGCATCAGGCCCCGCCGGTTGGCGATCTGGGTGAGCTGGTCGGTGGAGACCTCGTCGGAGAGGCGGCGCATCTCGTCCTCGAGCTCGGTCACCCGCTCCGAGAGCCCGGTGGCCTTGCTGTGCTCTTCCTGCAGGCGCGCCTGGGTCTGCTGCACCAGGGCCTGCACGGCGCGGCTCTCGCTCACCATCTCGCGCACCACGCCGGTCAGGCTCTCGAGCGAGTCGGCCTCCTCGATCACTTCGGCATAGCGGCCCACGCTCTGGTGGAAGTCGCCGGTCTTCGAGCCCAGCTCGCCGAGCTCGGCGAGCATCTGGTGGATCAGGCCCTTCAGCGCCTCGCGTGCCTTCTCCCGGTCGGCCTTGACCTCGGCGTGGCGCAGCCGCGCGTGGTGCAGCATGTCGCTGACCGAGCGCACGCCGCGCGCCGTCAGCCCTTCCTCGATCTTCATCCGCATCGCATCGCACTGGCCCTGGACCCAGCTGTCGTTCTCGGCGATGTCGGTGAGGCTCGAGGTGAGCTCGTGGCAGAGCTTGCCGAGCTGGTCGAACAGGTGGTGGCGGTGCTGCAGCACCCGCTCGGCACGCAGGCAGGCGCCCTGCATCTCCTCGGCAAGCGCCGGGCTGGGGCCTTCGGCGGCGAGCCGCCGGTCGAGCCGGGCGATCTCGGCGCCGAGCTCGCGATTGGCGTCGTCCTGCGGCAGCGCCTGCTGCAGGACACCGGCCAGGCTGTGCGCGATGCCGACCCAGGCCGGATCGCTGCCGGGCACGCCCGCCGCGACCGGAGTCGGCGCGGCCGCGTCGTTGGCGGCGGCCGGCAGCTCGGGCTCGACCGGCCCGGTCGCCGCATGGTCCGCGGCTTCGACCTCGGCCCCGACGGTGTCGCTGTCCCAGCTGTTGATCAGCTGCGACAAGCGCTGCTGCAGGCGCTTCGCGTCGCTGCGGCTGCCGGCGAGCACGCGCTGGATGCCCTCCTTGCGCCGCGCCGTGGTCCAGTTGCGGCCACCGCGCTCCATGCCGCGCACGATCCGCTCGATCAGGCTCGCCAGGGCATCGCCGGAGCTCCCGGTGTCGCCGCATTCCTGGCGGTAGGCCTTCTCGTAGTTCTCCGGCGTCGGCTCGAGGCGCTCGACGGCGAGGCGGCGAAACGCCAGCTTGGCGATCTGCGCCGCCGGCTGTTCCGCCGCGGCGGAACGAGCGCTGGGCGCGGGACGCGTCATTTCCACGGATGGCTCCGATCGTTCAGGCGACGGGCTTGATGCGCAGCGGCCGGGCCCGGGTCACTCGCGGCGGCTCCGTCACGTCGGCGCTGCCGGCCCTGCCGATCCAGGGCGCCTTTCTCGGCAGCACCGTCTGCTCGAGCCAGTCTTCGATGTCCTCGGGCGGCTGCGGCTTGCTGAACAGGAACCCCTGCATGATTCCGCAGCCCAGCCGGTGCAGCACCTCCATCTGCCGCAGGTTCTCCACGCCCTCGGCGATCACGCGCAGGCCGAGCGAGCGCGCCAGGGCGATGATCGCGGTGACCACGGCCGAGCTCTGCGGCGTCATGCCGAGGTCGCGGACGAAGCTGCGGTCGATCTTCAGCTCGGAGATCGGCAGCGTCGTCAGGTAGGCGAGCGACGAGTAGCCGGTGCCGAAGTCGTCGATCGAGATCTCGACCCC